>Ga0326597_10002927_pt1 | contig 25076 bp, 25 predicted proteins | sample RVTome_12_FD_203789 | JGI IMG/M metagenome (GOLD analysis project Ga0326597, IMG submission 203789) | Soil microbial communities from uranium-contaminated site in the Upper Colorado River Basin, Wyoming, United States - RVT100D185 | ecosystem: Environmental > Terrestrial > Soil > Contaminated >... | reverse complement strand
CTGCGTCGCTCATATGCGTGATTCGTGATTCGTGAGTCGTGCTTCGACTCGTTCTACGCTGGGGTCCTGACGGTTCAGTTCCCTTGTCACTCGTCAAGCGTCACTTGTCACCCGTCACTGCTTCTAGAGGCCGATATCGCGGCGGAACTGGCGCCAGTAATCGCCGGGGGTCTTCCTGCGGCTCTCTTCCGCCTTTTTCTCCACCTTCTTCTCCGTCTTCTTTTGCGGTCGCTTGACGGTGCTCTTGGGCGCGCTCCTGACCGGGGCCTTGGGGGCGACGAACGAATGGTTGATGGTCATTTCCTCGCCTGCCGCCAGGCTCAGCTCGAGGCGAAGCGGCGGGTTCGGGCTGTTACGTACTTCGATGGTGCGAAGGCCGGGGTCGACTTCGACCTGGGTGAGCGGGGGGCTCGCGCCTTGCCGAACGCCGTCGACGAACACGTCCCCGCGCGGTGTGATCTGGAGCTGGATGATCGCGGGCCGCACCGGTGGCGGCGGCGGGGGCTCGTAGGCCAGGCGCGCGAAGCGCGTCCCGAAACCGCTCCCGATGATGGCGGCGATAGCGAGCGCGCCGATGGCGAGGAGCCGCCAGCGGCGCGCGCGCGCCGCCCGCCGGTCGAATGTGAACAGCTCGTGTGATCGCAGGCCCGCATCGGTGTACGTGCCAGCAGCCTTCAACTCCGCCGCGCGAGGCGGGGAATCCGCCTTAAGGGCCTCGCGGAACGAGCGCGATGCGACGAGGCGTCCGGGCGTCGCGGCGTTCGCCAGGGTCACGCCCGACGCGAGCGCATCGCCGACGAGACCGACCCCGCGCAGCGCATCAGATGCCGCCTTGACGGGGCCGTGGTTGACTCCGATGCACAGAGGGATGTCCGCTGCCGCCCGCGAGCGCTCCGCGAGAGCGAGCGCAGCCCGCGGCCTGCCGGGCACCACGACCGCGACGCCATCGGAGGTATCGAGCACGATGCGATCGGCAGCCGGCAACGGCTTGATCGCCAGTCCGACCAGCGATTCGAGCCGCGCCTTGAGCTTGACCTGCTCGGCCACCGGCTTGCGGGCGAACTCCGGTATCTTCAGGACGATTACGCTCGCGAGTTCGGGCGTGTGAGCGTTCATATTCATCTCAACGGCGGGCGGGATGATGACGGCATTCTAACCGCGCCGCCGGCCTGAAAATGCGTGATGTGATGAAGCGTGGCGCGGTACGGTGTGGCGTGGTAATCGCAGCTCGATCCACGAATCACGATTCACGACTCACGCTTGTCCCTCGGCCAAAGGCCGTCACCGGCTTTGGTAGACGCCGGCTGCCTTGACCGCTGCCGCGGCAAGCAAGAGACGGAAACCGCACGTTGCCATGTGTCGCTCTATTGATCGTCAGATGGCACGGGAAGCGCCGCCGTCCACGTGCCACGCCGCGCCGGTCACGTAGCTCGATCGCTCCGAGGCGAGAAAGGCGACGACGTCGGCGACTTCTTCCGGTTGCCCCATTCTTCCCACCGCCAGCTCAGCAACCCGCTCCTTGCGGATGTCCGCTTCCGGGCGGCCGGTCAGGCCCGCCAAGCGGCGCATGGTCTCGTCCTGGATGTCCGTATTGATGATGTAGGGCACAACGGCGTTCACGAGTATGTTGTCGTGGGCCAGCGCGAACGCCAGGCACTTGGTCAGGTTCAGTACCGCGACGTTGTTCACGCCGACGGGTATCGTCTGGCTTCCGCCCTCGCGCGCCGCCAGGCCGGAAAGGTTGATGATTCGTCCCCAGCCGCGGCCTTTCATCGCTGGGATTGCGTAGCGGAGGCAGCGCACGTAACCGTTCAGCTTTTGCTCGAAGACCTCCGACCAGCGTTCCTCCGTGAGCGTCGCGAAGTCGGCCGGCATCACGGTGGCCGCATTGTTCACCAGGATGTCGATGCCGCCAAACGCTTTCAGCGTGGCGTCAATCAGAGCTTTGGCTTCGGTGTCGTGGCGCAGGTCCGCCGCCGTCGCCCGGACCTCGCCGCCCGTTTCCTGCTCGAGCGCCGTCCGTGTCGCCGCCAGCCGTTTCGGATCGCGCGCGGAGATCATGACCCGCGCGCCTTCCCGCAAGAGCGAGGCGGCGATCGCCCGTCCCACGCCCCGGCTGCCGCCAGTCACAATCGCGGCTTTCCCCCGGAGCCCCAGGTCCATCGCTACTGGCTCTTGTAGATGCCGGCCACCTTGGAGACGCGCTCCCACTTCTCCGTTTCGCTCCGCAGGAAAGCGCCGAACTGATCGGGCGTGGAGCCGACCGGATCAGAGCCCATGGCGGCGAGCCGCTCCCGGAGGTCTCCCGCCTGCAGGTGCCGCGCGGTGTCGCGCTGCACTTTCTCGAGAATCTCGCGCGGTGTGCCGGCCGGCGCGAGCGTCCCGCCCCAGCCGGTCACCACCACCTTCGGCAGCCCGGATTCGACCATCGTCGGCGTGTCGGGGAATGCTGCAGCCCGCCTTTCGCCGCAGGTCGCCAGCAGGCGCAAGCGCCCGGTGCCGATGTGGGAAGCCACGCCGACCGATGTCGCAAACAGCAGTGCCACCTGCCCACCGATCGCTTCGGTAATCGCAGGGGTCTCGCCCTTGTACGGCACGTGCACCATCTTGAGGCCTGCCTCGGTACGCATGAGCTCGGCGGCGAGATGGGTGAGGTTGCCGATGCCGAACGATCCGTAGTTCAGCTCGCCGGGACGCGACTTGCCGAGCGCCACCAGCTCCCTGACCGAGCGCGCCGGCAGGTTGGGGTGGACTACCAGCACGATGGTATTGCTGACGGTCTGCGTGATCGGCGCCAGATCGCGGAACGTGTCGTAGGGCAGCGACTTGTAGACGTGGGGGTTGATGGTGAGCACCGAAGTAAACGCGGCGAGCAGGGTGTAGCCGTCGGGTTTCGCCTTGATGACCTGCTCGAGGGCGATGATGCCGTTCGCGCCGGGGCGGTTGTCCACGAGGATCTGCTGGCCCCAGGTCTCGGTGAGCTTCTGGGAGATGGCGCGCGTATAGATGTCCACGCCGCCGCCGGCGGCTGTGGGTATGACGATGCGCACCGCGCGGGCGGGGTACTGCTGCGCGACGGCCGTAGCGGCGATCAAAAACGAAACTGCGGCGAGTGATATGAGAAATTTCCGCGTGAACATGCGCTCCTCCCTCAGAAACAGGAAAATCAATGCGCCCGCTTTGGGCGTCCTGTGCCAATGCAACGCAGTAGTAATGCCGGATCGGTGCTCGGTGCGCCCGGTGGCGCGCGATCAGGGCTGCCCGCGCGTGCTCCACCGTCCGATCCGCGCTGCCGGCGCCCTTCGCAACGGACAATGTGGCGAATCATGCGGTCCCCGGGCGAGCCAAGTCAAGCGCGTGTATCAGGCCAGTCCATATTGCACTGATAATCCCTGCTTAAGACCCGCTCCGATCGCGGCCGTCTGCCGGGGAGGAAGAGGCAAAGGTGAACATAAGGCCCAATATACGCAGTCGGGGACCTCTGCCAACCCTGCTCCCGGCGCGCCGGACCGGCGAACCGGGATTGCAGCGGGATTGAATTTCTTGTTATTTCAAGTAAAGAGGAGAAGAACCATGGCATCAAGCGCGTCACGAGTGCGAATCGTGACAACAGGCGGAACGATATGCATGAAAGTTGATCCGAAGACCGGTGGAGCCGTGCCCGCGCTCAGCGGTGAGGATTTGGTTGCTACTGTGCCCGGGCTGGCTCGTGCGGCGCGCGTGGAAGTAGAGGACTTCATGCGCCTGCCCGGAACAGACATGGGCCCGAGCACGTGGACCTCCCTCGTGCACCGTCTGAGGGCCATCTTCGATCAGGATCGCGATCTGGGCGGCATAGTCGTGACACACGGAACGGGACTCCTGGACGAGGCCGCTTACTTCGTGGACCTGGGACTGCGCGAACGTCGTCCCGTTGTTTTCACGGGAGCGGCCCGCAATGCTTCCATCTGGGACACGGATGGCCCGCGCAATATCCTCGGGGCCACGCACGTCGCCGCGTCATCTCAAACGCGGGATATGGGCGTGCTGGTGTGCCTTAACGATCAGATCCACGCCGCTCGAGATGCTGTGAAACGCCATGCCAATTCCGTAGAGGCGTATATGTCCGGCGATCATGGCTTGCTGGGCAATGTCTACTACGACACCGTGCGAGTCTATCGTAAACCCACGCGGCACCCGCATTTTTCTGTTGACAGCATCGATCCGCGAGTCGAGATCGTAATGATGTACTCAGGATCGGACGGACGCCTGGTGGAGACATGTATCGATACCAGGGTTTCCGGCATCGTGATCCAGGGCGTCAATACTGGAAATGTAAACACCGCCATGCACAACGCAATTCTCAAGGCGATGGCGGCCGGCATCGTTGTAGTCCTGACTACAAATTTGCCAATGGGGCAGGTTTATCCAGTATACGGTTTCGCGGGCGGCGGAAAGGCGCTCATGAATGCCGGCGCAATCATGGCGGAGGACTTGAAGCCACGAAAGGCGCGGCTCCTGCTGATGTACGCGCTTGGCCAAACCCGCGACCCGAGAAGACTTCAAGAGATCTTCCACGAGGCGTAATTGCGAGACTCAACAGGGTCAGTGCAACTTTACCGCCGCGCCCCTCGGAAATCTGGCACCGACCCTATTCTTCTTCCACTCTTGCCAAGGTTTCCTATTTTGCCGCGATTTCGGCCACGCAAATGCTTTCAAACTCACCCAAGCCCTGGATCGAGTGTCCCAGCCGGTCCCCGGGCTTCAGCTTCGGCAGCATACCGCGCGCTCCCGTGAAGACGATGTCGCCGGGTTCGAGCGTGCAAATGCGGGTGATGAACTCGATCATCGCGGGAATCTTGACGATCATGTCCCGCGTGTTGCCGGTCTGGATGACCTTGCCGTTATGCGAAAATTTCAGTTCGAGATTCTGCGCATCGACCTCGTCTCGCGTAACGAGATACGGCCCCGTCACGCCGAAGGTATCGAAGGACTTCGATTCGAAGGCGAGCGCGAAATTGTAATAAGCCTCTCCGGGAAGGCCGAATTCAACGATGTCGGGTCGCGCGCGCCTCACCCAGTTGGACATCAGGATGTCGATCGCCGATAGATCGTTGCCGATGGTATAGCCCGCGATCATGTCCCAGACGTCCTTCCGGGCGACGTTCCGAGCCGTTCGTCCGATTATCGCGACCAGCTCCATTTCGGGCTGGACATAGTTCGAGATCGCGGGCAGCACCACGGCGTCCTCGGGACCGATGATGCACGAGCGCGCCTTCTGGAAGATCGGCGGGGTCTTGGGCTTCGTCGGCCAGAACTCGCGTATCTCGGGGTAATTGCCGCCGATCCCGAGGACTTTGCCGGGCTTGGGCACCGGCGCCAGGAGGCGAATGGAAGACAGCGGCAGGATGGCCTCGCTAAGGATGCCCCCTCCACCGGCCTCCGCGGCCGCCACGACCTGGCGGGCAAGCGCCAGAGCCGGCTCCCCCGCCTCGAGGAACTCGACCATGTTCCGGCCGAGGAGAGATGTCGCCATCGCCTCGGCCCGGCTTTCATTCACGCCGATTGACTGATAGTGCAGGCGCGCCCCGGCGACGAGGTCGACGACGGAGGATTTCGAAACGAGCGCTCCTATTCGGGCAACGCCTTCTTTCTTGTAGCTCAAAAGCTTCATCACACCACCTTTTCGACTGACTGACGGCAGCGGAGCGTGCCATACGGCGCGCCCCATTCCTGCGTGCGAGCCCCGCGGTCGTCGCCGTTCTCTTACGCGGACCTGCGGGCGCGCTTTTCCTCGCCCGACCTCAGGCTCTCCATCAGCCCGCGCACCGACTTGAGGTCCTCGAGATTCGCGATCGCCCTGATCGTTTCCTCGATGCCTGCGGCCGGCAGCAGCGCCTTGGCGTAGGTGCGGAACTTCTCCTCGATTTGCGCGCGCGTGAGCGGATTCTCGGGCGAGCCCCGCGGGTGGTCGCAGCGGACGCTGAGGGTGCGGCCGTCCGCGATGTCCGCTTCCACCACGCACTGGACGCCGGGGAGCGAGGGATCGATCTTCATTTCGACCTGCTCCGCGGCGAAGCGCACCAGCTTGGGTTCGTTGTAGCGCGCGGGCTCGAATTGGGCGAGCGTCAGAGCGCGGTCGTGCAGGATCGCGGCCGCAGCGTAATGGGTCGAAAGCAGCGCCTCGAACTTGCCCTGGTAGCGGGGGAAGATTCCGTGCATGTCCACGCCGGTCTTGTTCATGAAAACGCGCAGCTTCTTCACCTGATCGGGGTCGACGCGGTGCTTTTCCACGAGATCGAACATCGCGGTGATCACGCCCTGTATGGTGGTGGCGGAGGGCCACAGGCGCAGCGCAATGCTCTCCAGCTCCCAGTGCTTGCCGAGGCCGTCGGTGGCCGCTTCGGGACGCCCGCCATTCGAGTAGGCGTTGAACAGCCCGCCGTCGGGGGCGGTGAGGAACTCGCGGGTGGCCACGAATTTCTGTTGGGCGAGCAACGCCGCCATCAGGCCCGAGAGCGCGCCCCGGCACTGGTGGAATTTGACCGTGGGGGTGCCCCACGCGGCGAATGTGCCCGCGGACTGGCTGCCCGCGAGGCCAAATGCTCGCGCCATGGTTTCCTCGTCGAAGCCGAGCAGGCGGCCCACCGCCGCGGCGGCGCCGAACGGGCCGAGGACGCCAGGGCCGTGCCAGCCCTTGGCGCGTGCCGCGGGCCAGTCCATCGCGACCCCGATGCGGGTCATCACCTCGCACCCGGCAGCCAGGGCAACCAGCAGGTCGCGCCCGGCGAGCGCATCGCGTTCGGCGATCGCCAGCGCCGGGGGCATCACTTCCGGCGTGATGTGAGTCAGCGTGGCGCGGTGCACGTCGCACAGGGTAACGGCGGTGATCAGGTAGCCATTCAGGAGGGTCGCACCCGCCAGCGACAGGCGGTCGCCTCCAATGATGCTGCTTTCCCGGGATTGAGCCAGCCCCGAGGCCAATGCCGCAACCTGGTGCGTTTCCTCGCCCTGGTGCCCCGCCAGCGCGCAGGCGACGGCGTCGAGCAGCAGGTTCTTGCAATGTTCCCTGGTGCGAACCGGTATCTGGTCGTAGGTCAGCGTTGCCGCAAACCGCGCCAGGCTCTGTGTAACGTTTCCGGGCATCGATCTCTCCGTCTTTCCGTGGGGGGTATAGGGGCCATCATAAGCCCCGACTCACGAAAAGAAAACCAACGAGGCGAGTGACCGGTCACCTAAAGAAACCGTGAGATCGGGAGGTCGAAAGGCCGGGAGGTCGTGAGATCGTGAAATCGCGAAAGCGACGGTCTGCCTCCATTTCCCGCCCTTACGCCCTCACGCTCTCACGCGCTTTAGTCGTGATGGCGGATGTCATAATGTCGAGGACGGATCGTCTCGAAGGGTCACCCCATGACAACCACCCGCACCGCGAGCATGCTTGCGCGCTACAACGCCTGGGCGAATCAGCTCATCTTCGACGCCGTCGCCGCGCTTCCGGCCGGCGAGGCGACGAAAGAGCGGCAAAGCCTGTTCAAAAACATGGTCCACACGCTCAACCACAACTACGTCATCGACCGCATCTGGCAGGCGCACCTCGAGGGGCGCGAGCACGGCTACGCGGCACGCAATACGCCGGACCATCCATCACTGGCGGATCTGTGGCGCGCACAGCAGGAGATGGACAAGTGGTACATCGCCTGGAGCGATTCGCTGTCCGATGCCGCGCTGGACGAGAAAGTGAGCTTCACGCTCATCGGCGGCAACCGCGGCGTGATGACGCGCGGCGAGATCCTGCTCCACGTCGTCAACCACACGTCCTATCACCGCGGCTTCGTCGCCGATCTGTTCTACCAGGTGCCGGCCCGTCCGCCGACGACGGACCTGCCGGTGTATCTCAGAGAGACCGGTGACCGGGTCATGAGTTGACAGTTGGCAGCCGTCAGTTGGCAGCAATTCCAAACTTCCTGCTGCAAACTGCCCACTGCAAACTGCAAACTCTCTTATCCGTCCGCCCTCATCCCTCATCCCTCCACGAGGCTGACCTCATCGCCGACGCGGACCTCCCCGCCCGCGCCGCGGGTCACCATGCCGATTGCGAAGGTCGGCTCTTTCTGCGGGAAGGCTGACATCAGCACCGGCATCACCGGCAGATCGCGCCTGCCGGTGCGGGGGTTCGCGTGCGTGGCGAGGCAGCGCGTCTTGTGTATGACGACGTCGAATTCGACCCGGCCGATGCGGATCGCGCGACCGAGCCAGCCCTGCTCCTCCCAGGCGTTGAGGCCCTCGATGACGATGTTCGAGCGGAAGCGGATTTCGCTGAGGTCTGGATTGCCCGCGGCAGCAGCGACAGCAGCGAGGCTCTCGCGGCTGTGCAGGGTGGCCTGTCCGCCTTCGTTGTCCTGGTAGCGGGGCGTCGACCCGTCACCGACGAGCTTCAGCGGCCGCCGCTGCGGGTGGCTCGACAGGGGGTTCTCGGAGAGCGCGAGCACGTAGTGCTCGATCGCAGCCGACAGCCGTGTGCGCCCGCCGTGGTCGAGTGTCGCGTCGGCCAGGACCGCTCCATCCAGACTGATGCGTAACCGCTGCGCCCGGTGATCGAAACGCACGTCGAGGCGTGCGAGGCCGGGCGTGTTCATCAGCACGACGCATTCGTGTTTGCCGCTCCAGGCGGCGTCCGGCAAGCGGGAATTGGCAAAGCGAAAGGCGAGAACGCGGTCGCCCGCGATCCGCCCCTCGGAGAGCGCGGTCAGAGTGTTGCACGCCTCCGGCGTGAAGCCCTTCACGGGGTAGCGATAGAGGGCAACGACGGTTGACATGTTTACTATATGGACTGTTTTTCGCTTACAGGACGGTAACCTGCATCAATGCACGGATTGATCGTCATGATATGGACTAGTTTGGTAAGCGTGGTGTAAGGCTGGTGTAAGATGATGTACGTGCCGGGATGATACTGGTGGGAGCATGGTTGGGAACAGGCTTCCTGTCCCTGTTGCCCCGGCGCCTGATCAACCAGCGGTTCACCGCTTTGGAGTGTTATGTCTAAATTTCTGTCCGCAGTCACGCTGTTCCTGACGTCCAGCCCCCTGTTTGCCGCCATGAACGAGATGGACGCGGCGAATGCGCCCGCCGAGACCGTTGACGTGGTCTGGGTGATCGTCTTCGGCGTCATCTTCATCGGCTCGATCGTCGGCTTCTTCATTTACCTCTGGCACAACGAGAAGAACCGCAACCCGAAAGATTGAGCCCCGCTTGGCGGTTGCCGGCCGCCAGTTTCGCAGCAGCACCTGCGGTATTCATCTCCCGGCCTCCGGGTCTGCATAGCAGGCATGAAGATCACGAAGGTCGAAACGATCGTCGTCAACATGCCGATGATCATCGAGGGGGCCGTGGTGCCGAAGCAGGGCGGGCGGCCGCGCACCAGCATGGACATCCTGCTCGTGCGCGTGGATACCGACGCGGGCGTCACCGGGTGGGGCGAGGGCTTCGGCCACCGTATTTTCCCCGCGACCCGGGCGGCGATCGACACCCTCGTCGGGCCAATGTGCCTCGGGCGTGATCCGACCGCGATCTCCGCGCTCGCGGACGAGCTGCAGCGCGGACTCGCCGGAGTCGGCCGCAACGGGCCAGCGATGTACGCGCTGTCCGCGATCGACATCGCGCTGTGGGACATCGCCGGCAAGCTTGCAGGGCTCCCGCTCTACCGCCTGCTCGGCGGCTCGCCGCGCGAGCTGCTGCCCGCCTACGCGAGCCTGCTGCGCTACGGGGAGCCCGGCGCAGTCGCGCATCACGTCGGGAAAGCGCTGAAGCGCGGCTACCGCCACATCAAGCTGCACGAGATCACAGTGCCGCCGATCCAGGCCGCGCGGGACGCCGCCGGCCCCGGAATTCCGATCATGGTGGACTGCAACTGCCCGTGGACGGTTGCCGAGGCGATCGACATGGCGCGGAAGCTCAAGCCCCTGAACCTCATGTGGCTCGAGGAGCCCGTGTGGCCGCCGGAGGACCACGCTGGTCTCGCGCGCGTGCAGGAGCAGGGGGGAATCCCGACCGCGGCCGGCGAGAATGCGATGCTGCCCGAGTTCCGGGGCCTCTTCGGGGCCGGCGCGATCAGCTACGCGCAGCCGAGCGTGACCAAGGTGGGCGGCGTCACGCAGATGCGCAAGGTCATGGCGCTGGCCGATGCGCACGGCGTTGCCATCGTGCCGCACTCCGCGTACTTCGGTCCCGGCCTCATCGCTTCCATTCATTGCATCGCGGCCATGCCCGGTGAGGGCCTGGTCGAGCGCTACGACGCCGATTTCGCGGTGAACCCCCTGCACGACGCGATCCTGCCGGACAAGGATGGTTGCCTCGCGGTGCCGCAGGGGCCGGGGCTCGGGGTCGATCCCGACCCCGCAGTCATCGCAAAGCTGCGGGTCGGGTGATACAGGGTGACATGATGAAGCGTAACCGCTTTGATCCCTCATCCCTCGCCTGTCAGGGCACCTCGAGGTCCACTAGCGGCCCGTACTGCTGGCCCCCGAACACGTCGGTATCATCCACGTCGCCGGAGATCACCGGGCGCGGGATGGTGACCTTGATCGCGCTCGCCGCGTCGTACTCGATCACCGATACCACCTCGGGCGTCAGCCGATAGACCCTCGCAAACCACTGCGCGTTGATGACCTTCGCGTCGCGGACCTTCTCGTACGTCGCGCGGTCCTTGAAGATCACGTCGAAGGTCAGCTCGAACGGGCCCGAGTTCTTGCTCCGGATCAGCTTCGCGACTTGCCAGAGCTTGGTCATGAAGTTGTCTCAAAAAAACCAAATCGAACCACAGATGAACACAGATACACACAGATAATTCAACCCGACGCCCTGATTAGCAGGGGATTTCATCCGTGTTCATCTGCGTTTATCTGTGGTTCATTCTACTTTTCGGATTCAGTTCCGCACGGTCTCGTAGTCGATGCGGAACATCTCGAGGGGCGACGCAGGCTCCACCACGTGATTCATGTTGAAGCGGTAGCTGGCCCCGCGCGCGATCTCGGGCGGCGAGTAGGGGTAGGCGATCGAGGTGATGAGCCCGCTCCACTCCGGCACCGGGTAATGCACCGCCATGTGCCCGACCGATTTCATCAGCGAGGTCGCGAGCTCCTGCGTCGGCGCCGTCATCTGGAACAGCAGTCCGACTTCGTGCCCGATGCCGGTTTCGGGCTCGAGTCGCCCCATGGCGGCGTTCTTGCCGAATACCCGCACGTCGAACCGGTACTGGCTCTCGATGCCTGCTCCGAACACCGCGCGAATGCGGTCCTTCGACGCTTTCACGAGCCCGGCCAGCCACGAGTCGAGCTGGCGCAGGATGATCGGGTCGCGCACCGCGCCCACGATGATGCTCTGGTAGCCGGCGAGTTCCACGCCCTCCAGCTTGATGGTGTAGCGCGCCGCCGGTCTAAAGGTGCTGCCCGAAACCCGCACCGCGCGGTCCGACACCGCTTCGTACCGGGCGTTGCGTGTATCGAGGATGCCGGAAGGCTCGACCAGCTCGTAAGGCGTGGAATTCTCGTAGAGGTTGTGCGAAGCGACGCTCACGGGGTCGCAGCGGTAGTCGGGGTTCGGCGGCTCGACGATGAAGTGGTCGTTCGTGACCGTCGCGAACATGCAGTCGGGGTACTTGCGCAGCACGACGCATGCCGCGCCGCACTCCAGGATCTTCGCCATGTGCCATACCGTGGCGGGATTGAAGCCCCTCATCACCGGCAGCGCCGCGAAAATGGAGGTGTCGCTCGAGCGGCCGGCGAGGATCACGTCCGCGCCGTTCCGCAGCGCTTCAACGTACGGCTCGATCCCGCACATGCCGACGATGTGCACGCTGCGATCGATCACGGCCTCGTCGAACACCGGCGCGTTGGCGAGCGGCGTGATTCTCCCCTCGCGCAGTTTCTTCTTGAGGTATCCCTTGTCCTGCTCGCTCGCGATCGTCGCGAGCTTGAACGAGAGCTTTTCCTCGCGCGCGATCTCGCGCGCGATCCCCGCCAGCCGCTCGAGCTGGGCGTCGGCGCCACCGGTGCAGGCGGAGCCGACGATGGCCGGGATCTTCGCCGACCGCGCGGCGAGCAGGATCAGGCGCAGGTCACGCTTGCAGGCGGAGTCGGAGAACAGGTTCTCGCCCGAGCCGAGATAGTACGGCCCGGGGTCGGTCGAGCCTGAGTCGGCGCCGATGAAGGCCGGCTCGAGCGCCATCGCGCGCTTGAGCGTCTCCTCGCGGAAGCCGGAGCCGAGGACGCCGGTGGCGGACAGGACGCGAATTTCCTTTGACATAGACCCGTGACGGGCTTCCCGGCCTTCTCGGTCACCTGGTCGCGCCCGATATGTGTAACCGCGACGCCGCTATGGCACGTTGTAGCCGAGCTCCTTGCACTGTCTGCGCGCGAACTCGGCTCCGACCGGGCCGTCGTCCGGACCGCCATTGTGGGCGACCACTTTCCCGTCGCGAATGAAATAGACCCCCGGTGTAAATCCCTCGTAGGCGCCGCGCGTGTTCTTGTCGTTCACCATCACGCAGACGGCCCAGCCGAACTGCAGGCCGCGAACAACCGTGACCTTCTGGTACAGCTGGCTGGGTCCCGCCTTGAAATCAAGGATTGCGGCCGTCGGATCGGTCAGCCGGTTTCTCAAAAAGTCGCGGATGATCTGCTGGTAGTCGTCGGGTTTGGGGCCATAGTTCACGGACTCCTTTTGTTCCTTGGTGGGCGGGCTGGTGTCGCAACCGCCGAGCAATACGGCGAGCGCCACCAGCATGTAGAGTGCCAGTGCCTGCGTGAGCGTGCGTTGCATGATCGCCTCCATGCCGGTTCTTGCAAGGCCTGATTCTACTTCAGCTGCGCCTCCCGCCGCTAATGAAAATCCCGGCTGGACGTCTCCAGCGCACCGAGTAGTTCGCTGTGGTCTACCAGCCGCTTCGCGATCAGGTGCACGACTTCCCCCTCCCGCTCGAGCGTTCCGTAGACCCCCATCAGGCGCGAGCCCAGCAGCTCCCGCCGCTGCCGGTCGGCGAGGTCGCGCCATACGATCACATTGACGCTGCCGGTCTCGTCCTCGAGCGTGACGAAGATGACGCCCGAGGCGGTGTCCGGCCGCTGGCGGCCGACGACGATGCCGGCGGCGCACGCGGGCCGCCCGTGCGGCAGCCCGCGCAGCTCGGCCGCGGTGGCGAGCCGCATGCGTGCGAGCCGCGGGCGCAGCAGGGAAAGCGGGTGGCGGCCGAGCGTGAGCCCCAGGCTCGCGTAGTCGGCGACCAGCTCTTCCGCTTCACCCGGCGGGGCGAGTCGCGGCAGCGGCTCCTCGATCGGGCAGTCGCCGAGAACGGGCATGGCGCGCTCGATCCCCGCGACTTCCCAGTGCGCGAGGCGGCGGTGATCCGACAGGGACCGCAGCGCGCCGGCGGACGCGAGCAATTTGAGGTCGCGGCGGTTGAGACCCGCGCGCCGGGCAAGATCCGCGACGGAGTCGAAGGCGCGCTCATTGCGCGCCGCCACCAGGCGCAGCGCGGCCGCCTCGGAGAAGCCGCTGATCATTTGCATGCCGAGGCGCACCGCCGGTGCGATGAAGCGTGAGTCGTGATTCGTGAGTCGTGATTCGACCCTTGATTCCGTGAGTCGTGATTCGTGAGTCGTGATTAGATTTGTATTTCCTGGCGTCTTGGCGTCTTGGCGGTTCAAATCCTCGCTTTTTTCCAGGACACAATCCCAGAAGCTGGCGGTGACATCGACCGGCAGCACTTCGACGCCGTGGCGGCGGGCGTCTTGTACCAGCTGGGACGGCGCGTAGAAGCCCATCGGCTGGCTGTTGAGAAGCGCCGCGAGGAACGCCGCCGGCTCGTGGCGCTTGATCCACGCCGAGACGTAGACCAGCAGCGCGAAGCTCGCCGAATGAGACTCGGGAAAACCATATTCCCCGAAGCCGAGGATCTGCTGGTAGATTCTTTCGGCGAACTCGCGCTGGTAGCCGCGCGCGAGCATGCCCGAGATGAGCCGGTCCTCGAAATGCTCGAGCCCGCCCTTGCGGCGCCACGCGGCCATCGAGCGCCGCAGCTTGTCGGATTCGCCGGGCGTGAAGCCCGCAGCGACGATCGCGAGCTGCATCACCTGCTCCTGGAAGATCGGGACGCCCAACGTGCGCTCGAGCACCGCCTTCACCGCCGGGCTCGGGTAGGTGACCGGCTCCAGCCCCTGGCGCCGGCGCAGGTACGGGTGGACCATCCCGCCCTGGATCGGGCCGGGGCGCACGATCGCCACCTCGATGACGAGATCGTAGAAATTCGCGGGCTTCAGGCGCGGCAGCATGCTCATCTGCGCGCGCGACTCGATCTGGAATACGCCGACCGTATCCGCGTGCTGGATCATCTCGTATACCGCCGGGTCCTCCGGCGGCACGTCGGCCATGCTGAACGGCCGGCCGCGCCAGCCGGCGATCATCTCCAGTGCGCGGCGGATCGCGGAGAGCATGCCGAGCGCGAGGACATCCACCTTGAGGAGCCCCAGCGCGTCGAGGTCGTCCTTGTCCCACTGGATGACGCTCCGCTCGAGCATCGCCGCGTTCTCGATCGGCACCAGGCGCGAGAGCAGCCCGCGCGCGAACACGAAGCCGCCGGTGTGCTGCGAGAGGTGGCGGGGAAAGCCCGCGAGCGTCGCGACCAGGGCGATCAGGCGCTGGATTTGCGCGGCTGCGGGATCAAAGCCGGCTTCGGCGAGACGCTCGCGCACGCTGTCCCGGCCGTCCCACCACGCGAAGGAGCGGGCGAGGCGGTCCACCTGTGGGAGATCGAAGCCGAGCGCCTTGGCGACGTCGCGGATCGTGCTCCGGGTGCGGTAGGTGATGACGGTCGCGGCGAGCGCCGCGCGGTCGCGGCCGTACTTGCCGTACAAGTATTGAATGACTTCCTCGCGCCGCTGGTGCTCGAAATCCACGTCGATGTCGGGCGGCTCGTTGCGCTCCCGCGAGATGAAGCGCTCGAACAGCATGTTCATGCGCGCCGGATCGACCTCGGTGATGCCGAGGGCGTAGCACACCGCGGAATTGGCGGCCGAGCCGCGGCCCTGGCACAGGATGCCGCGGCCGCGCGCGAACTTCACGATGTCGTAGACGGTGAGGAAGTAGGGCTCGTAGCCGAGCTCCGCGACGAGCGCGAGCTCGTGCTCGATCAGCTCGCGCACGCCGGCGGGCACGCCGGCGGGAAAGCGCGCGCGCAATCCCTCTTCGGTGATCTCGCGCAGGTAGGAGGCCGGCGTGTGGCCCGGGGGCGCGAGCTCCTCCGGGTACTCGTAGCGCAGGCTGTCGAGGGAGAAAGTGCAGCGCTCCGCGATGCGCACGGTCTCGGCCAGCAGGCCGGGCGGGTAGAGCTGCGCGAGCCGCATGCGCATCCGCAGGTGCCGCTCGGCGTTGGGGTAGAGCGCGCCGCGCGCTTCGGCGACCGTGGTGCGCAGCCGGATCGCGGTCAGCGTGTCCTGCAGCGGCCGGCGCGAGCGCACGTGCATGTGCACGTCGCCGGCCGCGACCAGCGGAAGCTTTGCGGCGCGGCCGAGATCGAGCAGCGCGTCGAGCCGTGCCCGGTCGTCCGGCCCGGAGAGGAGTTCCGCCGCGACCCAGGCGCGGCCGGCAAAGGAGCGCGCGATGCGCTGCGCGTACTCGGGCATCTCGGCCCATAGGTCCCTCACCCCCGCCCCTCTCCCGAGCGGAGAGGGGTGGCTCGAGATTCCCTTCTCCTCTTGGGAGAAGGGCATGGGATGAGGGGAGGGAGAGGGGAGATTCGAGGCCGGTCCGTCCGGCGGGATGAGGATGACGAGGCAGCCGGGGACGCCGGCGTCGAAATCGTCCCACCCGACGCGATAGCTTCCCTTTCGGCTCCGGCGCCGCGCCGCAGTGATGAATTGCGACAGGTTGCCGTATGCCTCGCGGTCGGTTGCGAGCAGCACCACCTTCGGCCCGTCCGCGATCCTGAACTCGGAGCCGACGATGAGTTTGATGCCGTGCTCCTTCGCGGCGACGTGGGCGCGCACCACGCCCGCCAGCGAGCATTCATCGGTGATGGCGAGCGCGGCGTAGCCCAGCTTCGCCGCACGCGCGGCGAGCTCCTCCGGGTGCGAAGCACCGCGGAGGAAAGTGAAGTTGGTGATGCAGTGCAGCTCGGCGTATGCGGGAAGCATCAAACGGGTGACGAGATAATGGTGACGATTAAAGGTGACGATTAAGGGTGACGAAAAGTAGTAACAGGTTGTACGTCACCTGTATCTCATCACCCGTACCTCGTCGCCCTCATCTCGTCACGGGTTATTAGCCAAAGATGCCGTGCAGATACCACCCCCCCGGCTGCTTCCGCTCCCGGTAGACCCAGAGCATGGAATGCCCCGGCGTCTGCGCGATGAAGTAGTCGCGCTTGACGTCGGCCTCGTCCCACCAGCCCGATTCGATGCGCTCGGGGCCGGCGATGAGAGAGAGCGGGCCGTCATGGTAATGCGGTTTCGAGTCCACCTCGTCGAGCGGGCGCGGCCGCTCGAGCAGCCACAGCGGGCGCGGCGAGCGCGCGGCCTGCCCGGCGCCGGCGCCGGCGCCGGGCGCGGTCGCCTGCCACGCGCGCTCCGGCCGGTGCTCGGCGCGCGGCGCGAGCCCGTGCACGGCCTCTTGCCCGAGCCGCGCGCTCAGGCGCTCGACGAGCCGCGCCCAATCTCCCGGGTCGTTCATGCGGTCGGGGAAGAGACTCCCGGTGTCCCCCGCGAGCGTGAGTATTTCACCCGCCTGCAGCCGCACCTGCGTGACCGGCGCGGCGAGGGTCGTGGCCGCCAGCCGCTCGCGCACGAGGATGACGAGCCGCCCGGCGTCGCGCGAGGGAGTGGCGAGCCCGATCTCGAGCGTGGTCTCCGGCGCGTCCTCGTGCCCGAGCGCGAGCCGGAAGCGCTGGACGCCGGCGCAACGCGCGGCGAGATAGCCCGCGAGCTGGGTCAGCAGCCGCTTCGCCGGGAACAGCAGGACCTCGGCGCTCGCGACCCCGGCCGCCAGTTCGAGCGCCGCGTCGAAGCGCGGCGGCGCGGTGAAGAACATGCGCGCCTCGGACAGGAGGCCGAGCGCGCGATCGAGCTGGTCGAGCACGTGCTGCCCGAAGCGCCGCGCCACGCCGTCGCGCGGCAGACTCAGCAGGTCGCCGAGCGATCTCACGCCGATCGCGGCCAGCGTTTCGAGCGCCTGGGCGTCGCAGTCGAGCACGCGGACGGGCAGGGGCGAGATTGCATCCCGTATGGCGCGCGCGCCGGCGAAGACCCGCTCGGCTCCGCCGCGCGCGAGCAGCCATGCCGCCGACACCGTCGGCGCGCAGGCAACCGACACGGTGAACCCCATGTCCGCGACGCCGCGCTTGACCGCGTCGAGGATTCTCCCGATGCCGCCGAACAGCCGCAGGCTGCCTTCGACTTCCAGCAGCAGCCCGCGCGGCGGCTGCAGCGACACGGCGGGCGTGAACTGCACCGCCCACGCCGCGATTTGCCCGAGCGCCGCGGCTTCCGCCGCCGGGTCGCGCTGGCGGTGGTTGAGCACCGGCGCGAGCACGCACGCGGTGGCGAGACTCATTCCCGGCCGGATGCCCCTCGCGCGGGCTTGCTCGTTGCAAACCGCGACGCACGGGCCGTCGGTGACGGCCCACGGTTCAGAGCGCGCTGATGCCGGCAGGAATGATTCGAGCGGGAAGAGCGGGAAATAAAGCGAAATCCACAGCATGGTGGAACCCTGTCCGGTTCCGGTTCACGACCGGCGCGGGATGCAGCCGGATCGGCTGGCCGAGCACCGCGCCGCGGCGCTTCAGGATGCGCACGGCGAGATCGCCTTCGCAGGTATCGAGGGCGAGGCGCAGTGCGGCGGGCGAAGCTTCGCCGGCGGCGCGCGGCGGCCGGAACAGGAAGGCGAGTGCCTGCGTTCCTGCGGCGGCAAGCTGCAGGCGGCGCAGCTCGGGCCACGCAATTTTCTCCGGCCATGCGAGCACGGCGCCGCAACTGTTGGAGCGCAGCGCCTGCTCGGCCGCCCACAGCGTCTCGCGCGGCGAGCGGGTCCTGACCACCAGCAGCCGCGCAAGGTCGATACCCGCGGCCTGCAGGGCCGGCGCGTACGGCAGGTACGGCGGGGCGATCCACGCCAGCCAGCGCCCGCGTGCCGCCAGGCTCGCGAGCGCGGGCCCGAGGATGCGCAGCTCCCCGATCCCCTCGTGCTGCGGCAGGATCTCGGTCAACGCCGCGGCCGGCCAGCCGCCGCCCGGCAGTTCCGCGTCGAGCGCGGGGAATCCCGTCGGCAGGCTCGGCGTGCTGACGCTACTGAGCCGGTCGCCGCGCCAGATCGCGGGATGGGACAGGAGCTTTGCCAATGCGCTCATAGCGCCCTGCCGCTGCGGATGATGCCGACCGCGACGCCTTCAATCGCCAGGGTGTCGCGCCGCGGATCCACCTCGATGGTCTTGAAGTCGGGGTTCTCCGGCAGGAGCTGGATGCGGCTGCCGGTGCGCTTGTAGCGCTTGACCGTGACCTCGTCGTGCAACCGCGCGACGACGATCTGCCCGGAGCGCGCTTCACGGGTGCTGTGCACGGCGAGCAGATCGCCATCCAGGATGCCGGCGTCGCGCATGCTCAGGCCGCGCACCTTGAGGAGATAATCGGCGCGCGGCTTGAAGAGGGCCGGGTCCACGCGGTAGCGCGCCTGGATGTTCGCCTCGGCGAGGATCGGGCTGCCGGCGGCGACCCGTCCGATCAGCGGCAGGCCCTGCTCCGCCTTCAGGCGGATGCCGCGCGAGGCGCCAGCGAGCATCTCGATGGCGCCCTTGCGCTCGAGCACGCGCAGGTGCTTTTCCGCGGCGTTGGGGGAGTTGAAACCCATCGCGCTACATATTTCCGCGCGCGTGGGCGGGTAGCCGTTGGCCTCGATCGCGTCTGTGACGAGCTGCAGGACCTTCGACTGGCGCGGGGTGAGCGGTTCCATGGGGCGCAGGTGGATGAGTAGGTGTATATATATACACCCATCGCCGGGTCGCAGACAAGCACCCCGTCGTGGACGGGTCAACTCCTTGTCATGGAACGAATTCCCCCCTCCGGCAGGAGGGGAGCGCTACTCCGCGACGGGCTCTACCAGTGCCGGCTCGTCGAACAAACGGGGTCGGAGTACCGAACAAACGGGGTCGGAGTACGTACCGTGAAATTCTCGCCCGCTGATTGACGGAGGAAAAGAAGCCCAGCGATCAGCTGTCAGCGCGCTGCGCGTAGCGGCTTGCGCCGAGGCTGCGCCACACGCGCCTTCGCTTGGTACGCCGGCCGCGGCTCATGCGCTTCGCTCCGGCCGCGCGTGCGCACGTGCTCTCGCAGCCAGGCGGCGAAGTGCCGCTCGCCAAGTTTGCCTTCGGCGAGCGCCAGCATCGTGAGGTATTTCTCCTCATCCGTTGCGACCAGCTCGGCGCCATTGAGCGCGAGAAAGGTTCGATAGGCCACGTGGGCGGTGCGCTTGTTGCCGTCCACGAAAGGATGGTTGCGCGCGAGCCCGTGCGCCAGCGCCGCCGCGAGATCGGCGAGATCGGGCGCGGGATCGCCATAGGCATGGAGCTGTTGCGGGCGCGCCAGCGCCGACTCCAGCAATCCTTCATCGCGTACGCCGGCGCTGCCGCCATGCTCGGCGAGCTGGCGGTCGTGGATGGCGAGCACCAGCGCCTGTTCCAGCCAGACGATCACGCTCAGCTCCCCGCAAGCTTCCGCAGCACGTTGCGGTCTTCACGCATGACACGCTCGGCGACTTCCATCTGCCGGGCGAGTCCGGGATCGAAGGGCGTGAGCTTGATGCCGTCCGGCAGCTCCGTGGCGTACAGCGCGTCGCCCTTGGCGACCCTCAATCGCGCCAGCAGCTCCTTGGGCAGGATGACGCCTGCGGAGTTGCCAACGGCGGTGATCTTGAGCTTCATGACAAGAGCCCCCCTCAGTAACGTTATAACGAATGTTATCACAACGCGAACCTTGCTTGCACAGGAGGGGAGCACTATTCCGCCACGGGCACTATGAGCGCCGGCTCGTCGTTCTTGGGTGTATTGACCCGGGTGCTGACCGGGTGCGCCGCCGTCATCCCGGCGGGGCAGGGTTTCAGCAGCGCCTTCAACTGCGCGGTCGCCTGGTTGCCGGGATCGAGCCACGCCGCGTGGTCTTCCGGGGCAAGGATCACCGGCATGCGATTGTGTATCTCGCGCATCCGCTCGTTCGCATCGGTCGTGATGATGGCGCAAGAATGCACCGGCCCCTCGGGACCATTCCAGCGCTCGGTCAGGCCCGCGAAGGCGAAGAGATCCGCGTCCGCGGGACGGACGTAGTACGGCTGCTTTCTGCCCGCGACGGTTTTCCACTCGTAGAAGCCGCTTGCCGGAATCAGGCACCGCCCGCGCTTGAACGCGCTGCGAAAGGACGGCTTTTCGGCGACGGTCTCGGCGCGCGCGTTCGCGAGCTTGTTCCCGATCGCCGGGTCCTTCGCCCAGCCGGGGATGAGCCCCCAGCGATAGAGATCGGCGACGCGTCCCCGTTCCGGATCCTGCCGGACGATCAGGATATTGGTGCCGGGCGTGATGTTGTAGCGCGGCGCGATGTCAGGCAGCAGCCCGAGCTTGAAGTAGAGGGCGATGACTTCGGGATGGGTGTGGAGCGAGTAGCGACCGCACATGGGACGTATGATTTCAGTGCAACATCTGGACGCAAAGGCGCAAAGCCGCAAAGGAAAGGCAATAGAGAATTATTGTTGAGTTTGTTGTCATTGTGCTGTTTTCTTTGCGCCTTCGCGTCTTTGCGTCGAGATTTTAGACGTACACTGTTCACTCGCGGGGTCTTTGGACCACTCTTCCAATCTCACGCGCCTGGGACATCAGCCCTTCCATCGTGATCGAGTCCTGGACCGGCAGCCCTGCGCCGCGTAGCCCGCGCGCGGTCCAGACATTGCAGGTGCGAAAGATGTTGAAGGATTCCCGGGCCGGATAGAACCGGCTGTCGCCGTACAGTCCCGGACCGAGCGGCGCGGCGGCTGGCGCGCCGGCGCGATCATGGGCGTCGTGGACATAGAGAACCAGGCGCTCGAAGCCGTCGCGGGAAAGCATGACCTCGATGATCTCGCTTGCCGGAAAATTCTCCGTGAGCGGGCCGCGCACACCGGCGACGTGCAGCACGCTCGGATTATCGGATCCCAGCGCCGCTCTCAACGTCCCCCAAAAGCCCTGGTCGCGCCCCATGTAATAGTCACGGTCCCCCCAGCCCACCTCGAGATATTCAGCCCGCGGGAAATCGCGGCTCTCGGGCCAGAGTCCGGCGGGGATGTCCGCACGCCGGACGGCAATTCCCGAGTGCTTGTCGTGAGCGACCAGGTAGACGGCGACGCCCGGCTCGGCTCCCGGCGGCTCCACCGGGTTCTGCGGCTGCGCGGCGCAGGCGCCGAGCGTAATGCCCGCAAGGAATAGGCATTTCAACCGTAGCAGCATAACGTGTCGTCCCGACATAGCCAGTGTACTAGCTGAGGCGTAAACTATTCGGGTCCGATGGAGTGGGCGGCGGATGAATAGTGTTTCGTCACCGCGTCACTCCGTCACCTCGTCATTGTGCCATTTGGAAGGAGGAGCGCCATGTGCTATGACTACCACGAACGCCTCGCCTGGATTCGCCGCGTCGAGCAGATGGAAAAAGAGCTGAAGGAAGCCGAACTGGCCAAGGCGGAAGCAAGAAGGAAGAAATCGGAAGATCGGCAGGCAGCGCCGGAAACGGACGCAAGGGAGCAGCCGGTTCCAGCCTGATCGGGCAAGCTCCCGCGAGGAGCCCCGCGCAGGCGGGGTTATTCTTGCGGGCTCCTGGAAAAACGCGGGTCGTGATGTTCGTTAACCCGACGAAGGACGCGCACGCCATGCCCATTACCGGCAAATGGATCTTCACGGCTGCCATGGACGTCGATCCCGACAAGGAAGCCCTCTTCAACGAAGTGTACGACCAGGAACACATTCCGCTCATCACCAAGGTGCCGGGCGTGATCTCGGCGACGCGCGTCAGGCTCGACACGCTACGCATCACCATGGGTGGCGAAACCAGGACCGTCGATCCGCAGGGCGCTCCCCGGTATGCCGCCATCTATGAGCTCGACAGCCCGGACGTCCTGGTGAGTCCCGCATTCGCGAAGGCGGTCGACCACGGGCGCTGGCCGACGCACGTGCGGCCCTACACCCACAATCGTCACCATACGCTGCACAAGGTGATCTGACGGGACGACCGGACCTGACAAAGGGGGTCAGGTCTTACATTCATACATGGCTCACCAGCACCAGTACGCCTGGGCAGCCGAACAGTCACAAGGGCCGACGGAAGAAGAAATGCAGGATTGCAAGACCTGACCCCGATTTTTCCCGAATCACGCTGTCGAGAAACAGGCCATGAGCGTGCGCACGTTGCAGCAGATCATCGAATCCGTTCCCACCTCTGACGGCGCGGGGGTCAAGCTGCGGCGCAGCCTCGGGAAATCGCAGGAGCATCGACTCGACCCCTTCCTGATGCTCGATGAATTCTCGTCGGAGAACGCGGACGATTACATCGCCGGCTTCCCCAACCATCCGCACCGCGGCTTCGAGACCGTGACCTATATGCTCGACGGCCACATGCTGCATCAGGACCATCTCGGCAACCGCGGCGACTTGAAGAGCGGCGACGTGCAGTGGATGACCGCTGGCCGCGGCATCATCCACTCCGAGATGCCGCAGCAGGAGCGCGGGCGCATGCGCGGTTTCCAGCTCTGGATCAATCTGCCGGCGAAGGAAAAGATGAAGCCCGCCGGCTACCGGGACATTCCCGCAGCGGAAATTCCGGTCGTGCCACTGCCGGGCGGCGGGCGCGTCAGGGTCATCGCCGGCACGCTGGTCGTGAACGGCCTCTCGACGCCGGGCCCCATGCAGGGTCTTTCCACCGACCCGCTGTATTTCGACGTGGAGTTGCCTGCGCGCGGGGTCTTTTCGCACCCTGTCCCGCACGATCATAACGCCTTTCTCTACGCCTACGAAGGCGCCGTCGAGGTAGGCGCTGCCGAAGCTACCCGCCCGCTCGTGGCTCACAGCGCGGGCGTGCTGTCCGCCGGTGACCGGATCGAGGTGACCGCAGCCGCAGAGGGCGCGCGATTTATTTTCCTCGCCGGGCGACCGCTGCGTGAACCGGTCGTGCAGTACGGCCCGTTTGTGATGAACACGCGCGAGGAAATCGAGCAGGCGGTCCGCGATTACCAGAGCGGCGCGCTGACGCAGCCGGCAACCTGACCAGCGGTCGCTGATCGTCGCTACGCCTGATCAGCCGCGCATCGCCCGTCGCGCGCATGATCAGAATTTCTCGACCCACGGCCGCAGCTCGATCTCCCACGTCCAGGCGCTGCGGGGCTGGCGCAGGACGTGAAGGTAATTCGCCGCGATGGCGTCGGGATCGAGCAGCGATTCGGGAGCGTCCGAGGGCGCGGCGCGGCCCGGGCGGGCGATGCCGCCGTCTATGACGAAGTGCGCGACGTGTATTCCCTGCGGCGCGAGCTCGCGCGCCATGCTCTGGGCGAGCCCCCGCAGCGCGAACTTGCCCATCGCGAACGGCGCCGACTGTGGATAGCCCTTGACGCTCGCCGAGGCGCCGGTGAACAGGATCGCGCCGCGCTTCCTCGGGAGCATGCGCCGCGCCGCCTCCTGTGCCACCAGAAATCCGCCGAAGGCGGTCACGGCCAGCGCCCGCTCGACTTCCCCCGGCTCGAGCTCGACGAGCGGCCCGCGCACGCGGGCGCTTGCGTTGTAGACCACGACGTCCGGTTCGCCCAGCGCGCCCTCCATTTCGGAAAAGAGGCGCCGCACTTGAGCCGGATGGACGGAGTCGCACGCGAAAGCGCGCGCCCCGGTTTCCGCACACAGCGCGGCAAGCTTTTCGGGGTTGCGCGACGCGAGCGCGACTGTCATGCCCTCCCGCGAGAAGAGTCGGGCAAGCGCGGCGCTGAAGCCGGTGCCGGCACCGACGATCAGTGCTTTCTCATAGCGTGTTGTTTCCATGGCGGGCCGGTCAAATTGCGCGTGCCGTGAAAGGCGTGCGAGTGAATTCTATGATATACGGGACGCCACGTAATGACGGCTTGTGTTGTTCCAACTTCATATGACGTCCAAAGTCCGCAATCGGGTCAAGGCGCCGGTCCGGAAGCGGGTCAGCAGAAAAAGATGTGCGTCCTCTTTTTCGCACTGTAGTCGCTTTACATGTGTCATGTACCGCTCCGCCTGGATTTGATCTGGCTCAATAACTTGAGCATACCCAAGGAATAGGATTACCAGCGCGACGTGGATGGCCCGCGAACGCCGGCGCTCTCATCCCATGAATATGGGATATCGCTCGATCCAGCCGCGCGCGATGATTACTGCGGAATCAGAGTGACTGTTCGGATGGTGCGGCTCTGACTCGATCTTGCGGTGGACACCATCAATCCCGTTACCGGAAAGGAGAATTCCAGATGAGAGCAACCAAACTGTTTGCGGTCGCTGCCCTGCTGTGCGGCCTGGTCGCGGCCTCCCAGGCTTCCGCGCAAGGTTTCTATATCGGCGGCAGCGTGGGCCAGAGCAGTTTCGACGACGACAACGCCGTTCCTGGCCTGATTACCTCGGGAACGGTCGACGACAAGGACACGGGGTTCAAGATCTACGGCGGGTATCAGTTCAACCGCAATTTCGGGTTGGAGCTCGCCTGGGTCGATCTTGGCAAAGCCAGCTACAGCGGCACGTTTCTCGGCCTCCCCGTCACCGGCGGCACGGTGAAGGCGTCGGGCCTCAATATTTCCGCCGTTGGCACCTTGCCGTTGGGCTCCGGCTTCGCGCTCTTTGGCAAGGCCGGGCTGTTCGCCTGGGAATCCGAGGCAAACGACGTGACCGGCGGCGTGCCATTTTCGGGCAAGGAGGACGGCACGGACTTGTCCATCGGTGTCGGGGCGAGCTATGACTTCACGAAGAACTTCGCCATACGGGCGGAGTGGGAGCGATTCAAGGCGGTGGGTGATATCGACCTGCTGTCGGTCGGCATCGTTTACAAGTT
>Ga0326597_10002926_pt1 | contig 25077 bp, 25 predicted proteins | sample RVTome_12_FD_203789 | JGI IMG/M metagenome (GOLD analysis project Ga0326597, IMG submission 203789) | Soil microbial communities from uranium-contaminated site in the Upper Colorado River Basin, Wyoming, United States - RVT100D185 | ecosystem: Environmental > Terrestrial > Soil > Contaminated >... | reverse complement strand
CCGCTCGGTCATCCCCGGATCGAGCAACGACTCCCCGGCCCCCACCCGGCGAATGTCAGCGATGAGATCGGTCCCCCTCACCCGCTTGAGGACAAAACCAGCCGCCCCGGCGAGGATGGCAGCCATGAGGGCCTCCTCGTCGGCGAACGAGGTCAACATCAACACCTTGGTCTCAGGGAATTGAGCGCGGATCTCCCGGCAAGCCTCGATCCCGCTGCCATCCGGCAGCCGGACATCCAGGACCACTACGTCGGGTGTGTCGTGCCCGCTGCGCCTGACCGCCTCATCGACGGTAGAGGCTTCCCCGACGACCTCGATGCCATCGGCACCGTCAAGGAGCGCCCGTAGACCGGCTCGAACGACCTCATGGTCGTCGACCAACAGGACACGAAGGGACGGCACCGCTTCCACGACCAGCTGAGGGTAGCCACCGCAACAACCATTACCCTCGGGCCGTGACCGATCCCGTCGATCGTCTGGCGGCTCTAGCGCAAGCGGCCGCCACCGTGATGGAGGAGACCGACCTCGCCGTCGTCTTGAAGAGGGCGGTATCAATGGCGGCGACGACCACCGGCGCCAGGTACGCGGCTTTAGGCATCCTGGGAGACCTGGGCGGATTGGTTGAGTTCGTCAGCGAAGGCATCGATCTGGAGACAGTCGAGGCGATAGGTGAGCTTCCGCAGGGTCACGGCCTGCTCGGAACGGTCATCCGGGAAGCCCACACAATCATGGTCGACCACATCTCCGAGCATCCCGACCGTGTTGGATTCCCACCGCATCACCCTTCAATGGACTCGTTTCTCGGGGTGCCCGTACGGGTCGGTGGAACCGTCTTCGGCAACCTCTATCTCACCGATAAACCGGGGGGCTTCACTGCCGACGATGCCCGCATGATCGAGGCGGTGGCAGCAGTGGCAGGCTCGGCCGTGTCAAATTCGCGGCTGCAAGCCCGACTCCGCCAACTGGCATTGGTGGACGAGCGCGAGCGTATCGCACGCGACGTCCATGACTCAGTCATCCAAAACCTCTTCGCCATTGGCTTGACCTTGCAGGGTCTCGCCCTCAGGGTTGGGACCGGCTACGAAGGGACCCTCAATGAACTGGTTGACCGGATCGACGGGGCCATCGACGAATTGCGCCGACTGATCTTCGGACTTCGGAAGCAACCCACCGCCGACGTGGAACATTCATTGCAAAAGATGTTGGATGAGTTGGGCAAACCACCGTCGGTCGAACTCGAAGTCCGACCGAGCGTTGGCGCCATCGACGCCGAGAGGATGGCCGATCTCATCGCCATGATCCGGGAGGCCACCGCCAATGCCCTGCGACATTCGGGGGCTGGCCGGATCGCTATTTCTCTCGAGATGGTCGATCGTCAACTCGTCGCCACCATCAGCGACAACGGTTCTGGCTTCGCCCAAGACCCGAGCGACAGCTCAGTGTCGGGAATGGGCCTCGGAAACTTGCGGGCCAGGGCCTTGCGACTCAACGGTCACGTTGCTATTTCGTCTCAGCGGGGCCGGGGGACCCTTATCGAGATCGTGATCCCCGCTTAGGGCAACGATCCCGTCGGCAAGCTGATCCACCCACGACTTGACGGTTGCATCAGCAACCCTGCTCAAAAGTGCCCGATCTACCAGCCGGCCGAGCGATCCCATGGGCGGCTCGTAGACGCCCCGCAGGCTGACCAGGACCCGTTCGCTCATATCGGCCAGGATCAGCTCGGCCTTCAAGAGCGGAAACAAGCTCCGGGCGCCGGTTGCTCGCCAACGCAGCGGATAGAGATGTCCCGCCGCACTCACCTCGGGCTCGCCGATGTCGAACAGGACCAGCCCGGCCAGGGACACCGGTTTTCCGGTGAGACGGCCCGCCAGGCGCTCGCCCTCCCGATATGACGAACCCGCCCAGGTGGCCATGTCAGCTCGTAAGCTCTCCACGCGGGCGACGGCGTCCTCGATCCGGCATTCGATCTCGGTGAAGTAGTGGACGAACACCCCCAAATTGTGGACCGCCCATTGGGGGCCAGCTAGGGGCCTTGGTCCCAGCGTTTTGGGACCATCTCCAGCTGACGCATCGTCATCGTCAGGCCATTATCAACCGATGGGCAGGTTTCGTTATCGTGCCTATGTTGATCGTCAACCTCTCTAGGAGCTCACCATGACCGATCGGCCTACGGACCATGCCGGAATGGAAGTCCTCGGTCACACCGAATGCCTCCGCCTGTTATGGGCTCACCAGATGGGACGGATTAGCTTCATCGATGCCGGGGAGCCCCAAATCCTCCCGGTTCACTATCGGCTCCACGACGGAAGAGTTGTGTTTCGTTCAGCCGTTGGCGCCAAGTTGGACGCGGCCATGCGTCAGGCGCCGGTTGCGTTCGAAATCGATGGCATCGACGATCAAGGAGGGGCCGGCTGGAGCGTCGTTGTCCATGGATCCGCCAGCGAGGTCGATACTGACGATGAATTGGCTGCCCTCGATTCTCTCGGGGTCGAGACCTGGCTGCAGGGATCCCAGCCGCTGCGCTGGATCCAGATCCGGCCGACCGAAATAACCGGACGCAGGTTGCCAGGCCGTGGCTGACTGCTCTCCATCGGGGAGGGTGAGGTCTTGATGGCGTACGTATTCGACTTTGCCGAAGGTGACGCTTCGATGCGCGACCTGCTTGGTGGCAAGGGAGCCGGCCTGGCCGAGATGACCAAACTCGGCCTGAGGGTCCCCCCTGGGTTCACTATTACTACCGAAGCATGTCGAGCCGTTATGGCCGATGGCAACGTTCCGGATTCTCTCTGGGCCGAGGTTGATGACGCCGTGGCGCGCCTGGAGGCCACCGTCGGAAGGACGTTTGGGTCGGGTCCTGTCCCTCTCCTCGTCTCCGTCAGATCAGGTGCCAAGTTCTCGATGCCGGGCATGATGGATACGGTCCTCAATCTCGGTATCAATGACGAGGTGGTTGGCGCCCTGGCGTCATGGTCAGGAGACGATCATTTCGCCCGGGACGCCTACCGTCGCTTCGTCCAGATGTATGGAGAGGTGGTACTCGGGATTCCCGAAGACCACTTCCAGGAGGTCCTCGCCGATCTGCGAGCTTCCCGCCACGTCGATAACGACGCAGAGCTATCGGCGGTGGATTTAGCGCACGCTGCGAGCCGCTTCCGCCAGATCATCGCATCCAGTGGCAAAGAGATCCCCAGCGACGCCCGGAGTCAGCTGCAGGGTGCGATTCAGGCGGTTTTTGGCTCATGGAACACCCGCCGTGCCCGTGACTACCGGCGGCTGCATGGGATCTCGGACGATATCGGCACCGCCGCCAACGTGCAGATGATGGTCTTTGGTGACCTTGGTACCGATTCCGGAACGGGTGTTTGCTTTACTCGCGACCCCTCGACCGGTGAGCGCCGCCCGTACGGCGATTACCTCGCCCAGGCCCAGGGCGAGGACGTCGTGGCCGGCATTCGCAACACCTCGACCCTGGACGATCTCGCCAGGGTCCACCCATCCTGTCACAAGGAGTTGCTGGGAGTGATGGATGGTCTCGAGCGCCACTTCCAGGACATGTGCGACATCGAGTTCACCATCGAGCATGGCACCCTCTGGGTGCTCCAAACCAGGGCGGGCAAGCGCACAGCCCCGGCAGCTGTACGTATCGCGGTGGAGATGGCGAACGAGGGAGTGATCGACAGGTCAGAAGCCGTCACTCGGGTCGACCCCGCGTCGCTGGAGCAACTGGAACGCCCAAGCATCGCCGCCTCGGCCCGGGGTCGAGCACTGACGACTGGAATCGCCGCCAGCCCGGGCGCCGCCACCGGCAAAGTGGTCTTCGAGGCCGACCGGGCAGTGGAGTTGGCCAAGGCCGGTGAAGCCGTAATCCTCGTCCGCCCCCAGACCACTCCTGACGACATCCACGGGATGGCCGCTGCCAAAGGCATCCTCACGTCGCAGGGAGGCAAGACGAGCCATGCGGCCGTTGTCGCCCGTGGAATGGGCAAGCCCGCGGTGACCGGGGTCAGCGCCATGTTCGTCGAGGTCGGGGCCGGACGGGCCTCGGTGGGTCATCATGACTTTGCAGAAGGTGATCTCATTACGATTGACGGCACCACTGGAGCAGTCTTCGCCGGGGCGGTCCCACTGGAAGAGCCGAAGCCCATCCCCGAATTGGAGGCTCTTCTCAGTTGGGCAGACGAGATCCGTCACCTCGGGGTGAGGGCCAATGCCGACACTGCCGAGGATGCGGCTATCGCTCGCAAGGCAGGAGCCGAAGGTATCGGACTCGCCCGCACCGAGCACATGTTCTTGGGAGAACGGACGGCCATCGTCCAGCGGATCATCCTCACTCCCGATGGGCCCGAGCGCCAGCAGGCTTTGCGCGATCTACAAATCCAGCAGATAGTCGACTTCGAGACACTTCTCGAAGCGATGGATGGGCTTCCGGTCATCGTCAGGTTGCTCGACCCGCCCCTCCATGAATTCCTCCCCGGCCGGCTCGAACTCGAACAAGAGATGGTGCGCCGGGTGCGTCTGGGCAGATCAATCGCCGACCTCGAGCACATGTCGGCCCAGGTAGCCCGGTGGGAAGAGGACAATCCGATGCTGGGGCTGCGGGGCGTTCGCCTCGGACTGATCGTCTCCGATCTCTACCGGATGCAGATTCAGGCCGCGCTCGAAGCCGTTGTCCGACGCCGCAAGGTCGGTGGGGACCCCCACCTCGAGATAATGATCCCATTGGTCGGGAATCCCGAGGAATTGGTGCGGATGAGAGAACTGTTGACCGAGGAGATCGCCAGGATCGAGGGCGCGACCGGCCAGACCCTTGCGATTCCGATGGGAACCATGATCGAGTTGCCGCGGGCGGCGCTGGTGGCCGGGCAACTCGCCCGCAACGCCGACTTCTTCTCGTTTGGCACCAACGATCTCACCCAGATGACGTACGGTCTGTCTCGGGATGACGCCGAAGCATCGTTTCTTCAGAAGTACCTCGACGACCAGATCATGGCGGCCAATCCGTTCCAGACTCTCGACCGAGAAGGTGTCGGCCGTCTGATCAGGGTGGCAACCAGGGAAGGAAAAGAAGCCAACCCCGACCTGGTGGTAGGGGTGTGTGGCGAGCATGGTGGCGACCCGGCGTCGATCGCCTTCTGCCGGGAGGTCGGTCTCGACTATGTGTCTGCCAGCCCGCCCCGGGTCAAAGTGGCCCGCCTGGCCGCGGCTCAGGCCGAGCTTTCGGGCGCAGCCTCTTCGACTGCCTGACGCAAATAGAGCCGGTGGGCGGTAACTGCCTCCCATAGTCCTTCCATCCCATCCCCGGTGATGGCGGAGGTCGCCACAACGGGAGCGTTCCACCCCTCCCGCGGCTCGATCGACTCGAGAAGGCGAGCCACCGTGAAGTCAGCATCAGCAAGGTCGGCTTTGTTGACACAAAGGATGTCTGCAATCTCGAGTAGCCCGGCCTTCGCCATCTGGATCTCGTCACCGAATCCCGGCGGGAGGACTATTACCACTGACTCCGCCAGGGCAACCACCTCCAACTCGGACTGTCCCACCCCTACCGTTTCGACGAGGATCGGGTGGAACCCGACCGCGTCGAGCAATGCCACCACCGTCCGGGTTCCGCTAGCCAGGCCGCCAAGCCGGCCACGGCTGGCCATCGATCTGATGTAGACGTTGGTGTCAGCCGAGTGCTGCTGCATCCGCACCCGGTCGCCAAGGATGGCGCCGCCGGTGATGGGACTGGACGGATCGACCGCAACCACCCCTGGACGATGGTCAGCGGCGCGTAGCTTGGTTACAAGTCGATCGACCAGGGTGCTCTTTCCCGCTCCTGGAGGTCCGGTCACCCCCACCACATGGGCTCCCTGCCGGTGGCTCTCGATTTCGGACAGCAAGTCCGGAGAAGGGTCAGCCTCCGTTATGACTGTTAGAAGCCGCGACAAGGCGCGCCGGTCACCGGCGAGGGAGGCGTCGAGCAGATCGAGGGGATTGGCCCCGGCGGTCACAACCCCAGGGTATGAGGGATCAAGTCGCGTTCACTTCTTCCACGCCGGGTACCCGATCCCGCAGGATCCTCTCGATTCCGGCCTTGAGAGTCATCATCGACATGGGACAGCCTCCACAGGCGCCGACCATCTGGAGGTTGACGGTCCCGCCATCCACCCCGAGGAGAATCAGGTCACCACCGTCTGCTTGGACGGCGGGGCGGATGTACTCGAGAGTCTCGGTGAGCTTGACCAAATCCACCTGATCCGGTTCGGTAGGCGGAGTCTCGACGACGGTTCCGGTGTCGCTCATGTAGGTAGAACCTAACCCGGGCGGGGTTTCATCCCAAACTTCGACTACCTGATTCTGGGCACCACAACCAGAACCCGCCGATCGCTCCCATCAGGACTGACCGCTTCGATGATCACCCTAAAGGTCTGTCTTGAATTGAAAGGTGCGTCGACAATCTCATTCAGGAGGTACTGGTAGGACCCGGCGTCGATCGCTCCCAATTCGAGACGACCGAACTCGACGCCCATCCGGGTGATCGACAGGGTCACCTCGGCGGGAGCCGTTATGGTGAAGAGCAGTCTGTCACCGCTCGGACTGATCCCCGGCTGTTCCACCTCCGGGGGAAGACCCAGACCGATAGGTGGCAGCACCCTGACAAAGTCGCCCTCGGACTGGAACCGCCACGAGCCCAACGTGGGCTCGCTTAATGGCACACCGTCGATGGTCACATCGACGAACCCATCAGGAGCCAAGACGACCTCCTCGACACCCGCCGCGAGGCCGACTGACACCTGGTCCGGGAGAAGTTCACCCGCCTGGGCGGGCTGCAAGCCACCGTAGTAATGACCGAGAATCTCGGCATAGGTGGCGCCTGCATCCGCCATCGCCTTGGCGCCGTATTGGCTCATCCCCACCTGATGACCCCACCCCCACCCGTAGAAGACGTAACTGCGCTCCACCAGGCGGCCACTATCAGCCGTTCCCGGGCGAATATCGAGCCTGGTACGAATGATGTATGAACCCGATAGCAGGGTCTGGGGGTATCGACGCCCGTCGGGACGTAGTGCCGGCAGCACGTCGGGCATCAGTGCTGCCGCCGCCCGGTTGATCAAACCCCGGAGTTGATAGGTGGCGATGCTTTCCACCGCTCCCTGCGACTCGATATTGGCCAACCATGGCCCGCTGCCGTCAGAGGTGGTTTCCACCCGGATTCCGGTCAGTGGTCCGTCAACCATTCCGGCGTGCTCGAGTAGCGCCTGCATTTGGGTGTCGGTGACCTCGAACGACCAGGTGGTGAACGGTGACTCCTCCCCGGGAGAATCGACCGCTACCAGGTACGGCTGGTCGACGGTGGCGAAGATGTCTTCTGACTCGCGGGTGCGACCACCACTGGTCGAGCTGTAGAGAGCCTGGGCGGGCCGACCATCGTGGACCAGGATCTCGCCGGCAGTGGACTCGACCGCTTGGCGCCAGCGGCCGCCGCCGGCGGTGGCGATTCCCGCCAGCCCGGCGTAAACCTGGCATGCCGAGGTCGCGCAAATGTCGTAGCCAAACACCCGGCCGAGACTGCTGCGACCCTGGGCGAGCGTGAAGGCCAGATAGGTTCGAGCCGCCACAACCTGGGTACGCAGCGCCTCGTCGGGCCAGGCAAATGGGACCTCTCTCAATCCGAGGAGATAAGCCTCGGGTGTCATCGTCTCCACCAAGCCGATTCCATCGTTGCTAGCTACCACCCGCAACGGCCCCTGGTAGGTGCGCTCGTTGAAAGTCACGTCCGTGCCGGCATGAGGCGTCAACTCGACCACACGAGCGAGGACTCCTTCGACCGGAGGGGCTTGTCCGCTCAACGGGGGTAGCGCGAGAACGACGGCCAGACCGGCCGCTGCGCTACGCCTCACGCCGCCCAACCACCGCCCCGAGTGACGCGAGCTTGCCCGCGAAGTCCTCGTAACCCCGGTCGATGTGGCTCGCATCTCCCACCGTGGTCAGCCCATCGGCCCGGAGCCCGGCCAGGACCAAGGCTGCCCCTGCCCTGATATCGGGCGCCAAGACCGGACATCCGGAAAGCTCCTTGACCCCTCGAACGACCGCGTGCTGCCACTCGGTGGTGATGTCTGCTCCCATCCGGGCCAGCTCTCCGACGTAGCGGAACCGCGCATCGTAAAGGTTCTCGGTGACAATGGAGGTTCCTTCGGCAATGGCAAGCAAAGCCACCATTTGCGGGTGGAGATCGGTGTGAAAGCCGGGAAAGGGCAGGGTGGCAAAGTCGACCGCTTTGGGCCGATCGGGGCCTCTCACTCGCAGCCAACCCTCGCCTCGCTCCACCTCCGAACCCGCCTCTTCGAGCTTTCGCAGTTCCATCCGCAGGTGGGCCGGCTGGCACCCCGTGACGGTCACGTCCCCTCCCGAGATGGCGGCGGCGATTGCAAAGGTTCCCGCCTCCACCCGGTCGGGGATGATGCGGTGATCGGCTGTCTTGAGCTCGGAACAGCCGGTGATATGTATGAGTGCGCTACCCGCCCCCGAAACGGTCGCCCCCATCGCTACCAAATGGTCCGCCAGATCGGCGATCTCGGGTTCGCGGGCAGCATTGACGATCGTGGTGACCCCCCTGGCGAGCGCTCCCGCCAGCATCATGTTCTCTGTTGCCCCTACCGACGGGAAAGGTAGTTCGATCTCTGCCCCGCGCAGACCGAAGGGAGCCTCGCCCTCTAACACGCCATGAACGAGTTGAAAGGAAGCACCCATGCGGCGGAGTCCGTCAAGATGCATGTCGATAGGCCGTGCCCCGAGGTCGTCGCCACCGGGTAGGGCGACCAGGGCCTTCCCACAGCGGGCCAGGAGAGGCCCGAGAACCACGATGGAGGCCCTCATCTGGCGCACGAGGTCGAGGGGCGCTTCGGGTCGAAGCTGATCGGGGACGATGATCGCCGTGTCCCCGTTGGTCGCCTGGAAGTTACAGCCCATGTGGGAGAGGAGGTCACCCATCAGCATCACGTCGGCTATTCGGGGAACCTCAGATAGGCAATGGCGTCCGGGGGCGAGCAGCGCGGCCGCCATGTGCTTGAGAGCGGCATTCTTGGCGCCGCCAACCCTTACGGTTCCACGAAGCTGAGTGCCGCCCTCGACCGTGATCTCGGGCATCGGCCAAGTTTACGGCCCTGGGGGCCCGCTACCCTCGCCACCGATGAGGCCTCTCCATAAATGAGGATCGCCCTGGCAGCCGACCATGCCGGCTTCGAACTCAAGGACCATCTGGCCAAGCTCCTGGCCAATGCTGGTCATGCCGTGTACGACCTCGGAACCCACAACAGCGACCCGGTGGATTACCCGGATGTAGCTGCAACAGCTGCCAATGCGGTCATCGATGGCCGCGCCGACCGGGCCGTGGTCATCTGCGGCTCCGGGGCGGGGGCGTGTGTGGCCGCCAACAAGGTCAGGGGAATCCGAGCCGGTGTAGCCCATGACACTTACACCGCTCACCAAATGGTCGAACACGACGACGTCAATGTGTTGTGCCTGGGCTCCCGGGTCATCGGAGAGAAACTGGCCGAAGAAGTGACCATGGCCTTCGTCGAGGCCAAGTTCTCCAACGAGGAGCGCCACCGGCGACGGGTCGCCAAGATCAGAGATCTCGAGAGCTAGAGACAGTGAGGCAAAGAGACAAAGAAACCCCGAATCCCTCACGCCTCACGCCTCACGCCCGGCTCTAAATCTCAGAGTCTCCAAGTCCCCAATCTCTCTAACTCTGGATAAGCAGCCCCGACCGTAGAGGATTGGAACCCGTTCGAGGAAGTGGCTTGACGGAACATCCATGTTGAGTACTCGCAGGACTCTCACCTCGTCTCCCCGACGGGTGGATGCCACCAATCCCGAAGCGATAGACGCCGTCATGACATCGCCGACCGGCTCTCCGGGCTTCACATCGCCCCCTCGCTCGTCGGTGGCTGGGGGGAGGACGCGACATCGAAGACTCCGACGACGTCCGTTCTTCACGGTCCGGGCTGCGCTTCCTTATCTCCGCGGTGCCGAGTGTCGTCGGATCAGGCAGGTCCCGGAGTCGTGCGGCTTTCGACACCCTCGTGGGTCAGGCTGCTTTCAAGATCGCCATGCAGCAACGTTGATCACTCCCGATTTCCTCATTGAGGAGTAACTCCGAGCTGACGCTATCCGGGTGGGGGGCGCAACGTGCAGATCTCTGGGTTGTAGTCGAGGTGAGAACCGGCGGATCGCAACGCCACCATCGCCGCGAATTCGCTGTCGCTTCCGACTGCGACGGTGGCCGTCCCGTCAGGAGTTGTCCATCGCCAGATAACCCCATCGGAGTCCAGTTCGCACAAGAGGCCGGCAGCTCCCTCCTGGCGGGCAGCGTCCCCGACGACGGTGGCGGATGGCAGGAGGGATGACTCCTCGCAATCAGCTCCTCCGGGATCGACGACTCCCTCCGCGTCGAAGTAGAAAACCTCGCTGGAGACACCGAACTGTCGCACGTCTCCGACATATACCTCAACATGGGGCAAGGGAGCATCCGGGGCGTTTATCGCCGAATCCGGGGGGTGACCCTCTGGCCAGAAGTTGATGCCCACAACGGGCGAGCCTCATTCGAAACGAGTGCTCTGTTCCGATTGGCATGCCCCGACCAACACCATCAGTGCCACGGCAATTGACCGCCTCACGCAACCTCCTGTTCCGGAGACTACGCGCGTTCTGGCAGCCCCGACCGGATTCGAACCGGCGTTTCCGGCTTGAAAGGCCGGCGTCCTAGGCCTCTGGACGACGGGGCCAGAAGCCCCGGCATGCTACCGAGGGTGGCTGGCTGCTCCGATCCGCTCGATGGCGGCCCGCAGGCGGTCAATCGTGCGCCTACGACCAAGGACCGCCATCGACTCGAACAACGGAGGGCTCACCGACGAACCAGTCACCGCCACCCGCAGCGGTTGCAGACCCGTGCGGGCATTGATGGAAAGATCGTCCAGCATCGCCCGCAAAACTCCCTCGATCGAACCAGCGTCCCAATCGATGACCTCTTCGAGCCTGCCTGCCGCCACCGTGAGCACCTCGGCCGATCCCTCGACCATGACCTTGGCCCAGGAATCGCCGTCGTAGCCAAGGACATCCGAGAAGAGCCACAACACTTGTTCGGGCGCCTCGGTTAGCAGTTTGGTGCGTTCCTGCACCAGCGGTGCGATGGTCGAGAACTGGACCAGTTCTGAATCATCCAACGTCCGGCGAAGACTCGCCTCGACATACGGCATCACCATTTTGATGAACTCAGCCGGGGCCAGCGCACGGATGTACTCGCCGTTTAGCCAGGCCAGCTTCTCGACATCGAAGATGGCGGGATTCTTCGATACCCGCCCCAGATCGAAAGCCGCCACCGCCTCGTCGCGGCTGAACATGGTTCGCTCCGAGTCGAGCGACCAGCCCAGCAGAGACATGAAGTTGACCATCGCCTCGGGTAGGTATCCACCGCGGCGGTAGGCAGTCAGGGAGGTGTCGCCGTGTCTCTTGGATAGCTTCTTGCCATCGGGTCCGAACAACAATGGGAGATGTGCGTACACCGGTGGATTCGCCCCCAACGCTCTGCTGAGGAGGATGTGCTTGGGGGTGGACGGCAACAGGTCCTCTCCCCTGATCACGTGCGAGATTTCGTAGTCGACATCGTCCACCGTCGAGGCCAGGTGGTAAGTGGGGATGCCGTCGGAGCGCAGAATCACAAAGTCATCAACGGTCTCGGGTTCAAAGCGCATCGCATCTCGCACGGTGTCCTCGAAGACGATGGCCGCGTCCTGCGGCACCGAGAATCGGATCGCTCCACCCCTGGCAATCTCGGTGGGGCGTCTTATGTAGAAGTTCGGGTGCCGCTTTTCGGCCTGGGCTCGACTCCGCAGCTCCTCGAGCTGTTCGGGGGACCGATCGTCGTGATAGGCCAGACCCCTGTCCACGAAATCGTGGGCGACCTCCTGGTATCGGTCAAATCGGTCCGACTGGCGGTAGCTGCCGTGCGGGCCACCCACCTCGACCCCTTCGTCCCAGTCCAGTCCTAACCACCTAAAGCCGTCGAGGATGTCGTCTTCGTATTCGCGCAGCGAACGCTCGACATCGGTGTCATCTATGCGAACGATGAAGGTCCCGCGGTGATGGCGGGCGAATAGCCAGTTGAAGAGAGCAGACCGGACGTTGCCGACGTGTATCAGTCCGGTCGGTGACGGAGCAATTCGAACTCGAACGCTCACCTGCGCACGACCTGGTTGGCCAGGGTTCCGATCCCGTCGATCTCCACCTCCATCAGGTCTCCGGGCTCAACCGAGCTGATCCCAGATGGAGTCCCGGTGAGGATCACATCCCCCGGCAGGAGCGTCATCACACGTGAAATGAACTCGAAGAGCTCGGCCACCCCGAACACCATGTCGGAGGTGAAACCCGCCTGTCGCACGTCGCCATTCACCCGACAGATCACTGCCAGCCTCTCCAGAGGGTCGAGTTCGGTCTCGATGACGGGCCCGAGCGGACAGAAGGTGTCGAAGCCTTTCCCGCGGGTCCATTGACCGTCTTTGCGTTGCAGGTCGCGGGCGGTCACGTCGTTGGCCGCCGTGTACCCGAAGATGAACTGGCCCGCATCCTCGGCCCGCACGTTTCTGGCCACGCGGCCCACGACCACGGCGAGTTCGGCCTCGTGTTGGACGTTGTGCGAGTCAGGCGGGTAGACGACCGGCACGTCCGGGCCGATGACCGACGTAGCCGGTTTCAGAAAGATGATCGGTTCCTCGGGAACTTCGCCTCCGACTTCATCGGCGTGCTCGGCATAGTTCCGGCCGACCGCCACCACTTTGGTTGGGATGACAGGGGAAAGGAGTTGCACCACCTCCCATGGCACCATGGTTTCGGTGGCCTCCCACGCAACAAAGGGGGAGCCCTTGTAGACCGTCACTCCCGACGCCTCAGCGAGCCCATAGGCGATGTCGTGGCCGGTTTTGAAGCGAACAATTTTCATCGAGAAATAGTCAGCGGGCCAACAACCGGCGTATTCCCTTCACCCCGGCCGGCTTGGCCTTGAGCAATTCGGGGCCGACCTCGGCTAACGCCTGCTTGCCTGGCACCTTCTCGTGAGCCGCGATCTCGAGCCAGCGGTTTCGCTGCGCTTCGAGTCCCGGGTCGGCTCCCTCTCCCAGACCAAGTATCTGTTTGGCCGTCTCAAGATCCTCCATGATCGGAGCGCGACCGTATAGAGATGCGCGTGCTCCCATCAAGGTTGCCACCACCTTCTCCAACAAGGGGGTACGGCCGGGCAGATCGCCCTCAGCCACCAACTTGATCGCCCACCCCTGGTCCGGTCCGGGGGTGCCGAAGGCCCCTCCCCAACGCATCTGCTGAGGCGAAGTTATGTCCCCGGGGCGGTTGGCGCGCCAGCGTCTGGCCGGACCTGGCTCGGGTACCGGTCGGGGGCGGTCGGCGGGACCTACCTCGACATTGGGCTGTTGTCCCACTAAACGAAGGTCAACCAGTGGCGGTATTCGGCAAGTTTGCCGGTCACGGCCTGGGCAAAAAGCTCCTGGGCACGTTTGGTGACCGGGCCCGGCTTGCCGGTGCCAACCGGGCGATCGTCGACCTCGCGAATGGGCGTTACCTCGGCCGCCGTACCCGTAAAGAAGAGTTCGTCCGCTCCGTAAAGCTCACCCCGGGTGAGAACGGCTTCCTTGACTTCGACGCCTTCGCTGGCAAGCAGTTCCATGACCGAGGCCCGGGTGATGCCATCGAGAATCCCGGAGCTGACGGGAGGGGTAATGACAGCACCATCGCGGATCAGGAAGAGGTTCTCCCCCGAGCCTTCCGAGACATTGCCGTCCATATTGAGCAACAGCGCTTCGTCGTACCCTGTGGCCAAAGCCTCCTGCTTGGCCAGAACGCTGTTGAGGTACTGGCCGGTGCCCTTTGCGATCGGAATGAAACTGGATTGGTGAATCCGTCGCCAACTGGAGACACGCACCCGAATCCCGTTGGCCACTCCTTCCTCACCGAGATAGGTGCCCCACCTCCACGCCGCCACCATGGTCCTTACCCTGGCCGAGGCCGGGTTGAGTCCGATCGCGCCCAATTCGTAGAAGACCAGTGGCCGGATGTATCCGGATTCGAGTTCATTGGCAGCCATCACCTGTCGGCACACCTCGATCAGCTCATCGACAGGACGCTCGAGCTTGATCCCGTATGCCTTGGCCGATCGATGGAGACGCTCGATGTGCTCGCGGAGGCGAAAGATGGCGGTGCCATCAGGGGTCTCGTAGGCCCTGATCCCCTCGAAGACGCCGGTGCCATAGTGGAGGGCGTTGCTGAGAACGTGAACCTTGGCATCTGCGAAGGCGACCAGATCGCCATCCATCCAAATGAGCTTGGCCGAATCCATGACAAAAGGGTACCCGGCCACAGGTGACCTGTTGCCAGGGAACTGGACCGCAGAGCTCCAACGTCGAAGAAATGTGACAAGGCTATTGGCTGTCCTCACCATCCTGGTGGGTGCCTGTGGGACCGCCGCCACTACGACCACCCAGCCGGGTCTCGATCTTGGAGGCGATTGGGAGTTGGTCGAGGGCACAGTCGCCGGGATGTCGATCCCCGATGGCGACTTTCGCATCACTCTCTTGCTCGAGAATGGAACCGCCGGAGGAGTGGCCGCCTGCAACAGCTATGGCGGCAACTACGTGGCCGATGGTGGCTTCATTCAGTTTGGCCTAATGAGCCAGACCGAAATGGCGTGCGCCGAGCCGGCGATGTCGGCTGAGAGCATTTTCATGAACGGATTGTCCCGCGTCGACACCTACTTGGTTGCCGGGGACCAGCTCACTTTGACTGGCGCCGACGTGACCCTCGTGTTTGCGACCATCCCCCCCATCGAGACCGCTCCCCTGTACGAGCAGCGGTGGGTGCTGGAAAGCCTCATCCAGGGTGAGGCCGTGTCGTCCGTGCGGGGAGACGGTTTCCTTCTCTTGACAGAAGATGGGGCACTGTCGGGATCGACCGGTTGCAGAGACGTAAGTGGGGTCTTCATCGTGGTCGCCGACGAAATCGTGCCCACCGAGTTCGGCGCCGAGGGAGACTGCCCTCCGGACCTGGGCCAGCAGGACTCTCACTTCATCACGGTCATCGAGGGTGGCTTCAGTGCTTTGGTAGAAGAGGATCGATTGACGTTGATGGACCCCGACGGCAGCGGCCTCCAGTTTCGGGCGGAGGGCTAGTCGGCTTCCGGCACCTCGGCAGCAGCCAGGTGGCGGTCGTGCCAGTCGAGGATCACCTCGAACCGATCGACTCGATGACGGGGCTTGCCGGAACGGGATAGTTCGTGCCCCTCCCCCGGGAAACGAACCATCTCCGCTTCAATTCCACGCCGGAGCAGGCTGGTGAGCAGTTGTTCGGCCTGCTCGATCGGGCAGCGGTAATCCTCTTCGGAGTGCAGCACCAGGGTTGGTGTGACGATTTTGTCTGCGTATTTGAGGGGACTCTTGGCCCATTTGACGTCAGCGTCTTCGGACTGGACGTAGTTGGGAGTGAAGATCGGCCCGATATCGGACGTTCCCTCAAAGGATGGGAACGACAGCAGCGCCCGCTCCACCACAGCTGCCTTGAACCGGTCATCTTGAGCGATGGCCCAGGCGGTCATAAACCCGCCATAGGAGCCACCCATGATGCCCAGCCTGGTGCGGTCGAGCTGGGGATAAGAGTCCAGAGCGTTCTCGAGGGCAGTGAAGATGTCTGCCAGGTCGACAACGCCCCAACCATCGCCCACCACCGCCCGGACGAATTCGAGCCCGCGTCCTGAGGATCCCCGCGGATTGCAGGCGACCACCGCGTATCCAGCACCCGTATAGACCTGGAACTCGTCGAAGAAACCAAACCCGTATTGGCTGGCGGGACCGCCGTGGATATTGAGAAGCACCGGGAAGGGACCGTCTCCTTCGGGCAGGACTAGAAACGTGTCGACTTCAGATCCATCACCGGTCACCCGCCAATGGATTGTTGGGCGGACGCCGAGGTCCAACTGCGCCGAGTGGGAAGTGATCCGTTCTTCGGCGCTCCCATTGAAGTCAAAGATCTCGGCCGGAAGCTCCGCAGTGGTGATCGCTGCGACCAACCGGTCGTCCACCACGTCAAATCCCGTTACGACCCGATCTCCTCCCACGATCTCATCGACTTTGCCGTCCTTTTCGATCCGTACGACCACAACCCGACCTGCATCCTCGAGCACCGTAAGGACTCCCTCCCCGGACCACTTGGGCAGGCTGAGGACTCCTCCGGCCAACGAGAACATGGATCGGTCGAGGTCCGGCGCGAGCTGAGTTAGCGAACCGTCGGATTCTTCCTTCCAGAGCCCGAACAGCCTCGGGTAATCCTGTTCGGGATGCCCAAGGAGATGCAGCAGACCACGAGGCGAGTAAGCGGGCGCCAACCATCCCGCTCTCTCGGCTACCCGCCGCATCCGACCGTCAAGGCCAACTTCGAATACGTCGTCACCCGGCTCGAGCCCACCGCGAGGATGACGATCGGTCATAAAGGCAATCCTGTCGCCCTGGGGATGCCAGGCGGGCAAGCTCTCGTCGAACTCACCATCGGTGAGTCTCCGCGGCTTCTCATAACCCAGGGGATCGATGAGCCAGAGTTGACGGAGACGATCGTGGAGCCACCCTCGATTATCGAATCGATACGGGAATCGAGTAATCCGCTTGGCCCGACGGCTGCGCTCCTCTTCTGAGAGATCGGAAAGCTCGGAGGTCCAGGTCTTGGCGACTACACATACGTAACGAGCGTCGGGAGACCAGACGAAGTATTCGACCCCCAAGGCGAAATCGGTGACAACCGTGGCTTCGCCTCCGTCGGCCGCCATCACCGCCAGTTGAGCTATCGGTTTCTTCAAATCGGTGGCTCGCAGGAAGGCGAGGCGGTCTCCGATCGGCGACCAGCGAGGTGAATGATCTACCGGACCGGCCGTGAATGGTCGGACGACGTCCCCATCGTGGAGATGAATGCGACGCCGATATCCGTCGGCTTCGAGGTCCATCTGGGTGAGGACATAAGCCACCCGAACCTGGTCGGGATGGATCTGTGGGTCGGAGGGGATCTGAAGGAGGGCAATATCACTCGGTTTCATGAGCCGGCATTGTGACCGGGACCCGCGGCTCCTGCCTACCCTCCGCGACGATGGCTCGTCTCATTGCGTCATTCGGTGGTACCGGGCTGCTGCTACGCCGGTTTCGTGGAGCGGACGAGGGTTCAGGAACGATCGCCGGTGTGGTCGCCGTTGGCATTGCGATACCGATTCAGCCGTGGTGGGGGCGGTTGCTGGGTTTGTTGATTTGCCTGTTGGCCGGAGTGTGGGCAATTCGATCGCTGAAACCTGGTGAAGAGGATCCTGGATGGGTGGTGATCGACGAGGCCGCCGGAACGTTTCTGGCCACGCTGGGACTAGGTCTGCCGGGCCTGGTTGTGGGCTTCGTCGTCTTCAGGGTCGCCGACATCGCCAAGACGGTGTTTCCCGGTGTCGCTCAGGCCGAACGCATCGGCGGAGCGGTCGGCATCATGGCTGACGACCTGGTCGCCGGGTTGTATGGCCTGGCGGCCGGGTGGGTGGTCCAGGGGTTGGCCTGACCCTCACTCGAACCGGAGACGACCTTGCACGTGGGTGGGTCGCTCCGCGAGAATGTTGCCAACCTCGACATACCGAGCTTCGACGATTCCTGGTAGTTGCTTCATCTGGCCCACCTGGGCGTCAGACATAGGCTGGTCGAGATTTAGCCCCATCATCGCCCCGTCGTCGGTCTTTCGTGACCTACCCACGACCATGTTGGCAATGTTGATGGACTCGTCGCCTAAGTAGCTGCCGACCCGACCGATCACCCCGGGCAGGTCGGCATTGCGGAGTATCAACATATGGCGCGAGATGGGAAGCTCCAGGTCGTGACCGAGGATCTCGACCAGCACCGGGCCTTTGCGGGAGACAGTTGCGGCAACCGAGACGTCACTCCCGCCGACCAGCCCGGACACGGTCAATACCGACACGTAGTCCGGACTCTCTTCCGATTGCTCGAGCACCAGGTCGATCCCTTTGGCTTCGGCCAGGGCGCCAACGTTGACGTAGGAGACGGGATCGGTGGAAACGGCCTGGAGCCAACCCTTGAGAACCGCCAGGCCCAGCGGTTTGGTTTCACCTTCGGCGATCCGACCCCGTGCGTCGACCCGAATCTCGTCGGGGGCTCCCCCAGCCAGTCCAATGAATACGCGGCCGAGCTGCTCTGCCACAGGCAGGAACTGCTGAACCTCGTCAGACACTTCCCCGCCCAGGTCGACGTTCACCGCAGAAGCAACCAGCTCGCCCCTCAGCGCTGCCGCCACCGCCTCCGCTACCTGGACCCCCGCTTTGTCCTGCGCCTCGATGGTCGAAGCGCCGAGATGGGGAGTGACCACTACTGCCGCCAGTTCGAACAACGGGCTGTCGGTAGGTGGCTCGGAAGCAAAAACATCGAGGGCAGCGCCAGCGACGTGGCCCGAACGGACCGCTTCCGCCAAAGCCAGCTCGTCGATGATCCCACCACGCGAGGTGTTAACGATTCTGACTCCGGGTTTGCAGCGGGTGAGGGTGTCCTTTCCAAACAGGCCCTCGGTGTCAGGAGTCATGGGCAGGTGAATTGAGATGAAGTCCGAGGCTCCCAGCAAGCCTTCCAGGTCGACCATCTCTACGCCCATACGCCGGGCTCGTTCGGGTCCGACAAAGGGGTCATGAGCGAGAACTCGCATATCGAAGGCGGCCGCCCTTTGAGCAACCAGAGTGCCGATCCGCCCCAGCCCGACGATCCCGAGGGTCTTGCCGCTTAACTCCACACCGGTGAAGCTCTTGCGATCCCAAGCCCCCTGGCGGGTACTGGCATCGGCCTGGGGAATATAACGGGCGAGCGAGAGGATGAGCGCGAAAGCATGTTCGGCGGCACTAACGGTGTTGGCGAGGGGTGCATTTACAACTAATACGCCGCGGCGAGTGGCCGCCTCCACATCGATGTTGTCCACGCCGACCCCGGCCCGACCGATCACACGCAACCTCGGACCCGCCGAGATGAGCCCATCGTCGACCCGTGTAGCCGACCTGACCACGAGCCCAGACGCATCGATCAGCGCCTCCTCCAGGCGGGCGGGGTCAACTCCGCTCAAGTCGACCACGTCACACTCGAGCGACAGGGCAGCGACGCCGGCAGGAGCAATCGGCTCGGCCAACACAACCTTCGGTCTCACTGGTCCCTTCTCCGCCATAGGCCTTGGATTGTCGCCGCTTTCGCTCGGCCCAACAAGACGGCACGGGCCCTAGGCTCCCTCCATGGATTGGACCCCGTCGGTGATCATCGCCGCTGTTGACGGCTCCGAACAAAGCGATCGCGCTGCCGCCCTGGCTGCCTCACTCGCCCGCACCCACGACGCTCGCCTCGTTTTGGTCACGGTGGTGCGACCGCCCGAAGGTTGGTGGGGTGTGACCGGAGAGCCACCGACACCGGCTGCGTTGTCGGAGGCACTGATTACGGGTCAGCAACGCATCCTGGCGGAGGTGGAGAAGAACGTCGATCTCAACGGTATTGACTACACGACTCTCGAAGAGTTGGGCGACCCCACCTCGGCGATCCTGGCTTTGTGCGAGCGGGAAAAGGCTGATCTGTTGATCGTCGGGCGTCGCGGAGCAGGGGTCGTCGAGAGGATGGTCATCGGCTCCGTCGCCGACCGCCTGGCCCATCACGCCCGCTGTCCGTTGTTGATCGTTCCGTGACCTTCGCCTTCGAGGAGGACACGGCCGTCAAGCACCAGCGTGACGGCAACTACACGGCGCAGGTCTCCGATCGCTGGTCGATAGGTGGGCGGCCGAATGGTGGATATCTCATGGGCTTGGCGATGACCGCATTACTGGCAGAGTCTCCGCATCCCGATCCATTGACAACCACCGGCCATTTCCTCTCTCCTGCTGATCCCGGTCCGGCCACGGCAAGTGTGACCTTCATCAAGAAGGGAAGGAGCATTTCTACCGCTCAGGCCGTGATGAGCCAGGAAGGTCGCCAACGTCTCGTCATGCTGACAAGCCTTGGCGATCTCGACCAGCAGCGAGGTCCCACCCGCAGTATGTCGGCGCCTCCGCTCCTGGCCGACGACCTGGTTTCGTCGGCCGGTCGTCCCGCTCCGCATCCCATCATCGAAAGATTCGAGCTGCTCCTGCCCGCAGCGCAAGCACAAGTCGCGTCTGGTGTTTTCGATCCCGCTCAAACCAGGGCTGAGTTCAGCGGCAAGATCCGATTTTCAGACGGCATGACGCCCACGATCCCTTCGATACCTCTGATGGTCGACGCCTTCCCTCCGGCGGTTTTCAATCTTGGGCTGATCGGATGGACCCCGACCATTGAGCTGACAGTTCACGTCCGTGGACGCCCGCGAGGCGATTGGCAACTCCTGCGAGTCACCACCCGCCAACTTATCGACGGCCTGCTGGAAGAAGACGCCGAGTTATGGAATGAAGACGGGACCCTGGTCGCCCAATCCCGCCAACTTGCCCGCGTGCTGGTCTAACCGCCTCAGAGCGCCGGGAGGACCTCGCGGGCGAACCGCTCAATACCCGACCGGTCGTAGGCGGATTCCTGGAAGTAGCAGATGAGGTAGCCAAGCCCAGCATCGACCCACGGCTTCAACTTCGCTACCAACTGCGAAGGCGTGCCGGCCGTCATCTCGAAGTTGCGACCCGACCGCGCTGCCTTCTCGTCTCCGACAAGAGGACGAAAGTGGTCGGTAATCCACGCCAGTCGATCTTTGACCGCAGCCTCGTCAGCCTCGCACACAACATTGAAGTTGGCCGATCGAACGATCTCGTCAAAGTCTCTCCCGATCTCGCGACAGTGATCGGCCAGGATTCTCGACTTGTTCTCGAACTCAGCTGCGGAAGCACCCCCGAAGTTGGTGTACGCCGCATGTTGGGCCGCGATCCGCAAGGTCAGCTGTTCGCCGCCCCCGGCGATCCAAAACGGAATGTGGGGCTTTTGGACGGGCTTGGGCTGGCAGATCGCTCCCTGGAGCTGATAGTGCTTGCCGTCGAAGTGGACCTCGTCCTCGGTCCACATCCGTTTCATGATCTCGACTCCCTCTGCCAACTCACCGAGTCGGACCGCGGGCCGGGGAAACTCGTAGCCGTACGCGAGGTATTCGTTCTCGAACCAGCCTCCCCCGATTCCCATTTCGACTCGCCCACCTGAGATCACATCTATCGAAGCCGCCACCTTGGCCAGATACGAGGGCATCCGATACGAGTTACAGGTGCACATTTGGCCCAGACGAATTCCTTCGGTTCCCACAGCTAGGGCACCCATCAGGGCCCAGGCCTCATAGGTGACCTCCTGGGTTGCCGCCGGCACAGTGTGGAAGTGGTCATAGACCCAGACCGACTCGAAGCCGAACCGCCGGGCGTCAAGGGCTACCTCGGTGATGGTTGACCAATGCTGCTCGGGGGCTATGCCCACCAGATCGAGTCGCCATCCCTGCGGAACGAACACTCCTGCTCTCATCATCGATTGATCGTAGAGGAATGTTGAAAAGTGTCCGCAGGCCTGCCACCTTTAGCGGGTGACCCGATCCGATGTCATCGGTGCCGTTCCCATCAAGCCATTTCAGGCCGCCAAGCGCCGACTCCAAGAGGTGCTCACCCCGACGAAACGTGCTTCGGTAAGCCGGGAGCTGGCGGCCAGGACCATCGAGGCATTGCAGATGGCGGGCGCCATACCGCTGATCCTGGCGGCGGACGAAGAGGTGGCGCAGTGGGGACACGACCAGGGCCTGGCAGTGATTCTCGACGTGCAATCTGATCTGAACGCCGCCGCCGGCCTGGCGGTGGCTGAGGCTCATCGACAGCAACGGCCCTGGCTGGTGATCCACGTCGACCTGCCCATGCTCACGCAAGACGTTCTAGGCCGCGCTACATCGCTTGTCACCCAGCGCCAACCTGTCATCGCCCCGAGCTCGGACGGCGGCAGCCCCCTGTTGGGATCGGATCGCAGCCGATTTGACTTTGCCTACGGACCCGGCAGCTTCCAGCGGCATCTCCGGCTTCTTGCCATCGACAGCCCCGTCGTGTTGATCGACCCTGCGCTGGCGATAGATCTGGATGGACCCGATGACCTGGCCGCCCTCCGCCATCGTGTGCCCTGGTTGGCGGAAATGACGGATACGCTCCCGCCCTCGTGACTTCCCTCTACCCAGACGCCAACCCCTCAGCACGTCCCGACTCCCTGCCGATCCCTACCCATGCTCTGACCATCGGAGCTCATCCCGACGACGCCGAATTCGGGGCCGGTGGCACCCTCGCCAGGTGGTCAGCCTCAGGATGTGAGATCTCGATGCTGATCGTCACCGACGGTGCCAAAGGCACCTGGGATCCCAGCACCACTGCTGATCAACTCGCGGTCACCCGCCTGGCGGAGCAGAAGGCGGCGGCGGGTGCCCTGGGAGCTACTGGTGAGATCATCCACCTTGGATACCCCGACGGCGAGTTGGAGTATTCGATGGCGTTGCGTCGGCAGATCTGCGAATGGATCCGTCGACTCCGACCGGGGGTCGTGCTGAGCCATGACCCCTGGCGGCGCTACATGTTGCACCCCGATCACCGCGCCACCGGATGGGCTGCCATCGACGGCGTGGTAGCAGCCCGCGACCATCTCTTCTTTCCAGAACTCGGGCTAGATAAGCATCGCCCGGATGCCATCCTCCTCTGGTCCGCCGACGAACCGGACTATTGGGAGGACGTGGCTGAGTCGTTCAATACCAAGATCGAGGCTCTCATGTGTCACTCGAGTCAGACCCAGAACACGATGGCCGGGGCCGGGACCGACGAGGCGGCCCGCGCCGCTTTCGTCGAACGTATGAACAGATGGGCCGCAGACCAGGGACGCCCCGCCGGCCTGAGGCAGGCCGAGAGCTTCAAACTCATCCGACCCTAGGCGCTACCGGATGGCCTCGCCGGTGCCCGGGTCGAAGAAGTGGAGCTTGCCCGTCTCCACCACCAACTTGGCGTCTTCACCACTCCGTGGACAGAAGTCAGGATCGACCCGAGCCGTGAATTTTGTGTCCGACCCCAAAGTCGACGGATCGGTGCCCTGGTCCGCCAAGAGCTCCTGGATGTCCGGGGTGATAACCGGGGGCGATGGCTTGAGGAAATGGATATACGCCTCGGAGCCCAATTGCTCGGTCAGATCGACCTTCACCCCGATGACGTGATCAGGATTGGCGTTTGGCACTGCCGCCACCAGTTCGAAGGCCTCCGGCCGGATGCCGATGACGATCTCCTTGCCGGCGTACTGGCTCAATCCGGGCCGGGCGGCGACCACCGATCGCTCGATCTTTACCCGATCCCCGGCAAAGGAGACATGCAGGTTCTCCCCCTCTCCCTCCAGGCGCCCGTAGACGAAGTTCATCGAAGGGCTTCCGATGAACCCGGCGACAAACAGGTTGTCCGGGGCGTCGTAGAGGGCCCGCGGCGTATCGACCTGCTGCAGTCGACCCTTGCGGATCACCGCCACTCGATCTCCCATCGTCATCGCTTCCACCTGATCGTGGGTCACGTAGACGGTGGTCGTGCCCAGACGTTGCTGAAGCAGCCCGATCTCGGATCGCATCTGAACCCGAAGTTTGGCGTCGAGGTTGGAGAGAGGCTCATCCATGAGAAATGCCGCTGGCTCGCGGACAATCGCCCGGCCCATTGCCACCCGTTGACGCTGACCGCCCGACAAGGCCTTGGGTTTGCGATCGAGGTATTCGGTGATCTCCAGCACCCGGGCGGCATTCTCGACCCGCCGCTTGATTTCATCTTTCGACATCTTGCGCAGCTTGAGACCGAAAGCCATGTTGTCGTACACCGACATATGGGGATAGAGGGCGTAGTTTTGAAAGACCATGGCGATGTCGCGGTCTTTGGGGGAGACGTCGTTGACGACCTTCTCTCCGATCTTGAGCTGACCTTCGGTCACCTCCTCCAGGCCGGCGATCATGCGCAGCAGAGTTGACTTGCCACAACCGGAAGGCCCGACCAGCACCAGGAACTCCCCGTCGGAGATCCCGAGATTCACATCAGTGATAGCTCTTGTGCCACCCGGATACACCTTGCCGACCCGGTCGAAGACGATCGTCGCCATGTCCTCCTCCAGAGGTGTTGCTAGCAGTTGAGGGAACCTACCATGATTGGCCCAGGTCGGTCGGGCCGGGACGGGAGCAGAGTGAGCCGAACAGCTGTAATAACTGGTGGAACGGGTGGGCTCGGATCCGCCCTGGTCAGGCGGCTGCTCCGTCGTGATCTTCGACTAGCCGTCACCTATCTCCTGCCAGAAGAAGCCGATCGATTCGAGCGCGAGTTTGAGGTCGATGACCAACGGCTCACCATCCGCCGGGTCGACGCCACCAACCCCGAAGCGGTCACCGCCTTCATGAAGGAGATAGCCGACCAGTTCGGGGGCATCCACATCGCTTGCTCGCTGGTTGGTGGGTGGGCAGGGGGCCGCGACATCGAGGACACCGACGATGTGCGACTGGAACGCATGCTCGATCTCAATCTGCGCTCCGCCTTCTATACCGTCCGAGCGGCATTGCCCCATCTGAGGGCGGCCGGCTGGGGTCGGATCATGCTGGTGGGGAGCCGGGCTGCCTTCGACACGCCCGCCGGCCAGGCGGCTTTCAACATGGCCAAGGCCGGCGTGGTGGCGCTGGGCAAGACCGTCGCCCAGGAACTCGACGGCACCCAGATCACCTGTAACGTTTTGCTGCCGGCAGTCATCGACACCCCCGCCACCAGGGCAACTGCGCCCTACGCCGACTACGTCAACTGGCCCACCCCGGAGGAAATCGCCGCCGTGGCCGAGTTCTTGTTGAGTGAGGAGTCGGCGGTCATCAATGGCGCCGCGGTGCCGGTGTTCGGCAAGTCTTGATCCTTCCCTTCCTGCGTAGAAAACCGCCGTTGCAAGGGCGTGTGTTCTACGCAGGAATGCAGGGGCTAGGTCAGCCCGAGTCTTTCACGTACTCCACGTATTCGCGGGTGCGCTGCTCCCA
>Ga0326597_10002925_pt1 | contig 25084 bp, 13 predicted proteins | sample RVTome_12_FD_203789 | JGI IMG/M metagenome (GOLD analysis project Ga0326597, IMG submission 203789) | Soil microbial communities from uranium-contaminated site in the Upper Colorado River Basin, Wyoming, United States - RVT100D185 | ecosystem: Environmental > Terrestrial > Soil > Contaminated >... | reverse complement strand
GCCGCGAGACACCGACACACGTGAGCTCTGGCTTTAAAGGCGGACACTATGAAGAACAGGGTCGTACGCCAGATTCGGCGCCAGCCAGCGTTCGACTTCTTCGACGGGCATGCCCTTGCGCCGCGCGTAGTCCTCCACCTGGTCCCGCCCGATGCGGCCCACCGCGAAGTAGCGAGACGCGGGGTGCGAGAAGTAGAGGCCGCTGACCGACGCGGCCGGCGTCATCGCGAAGGTCTCGGTCAGATCGATCCCCAGCGCGGGCGCGCCGAGCAGGTCGAAGAGCCGGCGCGTTTCCGAGTGATCCGGACACGCCGGGTACCCGAACGCGGGCCGGATGCCGCGGTACCGCTCGGCGTTCAATCCCTCGTTCGACAGCGCCTCGCCCTTCCCGTAGCCCCAGTCGTCGCGCGCCCGCTCGTGCAGGTATTCCGCGAACGCCTCGGCGAGGCGGTCGGCGAGCGCCTTGACCATGATCGCGCGGTAGTCGTCGTGGTCGCGCTCGTACTGCTTCACGAGCTCGTGGGCGCCGATGCCGGCGGTCACGGCGAACGCGCCGACGTAGTCCGGCACGAGGCTCGCGCGCGGCGCGATGAAGTCGGCCAGCGAGAGGTTCGGCATGGCCGTGCCCGGCCGCTCCTGCTGCCTGAGCATCGGGAACCGCGTCACCTCCCGGGCCCGGGCATCGTCGGTATAGAGCACGAGATCGTCGCCGTCGGCGTTGGCGGGCCAGAAGCCGTAGACGCCCTTCGGCGTCAACAGACCGCCCGCGGCGATCTCATCGAGCAGCGACCGGGCGTGGTCGTACAGCTCGCGGGCGGCATGGCCGTACCTGGGGTGGTCGAGGATGGCCGGGAACCGCCCTTTGAGCTCCCACGCCGTGAAGAAGAACGTCCAGTCGATGTAGCGCGTGAGATCGCCGAGCGACGGCTCGATCACGCGCTTGCCGGTGAACCAGGGCGCGGGCACCTCCAAATCGTCCCACGCCGTGACGAGCGCGTTGGCGCGCGCCGCGGCCAGCGACACGAGCGGGCGCGCGGCCTTCGCGGCGTGCTTCGCCCGGAGGTCGTCCTGCCGCTCGCGGTTCGCGCGCTCGAACTCGGGGCGCAGCCTGGGGCTGAGCAGGCTCGAGACGACGTCCACCACGCGCGACGCGTCGAGGACGTGCACCGTCGGGGCGCCGTATTCGGGCGCCACTTTCACCGCCGTGTGCTGCGGACTGGTCGTCGCGCCGCCGATGAGCAGCGGGATCGCCATGCCCCGCCGCTGCATCTCCTTCGCGACGAACACCATCTCGTCGAGGGAGGGGGTGATGAGCCCACTCAGGCCGATGAAGTCCGCCTTCTCCTCGGCCGCCGTCTTCAGGATCCGGTCGGCCGGCACCATCACCCCGAGATCCACGACCGCGTAGCTGTTGCAGCCGAGCACGACCCCCACGATGCTCTTGCCGATGTCGTGGACGTCGCCCTTGACGGTGGCCAGGACGATCTTCCGTTGCGCCCGGCCCACGCTGCCGGCACGGCTCTTCTCCTCTTCAGCGCTCGCGGGGACCCCACCCCCGCTCGCTCGCGCTCCGTCGCTTCGGACGTCGCGCGGGCCGCGGGCGCTTTCCATGAACGGCTCGAGGTAGGCCACCGCCTTCTTCATCGCGCGGGCGCTCTTGACCACCTGGGGCAGGAACATCTTCCCGGCGCCGAACAGCTCGCCGACGACCTTCATGCCGTCCATCAGCGGGCCCTCGATCACGTCGAGCGGCCGCTCGAGGCCGCGCCGCGCCTCCTCGACGTCGGTCTCGATGAAGTCCACGGTCCCGTGCACGAGCGCGTGGACGAGCCGGTCACGCACCGAGCCCTCGCGCCAGGCCAGGTCATGCTCCTTCTTCTTCCCCGCCCCTTTCACCGTCTCGGCGAACGCCACCATGCGCTCGGTGGCGTCGGGCCGGCGGTTGAAGATGATGTCCTCGACACGTTCGAGCAGCGCCGGCTCGATGTCCTCGTACACCATCAGCTGTCCGGCGTTGACGATGCCCATGTCCATGCCGGCCTGGATGGCGTGATAGAGGAACGCGGCATGGATGGCCTCGCGCACGTGGTCGTTGCCGCGGAACGAGAACGACAAATTGCTCACGCCGCCGCTCACCTTCGCGCCCGGACAGGTCGCCTTGATGATCCGCGTCGCCTCGATGAAGTTCACGGCGTAGTCGTCGTGCTCTTCGAGGCCTGTGGCGACCGCCAGGACGTTCGGATCGAAGATGACGTCATCGGGCTGGAACCCGGCCTCCTCGGTCAGGAGCCGGTACGCCCGCTGGCAGATGGCGACCTTCCGCTCGACCGTCGCCGCCTGACCCTCCTCGTCGAACGCCATGACGACCACGCCCGCGCCGTAGCGCCGGACGAGCCTCGCCTTGTGGAGGAAGTCCGCCTCCCCTTCCTTCAGGCTGATCGAGTTGACGACGCCCTTGCCCTGGAGGCACTTGAGGCCGGCCTCGATCACCGACCACTTCGAGCTGTCGACCATCACGGGCAGCCGCGCGATCTCGGGCTCGGTGGCGATGTAGTTGAGGAAGTGCGTCATGACCTGCTCGGATTCGAGCAGGCCCTCGTCCATGTTGACGTCGATCATGTTCGCGCCGCCGCGCACCTGGTCGAGCGCGACCTCGGCCGCCTCGGCGTACTTCGCCTCGCGGATCAGCCGGGCGAAGCGCCGCGAGCCGGCGACGTTGGTGCGCTCGCCGATCATCTGGAAGTTGCTGTCGGGGCGGATGGTGAGGGTCTCGAGGCCGGAGAACTGGGTGAACCTCCCGGTACTCGGTACTCCCGCCTCCGCCAAGGCTTCGGCGGGCTCGCCGAAGCTGGAAGAGCGAAGGCGGCGGTGCTCGGTACTCGGGTACCGGCGCGGCGGCAAGCCCTTCACCGCGTCCGCGACGGCGCGGATGTGGTCGGGCGTCGTGCCGCAGCAGCCCCCGACGATGTTCACGAAGCCGGCGTCCACGAAGTCCCGGATGAGCCCGCAGGTTTCCGACGGCTGCTCGTCGTACCCGCCGAACGCGTTCGGCAGGCCGGCGTTCGGGTAGCAGCTCACCCAGCAATCCGCCAGCCCTGACAGCTCCTGGACGTACGGCCGCATCTCGCGCGCACCGAGGGCGCAGTTGATGCCCACGCTGAAGGGGCGCGCGTGCGCGATCGACACCCAGAAGGCGTCCACCGTCTGGCCCGAGAGCGTCCGGCCGCTCCGGTCGGTCACCGTCACCGAGATCATCACCGGCACGTCGACGTTCTTGTCCTCGAGCACTTCGTCGATGGCGACGAGCGCCGCCTTCGCGTTCAGCGTGTCGAAGATGGTCTCGACGAGGAGCAGGTCCACGCCGCCGTCGAGCAGGCCCCGGACCTGCTCGCGGTAGGCGTCGCGCACCTCGTCAAAGGTGATCGACCGGAACGCCGGGTCGTTGACGTCGGGCGAGATCGACAGCGTCTTGTTGGTGGGGCCGATCGCGCCGGCCACGAATCTGGGCCGGTCGGGCGTCTTCGTGGACCACTCGGCCGCCGCCCGCTTCGCGAGCCGCGCCGCCGCCACGTTCAGTTCGTAGACGAGTGGCTCCAGGCCGTAGTCGGCCTGCGCGACGGCCGTCCCGTTGAAGGTGTTGGTCTCGATGATGTCGGCGCCGGCCTCGAGATACTGGTGATGGATCCCGTGGATGACCTCGGGCTTCGTGATGGAGAGCAGATCGTTGTCCCCCTTGAGGTCGCGCGGGTGATCGACGAACCGGTCTCCGCGGTAATCCGCCTCCTCGAGGCCGTGCCGCTGGATCATGGTCCCCATCGCGCCGTCGAGGACGACGACGCGGGCGCGGAGCAGGCGGTCCAGAACCTCCCTGACGGGGCTCGGGCGGCGGCCGCCTTCGCCGAGGCTTCGGCGGCCGAGGGTGTCGGGCGTTGGGCGCTGGGCGTTGGGGTGCGTCATGTCCCCCTCCGCGTTTTCTGTTCGGGTTTGTCCTTGCGCGCGCGCATCCGAGTACCGAGTACCGAGTACCGAGCCCCGGCTGCCTCTGGTTTCCGTCCCGACGCCACGAGCACGGTGAAGGGATCGCCCGACTTGCGCGCCCCAACGGCGACCTTCACCTCCGCGAGGCCCGCCGCGTTCATCAACTGCTCGAGCGCGCCGTCCTGGAAGCCGAGCCACCGATCGCCCAGCCGGTCGCGGACCCAGGCCTGGTCGTGAACCCGCAGGTCGAGGACGACCACGCGGCCCCCCGGCTTGACGATCCGCGCCGCCTCTGCCAGCGCACGGCCCGGATCGGCGGCGTGATGCAGCGCCTGCGAGAGCAGCGCCACGTCCACGCTCGCGTCGCCGAGCGGCAGCTTCTCGATTTCGCCGCGTTTCCAGGTCACGTTGCGCACGCGGCGCCGGCGCGCGAGCGCGCGGGCTTGTCTCAGCACCGCCTCGGATCGGTCCACCGCGACGACGCGCTTCGCCCAGCGCGCCGCCTCGATCGTCAGGTAGCCCTCACCGCAGCCGAGGTCGGCGACGGCGAGCGGCGGCAGCAGGTGCCCGAGCGCGCGCGACCAGGCCGCCCAGCTGCGGCCGGGCACGAGCTGGCCGCGGTCGCCGCCGTGCGTCTCGAAGTTCTCCTTGCGCAGCCGGAGCACCTCCTGCAGCCGCGCCTCGTCCGCCCTGACGGCACGGTCGGACGCGGCGGCGGCGAACTGCGCCTCGAGCAGAGGCCAGATCGGCCCACGCCGGTCCCCGTCGCGGATTTCCGGCGCGACGCGGTAATAGGTGAACCCCCCCTCGCGCGCCTCGCTCACCAGCCCGGCCTCCTTGAGCAGGCCCAGATGCCGCGACACGCCCGACTGCGCCAAGCCGAGGATGGCCGTCAGCTCGCTCACGTTCAGCCGCTCGCGCGACACCAGCCGCAGCAGGCGCAGGCGCGCCTCGTCGCCGAGCAGCCGGTAGAGGGCGGCCGCGGACTTCATATCTACAAATCTATATTGATTGATGAATGCTTTCAAGTTGGAAAATTGGGGACGGGAGCCTTTTCTTCGAGATCGAGCAAGAAAAAGCTCCCGTCCTCTTTGTCGCCCGCCCCCGACCTCCGGCCTCCGATCCCTGGCCTCCGTTCTACAATGGCCCCGTGCCCGCCGGCAGCCACACGACGCGGATCGCGCTCCCGGCGCTCCTGGTGTGCGCGTCGGCTGCGCTCGCCGCCCAGCAACGGCCGCGCTTCACCGAGCGGGTGGACGTGAGCCGCGTGCTCGTCGACGCGCGCGTCGTCGACCGCCAGGGCCAGCCCATCCGCGGCCTGCGCCCCGAGGACTTCCGGGTGCGGATCGATGGCGCCGAGGCGCGCGTCGAGTCGGCGGTGTGGGTGGACGGGGGCGGCGTGGACCGCGACGGCGCGCCGCTCCCGTCCACCGCTATCCGGGGATCGGCGCAGCCGCCCGCCGGCCGCCTGATCGTCTTCCTCTTCCAAAAGGACCTCGAGCCGTCGCGCATCGTCGGGCTCATGCGGATGCTCATCCAGGCCCGATCGTTCCTCGACACGTTCCGGCCCGAGGATCGGGTGGCGGTGACGTCGTTCGATTCGCATCTGAAGATCTGGATCGACTTCACGGGCGACATGGAACGCGTCCGGCGGATTTTCGAGCGCGGCATCCTCTTCGAGCGGCCTGGACCCATCGGCTCGGTGGACGGGATCTCGCTGGTGGCGCGGCTCGATCCGACCCGGGCGAAGCGCGCCTACAGCATGGAGGAAGCGCTGCTCGACATCGCGGACGCGCTCGAGCCGCTGCCCGGCTCGAAATCGCTGGTCATCATCGGTCACGGCTGGGGCCGCCTGTCGGGATCGACGCTGTTTTTCGACAGGGAGTACGGACATGCGGTCGAGGCATTCCAGGCGGGACGGGTGACCGTGTTCACGCTCGACACCACCAGCGCCGACTACCACACCCTCGAGGCCGGCCTGATCTCGGTAGCCGAGACCACCGGCGGCTTCTTCGAGCGGACACACATATTCTCGCAGCGGGCGCTCGATCGGCTGGCGGGCGCCCTCGCCGGCCACTACGTGCTGTTCGTGGAGAAACCCTTCGGGCCGATCGGCTATCACAAGGTAGACGTCGGGCTGACCCGCGTGAAGGGGACGGTGATGGCGAAGAGCGGGTATGTCGGGTGAGGAGGACGCGGAGCCTCGCTCATCACAAGGGCACGGAGGTTTCAACCACGGAGAACACGGAGACAACTGAATCAGGGCGTGTCACGATGCACGCGCACGATCAATTATGAGAATCTCCGCGCCCTCCGTGCGCTCCGTGGTGAGAATCCTCCGTGTGCTCCTCACCCGTGGATCAACCTCGTCAGCGCCGGCACTTTCCCCATCAGCCGTGCGTAGAGCGCCAGCTGGCCCCGGTGGTACTCCTCGTGCGCGATGCCGTGGTGCATCCAGGCGAGGCGCGTGCCTTCAATGCCGTCGAAGCGGCGGATGGGTCGCAGCATGAACAGCTCGCCGGCCCGGCGGATCTTCCGCTCGCCCTCCGCATGCGACCGCTTCAGGAGCGCGACGAGCCTCGTCTTCGTGCGGTGCCGGCCCACTCCGCGCGCGTATTCCCTCATGAACGCCTCGAACGATTTCCGTGTGAAATCGCCGTCGGGACGCGTCAGCTCGCCCGCCATCATCATCCCCGATTCGACGATGTGTTGGGCGAGCTCGATGACCGTGCGGCCGCCCTCAGCCGGCCGGAAGCCGAAGGCGGGCGCCGGCAGGTTCCGCAGCTCGGCGATGACGCCTTGCCGTGCGTAAGCCCAGGCCTCCAGGGCTTCGTCCAGGATCGAAGTGAGTCTGGTCATGAAGACATAATAGGGCCTGACCTCGTGTTTCCTGATGGCCTGAAATGACCGCGTTCAACGTGGACCTGGACGGCGGCCGTGTCGGCGCACGCCTGTACGAGGCGGGCTCCGCAGCCCGCGCGGGCGTGACGGTCGTCCTCGCCCACGGCGCGGGCGCGCCGCAGACCGGCCCGTTCATGGTCACCTTCGCCGAGGCGCTCGCGCGGCGCGGGTTCGACACGGCGACCTTCAACTTCCCGTACATGGAGGCGCGGCGGCGCGTGCCCGACCGAGGGCCGGTTCTTGAGGCGTGCTACGCTGCCGTCGTCCGCCATCTGGCCGTCCGTCCGGGCGTCGAGGCGAACCGGATCGTCATCGGCGGCAAGTCGATGGGTGGCCGTATCGCGTCGCAGATGGCGGCTCACGACGCGGACACGTCTCGTCTGGTCGCGGGCCTGGTCTTCCTCGGCTACCCGCTCCATCCGCCCGGCCGGCCGCAGCAGCTCCGCACCCGTCACCTGCCCTTCGTTCGACAGCCAATCCTCTGCGTGCAAGGGGGGCGTGACGCCTTCGGCACACCGGATGAGCTGCGCCCTGTACTGGACGGCCTGGAGACGGACGTCGAGCTGCTCGTCATCGACGGGGGGGATCACTCCTTCAAGGTGCCGAAGACGCTCGGGCTGTCCCAGGCCGACGTCTACGCGCGCATCCAGGACGCGATCGCGCGCTGGATCGCCGAGCGGATCTGCGCCGCGGCGTGAGCGCGCGGCTCGGGTTGCGCGGCGCGCACGGGTCGCGTAATCTCGATCGCGGTGCTTCCCATCAGGACTGTCGACCGTCGCGCCGCGCGGCGGCGTGGCGTGTCGCGCGCCGTGCTCCTGCTCGCGGCGCTCGGCGCGTCGCTCATCCCGGTCATCCCGGTCCGCGGCGCGGCGGACGATGCGCGGCTGCCGGGCACGTCGTATCCCGAGGTCCTGCGGCTGGCTGAAGCCGGCCGCGCCGGTGACGCGCTGGCGGCACTCGATCGCCGCGCCGGAGCCGATGCGCCGATCGAGGCGGCCGTGCTGCGCGCGGCGCTCCTCGCCACGGCCGGCCGGCATCGCGAGAGCGCGGCCGCCTGGGACGACGTGGCCGGGCGCGAGCCGGCGCTGGCCGCGCTGGCCCGGCGACGCGGGGCCGAGGCGACGCTCGCGTCAGACGATCCCGCCGGCGTGCTCGCGCGCGTCGGGCAACCGACGCGCTCCGGGCCGGCGCGTGCACACCACGACCTGCTGATCGCGACAGCGGCCCTCTTCCGTCAGCGCGGCGATCCCGGCCGCGCAGCGGATCTCGCCGCCGAGATCGCGGCGATCGAGCGGCGCGGCCCGCTCGCCGACGCGGCGCGGCTCGAGCGGGCGGCAGCCCAGGAAGCCGCGGGCCAGCCGGTCGGCGCCATCGCGACGCTGCGGGAGACCCAGCGCAGCTTCCGGACGGCCGCCGCGTTCGTGCGCGCGCGCGACGAGGAGCGTCGCCTCGCCCGGACGCTCGGACGCGAGCCGGCGCCGTTCACGGAGGCCGAATACCGGGAGATCGCCAGCCGGCTCGCGGGCGCCGCGCGGTTCACGGAGGCCATCGCGGCGCTGCGTGCGTGGCGGACGGCGCACCCCGGATCCGCGAGCCTCGACCGGATCGACGCCGACATCATCGAGAACCTGTACCGGCTGCGCGCCAACGTCGAGGCGCGTGCGCTGGCGTCGTCGTTTGCGACCCGGCACTCGCGCAGCGCGCTGGCCGGCCGCGCGCGCCTGCTCGAGTTCCGGCTCGACGTGCGCGAGGGGCGAACGGCCGACGTGAAGACACGAGGTCGCGCGCTCTGGCGGGGGCAGGGCGGCCTGACCGACGGCACCAGGCGGAGCGTCGCCTCGCTGCTCGCGGCGTACCTCGTGAGCGTCGGCGAGGTGGACGAGGGCCTGGCCGTCTACCGCGAGCTGTTCCAGGCGACGTCAGGGCGCACCGCGCAGATCGACGTGCTGTGGCGCGCCGGCGTCGCGGCCTACCGCGCCGGCGACTACGAGCGGGCCGAGATCAACCTGCGCGCGGCCCTGGCCAGGCGGCCCGGCGCCAGCACCGCCGAGCTCGCCACGTACTGGCTGGCCGCGACCGAGGAGAAGCGCGGCCGGAGGCAGAACGCGGTCGCGGGCTTTTCGGGATTCATCCGCCGGAGCCCGGACAGCTACTACGGTCTGCGGGCCGCCGAGCGGCTGCGCGCGATGGGCGTCACGCCGCCGCGCCCCGACGCGCCGGTGTTTCCCGACGCTGAGCTGGATGCGTCCACGAAGCGGCGAACCGAGTTCCGCGCAGCCAGCGTGCTCGCGCGCGCGGGTCTGGCGCAGGACGCCGCCGTCGGCGCGCGCGACCTGACCCGCGCCGCCCGCGGCGACCGCGCGGCCACGCTGATGGCGGTGCGGGCGAGTCACGAGGCGGGCGAGTACCGGCGCGGCCTCGCGCTGCTGGCCAGCTACTTCGGCCGCTATCTCGACGGCCCGGCCGAGGGCATGCCGGAAGACTTTTGGTCGCTCGTCTACCCGCGGGCGTTCTGGAACGACGTGCGCCCGGTCGCGGAGGCCCAGCGCGTCGACCCGCTGCTCATGCTCGCCATCATGCGGCGCGAGTCGCGCTTCGACCCGGGAGCGCGCTCGCCCGCCGGCGCAATGGGCTTGTTTCAGATCATGTCCTACACGGCCGAGGAGCTGGCACCCGAGGCCGGCGTCGAGGACCTGGACGAGGAGGGGCTCGCGCACGCGCCCACCAACGCCACGCTCGCGGCGACGCTCGTGCGCAAGCTGATGGGTCTCTTCGAGAATCGCCCCACGCCGGCGGTCGCCGCGTTCAACGCCGGCGAGGATCGTGCCGGCGCGTGGTGGCAGGCCGCGCGCGGCCTGCCGGAAGATGTGTTCGTCGATACGATCCCGTACAGCGAGACCCGCGCGTACGTGCGCGAGGTGTACACGAACTACGAGATGTACAAGCGGCTGTACGGCGGTGGGCGCTAGGCGGCGGGCGTTGGGCGCCGGACCGGGCGCCCGGCGAGTCCCGGCCGGGGCGGTCCTCCTCTCATGGAACCGGATCGCTCAACATGCGTCTGTTGAGCAAGGGCACGCTCACGGCGGAGCGTCCGAGATCCCGGAGGACTCATCCTGACCCTTCTGCTCCTCGCCGCCCTGTCGCAGCCTCCGGCGAAGCCGGACAGCGCCCCTCCACAGGACCTGCTGGTCGTCCTGGCCGCGACCGGTCAGGAGCGGGACGGTCTGCCGGTGCTGACGCGCCATCCCGATCCCGCGCGTCACCTCGACACGCTGTCGCACGGATTCTCCGGCCGGCTGCTGCGACTGTATCGCCTCGAACAGCAGTTCCTCGCCCGCCGCGACGGCCGCGCAATCGAGCCGGCCTATCTGCTGCTCTCGACGACCCAGGGCGGCTTTCCGCGGTTCGGCTTCTGGCTGGACGATGAGAGGAAGGCCCTCGCCGGATACGTGGACCTGCACCGCGACTCGACGCTGTCCGGCCGCCTCGGCGCGATGGATCAGATCTTCCCGCACGAGCTGGTGCACGTGATCCTCCACCAGCTCGCCGGCGACGTGCCCGATGAGGCCGGCGGCGCAAACCAGGTGCACGCCATCGGCGTACGCACGGACGCTCCCACCGCGTTCGGCGAAGGGTTCGCCGAGCACGCCCAGGTGATGGCGGTCGACGATGCCGACGCGGCGCTCGCGACCGGCGCGCTGGCGGCCGACCTGCAGGCGGCGGCGCGTGCGGACGCGTGGCTGGCCGCCTACCGCCGCGCGCTCGAGGCTCGCTGGTCGCTGGCCCCTCCGGCTCGCATGGGGTTCGTGTTCTGGTACAGCCAGGCGGAGAACGCGCTCAGGTATCACGGCGTGAAGGCGAACCGGTTCGCGCGCGCGCCGGCCATCCCGGAGCGCGTCCTCGCGAGACGCGACCGGTATCCGGCCTACCTGCTCGACAACATGCTGCCGGGCGCGCCGGACGAGCCGCTCAAGCCGACCGCCCGCCTGCTCTCGACCGAGGGCGTCGTCGCGTCGCTCTTCTGGCGCTGGACTTCGTCCGCAGACATCCGGGGGCGCTTCCGCGAACCGGCGTTCTACGAGCGCTTCGGAGTGCGGCCGGACGACGTCACGCCGGTCGAGAACGCGTATCTGAAGCTGTTCGCGGTCATCGCGGACCGCCGGGTCCACGACGCCGCGGCGCTCCTCGGCGGCTACGCCGACGCGTTTCCCGACGAAGCGGGCTTCGTCGAGGCGGTGGCGGGTGCCACGGGCCTCGAGTGGCCGTTGCCGGCCGTGGCGGAGATCTGGCTCGCCAACGACGAGTTCCTCACGGGCACCACGTTGTGGGACCAGTTCCGCGCGCTGCCTCGGACGCACACGTTCGATCTGAACGCCGCGTCGTTGGTCGATCTGCTGGCGGTCGACGGCATGCGCCGCGCGGCCGCCGAAGCGATCCTGAGCCGCGCGCCCTACGAAACCCTTGCCCAGATGCGGGAGGTGGCAGGCGTCTCCCCTTCGCTGTTCGCCCGCTTCGAGGCGATGGCGGCCGGCATGGCGCGACTTCGCGCGGACACGGCGGGCGAGGATGTGGAATCGCTCGGTCTGATGCTCATCTTCAGGCCGTATCTCTACCGCGCGGGCGTGTGGATCGTGGTGTGCGCGGCCGCCGGCGCGCTCTTGTACAGAGCCGCACGCCGGATCTGGGTGCCGCGACTCGTCATCAACGGCGTCGGGGCGGCGCTGGTGGGCCTGGGCGTCACCTGGATCCTGACGACGGGTCTTCAGGTCGGCGGCGGCACCGACATGTCGCTGCTGCGCCAGGCGCTCGCCTCGATGTTGACGTCGGGCGGAGCGGCGCCCTTCCTGCCGGTCGTGCTCTTCGGCCTGCCCGGAGCCGTGTGGCAGCTGGCCTGGTACCGGTCGGCGCGCCGCGTCGGTCTGGTGCTCCTCGCGTGGGCCCTGGCCTGTCTGCCAGTGCTGGCCGTCACACAGCCGCTGTTCTGATGTCGCGCCGCCCTCTCAAGAGGCGGTCGGTTCGTTCGACGCGCAGCGGCGCTCGGCACGACCCCATTCTTCGACGGACCTGACGAGGAACGGACTCGGGACGCTAGCCCAGGCGTGACAGCGTGAGCACGAGCTGCCTCGCCTGACGAGGCGCCCGGTGCCACTGCACGAGGATCGGGCTCTGGTAGGTGCCCTCGACGATGCCGCCCACGCCAGGCGTCTGGCGATCCGACACGAGCAGACTCACCGAGCGCTTCATACGGAGGAACCGTTCGGCCGGCAGCGCCATGGCTCGGGCCAGCAGGCGCTCGATGAGCGACTCCTTCAGGCCGAGCGCGTCGACGAGCTGGTTCAGCGCCCGCACGAGATCGTAGGTGGCGTAGCCGAGGGTCTTCGACGGAATCGCGCGCGGATCCCGCAGGGCGTGCCGGCCCTTCTCCGCCATGAAACGAAGCGGATCGCGCAGCACCTCGCGCAGATCGTGGCGCATCAACAGCGTCTCGTACTCGTTGACGGTGAGGCCGGCCTGCTTCTCACCGGGCGCGAGGTCGATGCGAAGCCGTCCCTTCGTCACATCGTGGCGAGCCACCACTTCCGCCACCCGTTCGTACAGGCCGAGGTTGGGGTCGCGCAGGTTGATCGAGTCGATCGGGTGGCCGGACACGGGGATCTCGACACGCAGCCGCTCTACCGCGGCCTCCGCCGTGTAGCCGACGATGCTCGCGTGCCGGCGTCGGGGCCGGCCCGCATGCACGCCGTCGAGATCCACGAACGGGACCGGCGCGCCGGGCCGGTTCAAGTACGCCACGCAGTTGCGCAGCCCCGAGGCGATGAAGGCCAGGTGCGAGTCCGCGTTGCGCGGCTCGATTTCGCGCTGGGCCTCGGAGAGTTCCGTCCGCTCGTGCAGCTCGTCGTGCCGGTAGGGCGCCCCTTCCGGAAAGACGGTGAGGAATGGCTCCATGAAGCCCGAGACGCCCGTTTGCCGCTGGCTGAGCCTGGAGGCAAGCCCCTGCTCGAGAAACCCCGCGGTGGTGTGGAACGAGCAGTAGAGACACCGCGGGAAGTCGTCAAGCACGTTGCCGTGGAGCGCGACGACTCGATCGCGGACGTCGATGGCGTCGAAACGCGAGCGCGGCTGGAGTTCGAGCGTCAGCTCGAGCGGCGCAGGAGACATGGTTTCGGTGCTCTGGGGCCCCCGGAGGCCCGAACGGGCCGACCCATAAGCCTACGACCTGCAGGCTAGCACGTCAACTTTGCGATGTAAAGCAGACAGAAACAGCCTCTTTGGCCCGTTATGCGGCTCGAAACGAGAGTTTTGTTCTCGTTTGCAGCCAGCCGCATAACGGGCTAGGCCGCGCACAGCGCGGCCGGCGAGGGAGCGGCGCGGGGTGATGGGGCCCCCGCGAGCGACCGAGCCGAGGTCCGGGGCAGAGCCCCGGTCTGGTTACGACTCCCTGAGCGCCTCCACGGGTTCGATCCGGGTCGCCCGCCGGGCCGGCACCGTGCAGGCCAGGACCGCCACCGCCAGCAGCAGCGTCGTTACCCACCCGAACACAGCGACGTCGCGGACCTCGACGCCGAACAGCAGGCTCTGCAGGTACTGCGTGAGCGCGAGCGCTCCCGCGAGGCCGATCGCGACGCCCAGGCCAGCCGTGCGGAGCCCCTGCCCCAGCACGAGGGCCAGAATCGCCCGCCGGTCGGCGCCCAGGGCCTGCCGGATGCCCAGTTCCCGCGCGCGCTGGGCCACGGCGAACGCGAGCACGCCGTAGATGCCGATCGCGGAGAGCGCCAGCGCGACCAGCCCGAACAGCGCCAGCAGGAGCATCGGCGTCCGCCGGCCCTCGAGCGATCGCGCCATCCACTGATCCATGGAGCGCACGTCGTAGATCGGCTGCTCCGGGTCGATCGCCTCCACCGCGGCCCGGACCTGCGCGACGAGGCTGAACGGATCCACGGCGGTCCGCACGACGAGGCCCATGCCGGCCAGCGGGGTCTGCGCCACCGGGTAGTAGATGCGCTCCTTGGCAACCGGCTCGCCCAGATCGATGGCGTTGATGGTCCCGACCACGCCCACGATGGTGAACGGCGTCGGGCCGCCGCGCGAGATCTGCTGGCCGAGCGGGTCCCGGCCCGCGAAGTAGCGGTCGGCGAGGTACTGGTCGATCACGACGACCGGCGGGGCGTCGCCGGTGTCCCCCGCCGTGAAGACGCGGCCGGCGACGAGGGGAATCCGCATCACCGCGAAGTAGTCTCCCCCCACGACCTCCTGACGGCCGTGCGGCCTGGCCTCGTTCGGCCCGGGCGTGTAGCCGACGATCGAATAGGACCCGGAGCTGACGCGGCCGTTGAACGGCACGTTCGACGTCAGCCCAACGGCCGTGACCCCCGGCAGCGCGCTGACCCGGTCGACGAGCCGGCTCCAGAATGCGCCGCGCGCCGCCGCGTCAGGGTAGCGCGCGGCCGGCAGCCCGATCTGCGCGGTCAGCACGTTGTCGGGCGCGAAGCCCGGGTCCACGTCCTGCAGGTGCGCGAAGCTCTTGACGAGCAGGCCGGCGCCGACGAGCAGCATGAGTGCGAGCGCCGTCTCGGCGACGACCAGCGTGGCGCGCGTGACGCCGGTGCCGCGTCCGGCCGACCCACGCGCGCTGTCGTCCTTCAGCATCTCGCTCGTGTTGCCGCGCGCCGCGGCGACGCCCGGGACGAGGCCGAAGACCAGGCCCGTGGCGAGCGTGAGCCCGAGCGTGAAGGCGAGCACCGCCGGATCGAGCGACGCGCCCGCCATCGCGGGCAGGCGGTCGGCGGTGAGCGCGACGAGCCCGCGCAGGCCGGCTACGCCGAGCGCCAGGCCGGCCAGCCCGCCTGCCAGCGCGAGCACGAGCCCCTCGGTGAGGAGCTGCCGGACGAGGCGCCAGTGTCCGGCGCCCAGCGTCGTGCGGATCGCCAGCTCCCGGTAGCGCCCCGTCGCGCGCATGAGCAGCAGGTTCGCGACGTTCGCGCAGGCAATCAGCAGCACGACCAATACGCTGGCCTGCAGCACCAGGACCGGCGTGCGCACCTCCCCCACCATCTGCTCGCGCACCCCGACCGCGTACCCGGTGAAGCCGCTCGTCTCGACGAACGTCCGCGACGAAGGGAGCCGCTCGAGGTTGCGGTCGACGATCGTCTTCATCTGGGCGTTCAGCTCGTCGATCGTCGCGCCCGGCGCGAGCCTCGCCACCATCGCGCTGAACTCCCGCCCCCGTTCCTGGTCCGACATCTGCGCGGGCGTGAACGCGAAGGGCACGACGAGCTGCACGTCGCGCGACGGCATCTCGAAGTCGGCGGGCAGCACGCCCACGACCTCGTAGGGCTCGCCGTTCAGGCGGATCTCGCGACCGACGAGGCCGGGATCGGCACCGAAGCGGGCGGTCCACAGGCCGTGCGTGAGCACGACCACCTTGTCCTGCCCGGGCGTGGCCTCGCCCTCCGTGAAGCCGCGGCCGAGGACGGGCGCGCGTCCGAAGGTCGAGAAGAAGGTCGGCGTCGCGACGAGCCCGCGCACCCGCTCGGGCCGCCCCTCCGCGGCCAGGTTGAAGTCGCCCGAGTGGAACAGCGTCGCGTCCTCGACGGCCGGCGCCTGCGCGCGCCGATCGAGGTAGTCGGGAATCGACACGCTCGCCTGTGGCAGACCCATCAGCGGATAGGTGTTCCAGACGAACACCAGCCGGTCGGCCTCCGCGTAGGGCAGCGGGCGGAGCAGCGTCTGATACAGGAGGCTGAAGATCGCGGTGTTGGCGCCGATGCCGAGCGCCAGCGTGGCGACCGCCACCAGCGTGAAGACCGGCTGCTTGAGCAGTGTCCGGATGGCGTAGCGAAGGTCCTGCATGGAGGTTTGGCCTGTTATGCGGCTCGAAAACGAGGATTCCGCACGCCTGAACGGCCAGCCGCCTGGCGGGCCAGGCCGCGCACCGCGCGGCCCGCGTCCCTCGACTCCGCTCGGGACGCCCTGAGCCGTGTCGAAGGGCGGGGGAGCGGCGCGGGGCGACGGGGTCCCCGCGAGCGACCGAGCCGGCCGCCTCCGCCCGGGTGACACATCAGCCCGGGCTACGGCGAGCCCGCCGTAGCTCGAAGAGCGAAGGCGGGGGTGTGGGGCGGAGCTCCACGTGGGTGTTAGACGGGACCCGGGGGCCGGGGGTTTCCCGCGTCCCGGCGGCGCCGCCGAAATGGTACGCTCCAGGGTCGAGGACTCTCCCATGTCGCTGGACAAGCTGAACGACGCGCTGACGAAGGAAGTCGCCGATCTCGAGCAGGCCGGCCGGGCCAAGGCGCCGGAGCGGATCATCACCGGCTACGTCCCCCCGTCGGGAGACCGCGGTCCGCGTTACCGGCTCCGGGACCGCGCCGGCGAGTTCCTCCGGATGAACTCCAACAGCTACCTGTCGCTCCCGTATCATCCGGCGCTGCTCGAAGCGGCCGACGCGGCGTGTCGCGAGTTCGGCACCGGTCCGGGGGCCGTCCGGTTCATCGACGGCACGTCGGCGCCCCACGTCGCGCTCGAAGCCCGGATCGCCGCGTTCGTCGGGCGTCCCGCGGCGCGCATCTTCAACTCGGCCTACACGTCGACGCTCGGCCTCGCCATCACGCTGACCGGCCCGGACACGTACTGGATCGGCGACGCGCTCAACCACAACTGCATCATCCGCGCGATGCGCATCGCCAACGTGCCGAAGGAGCAGCGGGCGATCTTCGCGCACAACGACCTGGACGATCTCCGGCGCCAGCTCGAGGCGGTGCCGCGAGGCGTGGGGCGCGTCGTGGTGATCTTCGACGGGATCTTCAGCATGCGCGGCGACAACGCTCCGCTCGACGCTATCATGCGGCTCGTCGCCGATCACGACGCGCGCTACCGCGACGGCGTCGTCGCCGTGATGGACGACTCGCACGGCGTGGGCGCGTACGGCGCGACGGGTCGCGGTACCGAGGAGCACACCGGCGCGCGCGCCGACGTCCTCATCGGCACGTTCGGCAAGGCGTTCGGCGTCAACGGCGGGTTCGTCGCGGGCAGCCCGGAGCTGGCGGACGCCGTCCGGCAGAAGGCGGACACCTACATCTACACGAACCCGCTCGGCGCCGCCGACTGCGCGGCGGCGGTCGCGGCAATCGACATCGCGGACGGTCCCGAAGGGCGCGAGCGGCTGGGCAACCTGAAGGCGCGAGCCGATCAGTTCCGCACGGCGCTGGCGGCGCTCGGACTCGAGTCGATCCCGGGACCGCACCCGGTGGTGCCCCTCCTCGTGCGCGACACCGACCGCACGCGTGCGATGGTGAAGGGGATGTTCGACCGCGGCATCCTCGCCGTGGGCCTCACCTTCCCGGTCGTGCCCAAGGGGGACGAGACGATTCGTTTCCAGATCAACGCCGCGCACACGAAGGCGGACATCGACGAGGTGCTCGGCGCGCTCGAGGCGCTCAAGAGCGCCTGAGCGCCGCTGGCTTTGGGCTCTGGGCTCTGGCCAGAGCCTGGAGCCCACAGCCCAGAGCCGGGTTGTCTACGCGAGGACGTTGATGAACGCCGTAATGACGAGCGCGTTCGTGAAGTCGATGAAGAAGGCGCCGACCATCGGCAGCACCAGGAACGCCCGGGGCGCAGGGCCGAACTTCTCGACGATGGCCTCCATGTTGGCGACGGCGTTGGGCGTCGCACCCATGCCGAACCCGCAGTGCCCGCCCGCCATGACCGCGGCGTCGTAATCCCGACCCATGACGCGATACGTGATGAAGTAGGCGAACGCCGCCATCATGACCACCTGCGCCAGCAGGATGACGAACATCGGGATCGCCAGGTCCTTCAGCTCGTACAGATTCAGCGTCATCAGCGCCATCGCGAGGAAGAGGTTCAGCGCGATGGTGCCGACGTCGTCCACCACCCGCTGCTCGATCTTCACGAACCCGATGACGTCGGCGGCGTTGCGCAGCGCGGCCGCCACGATCATCGCGCCGATGTAGGCGGGCAGCGTGATGAACCGCCCCAGCCAGCCACTGAGCAGCGATCCGGCCCACATCGCGATGAGCACGACCGTGATGATCTTCAGCAGCGTGTAGGCCGTCGCCGGCTTCCCCACGGGCTCCAGGTCGATCTCCTCGTCGAGCGAGTCGTGCCTGACGACGGCCGCGAGCTCCGCGCCGTGCGGCGGCGTGGCGTGCTTCGGATTGAATCGCCTGATGAGGTTGGTGGCGATCGGCCCGCCAATCAGGCCGCCGCTGACCAGCCCGAACGTGGCCGCCGCCATCGCCAGCGTCACGCCGCCCGCGAGGCCGTAGTCGTCTTCGAGCAGCTTGCCGAAGGCGGCGCCCGTGCCATGGCCGCCGGTCATCGTGATCGAGCCGGCGACGAGGCCGAGGAACGGGTTCACGCCGAGCACGGTGGCCACGGCGACGCCGATCACATCCTGGAAGAGCACGAGCACGGTGGCCAGCCCCCAGAACAGCAGCACCTGGGGCCCGCCGACCTTGAGCAGCGCCAGGCTCGCGCCAAGGCCGATCGACGTGAAGAAGGCGATCATGAGCGGCGCCTGAAGCGTCGCCGTGAAGTCGAAGGCCATCAAGCCCGTCATGCGCAGCACCAGCGCCAGGAGGGCGAAGAGGAAGCCCCCCACCACCGGCGCGGGGATGTTGTAGCGATCGAGCACGCCGATCCGGCGGCGGACGCCGTAGCCGGCGAACAACACCGCCGCCGCCAGCGCCAGCGTCTGCACCATGTCCAGACGGATGGTGATCGCGGTCTCGGTCACGGGCCCTCCTGGGCCCCTTACCTTACTGCATCGGGCGCCAGGCTGCAGGAGCCTGCAGCCGGTTTGCAGAAGTGGCCCAGGTCTTTAGACCTGGGCCGAGACGCGCCCAGGCCTGAAGGCCTGGGCCACTGGGATCGCGGGGAGCCTGGCGCCCTCGTACCTCAGCCCGTGGCAGAAGTCACCCCACGGGCTGCTATGATGTGAGGATGCTCGCATTCGATCCGGCGGACGTCGCGGCGGCCAGCCTCGCGCGCACCCGCCGGCGAGACGAGATCGACGACCGCTTCACGTGGAACCTGGCCGACATCTTTTCCGACTGGGACGCCTGGCAGGCGGGCTACGAACAGCTCGACGCCCGCGTGAGCGAGTACGCGGCGCTCAAGGGGACGTTGGCCAGCGGCCCCGAGGCGCTCCTCCGCGCGCTCGCCCTGCGCGACGAGCTGGGCCAGCTCGCGCACAAGGTCTGGTACTACCCGGCGCTCCGCTACGACGAGGACCAGCGCGACAACGCGGTCAACGCGAAGCGCCAGCAGGTGCAGCTGCTGCTCGCCAGGCTGGACCAGGCCTCCTCCTGGTTCAATCCCGAGCTGCTGCAGATCCCGCTCGACACGGTCCGCGCGTGGCTCGACGGCCACGCCGGCCTGGCGCGGTACCGCTTCGCGATCGAGGATCTGTACCGGCAACAGGAGCACGTGCTGGACGACAAGGGCGAGCGTCTTATGTCGCTGTCGAACCGGCTGTCGGGCGCGCCGAACGACGCGTACTGGGCGCTCTCGACGTCGGACGCGACGTTCCCCGAAGTGACGCTCTCGACCGGCGAGACGCTCACGGTTTCCTACGCGCAGTACCGCCGCGTGCTCGCCACGCACCGGAACCAGGAGGACCGTCGCCTGGCGTTCGAGGGGCACTACGAGACCTTCCGGGCCAGCCTCAACACCTACGCGTCGCTCTACAACGGCGTCTGCCAGCGCGACTGGTTCCAGGCGCGGGCGCGCGGCTACAAGACGACGCTCGACGCGGCGCTCCACGGCGACAACATTCCGCCGTCGGTCGTCGAGAACCTGATCGCGACGACCCGCGCCGGCGTGGGTCCGCTGCGCCGGTATCACCGGCTCCGCAAGCGCGCGCTCGGCGTGGACGCGTACCGCGTCTTCGACTTCTCGGTCCCGCTCGTCGAGTTCGACCGCAAGTACTCGTATCCGGAGGCCCTCGATCCCGTGGTGGCGTCGGTCGCGGCGTTCGGCCCCGACTACCAGGCGCGCATGCGCCGGGCGTTCGACGGCGGCTGGATCGACGTCTACGAGAACGACGGCAAGCGCTCGGGCGCGTATTCCGCGCCGGTGTACGGCACCCACCCGTACGTGCTCCTGAACTACAGCGACACGCTGGACGACGTGTTCACGCTGACGCACGAGATGGGACACTCGATGCACACCCTGCTCGCGCAGGAGGCGCAACCGTTCATCTACTCGAGCTACACGATCTTCGTCGCCGAGGTGCCCTCCACGCTCAACGAGGCGCTGCTCCTCGACGAGATGCTGGCCCGCTCGACCGACCCGGCCGAGCGCATCGTCCTGCTCCAGCACGCGATCGACAACATCGCGGGCACCTTCTACACGCAGGTGCTGTTCGCCGACTACGAGCTCGAGGCGCACCGCCTCGTCGAGCAGGACAAGCCGATCACGGGCGACATCCTGAGCGCGTTGTACCTGCGGCTGCTGAAGGACTATTACGGCGACGTGCTCGACAACCTGGACGACGATCCGCTGACGCGCATCACATGGGCGCGCATTCCCCACTTCTACAACTCTCCGTACTACGTGTACCAGTACGCGACCTGCTTCGCGTCCGCGGCGCGGCTGACCGCCGAGATCACGACCGGCCCGGAGGAGGCGCGGGCAGCGGCGCGGCAGCGATACCTCGACCTGCTGCGGGCCGGGAGCAGCGACTATCCGATGACGCTGCTGCAGCGCGCCGGCGTGGATCTGTCCCAACCGGAAACGGTGAAGACGATCGTCGATCAGCTCGACGACCTGGTGACGAAGCTCGAGAAGGAGCTGGGCGGATACTGAGCTGGACCGTTCAACGGACGGGACGCCCGCTCGAGGCGGGCGTCCCGAACCCGAATGGCCGGCCTAGCGGCGATCAGAACTTCAGCACGAAGCCGACGCGGAGGATCCGCGGCGCGAGGATCTCCGTCGGGAATCCCAGACGCGGGCCGATCGAGTCGACGATGCCCACGATGACGTCGTTATTGGTGACGTTGAACAGGTCGATCTGCGGCTCGAAGATCCGGCCGTCTGCGAACCGGATGGGGCGCGAGAACCGCAGATCCAGCAACGTGACCGACGGCAGGCGCTCGGCGCCGCGCTCGTTCACCCGCACCGTCTGCGCCGACCGGGTCAGCCCCGGGGAGATCGCGCGCGTCACCTGGTACGTGAACTGGCGCGGGTAGCCGGTGTTGCGTACCAGGCTGCCGCTGATGGCCATGTCGATGACCGGCACGAGGTACGACCCCGAGAGCTTGACCTGGTAGACCGCGTCGTTGCCGACGATGCCCTGCTGGTTCACCAGGTTGTTGGGATCGTTCAGATCGCCGAAGCTGAGCCCGCCCTCGTTCTTCCCGGCGGTGAAGCCGAAGAGCATCTGCCACCGTCTCGAGAAGCGCTTGACGGCGGTGACCTCGATGCCGTTGTAGTCGCTGTCGAGCAGGTCCGTGTTCTTGCGAACGTTGTCCTGCTTGCCCACGAACGTCGAGTTCAGGTTGTAGATCGTGGTCGTCCCGCCCAGGGGGTTGGCGACCTCCACCGGGCTGTAGGCGGCCGTCGGCACGGCTTCGTTGAACGACCCGATGTCGTTCCGGTTGGTCCGGTGGTAGTACATCACGCCGAGCCGAAGGTCGGGCAGCAGCTGGTGCTCGACGCCGAACGTGATCTCGTCCGAGTAGCCCCAGTCGGGTCCGTCGGCGCTCGCGTAGCGGGTATTGGCGCCGCCGGTGAAGCCCTCGAATGCGCCCAGCTCACCCGGGTCCGGGAGGTCGTTGCCGTTCAGGTCGGCCCACGCGATGTTCGCGGTGCTTCGGGTGAAGGAGTGGACGGTCGTCACCGACCCGATGCCCACCTGCGCCCCGTAGCGGCTGTAGTTGCCCTTGACCGCCGTCCGACCGTTTCCGAACACGTCGTAGACCGCGCCGGCCCGCCACACGGCGATCCACTGGTTGTAGACATCCTGTCGATCGAGATGCCGCTCGAGAACCCAGCGGCCGGCAGGGCTCGTCTGATCCGGGATCCAGCCCCTTGCCCGATCCGCCCGGAAGCCGACGTTGAGCGTGAAGTTGCCGAGCGACCAGGAGTCCTGACCGAAGAACCCGAGCTGATGGATGTAGCTCGTCGCGATGACCGGCGTGTTCACCGCCTGGATCCGGAACGGCGTCCTGTTGTTGTAGAAGAGGATCATGTCGCCGTTCGTGCGGTTGATCTCGCGGAAGAACTGCCGCGTGAACTGGACGCCCGCCTTGAAGTTGTGCGTGCCGCGTCCGGTCGTCCGCGTGTGGGACACGATGTTGTCGAACTGGAAGCGGTAGTTCGGGTTCTCGTAGAACCGCTGGGCCGCGCCGGTGGCGGTGTCGAGGACGCTGTCCTGCCGCCGGAGGTCGGTCGGCTTCACGTCCTTCTGGTACCGCAACGGAAACGTGCCCGCCACGCCGCCCATCGTCGATTCGAAGACCGTCCCGCCGCCGAACACGCCCGTGTACTTCACCTGTCCGGTGTAGCCGGGCTGCTCCTGCACGTACGACGCCTTGTCCTCGACGAAGTTCGGCGGCGTGTCGCGACGGTGGTACCGGTTCTTGGAGTTGTAGTTGTAGACGACGCCAAGGCGGTGGTTCGGCGTCGCCTGGATCGTGAGCTTGCCCGACCCGTTCCAGATGAGGTTGTCGTCGATCGCGTTGGTGCCGTCGGGGTTGAACACGCTCAGGAGGAGCTTGTCGACCTTCCAGCGCCGGAAGGAGCCGAAGAACCAGATCTTGTCCTTCACGATCGGTCCGGCTGCCGTCGCGTTGAAGTCGTACTGGCTGTCGACGGGGTTGCCGCCGGGGAAATTGAACTCCTGGCTGACGTCGGCGAAATTCTTCGACTGCATGCTGTCGTTGGCGAAGTAGTACCGCGCATCGCCGCGCCAGAGGTTGCTGCCGGCCTTCGTCACCATGTTCACGAAGATGCCGCCGATGGCCACCTCGGCCGGGATGGCCGAGGTCTGGTAGTTGACCTCCTCGAACATCCCCTGGTCGTAGTAGACCATCGTCGCGCCACCGCCGCCGCCAGGCCAGTTCACCGACAGGCCGTCGATGGCGAACGTCTTGTCGTCGCCGCGCGACCCGTGCGCCGACATGCCGCTCTGCTGCATGCCCTGCGTGCCCCCGACGTCGTAGGTCGACACGGTGACGCCGGGGATGATCTTGGCCAGCGACCACACGTCGCGTCCCGTCGGCACGCCTTCGAGGATGTCCTGGCCCATCACGGTCTGTTGCACGTTCGACTTCGTGTCCACGACCGGTGATTCGCCCGTCACCGTCAGCGTCTCCTCGACCGCCCCGACCTCCAGCTTCGCGTTGATGGTCGCGGTGAAGCCGGCGCTTATCTGGATCTCCTGGCGATCCAGCGTCCGGAAGCCGGCGAGCTCGAACCGGACGGCGTAGACACCCGGCGGGAGGTTTTCCAGACGGTAGGTCCCGGTCGCGCTCGTCACTTCGACCCGCGGGCCGCCGATCAGGCGCTCACCCGACACCGTGACGGTGGCGCCCGGCACGACGGCACCGGTGTTGTCCGTTACGCTGCCCGCGATCGTGCCGGTCAGCAGCTGCCCCGCGGCCAGTCCCGGCACGAGCAGCGCCACAAGCAGACCAATTACCAACAGCCGTTCCCGATTCATAGCACCCTCCTGGGCCTCCCCACGTCCGCTGGCGCGGACCACCACCCGAGGAGGCACATGAACTCCGAAAAAGACGGAACCGCAGCGTCCGACGCCGACAACGCATCCGGTCTGGTTTTATTTAGTCTACCACCTGGCCGATGAAAGAAGTCGTGACAAATGAGCGGTTTCGCGCCCATCCGTGACAGCCCCCCGACGGAGCGTCCCGGCCCTGGCCGCCTCGCGGACCTGCCCGGCCGGCCAATCGGATCGCACGGCCGATCACGCCCCGATCCAGCAGAACTCCCGTGTCAGCGGCGCGTTGTTCATGCGCCGCGCGCCGGTCTTCGTGATGACGATGTTGTTCGAGTGGTTGTAGCCGTAGCCGTCCTCGAGGTTGTAGAGCCCCGGCTCGTTGGAAAACATCATACCCTCTTCGAGGACCGTCGTGTCGCCCAGCGCGATGTAGGGCGGCTGATGCCCCTCCATGCCCTCGCCGTGAGCGGGCCGGTGGTAGACATAGCGCTCCATGCCCGCCTTCTTCGCAATCTGGAGCACCTTCTCCGCCACCGCGCGGCACTCCAGACCCGGCTTCGAGTACTCGGCCTGGGCGAGCGTCATCTCGGTGTGCACGTCCCACATCTTCTTGGCCTTCTCGGTCATCGGCGCCACGTGCATCGCCCGGTAGCCTTCGCCGCCGTACCCGCCAACGCGCATGACCCCGGACACCTGCACGGCGTCGCCCCGGGCGATCTTCTTGTGGAAGTACTGGTTGGGATGCGGGTAGGCGGTCGCCACCCCGGCCCGGCAGTTCAGGCCGAGGGTGAAGCCCACGGCGTTGTGTGCCCGGCCCGTGGCATCGTACTCCTTGAAGACCAGATCTTCGGCGAATTCCTGCGTCGCGCGCCGCACGGCGGCGTCGTACATGCCCACGCCGCGCTCCGCGATCAGCCCGCGCGCGAACTCCATCGTCTTGTCGTGGAAATCGATGGCCACCTGGGTGAGCGCGACTTCCTCGGGCGTCTTGCGCATGCGCATCTGGAGCAGGAGATCGCCGGCCGGCACGAACTGCGCCTTCGGCAGCACCCCGCTCATCACCTTGGCGGCGCTCGGCGTCAGCTCGGCCTCGACGCCGACGCGTCCTTCACCGCCGCCCCGCTTCGCGACGCTCTTGAGCATCCACTCGGTCAGGTTGACGGTGGGCCCCTTCTCGAACAGCACCTGTCCGAACGGTCCGGCGTGGGGGTAGTCGAAGTACCAGTCGAAATCCCGGATGAACCACTCCCGGTACATGTCGCGGTCGAGGCCGGGGCCGAAGATCGCGGGCTCGCCTTCGGTCGGCAGCCACAGCCAGGCGGGCCGCTCGGTGTTGGTCAAGAAGAGCCCCGTCAGGTAGTTGAGGTTGTTGCTGTCCTTCAGAATGATGCCCCGCAGCCCCTGCGCCCCCAGCTTCTGCTGCAGCGTCGCCATCTGTCGGCGATACCAGGCTTCCGTCATCCGAAAGGGCTTCCCGCTCGCCTGCGTGTCGAGCGCGAGGCCGAG
>Ga0326597_10002924_pt1 | contig 25102 bp, 22 predicted proteins | sample RVTome_12_FD_203789 | JGI IMG/M metagenome (GOLD analysis project Ga0326597, IMG submission 203789) | Soil microbial communities from uranium-contaminated site in the Upper Colorado River Basin, Wyoming, United States - RVT100D185 | ecosystem: Environmental > Terrestrial > Soil > Contaminated >... | reverse complement strand
GGTCGACGGCGAGGGGGCCGCGGTGGTGGAGTACGACGACCGGACCCGCCCGGAAATCCCCGGCCTCTTCGCCGACCTTCGCCGCCTGGGCATCCGGCGGATCCTGCTGTTATCGGGGGATGACCAGGCCAACGCCTCCGCCGTGGGGCGGGCCATGGGTGTCGACGAGGCGTACGGGGATTTGCTCCCCGAGGCGAAGGTGATCTACGTGCAACGGCTGGTGCAGGCGGGTGAACGGGTGCTCATGGTGGGCGACGGCACCAACGACGCCCCCGCGCTGAGCAGCGCGACCGTGGGGATCGCGCTGGCGTCGACCGGCGGAGGGATCTCCGCTGAGGCGGCCGACGCGGTCATCCTGGCCGACGATCCCTCGAGAGTCGCCCACGCGATCAGCATCAGCCGCCGGACGCTCCGCTTGGCTCGGCAGAGCATCTGGGTCGGCCTCGGTCTGAGCTCGCTCGCCATGGTGGTGGCGGGGCTGGGACACATCCCACCGACGGCCGGCGCCTTGCTGCAGGAAGGGATCGATGTCGCCGTGATTCTCAATGCCCTGCGGGCGACCTTCCCGCCCAGGCGAACGCCCCCGGGCTCGCTCCCCCGGATCTAAGGACATCTTCAAACTTCTATCTGGTCAATTCATGGTCGCCGGAATAGCTTGCGCGAATCGTTGCCGGAACGGGGGGCGACGGGGGGCCCGGTCAGGGCCGAGGGGGATGGGGCTCCACGGCGTGGTCGCGCAGGTGCACGTGGTCTCCGCGGGCACGGACGGCGATGGCCCACAGCCCGGCGGCCAGGACCGCGGCGGCAAGGAAGCGGCGACCCAGCAAGGTCCTCGGTGCAAGACGATGGGCGCCCAGCACCGCCACGGAGAGGGCGGGCACGGTCCCGGCACCGAAGGCGAGCATCGCGAGGGCCCCGGCGCCCGGATGGGCCAGGGCGATGGGGATACTCAAGGCGGAGTAGACCAGCCCACAGGGAAGAAATCCGTTTACCACGCCAAAAGCGAAACGGGCCCGAGCTGGGCGGCCAGCGGCGAGCAGGCTGCCGGCGCGGCGAAAGCCGGGAAGGTGGAAGCGCGGCTCGGGAACCAGCCCAGCCAGTGCGGCGGCGAACCAGCACAGGAGCGCCACGGCAAGCAGCGGGCTCAGCCAGCGCGGTCCGGCCACGACGGAACCCAGACCACCGGCGGCGGCGCCGAGGATGGCGTAGCCGAGCAGGCGTCCGGCGTGCCAGGCACCCAGACCGGATCGAGGGTAGGCGCAGGCGGAGGCAAAGGGACCGCACATCAGGACGCAGTGGGGGCTCCCCGTGAGCCCGGCCAAGAAGGCACCGACAACCAGCGGAATAGACAGCATCGGGGCATACATCTCACGGCATGACGGAGGGATGACCAGGTGGAATATACCGCAGCGGCACGGGTGGACGAATCCACCTACGACGACGCCATTGTCAAGCTGTTCTTGGGTGCGACCCTGCTGTGGGCGGTGGTGGGCATGCTGGTCGGGGTGACCATCGCGCTCCAGTTGGCGTGGTGGCCGGCGAACCTGGGGCTCCAGTATACCACCTTCGGCCGGCTCCGGCCGCTGCACACCAACGCGGTCATCTTCGCGTTTGGCGGGAATATCTGCTTCACCGGCATCTACTACTCGATACAGCGACTGCTCAAGACGCGGATGTGGAGCGATGCCATCTCCCGGTTCCACTTCTGGGGCTGGCAGCTGGTGATCGTGGCCGCGGCGCTGACCCTTCCGCTCGGGCTCACGCAGTCCAAGGAGTACGCGGAGCTCATCTGGCCCATCGACTTGGCCATCGCGATCGTGTGGGTCGCCTTCGCGGTGAATTTTTTCGGAACCATCGCCGTCCGCCGGGTGAAGCATCTCTACGTCGCGATCTGGTTCTATCTCTCTTTCGTCATCACCATCCCGGTGCTGCACATCGTGAACAGCCTGGCAGTGCCGGCCACCCTCACCCGCTCCTATCCGGTCTACGCCGGGCTGACCGACGCGCTGGTCCAGTGGTGGTACGGGCACAACGCGGTCGGCTTCTTTCTCACCACCCCCTTCCTGGGGCTGATGTACTACTTCCTGCCCCGGATCGCCGAGCGGCCGGTGTACAGTTATCGGCTCTCGGTCATCCATTTTTGGGCCCTTATTTTCCTCTATATCTGGGCCGGGCCGCACCACCTGCTCTATTCCGCCCTCCCCGATTGGGCCCAGACCCTCGGCATGGTCTTCAGCATCGTGCTGCTGGCACCCTCCTGGGGCGGGATGCTCAACGGGCTCCTCACCCTGCGGGGGGCCTGGGACCGGGTGCGCACCGACCCCATTCTCAAGTTCCTGGTGGTCGCCGTGAGCTTTTACGGGATGAGCACGTTCGAGGGTCCGATGATGTCGATCCGCGCCGTGAACGGACTGGCCCACTACACCAACTGGGTCATCGGCCACGTGCACAGCGGCGCCCTCGGATGGGTGGGGATGATTTCGTTCGGCATCATGTACTGGCTGATCCCCCGACTGTGGCAGCGCCCGCTCGCCTACCCGGGATGGGCGACGACCCATTTCTGGTTGGCCACGATCGGCATCGTGCTCTACACCGTGTCCATGTGGGCCGCGGGCCTGACCGAGGGACTCGAGTGGCGCGCGCTGGACACCGGCGGGCAGCTCAAGTACCCCAACTTCCTCGACGTGGTCCACCAGCTCAACCCGTTTTACTGGCTGCGCCTGGCCGGGGGCACCATGTACTTGCTCGGCGCGCTGATGCTGGGCTGGAACTTCATCCAGACCATCCGGGGCAGGACGCTACCGACGGAATCCGCCGCCGCCGCCACCAGCTGAGGGCCGATCAATGCCAAGCATCGAGCGGGGCAAGGAAACGCTCCACCGCCTGCTGGAGGGCCGCGGAGTCTTGTTCGCCGTGCTGACCACGGTGGTGATCTCCATCGGAGGGTTGGCGGAGATCGTCCCCATGTTCACCGCCACGCTGGGTCCCGAATCGCTCCCCGGGGTGACCCCGTATACCGCGCTCGAGGTGGCCGGCCGCGACATTTACATCAGGGAGGGGTGCTACACCTGCCATTCCCAGATGGTGCGCCCCATGCGAGCCGAGATCCTCCGCTACGGCGAGTGGACGCGGGCCGGGGAATACGCCTACGATCATCCGTTCCTGCTCGGGTCGCGCCGGATCGGCCCCGACTTGCAGCGCCAGGGCGGCAAGTATCCCGATGCCTGGCACTACGAGCACCTGCGCGATCCGCGAAGCACCTCGCCGGGCAGCGTCATGCCGACCTATCGCTGGCTGCTGCAGCAGCGATACGATCCCCAGGACATCCAGGCCTCGCTCCGCGCGCTGCGGAAGGTCGGTCTCCCCTATAGCGAGGCCGACATCGCCGATGCGGCGACCAGCATGCAGGCGCAGGGTCGGGAGATCGTCGCCCGGCTGGCGGCAGGCGGCATCCAGACGGAGCCGGATCGGGAGGTGATCGCCCTCATCGCCTATCTCCAGCGGCTGGGACGAGACGGCCGCGCCGCCATCTCCCGCAGTGCGGCCACCACCCCGGCACCGGCGGAGGCGCCATGAACCCCGTCTTCAAGGCGGCGGGAGAGACCGCCCATTTCGGCTGGGTCCTGGGCCTGCTCACGGCGCTCTTCCTGCTGTGTTTCCTCGGGTGGACCTTCTGGGCGTTCGCCCCGCGCAACAAGGCGTCGATGGAGGAAGCCGGGCGCATGCCGCTGACGGATGGAGGTGACCAATGAGCCAGCTACCCGCGCGGGACCAGGTGCTCGGCCACGCGGACGAGGCCGATGGGATCGAGGAGTACGACAACCCGCTCCCCGACTGGTGGCTGGGGCTGTTCATCGGCACCGCCATCTGGGCGGCGGCCTACACGGTGCACTACCATGTGATCGCGCACCGTTCGCCGGTGAAGACCCTGGCCGCCGAGATGGCGAACGCCCATCGCCGCTGGCCGGAGGCGGATAGACCGGCGCCGGTGGTGCTCACCCAGGCGGCGGTGTCCGCCGGCGAAGCGGTCTATCAGGCCAACTGCATCGGGTGCCACGGCGCCGACTTGAAGGGTGGCATCGGGCCGGATCTGCTCGACGGTGTCTGGATCCACGGCGGGCGACCGGACCAGATCGTCGCGACCATCACCAACGGGGTCCCCGACAAGGGGATGCTGACCTGGGGCCCGATTCTCGGGAACGAGAAGATCAGCGCGGTCGCCGCCTACGTCGTCCACCGCAATCACGAGGCACTCGGCATCTCCGACGACGAGGCCGAGCACCACGAGTCAAGAGACTCGCAGGAGAAGGACCGCTAGGATGGAGCTGTTCTCGGGGACGCGGAAGTGGCTGTACGTGATGGCGGCCGACGGCCCCCTTCGCCGGCTCCGGCGATTCACGTCCGTCGTCCTGCACGTCATCCTCTTCCTGCCCCCCTGGATCACGATCGCGGGGAACCCGGCCCTGCTTTTCGACCTGGAAGGCCGTCGTCTGTTCGCGTTCGGGGCGATCTTCACCGCATCGGACACCATTCTCCTGCTCCTGATCCTGCTGTTTCTGGCGTTCTGTCTCTTTTTCTTCACCTCCCTCTTCGGCCGCCTCTGGTGCGGCTACGCCTGTCCCCAGACGGTCTTTCTGGAGGAGTGGATCCGGCCGCTCGAGCGCTGGATCGAGGGCCCTCGGGGGCAGTGGATGCAGCGGGATCGGAGTCCGATGACCTTTGCGCGCACCTGGCGGAAGGCGGCCAAGTGGGCCCTGTTCGGCGGCGCGGCCTTTCTGGTCTCGATGGCGTTCATGAGCTACTTCGCGGGCGCCCGCGAGCTGTGGACCGGGCAGGCCGGCCCGGTCGAATATTCCCTGGTGGGCATCTTCACGCTGGGGTGGTTCCTCGATTTCGCCTGGTTCCGCGAGCAGTTCTGCAACTACCTCTGCCCCTACGCGCGGTTTCAGAGCGCGATGACCGACGAGCAGACGCTGGTCATCAGCTACGACGTCGCCCGGGGTGAGCCTCGCGGAGTGCCCTCCGCCCGGGAGACCGGCGCCTGCATCGACTGCGATAAGTGCGTCGCGGTCTGTCCCCAGGGGATCGACATCCGGGACGGGTTCCAGCTCGAGTGCATCGCCTGCGGGGCCTGCATCGACGCCTGCAACGACGTGCTGGGCCGGCTGCAGCACCCCGGGCTGATGGGCTACACGGCGATGGCGGCGGTGCCGGGACGAAGGACCCGTTGGGTGCGTCCCCGGACGGTGGCCTACGCCGGCCTGCTCGCCGGCATCACGACGGTCGGGATCGCCCTGCTGTCCACCCGGACTCCCTTCGAGGCCACGGTCAATCGGGCCCCCGGCTCCCTCTTCACGATCGACCGGGATGGCTTCGTTCGAAACACCTACCTGCTGGAGATCACCAATAACGCCCCCGGCACCGAGCCGGTGCCGTTTCACGTGCAGGTCGACGGCGTCGATGGAGCGCAGGTCGTGGCCCAGGACCTGCGCCTGGGATCGACCGAGAGCCGCACCGTTCCCCTGGTGGTTCGGGTACCGTCCACGCCCCAATTGGCACGCACGATTCCCCTGCAGGTCCGGATTTCCTCGCCCACCATGCAGCGGGTGGTCGAGGCCACCTTCAAGACCGGAGGGACCCTTGTCTCAGACACCGACAACTAGGTCGCCGTGGCCCCGGGGGATCCTTCTCGGGTTGGCCGTCGTGGTGGCCATCAATCTCCTTTTCGCCTACATCGCGGTGACCGGAGCGGACCGGGTTGTCTCTTCGTACGCTGACGAACCCCGCTAAGCCGGCCGCCCGCCGGGCCACGCCGGCGGGCGTGGCCCGGTGCCCGCACTGCGGCACCGCCGTCGAGGGGGAAGCCGACGCCTACTGCTGCGGCGGGTGCGCGATGGCGGCCAGCATCATCCACGGCGCCGGCCTCGAGCGGTACTACGCCGAGCGCACCTCGTATCCACCCCGCCCGGAGCCGGTGCCGGCGGCCTGGCACACCATCCCGGTCGAAAGCGCGCCCGACGGCACCGTATCCACCCGTCTGCTGGTGGATGGATTGCGTTGCGCCTCCTGTGTCTGGGTGACGGAGCAGGTTCTAGCGCGGACTCCCGGCGTCGCGGACGCGATGGTGAGCTACGCCACCGGACGCGCGACGCTGCGATGGGACCCGTCGCGGACCGACCTGGCAACCTTAGCGGCCCGGATCGCGGCGCTGGGCTACCGGCCGCGGGCGCTGGGGGACGACCCTCGCCCCGACCACGACCTCCTGCTCCGCACCGGCCTGGCGGTATTCGCGGCCATCGCGATCATGGGCACCTACGAGGCGCTCTACGCGGGGGCATGGTACGGCGGCATGGCCCCCCGCTTCGCCGCGCTCTTCAAGTGGGTGTCCCTGGCCCTCGCGACCCCGGTCACGGTCTGGAGCGCCGCCCCTTTCTTCCGGGGGGCCTGGACCGGACTGCGGCACCGCATCCTGCCCATGGACCTCCCCATCGCGCTGGGGATCGCGGTGCTCTACCTCCACGGCCTGGTGGCGACGGTCACGGCAGTCGAGGGTTATCTCGATTCCCTGGTGATGCTGGTGGCGCTCCTCCTCATCGGGCGGATGCTCGAGGCCCGCGGGCGGCGGCGGGCGGCGGAGGCGGCGACCTCGCTCGTCGCGTCCATCCCGCGTACCGCTCGTCGGGCGGTGCGGGGGGGCGGCGGGGGGGGGGACGACGTGGAGACGGTTCCGGTCGAGGATCTGGCCTGTGGCGACCAGATCGACGTCGGCGCGGGAGAAGAGTTCGTGGCCGACGGTGTTGTCACCGAGGGAACCGGGCAGGTCCGGATGGCGCTGGTGACCGGGGAAGCCGCCCCGGTCGCGGTCTGCCCTGGCAATCGGGTCGTGGCGGGGACGGTGCTGCTCGATGGCGCTCTCACGGTCCGGGTCACCGCCGTGGGCACGGCCACGACGGTCCATGCCATGGCTCAGCAGCTCCACGACGCCGTCGACCGGGGAGCGGGCGCGAGCGGTAGCGCCACCGACCGGATGGCGCCCTGGTTTACCGCGGCCACCCTGCTGGCGGCGCTCCTCACCTTCGGGTTCTGGTGGCAGACCGGACTGGCCGGCGCCATCGCCAAGACCGTGGCCGTGCTGGTGGTCGCCTGCCCCTGCGCGCTGGCCCTCTCCGAGCCCCTGGCCTCCGCCGCCGGCCTGGGAGCCACCGCGCGCCGCGGGCTCCTCTTCCGTTCCGGGCGGGCGTTCCTCGCGCTGGGTGAGGTCGACGTCGTCGCGCTCGACAAGACCGGAACCGTCACCGCCGGGGCGCTCACCGTGACGGCGGCTGACGACGAGACCCTGCGGGTTGCCGCGGGCCTGGAGCGATACTCCCATCACCCGATCGCCCGGGCGGTCGTGGCGGAAGCCTCGGCCCGCGGCATTCCGTTGCCCCGCGGAGCCGATGTGCGCGAAGAGGCCGGGGTCGGCATCAGCGGAACGGTGGACGGGCGGAGGTGGACCATCCGGCGCGGCAGCCCGGGAGAGATCATCCTCCGCGACGACCAGGGACGAGAGGAGTCGATGCGACTGGCTGACACAGCCCGCACCGATGCCGCCGGAACCACCGCGGCGCTCAAGGCCCTGGGTCTCCGGGTGGTGCTGCTCACCGGCGACCACCCGGGCGTGGCCCACCGTATCGGGGGGAACGTGGGGATCGAGCAGGTCATCGCTCGCGCCGATCCGGCGGCCAAGGCCGCCTGGATCGAGGGGCTCCGGAGTCGGGGCCGCCGGGTGCTGTTCGCCGGCGATGGGGTCAACGATGGACCCGCCCTGGCCTCGGCCGACGTGGGCGTGGCCATGGGCGCCGGAGCCGCGAGCAGCGTCCTGGTGGCCGATGGCGTGATCTCCACCCCGAGTCTCGCGCCGTTGGTGGCCGGCGTGCGCGCCTCCCGAATCGCTGCGAGGCTGGTTCGCGTCAACCAGCGGTTCTCCCTGCTCTACAACGCGCTGGCCGTGGGCGCGGCCGCGGCAGGGTTGGTCACCCCGCTGGTGGCGGCGGTGCTCATGCCGCTCTCCAGTGTGGTGATCATCTGGGGCGCGTCGCGGGTCGAGTCCACCCTGCGGAAGGAAGAACGATGAGCGGAGTGTTGCTGCTGCTGCTGGTCGCGTTGCTGCTCGGCGCCGTGTTCGCCGGTCTCTTCTGCTATGCCGTGAAGAGCGGGCAGTTCGACGACCTGGACGACCCGCCAGAGCGGATGCTCCACGACTGACCGCTTCGCGGGGGCGGGGGCGGATGCGGATGCGGATGCGGACTGGGATCGGGGCGGCGGAGGAGCGGCGTCAATCCGGCGCCCCTAGCCGTACAATGTCGGACTGGCCCGAGGCGTAGGCGAGCGCATAGTCCAGCTCGCCGGCCGCTTCGGCATGCACGGTGAAGACCGGCTCACCGGCGCGGATCAGCTCGCCGAGCCTGGCGTTGAGCACCAGCCCGGCCGCAGGGTCGCGGGGAGCGCCCGCCAGCTTGGCCACCCGGGCCAGCCGCCGGTTGTCGATCAGGTCCACCCGCCCATCCCGATCGGCCAGAACCGGACGGGAAAACGGTGCTCGGCGAGGCTCCCGCATCCCGCCCTGGGCCTGGCAGATGGCCTGGAACTTCTTCCAGGCGCGCCCATCGCTCAGAATCGCGCGGGCCAGTGCCTCACCGGCACCGGTGGCGGCTTCGCCGACCAGCTCGAACAGGCGGCCGGCCAGGAGCAGCGCCCGCTCCTTCAGGTCGGCGGGCGCTTCCGGATCGCCGGTGAGCACCGCGAGCGCATCACGCGCCTCCAGCGCGGGGCCCAGTCCGCGTCCCACCGGCTGGGATCCATCGGTCATGACCGGCAGCACCTCCATCCCCACGGCCCGACCCACGTCACGCAGATGACTCGACAGGTCCTGGGCGGCCTGGAGGTTCCTGATCTTCGCCGTGGGGCCGACCGGCACATCGATGAGTACGTGGGTGGCTCCGGCCGCCGCCTTCTTGGACAGCACCGAAGCGACCAGCTGTCCGGTGCCGTCGAGATCGAGCGGGCGCTCGACCCGGATGAGGAGATCATCGGCCGGACTCAGCCGGGCGCTTCCTCCCCACACGATGCAGCCCCCCTCCTGCTCGACCACCCGCTGCATGGCGCGCCGTTCGAGCGCGACCGGGGCCAGCATTTCCATGGTGTCGGCGGTCCCGGCCGGCGAGGTGATGGCGCGGGAGGAGGTCTTGGGCATGACCAGGCCGGCCGCCGCGAGAATGGGCACCACGATCAGCGTGGTGCGGTTCCCGGGGAGGCCGCCGACACTGTGCTTGTCGATGATCGGATGGTGATCCCAGTGCAGTTGCTCGCCGACCCCGACCATCGCTCGGGTGAGGTCGACCATCTCCTGCCGGTCGAGGTGGTCTCCGGCACAGGCAGTGAGAAAAGACGCCAGGTGAATGTCGGAGTAGTGACCCGCGGCCACGTCCTGGATGATGGCGGTCAATGCGCGGCTGTCGAGCCGGTGCCCATGGATCTTGGCTCGCACGAAGGCCAGTGATTCCATTGGCATCAGATGGGCGAACGCCACCGGCGCACCCTCGGAGGCGCTCAGACGGCGCCAGGCAGCCTCCGACAATCCCGCCTCGTCGAACCCCACCAAAGGTCCGGTCACCACGTTCAACGTGGCCAGGACCGACCGCCCGGCAAGCCGGACCCAGATACGGGTCTCCGACTCGAAGCCCTCGGACCGGCATACCGGGGCGTCCCGGTGGAGATAGACCACCGCCTCCTGGCCGCTGTCGATTCCGAGGCGGCGGGCCCGGTGTACGCCGGCCGGGGACGAGGCGGCCCCGACCGGTCTCGGCTCGCTGACGGCCGTCATCCGCCGGCTTGGCTCGCGGCCTCGAGATGCGCGAGCACACTCGCCCCCTCGGGTGTCAGCGTGGCCGCGGGGATGCGGGCCGCGGCGAGCTCGATCTCGGCACACCAGAGCTTCAGCCGGTCCAGGAACTCCCGCGCCGTGGCGGCGACACCGACAGCCGTGCCGCGGCGGCGCCCGAGCTCATCCAGCTCTTCCCGCAGCCGCTCCAATGCCTGGGCGCCCTGCCGGAGGCGTTCTGCCTCGTCGGGGAGGAGGAAGGAGCGCATCTCCTCGACCAGGGCGCGCTCCGACTGGAACACGTCGTCGTAGCGATCACCCAGATAGCGAACCCCCGACCAGCGATCCCAGAAGCTCGCCTTCGCGGTAAGAACCGGCTCCAGGAAGCGCTCGGTTTCGCTGATCCACCGATCATGTACGGTACGGACCGCACCCTCGAGGGTATCGCCCGCGGGGGCAGGGGTGGGTGGGGTGGCGAGCATCATGTGGCCCCCTCCGGACAGGTGGGTTCCGTGCGGTAGAGACAGGGTAGGCCTGTCGCCGTGAAGAAACCGTGAAGGACTGCGGAAAGGCTCTTCCGCGAGCACTCAGAGGGGATTCATCGTCGGGTGGTATCTTGGGCATGCAACCAGGAGGGAGCATGATCCAGCAGACGACCCCCTACGGCATCGGCACCGTGGTACCCCTGCCCTACCAGGTGGCCGTGGATGAGACCTGCAGGCAATTGGCAAGGGAAGGGTTCGGCGTCCTCACGGAGATCGACGTCGCGGCGACACTCAAGCAGAAATTGAACGCGGAGTTTCGTCCGTACGTCATTCTTGGCGCCTGTAACCCCGCGCTCGCGCATCAGGCCCTACAGGCGGAGCGGGACATCGGCCTGCTGCTGCCGTGCAATGTCGTGGTCTATGCCGGCGACGCTCCCGGCGAGAGCGTGGTCACCGCGATGGATCCCGTCGAAGCGCTGCGGCTCACCGGAAACGACCGCATCCAGCCGCTGGCGGAGGAGGTTCGTCGCCGGCTCCAGCGGGTGCTCGAGCGGGTGGCGGCCAGCGCCGCGTGAGTGCCTACTCTCCCGGCCGGGCCAGGCCCAGCGCGGCGAGAATCTTCTCCATCAGGCACCAGCGGGTGAACGCCGATTGGATCAGGTTGATCCCGACGAAGGCGGTGAACAGGAACCAGTAGGGGTTGACGAAGTACCCCAGTCCCAGTGAGCCGAGGACGAAGGTCCCGGCCACTAACCGGATGGTATAGTGCATCGACATGGCGCCCTCTCCGGGTCAGGCGACCTCGGCGTAGAGTAAGGGAACCGCGACCAGCGTGAGCAGCGTGGCGACTACCGCACCGGACATCATGGCGATACCCAATCCCTGAAAGATCGGATCCGCCACCATCACCGCACCACCGATCACCACCGCGGCGGCGGTGAGCAGGATCGGCCGGGCGCGAACCACCCCGGCCGCCACCACCGCGTCGGCCACGGTTTCGCCGCGGTCCCGGGCCAGCTCGATGAAGTCGACCAGCAGGATCGAGTTTCGCACGATGATACCGGCAAGCGCGATCATGCCGATCATCGAGGTGGCGGTGAAGAAAGCCCCGCTCAGCCAGTGACCCGGAAGGATGCCCGCGAGGGTGAGCGGGATCGGCGCCATGATGACCAGAGGGGTCTTGTACGACTGAAACCAGGCCACCACGAGCAGGTAGATCAGCACCAGCACGGCGGCGAAGGCGATGCCGAGATCGCGGAACACCTCGTAGGTGATTCGCCACTCGCCGTCCCAGTTGAGGCTCACCGACTCGGTGAGGGCGTCGGGGCCGGCCCACCGGGTCTCGATCCCGGCTTCGGCCAGCGTCCGCTCCATCGCCAGCATGGCGTAGGCCGGCGACTCGAGCTCCCGCGCGACATCGGCGGTCACGTAGACCACGGGCTTGAGGTCTTTGCGATAGACCGGCTGGGGGGCGGGCTGCTGGTCCAGCGTCGCCACCGCGGTGGCCGGGAGCATCGCTCCCGAGCCGGTGGGGAATCGGAGATTGCGGAGGGCCTCCTCCCCCGCACGATCGGCGTCCGCCAGCCGGACCACGATCGGCACCTCGTCGGCGGCCCGGGGATCGTGCAGGGTTCCGGCACGCACCCCGCCCGCCGCGGCCATCGAACCCGCGATATCGGCCGTGGTGAGCGAGGCCAGGGCCGCCGCATCGGAGGCGGTCGTGAGGCGGAGCTCGGAGTGGTCGGCCTGGAGCGACCAATCGACGTCGACCACCCCGGGGAGTGAGTCGAAGATCCGGCGCACCCGGTGGGCCGCGCCCCGGCGGGCTTCCGCCGTGGGGCCGTAGATCTCCGCCGTCAGCGTGGCCAGCACCGGCGGGCCGGGCGGAATCTCCGCGACCTTGGCGCTGGCCCCATAGCGCTGCGCCGCCTCCGCCACCAGCGGCCGGAGCCGCACGGCCACCTCGTGGCTCTGGGCGCTCCGCTCCGCCGGGGACCGCAAGTTCACCTGGATATCGGCCACCGCCGGACCCCGGCGCAGGAAATAGTGCCGGACCAGGCCATTGAAGTTGAACGGCGCCGCGACTCCGGCGTACACCTGGACGTCACGCACGTCCGAGTCCACCGCCAGCCGTTCGGCGATCTCCTGTGCTCCCCTGGCCGAGGTCTCCAGGGTGGTCCCCGCCGGGAAATCGAGCACCACCTGGAACTCGCTCTTGTTGTCGAAGGGGAGCATCTTGACCGTCACCGCCCGTATCAACACCAGCCCGACGGACAGCGCGAGCACCACCACCACCGCCCCGTAGAACCCGAACCGTTCCGGCCGCCGGGCGAGCAGCCGGCGGAGTCCCCGCTCGTAGAGCCCGGCGAACCGCGAGGGCCCGGTGGGAGCGGCCGGGTGGTGTTGCCGGGGCGCCAGCCGGAGTGCCAGGTAGGGGGTGATAATGAACGCCACGCCCAGCGAGAAGAGCATCGCCATCGACGCGCCGACCGGGATGGGCCGCATGTAGGGCCCCATCAGCCCGGTGACGAAGGCCATCGGGAGGATCGCGGCGATGACGGTGAAGGTCGCCAGAATGGTGGGATTCCCGACTTCGTCCACCCCCGACACGGCCGCGTGCTCCGCCGATTCCCGGCCCAACCCGATGTGGCGGGCGATATTCTCCACCACGACGATGGCGTCGTCCACCAGGATGCCGATGGCGAACACCAGCGCGAAGAGGGTGATGCGGTTGAGGGTGTAGCCCAGCAACCGATAGACCAGAAGGGTCAGTCCGAGCGTCACCGGCACCGCCACCAGCACGACCACCGCCTCGCGCCAGCCCAGCGCGATCCAGACCAGCAGGGCGACCCCCAGGGTGGCGATGAGAATGTGGCTCAGCAGCTCCGCTGCCTTCTCGTTGGCGGTCTCGCCGTAGTTCCGGGTGACCGTGAGCTGGAGGTCGCTGGGGACCAGGTGGCCGCGCAGCGCCTCCACCTGGCCCAGGATCCGCTCGGCCAGCTCGGCAGCGTTGACGCCCGGCCGCTTGGCGATCGCGAGGGTGACCGCGGGCTTGGCCCCACCCGATACCCGCGACAGATGGGAGACGTACCAGGCCGGCTCCCCGGGGCCGTCGGTCACCGTCGCCACATCTCCCAGGCGTACCGCCCTCCCGGCCACCGCGCCCACCAGCACGTCGGCCACGTCCTCGCTCCGCTGGAGAAACCGGCCGGCGCGTATCTCCAGGACGCGGTTCCCGGTCAGGGCGGAGCCCGCCGGGAGGACCGCATTGGCGGCTTCGAGGGTCCGCACCAGTTGACCGGGGGAGAGCCGGTACCCCGCGAGTCGCACCGGGTCGGGGATGACCTCGATCCGCCGGGGCTCTCCACCGATGACCTCGACTTGCGCGACGTCGGGCAGGCGCTGCAGCTCGTTGCGGAGCTCCTCGCTTATCTGCCGCAGGAGGTAGCCGTCGTATCCGCCTCCCCAGAAGGTGAGGCTCAGGATGGGGACCTCGTCGATGGTGTGCAGCTTGACCAGCGCCGGCATGCCCGAGAGCTTGGCGAAGACTTTCACGACGCTCTCTTGGGGATCATCGCCCACCTGGAAGCGAACGGTCGTCATCGCTCCCGAGGCGCCGGATCTGCTGTAGAGGTGTTCCACCCCGGGGATCTCCCAGAGCAGGCGCTCGAGCGGCTCGGTCACCCGGCGGTCCACCTCGTCGGGGGTGGAGCCCGGGAGCTGGGAAAAGACGTCCACCATCGGGACGCTGATCTGAGGCTCCTCCTCGCGCGGGGTGGTGAGCACCGCGCCCCCGCCGGCCACCAGCGAGGCGGCGGCGAGGAGCGGGGTGAGCTTGCTCTTGAGAAAGCCCCGCGCCACCCGACCCGCGATGCCGAGCGCCATCAGGGTTCCCCCGCGCCGAGCACGGGCCGGGCCGGAAGCGCGTCCCGCACCTTGGTGGCGTCGAGCGCGACCAGGTCGTCCGGCCTGAGGCCGCTCAGCACCTCGACCAGGTCACCCCGATTCCGCCCCACCCGGACCCATCGGAGCCGAAGGGTGGAATCGGGCGCGAACAGGTAGACCCCCTGCAGTTGACCGCGTTGGGTGAGGGACGAGCGGGGAACCAGCAGCGCCACCCGGTCAGCGGCGGGGAGATCGGCCACTGCCGAGAGGCCGGGGGCGAGATCCGGCGGCCCCGAGAGCCGGACCTCCACCGTCGGGCTCTGCGGATCGGCCCCCGGTACTACAGCGAGAATCCGGGCGGCGATTCGGCGCTCGCCGGTGCCGATGGCGACGGCGATCTCCTGTCCCACCCGGAGCGCACCACGCAGCTCGTCGGGCGCGGTTACCACGATCTCGCGGGCGCCGCGATCCTCCACCACCAACAGCGGCCGGCCGGGGCTCGCCAGGTCGCCGGGGTCGGCCATCCGGCTGGCGACGACCCCGGAGAACGGGGCACGCAGGTCGGCGTAGGCCAGGTCCGCCCGCACCGCGTTGAGCTGTGCCTCGGCTTGGGCGAACCCGTGACGGGCCCCTTCCAGCTGCACCAGGGTGGCGGCGCTATCGGCGTAGAGCCGCTCGGTGCGACGCAGAGCGCTGGTGGCCAGCTCGAGCGCCGCAGCGGCCTGCTGCCGGGCGGCGGTGAGCGACGCTCGCTCGATGGTGAGCAGCACCTGCCCCTCACGGACGCGGGCGCCCGCCCGCACGTTCACCGCTTCGATCCGTCCCATCACCCGAGTGGACAGCTCCACCCGCCGCGCCGCGCGAACCGTCCCCGCCGCGCGGTAGACGCCCGCGCTCCGAGCCTCTCCCACCCGCACCGCCGGCACCTGCTCAGCGACCCGGGCGACGCTCCGGCCTTCCGGCTCCGCCTTGGCGCAGGCCAGAACGATCCAGGGCAGGAGGACCAGGGCTCTGGTGGATCTCATCGGGGTGTCCCTCCGCGAGCGAGCACCAGTGCGGCGCCGGCGACCCGGGCCTGATACAGGGCCTGGGCTCGGGCGAGCCGCTGCAGAGACTCGGCGGCCCGGACCGCCAGCAGCTCGCTGATGGTGGACGCGCCCTCACTATACCTGGCGTCCGCCGCGCGGGCCGCGGTGGAGGCCTGCATCAGGGCGGCTTCCGCGGCATGATAGGCTGCTTCGGCCGCCTCCTGGTCCGCCGCCGCCGCACGCGCTTCCGAATGGGCCCGTCGTTCCGCCGCCTCCAGCCGGCTCCGCGCCGCGGCCCGATCCGCCTCCGCCCGCCGCAGGGCCCCGACATCGCTCAGCCCCTGGAAGATGGTCCAGCGAAGCGCCACGCCGACGGTCCAGTGCCGGGGACCGACTCCGACACCGAAATCCTGATCGTGCCAGCTCAGGTTGCCGAACGCCCCGAGCGACGGTATCCACTGGCTCCTGGCCCGCAGCACATTCGCCTCCTGGGCCTGCAGCGCCGCGCCGAGAGCGGCGAGATCCGCGCGATTGGTGGAGTCACCCGGCACACCGGCCGGCAACACCAGCGAATCAGTCAAAGCCACCGGCCGACCCGGCTCCAGGCCCACGAGCTCGAGCACGAGGTCGGTCGAGGCGTCCGCCCCGGCCCTGGCGCTCGCGAGCGACGCCTCCAGCTCGCTCACCCGACTCCGCGCCAGCTGGGCGTCCACCACCGTCACCATCCCCTCCCCCCGCAGCCGCTCGACCTGGGTGAGGGTGCGTCGGGCCGCCTCGAGGGACTCCTCCAACACGGTCACCCGATCAGCGGCGAGACGAGCGCCCAGGTAGCCGCGGATCACGTCGAAGGCAACCACCTGCGCCGTGCGCTCCTCCGACAGTCGACCTGCCCGGGCGCCCGCGCGCGCAGCCCTCCGGCGGAGCAGTGCGTCGGGTTGAAAGATCGGCTGCTCCAGCGAGAGCGTGGTTCCCACGTCGGTGACGGGGTCGGGAAAGTTGAGCGCGTCGAGCGCAAAGTCGGGTTGGGCGAAGCGTCCTTGCCGCAGTTTGGTGCCGAAGGCGGCTACCGGGTCGTCGCTCCGGACCACACCCAGCTCGACCGCCACGCGCGGAAGGTATGCCACCGAGGTCCCGAGGACATCCGCCTCGCGGGCTCGGCGCTCCTCCCGAGCGGCCATGGCCGCCGGGTGGTGGTCCGCGGCGAGGGCCAGCGCGTCCGCCAGCGACAGCCGCAGCGGTTCCTGCGCTGCAGCCGACCGCGGCAACACCAGGGCGAGGGCCGTGATGATGGTGGGGTAGATTCTCATGCGCACAAATCTCCGCGTGGTCCGGGAAGTCTTGCTGAATGCATGGTGAAGAAGAATTTAGGGTGGTCCGGACTCCTGGTTTGGACTATCGTGGAGGGCAGGACTCACCCCCGAGGCGCCGAGCTTGATGCACGCCATGGTTCTCGACTCCGCCGGCCAGCCCCTCCGCCCGGCGGAGCTTCCAATTCCGGATCCCGGCCCCGGCCAGCTCCGGGTGCGGGTTCATGCCTGTGGCGTCTGCCGGACCGACCTCCACCTTGCGGCCGGCGAGTTGCCTCACCCCAAACTCCCCCTCATCCTCGGCCATGAAATCGTCGGGGTGGTCGACCGGGCCGGTCCCCGGGCGACCCGTTTCCGGACGGGGGATCGGGTCGGGGTCGCCTGGCTGGGATGGACCTGCGGGGAGTGTCGCTACTGCCGCTCCGCCCGGGAGAACCTGTGTGATCGGGCCCGGTTTACCGGCTATCAGCTGGATGGCGGGTACGCCGATTATACCCTGGCGGATGAGCGTTTCTGCTTCGCGCTGCCCCCCGCCTTTTCGGACCTCGAGGCCGCGCCGCTCTTGTGCGCCGGCCTGATCGGCCACCGGGCCCTTCGCGCCGCGGGAGATCCCGCCCGACTGGGGATCTACGGGTTCGGCGCCGCCGGACACATCGTGGCGCAGGTGGCCCGTCACCAGGGAAGGCGGGTCTTCGCCTTCACCCGGGAGGGTGACGAGCGGGCGCAGGCGTTGGCGCGTGAGCTCGGCGCCGAGTGGGCGGGTGGCTCGACCCAACCATCGCCGGAGCCGCTCGATGCGGCCATCATCTTCGCCCCGGCCGGCGCGCTGGTGCCCGCCGCGCTCCAGGCGGTCGAGAAAGGCGGCACGGTGGTCTGCGCCGGCATACACATGAGCCCCATCCCCTCGTTTCCGTACCAGTGGCTGTGGGGCGAGCGGTGCATCCGATCGGTGGCGAACCTGACCCGTCGCGATGGGGAGGAGTTCTTCCACCTCGCCGCACGCACACCCCTGCGGCTGGCGGTGGAACCGCTCCAACTCTCCCGGGCCAACGAAGGGCTGGCCCGTCTCGGCGAGGGCCGGGTGAGCGGAGCGGTGGTGCTGCTCACCCAAGCCGGCGCCTAGCGGACCTCCGGAAAGAGGAATTCCCGGGCGCTTCATCGTCGCTTCATGCGCTCGGTGATAGACTGTACTGCGTTACACGAACACCGTACAGTCACAGGAGGGTCGTATGAAACTCACCAAAGCCGTACCCGCTCCCATGACCGCCGTCCGGGAAGATCTCGAAGGCCTCTTCGATCGGGTCTTCGGCGGCAGCTTTTTCGGGCCGCCCGCCCGCGTCTTCGAGACCATGTGGACGCCGAGTCTCGACTTCTCGGAGAACGAGAAGGAGTACATCGCCCGGCTCGAGATTCCCGGCATCCCGAAGGATGACCTGGAGGTCAACGTGGAGGGGCAGGTCCTGACGCTCTCGGGACGGAGGAATTTCGAGACGGAGGAGAAGGCCGAGGAGTACTTCTGGCGGGAGAGGGAGCAGGGTCGTTTCGTTCGGACCATTCGTCTTCCGACGCCCGTGAGCGCCGAGAAGGTCGACGCCACCTATCACGACGGGGTCATGACCGTCCGGCTGCCGAAGGCCACGCCGACGATCAAGAGCCGTATCCCGATCAAGTAATGGGAGCGTCGCGGTCGTGGCGACTCGCCGCCACGGCCGCGGCGGCTCTGCTCGGAGGGTGCACCGGAAGGTTCCGCGCCGAGGCGGGTGCCGCCGGATGCGGGGGGGAGCCGGCGATGGTGCTGCAGGTCGGGGGAACCCCCGCGATCGCCCGGACGGACAGCGCGGCGGCGCTCCACCTGTCGCTCAACATCCCCGCATTTCGGCTGGACGTCTACGACGGCCCCACGCTGCTCACGAGCTATCCGGTCGCGGTCGGGCTGCCGGAATTCCCCACCCCGACCGGCGACTTCGGCATCAGCCGGATCGAGTGGAACCCGTGGTGGATTCCCCCGGAGCGGGAGTGGGCCCAGAGCGAGAAGCCGACCCCGCCCAATCCCACGAACCCGATGGGGCGGGTCAAGCTGTACTTCCGAACCTATTACTTCGTCCACGGCACGCCGTTCGACAGCTCGGTCGGGCGCGCGGCCTCGCATGGGTGCGTCCGGCTTTCCAATCGCGATGCGGTGCAGCTGGCCAAGGAGGTCATGCGGCGTGGGGCGATGGACCTCTCGCCGGCGGAGCTCGACGAGATCGCCCTCGACACCGCCGGGACCCGTGCCCTTGTCCTCACCCGGGAAATTCCCCTGCATATCACCTACGATCTCGCGGAGGTGCGCGATAGCGTCCTTGTGCTCCATCCCGACCTCTACCGCCGCGCCAGTCGGGAAGCGGTACGGGCCTTGGTCATCGACGTGCTGCGGCGCGCCGGTGCGACGCCAACCGGACTCGACGAGCCTCGCCTCGACAGTCTCCTCCGGCGCTCGGCGCAGGCCCGACTGTCGATCCCGCTCGATTCGGTGATGGTGCGCCGCTAGCTCGATCCAGTCGCGCTCCTGAGGAGGCTGACCGCCTCTTGCGCGATCAGCCGCTCCTCGTCGGTAGGAATCGCGAACGCGGCGAGTCGTGAATCACCGGTGGAGATCCGCCCGTCCCCGCGGGCATTCCTTTCGGGGTCGACCTCGAGGCCGGCCCATCCGAAGCCGCGGCACACGCGCCGGCGGATCTCGGGTGCGTTCTCGCCGATGCCCCCGGTGAAGACGATCGCCTCCGCCCCGTCCAAGACCGCCAGGTAAGCTCCCACGTACTTCCGGATCCGGTAGCAGAAGATCTCGACCGCGAGGTGCGCCGCCGGATCGCTCCGTGACAGCAGCTCCCGCATGTCGCGGGTTCCGGCCAGCGCCAGGAGCCCCGACTCGTGATTGAGCATCTGCTCCAACCGGTCGGGCGTCACCCCCTGCCGGAGCAGGTGAAGCAGGATGCCGGGATCCAGGTCGCCTGGCCGGGTCTCCATGACCAGCCCTTCCAACGGGGAATAGCCCATCGAGGTATCCACCGAACACCCCCGCTCGATCGCCGCGGCGGAGCAGCCGCTTCCCAGGTGCAGCGTGATGATGGTCGGGTTGGGCGAGCGGGCCAATTCTGCATAGCGTTCCGCCACATAGCGATGAGACCAGCCGTGGAAGCCGTAGCGCCTCACGTCCAGACCGTCGGGCAGGGCATAGCGCCGCGCGTGCCCGGGCAGGGTGCGGTGAAAGGCGGTGTCGAACGCGGCGATCAGCGGGACGCCGAGCCCTCGGGTGGCTTCGATGCCTTCCAGCGCCGGCCCGTTGTGCAGCGGGGCGAGGGAGCCCAGGGTGTGAAGCTCGCGGAGCAGAGCGTCGTCGATCAGGGCGACGTCGGCGGGATGGTCACCCCCGTGCACCACCCGGTGGGCGATGGCGTGCGGGAGCTCACCCGCCCCTGCGACCACTCGCTCCACGGCTGGTCGGTACCCGTCCGCCACCCCGGCGGTGCCACCGGAGAGTTGCACCAGCCGGCCGGCGGCGGCGTCAAACACCCGGTACTTGAGCGTCGCGCTGCCGCTGTTGATCACCAGGATCCGCATGAGAGACTCGGGGTCCAGGGTAAAGATCATTTCCGCCGCCCTTCACGGGCACTTCATCGCCGGCGGCCGATATTGCGCACGTGGTTCAACCGATTGACGATACGGAGGACTGTATGGGCAAGGAACTCGAGTTGCAGCGCCGGGTGATCGAAGAGTTGGACTGGGAGCCGAGCATCGACGCGGCGCACGTCGGCGTGGCGGTCACAGGCCAAAATGTCGTCACGCTCACCGGAAACGTCAGCAGCTACGCCGAAAAGATCGCAGCCGAACGCGCCGCCAAGCGGGTCACCGGGGTGAAGGCCGTGGCCAACGACCTCGAGGTGCGGCCGGCCTTTCCGAGCCAGCGGAACGACACCGAGCTCGCCAAGGCCGCGCTCAACGCCCTGGAATGGGATATCGCCGTTCCCCACGACAAGATCAAGGTCAGAGTCTCCAGTGGCGTCGTGGCCCTGGAAGGCGAAGTGAACTTCCAGTTCCAGCGCTCCGCGGCCGAAGAGGCGGTCCGCCGCCTGATCGGGGTCAAGGCGGTGACCAATCTCATGACCTTGAAGCCGACAGTCTCGCCCGCCGACATCAAGAATCGCATCGAAGCGGCGCTCCGGCGGAGCGCGGAGATCGACGCCAAGAACATCCAGGTCGAAACCAAGGATGGCGGCGTCGTCCTCCGGGGCAAGGTGCGGAGCTGGATCGAGCGGGAAGAGGCGGAGCGGGCCGCCTGGGCGGCGCCGGGCGTCCGCAACGTCGACGATGAGCTGAGGGTCGGCGCCTGAGGTGACCGAAGTGACGGCGCCACGCTACGCCGTTCCTTTCGGGCAGATCGGCCTGGACTCTCTCGCCGAGGTGGGCGGCAAGAACGCCTCCCTCGGCGAGATGATCCGGGAGCTCACCCCGAAGGGAATCCGGGTGCCGGACGGTTTCGCGATCACGGCGGCCGCGTTCCGTCTCCACCTCGCACAAGCGGGCCTGGATGAAGCGATCTACGCGGAGCTGGACCGGCTGGATCCCTCCGATGTAACCGCGCTCGCCGCCACCGCTGGATCGATCCGCGAGCGGGTGGCGGCCGCCCCGCTCCCCGCGGTTGTGGCCGCAGAGATGGCGGCCGCCTACGAGGCCCTCTCGCGGGCGTACGGCGAAGCCGCCACCGACGTGGCGGTCCGCTCCAGCGCCACCGCCGAGGACCTCCCGGCGGCCTCGTTCGCGGGCCAGCAAGAAACCTACCTGAATGTCCGGGGTCCTACCGCGCTCGACTCCGCGGTGCGTTCCTGTTTGGCATCGCTCTTCACCGATCGAGCCATCGTGTACCGTACCCAGCACGGCTTCCAGCACCGTGACGTGGCGTTATCCGTCGGGGTGCAGAAGATGATCCGCAGCGATCTCGGCTCGGCCGGTGTCATCTTTACCCTCGATACCGAGAGTGGATTCCGCGATGTGGTCCTGATCACCGGTGCCTGGGGATTGGGGGAGACGGTGGTCCAGGGACGCGTCCGGCCGGATGAATTCTGGGTTCACAAGGCGACACTGCGCCAGGGATACCGCCCGATCATCCGCCGCGAGATCGCCGACAAGACGACCAAGCTGGTCTACGCCCAGGGCGGCACCAGGCGGGTGCGGGAGGCCCGGGTGCCGGCCCACGACCGGCGCAAGCCGGTGCTCAACGACGACGACGTACTGACGCTGGCGCGATGGTCGGTCACTATCGAGGACCACTACTCCGCCAAGGCCGGACGACCGACGCCCATGGACATCGAGTGGGCCCGGGATGGCGCGACCGGGGCGCTGCACATCGTCCAGGCACGACCGGAAACGGTCCACTCCCAGGTCGCGCGCCCGACACTGGACCTGTACCGGCGCCGCGGGGAGGGGCGGGTGCTCCTTACCGGGCGCAGCGTGGGAAATCAGGTGGCCACCGGGGCGGTTCGCGTGGTCCCCTCGTCGGCGGACCTCTCGATGTTCCGGCAGGGTGAGATTCTGGTCGCACGCATGACCGATCCCGACTGGGAGCCGGTGCTCAAGGGCGCCGCCGCCGTGGTCACCGACGAGGGCGGCCGTACCTGTCATGCCGCGATCGTGTCCCGCGAGCTCGGCATCCCCTGCGTGGTCGGCACCGAGACCGCGACGCGCGCCCTCGCCACCGGCCAGGTGGTGACGGTCTCGTGCGCCGAAGGAGACGACGGCCGGGTATATGAGGGACGGGTCGAGTTCGAGCGGACGCGGATCGACCCGGCGACGTTGCCCCGGCCGCGCGTGCCGCTGATGCTGAACCTGGCCAACCCCGAGCGCGCCTTCCACCTGGCCCAGCTCCCCAGCGCCGGCGCGGGACTGGTCCGGATCGAGTTCGTGGTGTCCAACTGGATCGGGGTCCACCCGATGGCCCTGCTCCACCCTGAAATGATTCCCGACCAGACCGTCCTGGCCCGGATCAAGGAGCGGACCGCGCTGGCGACCTCCCCGGCGGAGTTCTTCATCGAGCGGCTGGCCTCGGGAGTGGCCCAGATCGCGGCGGCGTTTCATCCGCGCCCGGTGATCGTGCGGTTCTCGGACTTCAAGAGCAACGAATACGCCGGCCTCCTGGGCGGATCGGCCTTCGAGCCGACCGAGGCCAATCCGATGATCGGCTTTCGCGGCGCGTCCCGCTACTACGACGAGCGATACCGCGAAGGGTTCGGGCTCGAGTGCGCGGCGATCCGGCGGGTCCGGGAGGACATGGGCCTCACCAACGTCACGGCGATGATCCCCTTCTGCCGGACGCTGGAGGAGGGCCGGCGAGTGCTGGCCGAGCTGGCTCGGAACGGTCTGCGGAGGGGCGAGCGGGGGCTGGAGGTCTACGTGATGTGTGAGATCCCCAACAACGTGATCCTCGCCCGGGAGTTCGCCGCCCTGTTCGACGGCTTCTCCATCGGCTCCAACGATCTGACCCAGCTCGCCTTGGGGGTCGACCGCGACTCGAAGCTCCTGGCCCACCTCTTCGACGAGCGGGACGCCGGAGTCAAGCAGCTGATCCGCATGGTGGTGGCGGCGGCCCACCTCGAGGGGCGGAAGGTCGGGATCTGCGGCCAGGCGCCGAGCGACTACCCGGAGTTCGCGGAGTTCCTGGCGCAGATCGGCATTGACTCGATCTCGCTCAACCCTGACTCTCTTGCCGCCGTCGCCCGGCGGCTGGCGGTCGACGGGACCCGGGCATCCTTGCCCGAGCCAGCGACGGTGGGGTAGACCCTATCTCCTCTTCGGCCTCAGCCGATGAGGACCTCCTCCACCGGGCGCCGAGGGGTGTGGCCGGTTTCCAGGGCCTTGGCGTATCCCAGGCGAAAGAGCTGCATGGGAAACCCGTCGCCCACCGACACGAGGCGACCCATCTCGCGCCGGAGATCCGGAAGCTCCAGCGCCTGGCTCATCGGATGGACGCTGAGTCCCAACTCCGTCGCCAGCAGCCACAGACGCTCCAATGCCTGGCCGCTCTTCACCTGGTGCCGGCGCTCGTCGGTTCGGGCGCTGACCAGTGCGAGCACGGGGGCGCTCTCCACGAGCTCCGAATCCTTTCGTGCCCTCGCCTTGCCCAGATTGAGTGAGGACACCGCCAAACGCCCGATCTGGCTCAGAAGCCAGGAGGTGCCGAACACGCCCTGACCGATCCAGTGGCCCAACTCCTTCCGGAACTCGGGATCGGCGAACTCCCGTACGTCGGCCTGCAGGTTGAGATCGTCCACGGCCTGCTTGAGCCCGGAGTCGGTGATCAGATCGAGCCGCAGCTCCGGCTCGACCACACACTCTTCCAGCTGGCGGATGACCGCCGAGGGCACCGCGCGCGGCAGGTACACGCCGTGGTCCGCCCGCCGGCGACGGATCGTCTCGAGGCCGACCGCGGCCCGCTCCGGACTCCGCGGACCGCCAGGCCCGAGCGAGACGGTGGCAACCAACTCCTGGTTCCCCGGGTCCGGCAGGTAGGCAAGCTCATGGTGGAACCCGAAGTGTCCGGCGGCGACCAGCAGGTTCTCGAGCGCGCAACCGAGGCTGAGGTACAGCTCCCGCCGGCCGGCATCGGCCACCGGTTGCCAGCGGCTGAAATCGGCGAAGAGGCCGATCGTGCCACCCGCCACCGAGAACTTCCACGGCTGGGTGTTCCTGGTGGACGGAGCGAGCACGGCGTACCCCAGGAGGAACCGGAGCTGCTCGTTCAACGGCGCATGGCTGGGAAAGTCGTGTTCCTGAATCTCCCACGAGTCGCGAAGGGTGTCCTGCATACGAACCTGCCTTATATGAAGTCGCGCTTCGGGCGACGCGGTAGAAGCCCGTGGCCGATGCGGAGAATGCCACACTCGACACCAAGTGAGGCTGAAGCCCTGGTGAAACTCCCTTCACGCGCGGCCGCCCCGGATGGCTTTGGCCGCTTGCCCCACCAGGGCCGGGACGGCCGCGAGCATGGCGATCACCAGCCAGTCGCGCGGAGCGAGCGGCCGGAGTCCGAGGACCTCGGCCAGGAAGCCAGTATAGAGCGCGAGCAGTTGCAGACCCACGGCCAACGCCACCGCGAGGAGGGCATACTTGTTGGCGAGCACACGCGGGAGCGTCACCACCGGAGAGGCGCTGCGGGCGTTCCCCAGGTGAAAGATCTGGGTCAACGCCAGCGTCATGAAGGCCATCGTGGTCGCCTTCGCGGTGTCGCCGCCAGGGACCGCGCCCCACCAGTACGCGACCAACGTGGCCCCGCTGATCAGCCCGGCATAGGCGATCGCCGACCACAGCATCGGCGCCGGGAGGATCCCGCTCGCCGGATCGCGCGGGGGCTGATCCATGATCCCCGGTTCCCGGGGCTCCAGGGCCAGGGCCAGCGCCGGAAAGGTATCCGTCAGCAGATTGAGCCAGAGGATCTGGAGGGGAAGCAACGGGGCCGGCAGGCTCACCAGGGCCGCGCCGAGCAGCACCAGAATTTCCGCGAGG
>Ga0326597_10002923_pt1 | contig 25112 bp, 23 predicted proteins | sample RVTome_12_FD_203789 | JGI IMG/M metagenome (GOLD analysis project Ga0326597, IMG submission 203789) | Soil microbial communities from uranium-contaminated site in the Upper Colorado River Basin, Wyoming, United States - RVT100D185 | ecosystem: Environmental > Terrestrial > Soil > Contaminated >... | reverse complement strand
AAGAAAAGGCCATATCGTTTTCTCGTTACTGCTGTGGTGGGGAAACCTCCGGCCTGGGAGTGGAAAATGCCCGATACTCCGTGGACAAGACAGGAACTGCTGGATCAGATCGCCACGGCGATTGCTGAAACACGTGCGCACTCTGAAACGGCTTCGCTCACCAGAATCCTGATTGAACTCGAGGACGTCGCGGCACGGTTAAGTGCCGGAGAACCTCTCACCGATGAGTATCGACAAACACTTTTTTTTGACGTCATCGCGACACGCGAACTGGATGATTCAGCCGATACGCACATGCACTATTTGAACCGGCTGAGCGAAATTGCCGCAGCCATTAACGAGATCGATCCACCGTAACCTAATCACTATAGTAGTCTTCGTCGGATATTAATTCCTTTCCAGTATCACAAAACTGTAATCATGTTGATTTTTACGTCAGCCTTGAAGTCCTTCAACCATAAAAAACACAAACTCTGAACCTTGCGTAATTACATTTATGTAACTACAATTATATCATGCGTATTGAATGGAATCAGACCAAAAACCGGGCCAATCAGGCAAAGCATAAAGTCTCATTCGAGACAGCCAGTCTGGTATTCGATGACCCTCACCATCTCAGTATTCAGGACCGTTACGAACAGGCAGAAAAACGCTGGAAAACATTAGGCATGATTGATGACGTCGTGCTGCTTCTCGTAGCGCATACTTTTTTTGAAGATGAAAATGAGGAAATTATCCGGATTATTTCGGCGCGAAAAGCGACCAGAAGTGAGAGACAAAACTATGAACAAGCGTGCCAAAAAGCAAAAGACTGAAATCAAAAAACTGGCGGCAATGCCGGATGCAGCGATCGACACATCTGATATTCCGGAGACCACTGACTGGAATAATTCAGTTGTTGGTAAATACTACCGGCCTTTAAAGCAACAGATCACATTGCGCCTTGATGCTGATCTGCTGGGATGGTTCAAGACCCAGCGAGGCAAATACCAGACGCATATTAACCAGGTATTACGCCGCTATATGGAATCGCATCGAGCTGATAAATAAATCAGGCACCATAAAGCATACATTAACTATGCGTTACCTGATTTTAACGAAGTTTAATATTCAGCAAGCGATATATTATTCAGACAGATGGGCTTCTGAGAGCACCTTGATTTCTGCAGTCAGCAGGGCATTTGGAGGGATCACGCCCGGAACACCTTCATCGCCGTAGGCGAGGTGTGGTGCAATACGCAACTTACGCAATCCCCCTATGCGCATGTCTTGAATTCCATAGAACAATCCGTTTATCAGTTGTTCTCTATCAATTCTCACATCAGCTATCAGTGTTGTCCCATCATCGCTCAGTTCAGCGTGAGCCAGGTTATCCCGGATTGACTGCCAACGAACCGGTTCACCACGATTAAGCCACATTTTAAGACTGATACGGTAGTAGCAATGCCGTTTTAATAACTCACCCTCCCCTTCTGAATCTTGCAAAATTTCAATACCTGGTCGCATCGTGTTTACGGCATCTTTGGGTCCAGTATCCAGTGAAATATTCCGGGTATTAATTCCTTTCCAGTATCACAAAACTGTAATCAAATTGATTTTTTTCATCCTTCTTGAAATCCTGCCGCTGGATTTCTTCCCAGGCTTCCCGGTCGAACTCCGGGAAATACGTGTCCCCTTTCACCTCGGCATGGACTTCGGTGAGATAAATTCGTTTCGCCTTGCCCAGAGTTTGTGCATAAAGGTCTGCCCCGCCCATGATCATGATTTCATCGGTACCGGCAAACCGTTGATAGACCTCTTCAAGACTGCCCAGCACAGTACAACCTTGTGCCTGATAACCGGCCTCACGGCTCAAGACCACATTCTCGCGCCCGGGCAAGGCCCGGCCGATGGAATCGTGTGTCTTCCTGCCCATGACGATCGGCTTGCCCATGGTGATTGCCTTGAAATATTTGAGATCGGCAGGTAAACGCCAGGGCAATGTATAGTTCAAGCCGATGATACGATTTAGATCCATTGCGACTATGAGTGAAATTATCATGGAGATCTAGACGGCTATGGGGGCCTTGATGGCGGGATGGAAATCATAACCCACCAGTTCAAAATCTTCGTATTTGAAATCGAAAATTGATTTCACATCCGGGTTGATCTTCATCACCGGCAGGGGCAACGGTGTGCGTGACAGTTGTTCATCCACCTGGTCCATATGGTTGAGATAGAGATGTGCGTCACCCAGCGTATGGATAAATTCTCCCGGCTTGAGTCCGCACACCTGTGCCATCATCAGGGTCAATAATGAATACGAGGCAATATTGAACGGCACACCGAGAAAAATATCCGCGCTGCGCTGGTACAACTGGCAGGAAAGTTTGCCGTTTGCCACATAAAATTGAAAAAACGTGTGACAGGGTGCCAATGCCATTTTTTCTATTTCGCCGACATTCCATGCGCTGACGATCAGACGCCGTGAATCCGGATTGGTTTTGATTTGATTGATTACCTGGCTGATCTGATCGATGGTGCGGCCGTCGGCCGTGTGCCAAGAACGCCATTGTGATCCGTATACCGGACCGAGGTTGCCCTTTTCATCGGCCCATTCATCCCAGATGCTGACGCCATGGTCCTTCAGGTATTTGATGTTGGTTTCGCCTTGCAGGAACCAGATCAATTCATGGATGATGGATTTGAAGTGCAGTTTCTTGGTGGTGACGGCCGGAAATTTTTCACTGATATCAAAACGCATCTGGTAACCGAACACGCTCAACGTACCGGTACCGGTGCGGTCGTCCTTGCGCACGCCGTGTTCTTTTACGTGGCGCATCAATTCAAGGTATTGTTTCATACGCTGCTCGTATCTCGTATCTCATATAACGTGAAGCGTCGTTCGTGAAGCGTATCTCGTTTCACGCTTCACGAGCGACGCTTCACGTCCTTGGTTATATAATAAGCAAACCACAACAACGACATCCCGGCAATGATCATGGGGAACGACAGCACATGTCCCATGGTCAGCCAGTCGAAGGCAAGATAACCGATGTGTGCATCCGGTTGGCGCACGAACTCAACCGCTGATCGAAAGACGCCATAGCCCAGCAGGAACAGGCCGGTGGCGGCCATGGTGGGCCTCGGTTTGGCCGAATAACACCAGAGGATAATAAACAATACCAGTCCTTCCAGCAGCGCTTCATACAGCTGCGAGGGATGGCGTGGTATACCTCCGGCACGCGTATCGGGAAACACCATGGCCCAGGGCAGTGTCGATGGCCCGCCCCAGAGTTCACCGTTGATAAAATTGGCAATACGTCCGAAAAACAATCCCACCGGAACAACGGGCGCCATGAAATCGGTTATTTCAAAAAATGCACGATTGATCCTGCGGCCATAAATCCATACTGAAATCAGTCCGCCTATCAATCCACCATGAAATGACATGCCCCCTTGCCAGAGTTTCAATACGTCGAATGGATTAGCAAGATAGAATGGCAAATTATAAAACAATACTGAACCGAGCCGCCCGCCGATGATCAGGCCGACCGCACCGTAAAAAATCAGGTCACTGACCTGTTCGCTGTTCCAGCCCTGCCGGGGATGTCTGGTGGCACGATAGTTCAGCAGCCACCAGGCAAGCAGTATCCCGGTCACATAACTGAGTCCGTACCAGCGGATCTTTAACGGCCCAAGTGCAATTGCGACGGGGTCTATGGCAGGGTATGTCAACATAAGTTGCGCAGTTTACCATGAAGCGCAACAGGAATAGTGCAGAAGGCATCCCTGCCCGGCGGATTTAGGACAGAGTCAGGAACGGTTCAGTAAAACTCCCATTCCAGCAACCAGCGCAAGGTAAAGTCCGGTGTATCATCATTTAAGCCGGCCAGTGCACCAATTTCCCATTTGACCGGTGTATTGCCCCAGCGGGTCTTGCCCAGCAGGACCGGGCCAACCGCATGGGTCGACTCATCGCCGTAATATTCGATGGCGGGTTCCAGTGAAGGTGAATAGCGATACTTCAATTGTGCGGCACCCAGCAGCTCCACCTCGTGTTCCGTGTTGTCTGAACCAAATTTTTTCTCCACCAGGAAGTTGGTGGTGACGACCCAGTCCTTGATTTGTTTCTGGAACAATGGGCCGACCTTGTACTCCCAGACATCGCCATCCATGGATTTTTCCAGTTCCATCAATATACCGGCATCGAGCCAGTACTCGCCCTGCTCGGTCAACTGGAATTTACTTTCGATCTCCACATCTGCGATGTCGAAATTTTCCCCGGATTCTTTTTCACCTATGACATAACCTTCAACGAACCAGAACGAAGTGATCCCGTAACCAAGACCCAGTCTGATTTTGTGTTCATCCTCGTCATCGAACTTGTGTACTGCGCGTGATTCGATTTCCCATTCACCCTGGTGAACATAAGGATCATAAACCTTGTCCACACCGGCAGCAGCGCTGACTGGAATAAATAACGCGCAATAAAAACCCCACCTGAATAATTTCATGATGATTAATCCTGGGAAAATATCTGAATTAAAAAATATGGTTATGCTGATGAATGCCTGAATTTCGGTTTGCTGATCAGAACCATCCCGGCACCGATGAGTATCAGCGTGCCAAAATAAAATCCCAGATCTATCACTGTCGGACGGGCCTGGTAACCGACCAGGATATGCAACAATTGTCCGATTACTGAATGCTCCGATAAAATTCCGGACGTGTTCCACAAGGGCGCGAAACTGGGTAATAACCCGGCCTGGCTCAGGTAGCCTGAAGCTGTTGCGGCCATACCGGCGGCAAGCAGGAGAATTAACCAACCGGTAACACGAAACAGCAATGCCGTGGGTATCCGTAATAATCCTGTATACAGTAGTGCTCCAACAGCTACACCTCCGGCAAGGCCGAGCATGCCGCCTAGTGTCATTTGCGCTATTCCCTCACCACTGGCAGCAATGCCGTAGAGAAACAAAACAGTTTCCGAGCCTTCACGCAAGACCGCGAGGCCCGCTGCAACTGATAAAAAATAAAACGGTAATTCACCGGATGTTACTTCATTACCTACCTGCTTCAGACTGGCCACCATTTTACGGGCATGACTGGACATCCAGATGTTATGCCAGGCCAGCATAAGAACAGCCAGGAAAAGCACACCGGCGTTGAATATCTCCTGGCCGATCCCCTCAAACGCAGCGGCAATACTGCTGGCAAAAAAAGCAACAATAACCGCGCCGACAACACCCATCGAGACTCCACCCCCAATCCAGCGGTTACGTCCGGCGAGACCGCGTGTTGCGGCAAGCAGTATAGTAATGACCAGTGCCGCTTCAAGCACTTCACGAAATACGATAACGGATGAACCTAGCATCGTGGTATGCCCATTACTCGACGAGTATTTTGCCCTGGGCGGTGGCTTCATTGAATTCACCAAAGAAACCGTATTCACCTGGATCCAGCGGACCGATATAGATCGTTGCTTCACTGTTACCGGCAATGATTTTTTCCCGGTTCAGTTCATGGCTTTCAAATTCTTCCGGGGTGGCATCCTGGTTTTTTACCAGAAGTTTTACCTTGGTTCCGGCCGGAATTTCTATCGTGTCAGGCTGAAAACGGTGGTCCTTGATGGCCAACTCGTACACGGGAATTTCAGCAGCCACCAGGCCACTAAAACTAATAAATGTCATTAAAATAAGATACTTCATATCAAACCTTCATTTAATTAAATATTAATGAGAATGATTATCATATAGATATATTATAGTTGGTACAAGTAGGATTTGCAGAATATTTTATGGCGCTACGGGCGGTTTAGTCAGGCGGGTTGCGTTATAGTGTCCGGCCAGCCCGCGAAGACAGAAACGTTATGAAAAATTCCGGATTTACCAACGCGCTCATCCACGAGACCTCACCCTATCTCCAGCAACACGCCCATAATCCGGTGGCATGGTATCCCTGGGGCAACGAGGCGCTGGCGAAAGCGCAAGCTGAAAGCAAACCAATCCTGCTTTCCATTGGTTACTCCGCCTGCCACTGGTGCCATGTCATGGCGCATGAGTCGTTTGAAGATGAGGCCACGGCCGCTGTGATGAATGAGCATTTCATTAATATAAAGGTCGACCGTGAGGAACGTCCGGATATCGACAAGATTTACCAGATTGCACAACAACTGCTGACACAACGTACCGGTGGCTGGCCACTGACGATGTTCCTGACACCGGAGGACCAGATCCCGTTTTTCGGCGGCACCTATTTTCCGCCGCAGTCCCGTTATGGGCTGCCTGGCTTTAAAGACATGCTGTTGCGTGTGATGGAATACTATAAACAGGAACATGCGGCCATTCAAAAACAGAACCAGTCCATGCAGGAAGCATTGCAACGGATCAGCCTCACACCGGCAACGGACGCTACCCTGCAACTGACACCGGAACCGTTGCACGTGGCCATTCAGCAACTGCAACAGAATTTTGATCCCCGTCATGGGGGATTCGGTGCCGCGCCGAAATTTCCTCATCCGACCAACCTCGAACGCCTGCTCCGGCATTGCGTAAATGCAGGTGATGATGAAGGCAGGCAGTCCGGCTTGAACATGGTGGAAATTACCCTGAACAAAATGGCCCTGGGCGGAGTTTATGATCAGATAGCTGGCGGTTTTTACCGGTATTCAGTGGATGAACGCTGGATGATCCCGCATTTCGAAAAAATGCTCTATGACAATGGTCCGTTGTTGACTGTTTACAGCCTGGCCGCACAGATCACCGGCAATTCATTTTATAAATCCATCGCGGCTGATACCGCGGACTGGGTCATGCGTGACATGCAATCTGCTGAAGGCGGTTATTATTCGACAATCGATGCGGATTCCGAAGGTCATGAAGGTAAATTTTATGTCTGGGACAAGCAAGAAGTCGAGTCCCTGCTGGATGGCCATGAATTTGCTGTAATTGAAAAATACTTTGGTCTGGATAACGCACCGAATTTTGAAGGGCAGTGGCATCTGCATGTAGTGGAACACATGGACAACATCGCCAAAGTTCTCTCGTTGAAAAAATCGGAAGTGGCAACCAGACTGTACAGTGCCCGGCAGAAATTACTGGCCACCCGGAACGAGCGCATCTGGCCCGGACGTGATGAGAAGATCCTGACTTCGTGGAATGGATTAATGATCAAAGGCATGGCTACGGCGGCAATTACCTTTGATGATGAGCGCTATTTCGAATCAGCGGCACGTGCTTTCGAATTTATCCGTAATACCTTATGGAAAAATCACCGCCTGCTGGCGACGTATAAGGATGGCAAAGCCCATCTGAATGCCTATCTTGACGACTATGCCTTTTTAATTGAAGGGATACTCACCTTGCTTAACTACAAATGGAAAAGTGATTGGCTGGAATTTGCAATCGAACTCGCTGATACCCTGCTGGATGCATTTGAAGACCAGGAGAATGGGGGCTTTTATTTTACCTCGCATGATCACGAACAACTGATACAACGTAGCAAGCCCTTCATGGATGATGCCCTGCCGGCGGGTAATGGTGTTGCGGCTTCCGTACTCCAGAAACTTGGTCATTTGATTGGAGAACCACGCTATCTGGAATCCGCTGAACGCACACTCAAGACAGCCTGGCCGGCATTGGATCAATACCCGGCCGCACATAATGCCCTGCTGAATGCACTGGATGAATATTTATACCCGCCACAGCAGATTATATTGCGCGGTGATGCGGATACGCTCAATAAGTGGCGGCTGCACTGTCAAAAAAATTCACATCCGTTTACATCGATATATCCAATACCGGAAGATGTGAAAAGCTTGCCCGGTCTGCTGACAGAAAGGCCCGTGAAATCCGGGCCTGTGGCCTATATCTGCGAGGGTCATCATTGTCTGGCTCCGGTTACCCGGCTTGATTTAATCACTGAAAACCTGAACAATTCCCACAATTGAACATCATAATTATTTGTTGCATTGCAATATATAGCCGCCTGTAGTGGCGCTACCGTGTGATGGGTACTCCAAAGATTTCTCCCTGAGCGCCTTATATCCAGATGCCCGGTGTTCTGAATAACAATAATCAAGGATTTCCATAAGTAATTCATTTAAACCCTTACTTGAGGTAGTTAATTATGAGTACAACCAACAAGAAACTGCAGGCGTGGGTCGACCAGATGGCTGCCTTGTGCCAGCCGGACCAGGTGGTCTGGTGTAACGGTTCTGAAGAAGAAAACAACCGCATGTGGGACATCATGGTCAAAGGTGGTACAGCAAAACGCCTGGATGACAAGAAACGTCCCAACAGTTATTACATCCGTTCGGTCCCGGAAGATGTGGCCCGCGTGGAAGATCGCACCTACATCTGTGCACAGAAAAAAGAAGACGCTGGTCCGACCAACAACTGGATGGATCCGAATGAAATGCGTGGAACACTCAATGGTTTGTTCACCGGCTGCATGAAGGGCCGCACCATGTATGTGGTTCCATTCAGCATGGGCCCGATCGGTTCGCCGATTTCCCATATTGGCGTCGAACTCTCCGATTCTCCTTATGTAGTCACTAATATGCGCATCATGACGCGCATGGGACAGAAGGTACTGGATGCCCTGGGTACTGATGGTGAATTTGTTCCGTGTGTCCACAGTATTGGCGCACCGCTGGCGGCTGGTCAGAAAGATGTGCCCTGGCCGTGCAACACGACAAAATACATTGTGCATTTCCCAGAGACCCGTGAAATCTGGTCTTATGGTTCCGGTTATGGCGGCAATGCCCTGCTCGGCAAGAAATGTTTTGCCCTGCGTATCGCCTCCGTCATGGGCCGCGATGAAGGCTGGCTGGCGGAACACATGCTGATCCTGAAACTCACCAATTCCAAAGGCAAGGTTCGCTATGTGGCTGGCGCCTTCCCCAGTGCCTGCGGCAAAACCAATCTTGCCATGCTGACACCGACCATTCCCGGCTGGAAGGTCGAGACCATTGGTGATGATATCTGCTGGATGAAGTTTGGTGACGATGGTCAGCTGTATGCCATCAATCCGGAATCCGGCTTTTTCGGCGTGGCCCCTGGCACCAGTATGAGTTCCAATCCAAATGCAATCTTGTCCTTGACCAAAAATTCCGTTTTCACCAACGTCGCCGAAACCGATGATGGCGATGTGTGGTGGGAAGATTTGACCGACGAAAAACCGGCACATCTCACTGACTGGAAAGGCAAGGACTGGACACCGGCATCAGACACACCGGCAGCACATCCGAACGCACGCTTTACCGCACCAGCTGCGCAATGTCCGGTAATTGCTTCCGAATGGGAAGATCCTAAAGGTGTGCCCATCAGCGCTATCATGTTTGGCGGGCGCCGCGCTTCTGTTGTCCCATTGGCCAACGAGGCCCGTGACTGGGTACACGGGACTTTCCTCGGCACCATTATTGCGAGCGAAATGACAGCTGCAGCATTTGGCACGGTCGGCCAGTTACGACGTGATCCGATGGCCATGCTGCCATTCTGCGGATACAACATGGCGGATTACTGGGGCCACTGGCTGAAGATGGGCAGAACCAAGGGTGCAAAGCTGCCGAAGATATTCTACGTTAACTGGTTCCGCAAGAACGAGGCCGGCAAATTCGTATGGCCGGGCTTCGGTGAAAACAGCCGCATCCTGAAGTGGGTGTTTGATCGTTGCGAAGGGACTGCAGATGCGATCGAGACCCCGATCGGTAACCTGCCCACCCTGGATGCAATTGATTTCAGCGGCCTGAACCTGAGTGAAAAAGACAAGGCTTTACTGTTGAGAGTTGATGTTGATGGCTGGCTGCAGGAAATCCCGATGATTAAGGAATACTACGACTCTTTCGGTAATCATCTGCCGCAGGAGCTGCGTGAAGAAATCAAGCAATTGGAACAGCGCCTGCAGAAAGAAAAACAGGCAGCTGCGTGAAAAACAGTTAAAAGTTCAATGTAGAAAGTTTAAAGTTGAACAAGTAATGAAAAGCCCGCTTATAATAAGCGGGCTTTTTTATTGAAAAACAGAACAAACCTCCTCCCCCTTGAGGGGGGAGGATTGAGGTGGGGGTGAAATCCTGAGCATGACTGAAATTCAACCCCCATCCTCACCTTCCCCCATTAAGGGGGAAGGACTGATCGATAAGGAGAAAAATCATGATAGAAATGACACTGGAACTGGCGGAAAAAATCGCCAAGGCCGCACACGAAAAAGCAAAAGAATTCAAACGGCAGATGAGTGTATCAGTGGTGGATGAATCCGGCCGACTGGTGTATTACTCACGTGCCGATGGTGCCGGTTTTTTTACCTTTGATACTTCGCGCGCCAAGGCCATGGCTGCTGCTTCATTCAAGCGCTCTACCAAGGATATCACTGCGAACAAGGACCTCAATCCATTACTCTGGTATTCATTACCCAGCGTGGTGCCTGCACAGGCGCTGCCCAGTCCGGGTGGATTACCCCTGTTCAGGGACAACCACTTAATTGGTGCGATCGGTATGGGCGGCGGCTCACCCGATGAGGACCATGAATGTGCACTGGCGGGGGCGGCAGTAATCGCTTAATCAATTTTTCAGCCGGGAGAATTCCAGAATGGCAGGCTCCAGTCTGCTTGCATTAATCGATGACATTGCAACGATCCTGGATGACGTTGCTGTCATGAGCAAAGTTGCCGTCAAGAAAACAGCCGGTGTGCTCGGGGATGATCTCGCATTAAATGCCCAGCAGGTAGCTGGCGTAAAGGCGGACCGCGAATTACCGGTGGTATGGGCTGTGGCCAAAGGGTCGTTATGCAACAAGCTGATACTTGTACCATCAGCGCTTGCCATCAGTGCATTCATACCCTGGACCATTACTCCTTTATTAATGCTTGGCGGGATCTTTCTGTGTTTTGAAGGTTTTGAAAAACTGGCACATAAATTCCTGCATGGTGAGACAGAGGACAAACAAAATCATATCGAACATGTTAATGCACTCATTAACAAGGATGTGGACATGGTTGCGTTTGAACGCAAAAAAATCAAAGGCGCAGTGCGCACCGATTTTATCCTGTCAGCAGAAATTATCGTGATTACCCTGGGCACAGTGGCCATGGCGGCCTTTGGCAAACAGGTGGCGGTACTTGCCACCATTGCCTTGCTCATGACAGTCGGCGTGTATGGACTGGTGGCCGGGATAGTTAAACTGGATGATGCCGGACTGCACCTCAGCCAGCGCAGCGGCGAGGGATTGCTGGGATCCCTGCAACAAAAGCTGGGGCGTATGTTGCTACGCGGCGCACCGTATCTGATGAAAACCCTCTCGGTTGCGGGTACCGCAGCCATGTTTCTGGTGGGAGGCGGAATACTGACACACAGCATTCACGGTGTGCATGTCTTGATAAATAACATGGCACAACAAGCGGGGACGATTATCCACATCGGAACAGTAGTGGAATTCCTGTTACCGCTGTTGATAGATGCCCTGGCGGGTATACTGGCAGGTGGTATTACGGTGCTTGTGGTGCAGTTGGGAAGCCGCATCACCTCAGAAAAAAAATAGCTGGTTTCCGGAATTTGGTAATTGGTAATTCATACTTGTGTCTTTCCCCATATACCAAATACCAACTACTCACTACCAGAGATATCCAAATTCCTGTTTGAACCGATCTTTAAATTGCTCTATTTCAAAATAGTGGTTTTGCGTGCCATGACATTCGATTTTGATCGCGCCCATCAATGATGCCATACGTCCGCTGGTCTCCCAATCCATATCATGCATTAATCCATACAATAATCCGGCACGGTAGGCATCACCGCATCCGGTAGGATCATTGACCGCCTGTGGTTTGGCTGCCGGTATGACGTGGCACTTGCCGTGGGTGTAGATAAACGATCCCTTGCCACCGCGGGTGACGATCAATGCTTCTACCCTGTCGCTGATCTGGTCCGGTGTCAGTTTGGTCCGTTCCTGCATCAACTGCCATTCATAATCGTTGACGGTGACCCACGTTGCCTGATCAATAAAGGTACACAATGCTTCACCATCGAACATGGGCATACCCTGGCCTGGATCAAAAATGAAAGGTATACCGGCATCATGAAATTGTTGTGCATGTTCAATCATTCCGTCACGGCCATCCGGAGAGATAATCCCGATTGTTACATCTTTGGCTTCAGGTACCTTGTTATGATGGGAGAAACTCATGGCCCCGGGGTGAAAGGCAGTGATCTGGTTGTCGTCCAGATCAGTAGTAATGAAGGCCTGCGCGGTAAATGCGCTGTCTATGACCTTGACATGCTGACAGTTAATCTTGTGCTTGTTCATCCAGTAGGCATAAGGGTCAAAATCCTTCCCGACCGTACCCATGGGCATGGCATCACCGCCAAGTAACATAAGATTATATATGATATTCCCTGCACAACCGCCAAACTCGCGGCGCATCTCCGGCACCATGAATGAAACATTCAGGATATGCACCTTTTCCGGGAGGATGTGATTTTTAAAATAGTCTGGAAAGACCATGATATTGTCATAAGCAAAAGAACCACAGATCAGAGCACTCACAGTATTTCCTTTTGATGTGACCAATAAACACAGTGCATTATCTGATATTGTGTGAACATCGCCAATTCATTTCTGATTAACCGATAACTCAGGGACAGAATCATTTGCAAATCCTCTGGCAGGCTTTGCTTTATATCTTTCCAGCACCGGCTTCAGGAAATGGCCAGTATAGGATTTTTTATTATTCGCAATCTTTTCCGGTGTGCCTGTGGCTATCACCTGACCGCCGCCATCACCACCATCCGGCCCCAGATCGATAATCCAGTCTGCTGTTTTGATTACATCGAGATTATGTTCGATCACTATTACGGTGTTACCATGATCACGCAGGCGCTGCAGTACATGCAAGAGTTGTTGTATGTCATGGAAATGCAGGCCGGTCGTGGGCTCATCCAGGATGTAAAGGGTTTTACCCGTATCACGTTTGGAAAGTTCGCGAGAGAGCTTCACACGTTGTGCTTCACCGCCGGACAACGTCGTCGCATTCTGTCCCAGCTTGATGTAGGAAAGACCCACATCCATGAGTGTTTGCAGTTTGCGCGCAATAACCGGAACGGCATCAAAAAACTGTCGCGCATCTTCAACCGTCATGGACAGCGTTTCATGAATGTTCTTGCCCTTGTAACGAATATCAAGCGTTTCCCGATTGTAACGTTTGCCCTTGCAGACATCACACGCTACATAAATGTCCGGCAGAAAATGCATTTCAACCTTTATATCGCCATCCCCCTGGCACGCCTCGCAGCGTCCGCCCTTCACATTAAAACTGAATCGTCCGGGCTGATAACCTCTGGAACGCGCCTCCTGGGTTGCCGCATAGAGTTCGCGTATCGGAGTAAATATGCCGGTATAGGTTGCCGGATTGGAGCGCGGTGTGCGCCCGATCGGACTCTGATCAATGTCCACAACCTTGTCAAACTGTTCCAGTCCCTTGCTGCTGATACATGCCGCGGGAGTGATATTGGTACCGTTAATTTCCCTGGCGGCCAGCTTGTAAAGTGTCTCATTGATGAGTGTGGATTTACCGGAACCGGAAACGCCAGTTACACAAATCATCAAACCTACCGGAAATTCCACATCAATATTTTTCAGATTGTTTCCTGTGGCACCTTTAATTTTCAATACCCGTTTCGGGTCAGGCATTGTTCTCAAACCAGGAATCTCGATCCGTTTCCTGCCTGATAAATACTGCCCGGTCAGGGAATCCGGGTCATTGATAATGTCCTGCGGCAAACCCTGGGCAACGATGCGTCCGCCATGCACACCGGCACCCGGCCCGATATCAATCACGTGATCAGCCGCCATGATGGCCTCTTGATCATGCTCAACCACTATCACGGTATTGCCCAGATCGCGCAGATGGCAAAGCGTGGACAATAATCGTTTATTGTCGCGTTGATGCAAGCCGATCGATGGTTCATCGAGTATGTACATGACGCCCACCAGACCGGCACCGATCTGACTTGCCAGACGTATGCGTTGCGCCTCACCACCGGACAGGGTCTCTGCACTCCGGTTCAGCGTCAGATAATTAAGTCCGACATTCACAAGAAACTGCAAGCGGTCATTGACTTCCTTCAGTATCTTTTCCGCAATCTCGCCGCGTTGTCCCTGAATTTTTAATCCGGTAAAAAACAGTTGCGCCTTGTCAATCGGCATTGCTGTTATATCAGGCAGTGCAAAATCATTGATAAAGACATGTCTTGCGGCAATATTCAGCCGTGTGCCAGTACAGGCAGGACAGGATTTGCTGTTCTGGTATTTGGCCAGTTCCTCCCGCACTGCCATGGACTCCGTTTCATGATAACGCCGCTGCATGTTGGGAATGATCCCTTCAAACGGATGTTTGCGTTTGATCGTTCCCTTCCGGTCGTGCAGGTATTCAAACACAATCTCTGTTTCACCACTGCCAAACAGGATCACATCCTGAATATTTCCAGGCAGTTTATTAAACGGAGAATCGAGATCAAATTTGTAATGTGCGGCCAGGTTATTCAGTAACTGGAAATAATAGGCATTGCGCCGGTCCCAGCCGCGTATTGCTCCACCAGGCAGGCTGAGTTCACGATCCTGTATGACACGTTCCGGATCAAAAAACTGGATCACACCAAGCCCGTCACAATCAGGGCATGCACCCATGGGGTTATTGAATGAGAACAACCGTGGCTCCAGTTCATTCAGGCTGTATCCGCATTCGCTACAGGCAAATTTTGCCGAGAAGGTAATCTCCTGCTGATCGGGATGATCCAGTGAGATGATCCTGGCAACACCATCAGACAATCGAATTGCCGTCTCAAAGGATTCTGCCAGTCGTAACCTGAGGTCATCCCGCACCTTGAAACGATCAACGACCGCCTCAATGTCATGTTTTTTTCTGAGATCCATTGCCGGTGCCTGGTCCAGTTCCACCACCTTGCCATCAATGCGGGCGCGGATAAAACCTTCACTGCGTAATCTCTCTATTAACTGGATATGTTCGCCTTTCCTGCCTTGTACGATCGGTGCCAGCAAAATCAGGCGTTCGCCCTCCGGCAGGGCCAGGGCCAGATCAACCATCTGGCTGATTGTCTGTGCAGCAAGTTTAATGCCGTGCACCGGACAACAAGGCTCACCCACCCTGGCGAAAAGCAGGCGCAAATAATCATAGATCTCGGTAATGGTGCCCACTGTAGAACGCGGATTATGGGAGGTGGATTTCTGCTCTATGGAAATAGCGGGTGATAACCCTTCGATATGATCGACATCCGGTTTTTCCATCATGGACAGAAACTGCCGCGCATAGGAAGAAAGGGATTCCACATAGCGACGCTGCCCATCGGCATAAATCGTATCAAATGCCAGGGAAGATTTACCGGATCCCGACAACCCCGTTATCACGATCAAGCGATCGCGCGGTATGTCAATATCAATATTTTTCAGATTATGGGTGCGGGCGCCCCTGATACGGATTGAATTCATAGTAAACTTATTTCGCCGAAAAAAATGCAAACTGCTACTATAAGTGGTTTTGATGGACGGACGCAAAGAGAATCCTGATAAATGACAAATAACAAGATGACGGCAGGCGAGCTGCAAAGCAGCCTGGCACTGGCGCTGATATTTTTTCTACGCATGTTCGGGTTGTTTCTGATCCTGCCGGTATTCGTGCTGTATGCAGAGACCCTGCCTGATGCGACGCCGACGTTGATTGGCCTGGCGCTGGGTTGTTATGGCCTCACCCAGGCACTGTTCCAGATCCCTTTTGGCATGGTCTCCGACCGCATCGGCAGAAAACCGGTGATTGCTGCCGGGCTTTTGATCTTCATAATAGGTAGTGTGATTGCCGGGAGCACGGATTCAATCTTCTTGATAATACTGGGTCGTGCCTTGCAGGGCACAGGGGCAATCGCGGCGACCATTATGGCACTGGCAGCTGATTTGACCAGTGAAGCACAACGCAGCAAGGCCATGGCGCTGATTGGGATCAGTATCGGAATTGCCTTTGCATTGGCTTTTATCGCAGGCCCGGCATTAAATCCGCTGATCGGGGTGCCAGGATTATTTTATATGAGTGCGGGACTTTCGGTATTGGCAATGATCACACTGTTTGTCCTGGTACCAACCCCGGACAAATACCATTACCATGCGTACCAGGAGGAACTGGCCGGGAAAATATTGCCGGTCCTTGTAGACAAAAAATTATTACGTCTCTACATCAGTATTTTCATCCTGCACATGATCCTCATGGCCAGTTTTGTTGTAATTCCATTAACCCTGCGTGATCTTGCCGGCATTGCCTCGGATCATCACTGGCAAATCTACCTGCCCGTCCTGTTCATATCGGCACTGATGATGATGCCTTTTCTTGTTCTGGGTGAGCGATACAACAAGACCAGTCTGTTTTTTAGTGGTGCAGTATTCCTGATGATACTGGTGCAGTTCGGCCTGTTCGTCTGGCATATGTCAGCCATATCTATCACAGTACTGTTGACACTGTTCTTCCTTGCATTCAATTACCTGGAGGCAACACTGCCTGCATTGATTACAAAAGCCGCACCGCAATCAAAAAAAGGTACCGCACTGGGTATATATTCCACCAGTCAGTTTATCGGCATATTTACCGGCGGTCTGGCGGGTGGTTATCTGTATGATCACTATGGTCTTGCTATGGTATTTATCTTTAGCGGTACAGTCAGTATTTTCTGGTTGATTACCCTGCTGATTATGCAAAATCCTTTGGATCACAAGAAGTTATAGTTCAGGTGCACGCATGCACAGATTGCGATAACATCCTGCCTGATGCTGCATTATTGTTTATTCATAATATAAATTTAAGGAGGAAGAACAATGGCCAGAGGTGTCAACAAAGTCATTCTGATAGGTAATCTCGGCAACGACCCTGATGTCCGTTACACAGCCAGTGGTGCTGCTGTTGCCAATATCAGCCTGGCTACAGCTGAGTCATGGCGTGACAAGGAATCCGGGGAGCAACAGGAACGCACAGAATGGCATCGTGTGGTATTTTTTGGCCGGCTGGCCGAGATCGTGGCCGAGTACCTGAAGAAGGGTTCTCAAGTTTATGTCGAAGGCCGGCTGCAAACACGCAAATGGCAGGACAAGGAAGGCAAGGACCGTTACAGCACCGAAATAGTTGCCAACGAAATGCAGATGCTTGGCAGCCGCAGTGGCGGCAGCAGCAACCAGTCATACATGGATCAGACACCACCCCATGATGATGACACGTCGTCCGGGGATAAACCGCAAAAAAAAGCTACGGCAAAACCCAAGGATGACGATTTTGATGATGATATTCCGTTCTGATATTTTCCTGTCCCATTTCAGGCTTTCAGGTTGGTTTTAATTTCCCCAGGAAACTAATAAATCTGTGCATGAAATCAGGCATCTGGAATATCACCCAGCCGATCACAAAAATGTTAAGGATGGAAACCAGCAGAAACATTTGCGGTATGGATATATTCATGGCAAACAATGCGATTGTCAGTATCGCTGAGCACACCATGAAGAGAGCATTCAGAATATTGTTGGCAGCGATGATCCTGGAACGCTGGGTTACCTCGCTCAAACTTTGCACCAGCGCATACAGGGGTACAATATATACTCCACCGAATGCCCCGATGAGACACAGATCCATCAACACTCGCCAGCCCTGGTGCTGAATGAATCCTGTCACGGTAATGTCGACACTGTTCTGGGTTACAGCTTCCGGCACACCAATTATAAAAAGGTCAAACGCAAACACACTTAACCCTATCGCCCCCATTGGCATCAACCCCATTTCTATCCGTTGGCCGGACAGCTTTTCACACATCAATGAACCTGCGCCTATACCGACAGAAAAAGCAGTCAGTAAAAGGGTAGTGATGTGTTCATTCCCGGCGAGCACATCACGTGTATACGATGGAAGCAATGAGAGAAAGGTGGCTCCATAAAACCAGAACCATGAAATGGCGATGATGGCCCAGAACACGGTCCTGTTTTGTCCGGCGAGACGCAAAATATTGAGAGTCTCGGCTAATAAATTCCAGTTAAGCTTCAAACGGGGATCTGACGGCGTGGCCTCAGGTATTTTGCAGCTGGCCAGCCAGCCGCCAACGGAAATAAACAACACCAGCAGTGACACCAGATAACGGCCTTCCGGCTTGATTGCAATAAGTACACCACCCAGCAGGGTGCCCAGCAGGATGGCAAGGTAGGTGCCCATTTGTATCATTCCGTTACCACCCGTCAACTCGGATTCCTGCAAGTGCTGTGGCAGGATGCCATATTTAAGCGGTCCAAACATGGTGGATTGGGTCCCCATAAAAAACAAAACAATCATTAGTACCGGCAGACTTAAAAAAATAAAACCGAATGTGGCAATGGCCATAATGACTATCTCGGCAATCTTGATACGCCGGATCAACATTGATTTCTCATACTTGTCGGCAAACTGGCCGGCAATCGCAGAAAACAGGAAAAACGGCAGGATAAATAATCCGGCAGCGGTGATCACCAGTATGCTACTATTCCGGTCAGCCTGATCGGCAAGAGTAAAGGCGATAAAAATAATCAGTGAATTTTTATAAATATTATCGTTAAATGCCCCCAGGAACTGGGTGGAAAATATGGGGAAAAATCGCCGGGTATTCAACAATCCAAACTGGTTCATAATCCGACATTATCAGATCAGACCTGTATTTAATAAATATATTTTATGAATGTATTGGCTATCTGGAGCAGACATGTCAATTGACACAAAAATACATTTACTGAAAAAGCGCCGCACCAAGATTGTGGCTACACTGGGACCAGCATCAAAAGAACCGGAAATGATCAGGAAGTTGATCCGGACCGGTGTAAATGTGTTCCGGCTGAACATGTCGCATGGTGAGCATGCCTCCCACAGGACAACATACAATCACATCCGTTCGATTGCAGAGGAGCTTAAACTCCCGGTGGCCATACTGGCAGACCTCTGTGGCCCCAAGATCCGCACAGGAAAGTTTCGTGACGGTCAAATCGAATTAATCACTGATGCAAAAATCACAGTAACCACACGTGACGTCATGGGTGAACCTGGTCTTATTCCTTCGCAATACACAGCGCTGGCGGATGACGTAAAACCTGGTAATTGTATTTTGTTGAATGACGGGGCAATGGAACTGTCTGTTGATTCAGTTGCAGGGACTGAAATTACCTGTACTGTAATACATGGTGGAACCCTGAAAAATCATAAAGGGATCAACCTGCCCGGTGTAAATGTATCGGCACCTTCTTTGACAGAAAAGGACCGCGTGGATGCAGAGTTCGCTCTTGGTCTTGGTGTTGATTTCATGGCGCTGTCATTTGTACGTACAGCAGAAGATGTCAATGAACTGAAAGCCCTGATCAAAAAATCCGGAAAAGATGTTGCCGTCATTGCAAAGATAGAAAAACCGGAAGCCCTGCAAAATGCATCCGAGATCCTGGATGTTGCAGACGGGATCATGGTTGCACGCGGGGATCTCGGCGTGGAACTGAAACCGGAGGAAGTACCAATCGCACAGAGCCAGTTGATTGATCTGGCCAAAGCAAAATTCAAACCGGTCATAGTGGCGACACAAATGCTGGAATCCATGATTGAAAACGCCCGGCCGACCCGTGCTGAAGTCACGGACATTTCCTATGCGGTCACACTCGGCACCGACGCCATCATGTTGTCCGCAGAGACGGCGGTTGGTGCATTTCCGATTGAAGCAGTGAACATGATGGATCGGATCGCAAGACAGACTGAATCCTATCTCTGGAAGAACGGGGCGTATGGCAACCCAAGCAATAGTAAAGCCAGCCTGCCAGTCAGTATCTGGGATGCCATCTCGGATACCAGTGCGATACTGGCTAGAGACCTGATGGTCAGGGCCATATTGGTGATCTCACAAAGCGGCATGTCGGCTGCCACCATGAGTTCGGCACGCCCCGCCGCGCCAGTGGTTGTAATCACCGGTCATCCTCACATCTGCCGTCGCATGGCATTGTACTGGAGTGTTATTCCGGTGCTTTCCGAAGATGCCGGCACAATGAATCCAAATGATTTGATCCGGCAGGTCGCCACGGAATTGAAACTCGCCAAAAAAGGGGAATATGTACTGATGGTAAGAGGCTTTCACAGTAACCCGGAACAGAATATACCCTCGGTCACCGTGTTGACAGTTTAAAGGCAGTCATAAGTCATAAGTCATAAGTCATAAGTCATAAGTCATAAGTAGAAGTCTACTTTCCTTGTAACCAGTGACCAGTGGCTTGTAACTAGCGCAGCTTGTAGATCGGTTGCGCGTGGTCCGCCGCGGTCTGGTATTTTACTGAGAATTCTGTAAATGCCTGCAGGGCATCTTCAATATTCTTGTCTTCCCTCACCTGATAGGAATCAATACCGCAACGCTGCATAAAAAACAACTGATCCCGCAATACATCACCCACTGCGCGCAACTCACCGGTATAACCATAGCGATCTCTTAACAGCCGCGCATGTGAATACGAACGGCCATCGGTAAAGACCGGAAACTCCAGTGCGATCAATTCAAAATGTTCCATATCTCTGGCAACTTCTTCCGTTTCAACATCACCATTAACACATACTGCATATTTTCTGTTTTTTACGATCAACTTGTCCCGGTTCGCCTGCCAGTAGCTGAAAGGCATGATCACCCTGCCTTCAGGCAATTCATCAACAACATCGATCTCCTTTATGCGTTGCCACTCATCTTCACTGATCTGGTTATTTTTAATGACTCGCAACGGCCTTTTCCTCCATGGCAGGTTTTGCTGTTTCAGCATAGACACGCTTTTTAAACGATTCCATGCCAATGCGCCGGTAGGTGTCGAGGAAACGTTCGTTCTCTATTCGCTGTTCAAGATAGACATCCAGGATTTTACCGATGGTGTCTGCCACCTTTTCTTTCTCGATGGCTGGCCCCAGGCGATCGCCAATTGCAGCATCATTCTCGGCAGAACCGCCCAGAGTCAACTGGTAAAACTCGACGCCTTTCTTGTCGACGCCGAGAATACCGATATGGCCGACGTGGTGATGACCACAGGCATTCATGCAGCCTGACATCTTGATCTTGATCTCACCGATATCATGCAGGTAATCCAGATCATTAAACTTTTCGTTGATCTGCCTGGCTATCGGTATCGAACCCGCGTTGGCCAGTGAGCAGAAATCCAGGCCCGGACAGCAAATCATATCCGTAAGCAAACCGATATTGGGCGTCGCCAGATCTTTTGATTTCAATGCCTGCCAGAGTACATAAAGGTCAGCCTGTTTGACGTGCGGCAAGACCAGGTTCTGATCGTGCGTCACTACGATTTCACTGTAACTGTACTGGTCTGCAAGATCAGCGATGAAATCCATCTGTTCATCCGTCGCATCACCCGGAGGATTGGCCGGTGCTTTTAATGAAATGATCACTGCGCGGTAACCGGAAATTTTATGCCGTTTGACATTTCGTCCGGCCCAGGTGGCAAAGGCCTTATCCGCAGCCAGTTTTTCCGTGAAGCTTGTATCCTGATCGGCCGTATTGTCGAAATCGGGCGAGGTAAAATATGCGCTTACCCGATCGATCTCTTTCTGATCCAGCAGCAATGATGATGTATTTTTTATCTTCTCCCATTCTTCTTCCACCAGCCGGGCAAATTTTTCCGGGCCCAGTGCATAGACGAGAATCTTGATCCGGGCCTTGAACTTGTTGTCCCGACGTCCATAGCGGTTATAGACACGCAGGATCGCCTCCATATACGACAACAGATGTTCCTTTTCCAGAAATTCGCGGATAAAGGCACCAATATAAGGTGTACGGCCCTGTCCTCCACCCACCAGCACCCTGAATCCTGCTTTTCCTTGATCGTTTTTCACCAGATACAGACCGATGTCATGCACCTGTACGGCAGCCCGGTCATGACTGGCGCCGATAACTGCTATTTTGAATTTACGCGGCAGAAAGGAAAATTCCGGATGGAAAGTCGACCATTGCCGCAGAATTTCGCAATAGGGCCTGGGATCTTCGAGTTCATCTTTCGCAATACCGGCAAAATGATCCGAAGTAATATTACGGATGCAATTACCACTGGTCTGTATGGCATGCATCTCGACACTCGCGAGATCCGCCAGGATATCCGGCGCGGTCTCCAGTTTCGGCCAGTTGTACTGTATGTTCTGGCGTGTACTGAAGTGCCCATAACCCTTGTCATATTTACGGGCAATATGCGCCAGCATGCGCATTTGCTTCGTTGACAAGAGTCCATAGGGTATGGCCACGCGCAGCATCGGCGCATGAGTTTGAATATAGAGGCCATTCATCAATCGCAACGGCCGGAACTCATCCTCGGTCAATTCCCCGCCCAGAAAACGCCGGGTTTGATCGCGAAACTGCGCAACCCGTTCGTTGACTATCGTCCGATCATAATTATCGTATTTGTACATTTAATTAACTGAATTACCTGTAACTATTTCTAATAGAATAATGTAACAAGCGAACATAACAATCCATTCTTATGCGGAAAAGAAATTAATTATACTATGATTATTCGTTATTGTTATTAAAACGTACTGTTTTAAGCTTCTTCCTCCCTTGGATGGAACTCAGTGATCAATTCCTGCTGTTTCCGGGGCGGCACCGGATCATAATGGCTGAACTCGATGGAAAACGAACCTATCCCGCCGGTGATCGATTTAAGTTGCGACTGGTAACTACTGATCTCGCTTTGTGGCACCTGCCCACGGATATTGGTCATCCCGCCGGGGAGGGTAACCGTATCGGTAATTCGCCCACGCCGAACTGACAAGTCTGCCGTAATATCACCCAGATTCTGGTTGGGTGTCAGGATGCTTATATTTACGACAGGTTCCAGCACGACCGGATGGGCTTTTTTGACTGCCTCTATAAATGACTTCTTACCGGCGGAGACAAAAGCCACTTCTTTTGAATCCACGGTATGGTATTTTCCATCGTAGAGTATGACCCGGATATCCTGCAGCGGATAACCGGCAATTACCCCTTGTTCAACTGCCTGACTCACCCCCTTCTCAACCGCCGGAATAAACTGGCGCGGGATCACGCCACCTACCACTTCATCGACGAATTCAAACCCTGCACCACGCGGCAACGGTTCGATGCGAAGATATACCTCACCGAACTGACCGGCACCACCGGTCTGCTTCTTGTGCCGGTGATGCCCTTCGGCGTTTGTTTTGATGGTTTCACGGTAAGCGATTCTGGGCGGGTGTGTTTCTACTTCAACATTGTAAGTATCTTTTAACTTCTCAAGCATCATGCGCAGATGCAGTTCACCCAGGCCCCGTATGACCGTTTCATTCAGGCTGGCATGATGTTCCACCATGAAACTCGGATCTTCTGCCTGCAGCTTGTGCAGAGCGTCGGAGATCTTCTGTTCATCGCCCCGGCTCTTCACCTCGATCGCCAGACCATACATCGGCGATGGAAAATTTATCGAGCGTAAATGAATGTGATCTTCTTCATGTGAATCGTGGATCACTGCATCAAAGTGAATATCTTCCACCTTGGCTACGGCACAGATATCCCCGGGGATAGCGCTCTCTATTTCGACATGTTGTTTACCCTGGAGTTTGAGCAAATGCCCTACCTTGAAGGGTTTGCGGGCATCACCGATAAATAACTGACTGTCCCGCGCTATCCTGCCCTGATGGATCCGGAATACCCCCAGTTTGCCAGCATAGGGATCAATACTGACCTTGAATACATGGGCCAGTGCGTGCAATTCAGGATCCGGGCAGACCGTAAAGGGCTTGGCGTTTTTTCCTTCACCCTGCAAAAACTGCGGCAAGTTTCCTTCCATGGGATTGGGCATCAGGCGGGCAAACAACTCCAGTAACTCAGGGATACCGACACCTGTAGATGCCGAGACAAAACAGATCGGGACCAGATGATCTTCCCGCAGGGCCTGCTCGAAAGGATCATGCAACTGCTCCGGTGTTATTTCCTCTCCCTGTTCCAGATAGATCCGCATCAGATCCTCATCCAGTTCGATCACCTGATCGATAATTTGTGTGTGTGCCTCTTCTACTGATGAAAAATCAGTCTTCACACCCTGGGCCTGTGGCTGAAAAAAACAATCCACTACCTGACTGCCCTGCTTCGCCGGCAGATTTACTGGTAAGCATTCACTACCAAACGTTTCCTGAATGCTGTTAAGAAGTGCGGGCAGATCGACATCCGGATGGTCGATCTTGTTGATGATGATCAAGCGGTCCATACGCCGTTCCTTCGCCACCTGCATCATTTTATGTGTGGTCATCTCAATCCCGTTCTGGGCATTGATCACGACAGCACAAGTCTCCACCGCCGGTAAAACCGCCATGGCCCGGCCGATAAAGTCAGGATATCCCGGAGTATCAATCAGGTTAATATGGCCACCGTGATAATCCATACTGACTATGGCTGCGTCCAGTGAATGCTGATGGGTTTTTTCCTGGGGGTCAAAATCACACAAAGCCGTTCCCTTCTCGACTGACCCCATACTTTTGATTACGCCGGCTTGATACAAAAGGGCTTCCACCAGAGTGGTCTTGCCTGCCCCGCCATGTCCTGTCAGCGCGATGTTGCGGATATCCCCGGTACTGTAGATTGCCATCTTTTCCACCTCATTTTCTTATTATTCGAATGATGGACGCTCGGCTAGAGAGCACTCCCTAAGCTAAGAATAGTGAAGCAAGAGGCTGGTGGAAAGGAGTATAACGGAGATCAGTTACATGAATATCGTGCCAGCAAGGCCCGGCCCTTGCGTGTCAGATAACCATCTGCATCAATAAAGCCTTCCATTTTTGCCAATAAAAAGAAGTAGCTAGGCCTGTTCTTGGGCAGGTACACCAGACCATCACCAAACCGGGATTCCAGCACGGCGGCTATCTCACCCTCCCTGTTTTCGGGGCCTTCTGATTGAAAGACTGTACTCAAATTGCCATCTCCAGAAAAAAAAACGGACCGCCAAAAATAACGATCCGCCAGAACCAATGAAAACATTATTCAGTAAATTATCATCAGTAAGTTATATAGGATATTTAATTATTAATGTCAAGTAAGTTATGTAACTTATTG
>Ga0326597_10002922_pt1 | contig 25122 bp, 26 predicted proteins | sample RVTome_12_FD_203789 | JGI IMG/M metagenome (GOLD analysis project Ga0326597, IMG submission 203789) | Soil microbial communities from uranium-contaminated site in the Upper Colorado River Basin, Wyoming, United States - RVT100D185 | ecosystem: Environmental > Terrestrial > Soil > Contaminated >... | reverse complement strand
ACCCATGGGCGTCTTCCAGGACAAAACATCCATGGACCGCATCCTCTTCGCCGTCTTCACACACGAAAACAAAATCCAGGGAATCAACACCCCCTTCCTTCTGACACATAACTCTTGACGTTACCGCGGCCCTCATGGCCGTGACGGGAGCCGTCACTTGTGCTAATTTCCGACAAATATTTCGTCCTACGCTGACGTAAAGGGAGGTTCGCGATGGGAACCATCAGATATCTCGCGGTCATCACCAAGGACCCCGACACCCTGGCGCGGTTCTATACCGAAGAGGTCGGGATGGAGGAGCTCGATCGTTCCCCCGAAGGCGATATCTCCCTGACGGAGGGCTACTACAACCTGACCCTGTTCCGCCAGCGCCCCGACCTGATCGAGCTCCGCATCGAGCCGGGCCTGCACCATATCGGCATGAACGTGGACGACATCGGCGCGGTGATCGACAGGTACCACGAACTGGTGCCGGGCGGCATCGTGGTGGAGGAGCCCGACGGCATCCAGTACGGCGAGGTCCGCATCTTCGATCCCGAATGCAATCCCATCAGCCTGTCGGAGAACGGCTTCGGCGTGGGTCCGGGCAAGCGCGGCCTGCCCCGCATCGGCCACATCGCCATCCACACGCTGCAGCCCCAGCGCTCGTCCGATTTCATGACCGCGCTGTTCGGCATGCGGGAGTTGCGCACCACCGAGGAGCGCCGCGGCCAAGGCCGGTTCAACTGCTTCATGGGGGACGGCTACACCAACCTTGCGCTGCATCCCTATTACCGGACCCGGGACGACCGCGGCTATGCCCTCTACAACCGCATCGGCCATGACGGCAACGAGGAAAGCCCGGAAGAGCGCCGCTTCGGCATCCACCATTTCGGCCTGTTGATGCGCGATGCCTCGCAGAAGGCGGAGCAGCTGAGCCACGGGCGCACCCTGGTGGCCGACCGGCCGCTCGAGCGGCCCTATGCGGAGTTCCGGGTGCTGGACCCCGACGGCAACGGCTTCGACCTCACCCAGAACAAGGGCTGGGAGGTGGACGTCGACAAGTGGGAGCGGGTGGAGTAACCCCGGGCCGCTCCCCACCCGAACCGCGAGACCGGCGGGCGAAGGTCGCCGGTCGATCGCGGACAACCGAACGAGGAGGAAACGATGTCACAGACCGAAGACCCGACCCAAGCGGGGGGCGAGCTGCGCGGCGCGGAGAAGAAGGAGGCCTTCTTTCAGGCGGCGGAAGCCCTGATCCAGAGCTTTTCCTTCCACGCGCCCGATATCGAGTTCCCCAAGGAAAAGAAGAAGATCCACGTGAAGCTCGCGGGCACCAACCACGTCCGTGCCTCGGTCCAGGTCCTGCGCGAAGGGGGCGAGAACAACCTGCACTATCACCCCAACATGGACCTGATCTACATGGTGCTGAAGGGGCGAATCCGGTTCTACGGGCCCGGCGACAAGGTGATCGGCGACTATGGTCCCCTCGAGGGGGTGCTGCTGCCGGAGAATGCCCGCTACTGGTTCGAGAGCGTCGGCACCGAGGAGGCGCATCTCCTGCAGATCGCGGGCTTCCCCAAGGGCATCGACGCCTTCCGGCGCGTCGCCCTGGAAGTGCCGAAACAGGCCGACGGCGGCGAGGGCGTCTGGTACGACGGCGACAGCGGCAAGACGCTTTCCGACGCGGAACAAAAGGCCTTGGAGCTCCAGCAGAAAGACCGCTGAACACCGATCTGATATCTGGAGATATCGTTCCAAGGGTTTGGTTTCAAAAGGAAAAAACCGCTCCCGCTTTCCCCTCTCTGGGTTTCGCCGGAGCGGCCTTTCCTTTGGCGCGGTCCGCTGGCGCCGTTACTTGCAGACGATCTTTTCGGCCGCGGTGGCCTTGAACTCGAAGGCGCAGTCCATGCCAGTCTTGAGCGCGCCGCGCTTGGCCTTCTTGCCGCCGATCGTCACCTTGGTCTTGCTCTTGGACACCCTGAGCGTCACCTTCTTGCCCCCGTTCTTGATGATCACCCGGCGGCCGCCGCGCTTGATCCCCTCGATCTTGGCCAAGGCCTTCTCGAGGGGGATCTTCGCCATCTTGAGCGGCTCTCGGTTCTTCGCGACCTCCTTGGCCCGCTCCACCACCGCCTTGGGCGTCGCGTAGATGCGCTTCAGCATGTCCTGCATCTCGGACCCGTCGATGGCGGCGATCTCGAGCTTCAGCTTCTCGGCGGCCTTGGCGAAGGCGGGATCCGTGATCGTCGCCATGAACGCCTTCCGCAGGATCGCGACGCGCTCGGCGGGCACGCCCGGCGGCGCGGCATAGGGCCGGCCCATCTCGTTCTTGGCGGCATAGAGCTCGATGATCTGGCGGACCTCCTCATTGGGCGCGAGCTCCGCCGCCGCGGGCACCTTCGGCAGGCCCGGATGGCGGCTGATGGAGAACTGCATGACGACGTTCACCTTGCTGTCCCGCACCCAGTCCGGGCGCGTCGCCTTGAGGGTGGTCCACGGCATGGAGCCGCGGCCCTCGACCTCGCCCCGCAGCATGGCGAGGTTCATGGCCTCACCCGTGGGATAGCCCGCGACGATGGTGATCTTGGTGCCGAGCAGGTTGTTGATCAGTGCGGGCAGGGTGACGCTGTCATTCCCCGCCGCGGTGCCGGCGACGATCAGGCCCCGGCTCTTGAGATCGGCGAAGCTCTTGACCGGCACCTTGTGCCAGGCGATCACCAGGGGAATCTCCTTGTTGATGCTGCCGAGCCAGTTGAGCTTGTTGACGTCGAAACGCGCGCCCTTGCCGTCGAGCAGGTTGTAGATCAGCATCCCGCGGTTGAACGTCCCGAAGGCGGAGCCGTCCTTGGGCGCCTTGACGTAGAGGTAGTTGAGCCCCACCAGCCCGCTGGCGCCGGGCCGGTTCTGCGGGATCACCTTGGGCTTGCCCGGCATGTGGCTGGTGAAGTGGCGCGCGACCAGGCGGGCATAGGTGTCGTTGCCGCCGCCGGGGCCGGCACCGATCACCATGCGGAGCTTGGTCTTCGAATAGAACTCCGCGGAGCTTTCGGCATTGGCTGCGAACAGCGGCAGCGTGACAAGACACAGAGCGCCAAGGACGGCGCGCGACATGAACTGGGCCATGGCATTATCCTCCCGATAGGCTGGTACGAACCTGTTCTTGATTTCGATCTGGCCCTGGAAGTCTAGGCCGATGATAGGTTGAAGGAAAGACCGGGCATGGGGCGGCGCGGGCCGGTCCGGAGCGAGAAGGGGAGACGTCGATGAAGGCCGTGATCTACACCAACCGGCGGGAGGACCGGATCCTGGAATTCGCCAAGGATTTCCCGGACATCGAGTGGTCGATCGTGTGGTCGCCCGGCGAACTCGAGGCCGCCGTCGCAGACACCACGCTGGTCGTCTTCTCCAACCGCATCTGCACGCCAGAGGTGGGCGCGGCGCTGCGCCGCGGGGCGGGCGCGGCGCTCAGATGGGTGCATTCCCATTCCGCCGGGATCGAGCGCCTGAGCGTCATGGGCGTGCCCGAAGGCGTCCCCATCACCTATTCCGCGGGCGCCAAGGCGCCGGTCTGCGCCGAGCACGGCATGATGCTGCTGCTCGCGCTGTCGCGCCGCATCTGGGAGCTCGACGCGGCCAAGGCGCGGCATTACTGGGCCCGGCGTGAGATGAACTTCACCATCCGGTCGCTGGAAGGGGAGACCCTGGTGATCATCGGCCTGGGCGGCATCGGACGCGAGGTCGCGCGCAAGGCCAAGGCCTTCGACATGCGGGTGGTGGCCGTCTCCCGCGAGGCTAGGGCCGGCGCCGACATCGACGCGGTGCTGCCGCGCGAGCGCCTGCATGAGGCCCTCCGCGACGCCGATGCCGTGATCATCGCGACCGACTCCGATGCCACCAGCCGCAAGATGATGGACAGGGCGGCGTTCGCGGCGATGAAGCCCACCGCCTACCTCGTCAACATCGCCCGCGGCGAGATCGTCGACCAGGACGCCCTCGTCGCGGCGCTCCGGGAGGGGCGGATCGCGGGCGCGGCGACGGATGTCGCGGACCCGGAGCCGCTCGACCCCGGGAACCCGCTCTGGGACATGGAGAACGTCATCATCAGCCCCCATGTGTCGGCCGCCGGCAACAACGTGAGCTACCGGCGGCTGAAGGCGCTGTTCGAGGGCGAGCTCCAGCGCTTCAGGGCGGGCCGGCCCTTCGCCCATGCCTTCGATGCCGAGGCCGCCGCCAGGCGCTCGGGCGCGCGCGGCTGAGGGCGGATCCATAATTGGGGTGTGACTCGGGCCCCGTTTCCCTATGCTCGTTCCCGGGCCCGGAATGTTCCCGGGCGGCAGGGAGGCACTGCGGCCGTGAGCCTGCGCGCGATGTTGAGGATGCCGCTGATCGGCCTGCTGGCCGTGATGGTGGCGTTCGGTTTCGTGCCTGCGGCCGGCGCCGTTCCGCCGCCGGCGGAGCCCGGCATCGAGGCTTCTTCCATTCCGGCGTCACCCGACGCCCGCGCCCCGGTCATCGAGGACGGCGAAGGGTTGCCCCGCGGCGATGGTGATGTCCCGCGGCCCGCGTTCGGGGCGGAGGACGACGAGCCGGCGAAGGCCATCGCTGTTGCACCGTACCTCTCCGATGGGGGCGGCGCCGAGCGGTTCTCCGTCTCCGGCGTGGACCCGCGGCCCCGCGCTCCCGCCTTCCTGCTCCCCTACGAGACCGGCCCGCCCGTCTCCTCGCTCCCCTGAATAGCGTGCAACGGCGGAACCCGACAGCCTCCGATCCGGCCCCGGTACCCGCCATACGGTCAATCGCCCGGCGCCGCGTCGGCGCGGCTCCCCGTCCGCGATGGGCGGGCCGTGCCGCGAGGCCGGACACGGTTCAAAGGAGTGAAAGATGGAATCCTCGACAAAGAGCGTGGCTCAGGTGTCGCCGGGAGCGCAATACCCGGCGAGCCGTCCGGGAATCCGCTTCGTGATCTGCGTTGCCCTGATCGCCATAGGGCTGACGGGATTTATCGTCTTCGGCGGATAGGCCGCGGGACGGGATGCGTCCCCCCTGGGTGCATCCCGCTTTCCCCCTTCGGCCCGCCCTTAGCCGGCCGCCGCCCTCGCCCGGGGGTTAGAGCCCGTAAAAGGTCCTTGGGTTGCGCACCAGGATATTTTCCGCCTGCTCGGCGCTGACCCGGCCGCCCGCCGCCCATTCGCGGACGCCCGCGAGGGCGCTCAGGTTGGCCGAGAATTCGGTATGGCTGTAGTCGGTGCCGATCATCAGGTGGTCTTCGGTCCCCAACCGGAGGATCGATGCGACATCGTCGATCTGGTCGATGGTGACATAGGCCCGGTTCTCGCGGAAAAGGTCGGGGGCGAGGCCGTAGAGGTCGGGCAGGCGGCTGTCCCGGCCGCGCGCCGCCGCGCGCCGGCGCGCCCCGATTCGGGGCTCTTTCGCTGGTCGGCGCCCGTTAACCATGTTAGCGTTTTTGTTAACCATTCCGCCCGGATCCGTCGGGGGCCGCGTCATGCCGAAGTGGGCTTCATTGATCGTCGCATTCCTGATCGGGATCGCGCGCCCACGCCGGCCGGCGCGGTCGTGGTGTGGCAGGACGGCGGCACGGGCCTGACGGGTGCGTTGAACGTGCCGGTGGCCGGCGAAGCGCTCCCCTACAACGTCACGTTCTCCGACAGCGGTCTCTCCTGCGCCGCCGTCTACGGCGGCTGCGCCTCGGGCGCCGATCTGGACACGACCTCGGCTCTGCTTGCCAACAGCATCGTCGACGCGGTGAAGGCGCAAGTTTTGGTCGATAACCCGCCGGCGCCGTTCAACTACGATACGGACCCGACCCTGGTTTCGGGGTGCGGCACGGCGCCCTGCTGGTATGCCGTGCCCTATGCCGCGGCCGGGGGCGACATCAGCGTCGTCTACATCGCCAATTTCGTGGGCAACAGCGACGCCCTCGTGAAGATCGCCGTAGGGGGGATCGGCAACGACGTATCCGCCAACGACTTTCCGCGTCCCGTCGGCGGTGATGTGCAATGGGTCCGTTTCTCGGTCGTTCCCTTGCCTCCGGCCCTCGTCCTCTTCGGATCGGGACTGTTCGCGCTTTTCGGCTGGCTGGGTCGGTGCCGCCGCAGGGCGCCGCGGGCGGCGTGAGGGCCGGTCCGCCTATTTCCGGCACACGCCCCTGAAAGTCTGGGCCTCGATATTCCTTTTCGTGCAATCGGCGACGGTACAGACCTGATAGACGCTCGCCCGCCAGTAGGTGCCGGACGCCCTGTCCATCACCCAGATCTCGCTGCCGACCTCCCTCGGGGCCCCCATCCAGCCCACCTCCACGGCGGTGATGAAGCGTTTGGTGAGGCGGGTAATTCGGTAGTCGGTCGACGATCCCCAGCGCATCCGCCGCTTCTCGAGGTCGAGCACCAATTGGGAGGCGTGCGCCCCGGTATCGGTCTTGCACTGTAGCGTGGTGGGCGCGGCGATGGCGGTGCCGGACGCCGCCAGGGGCCCGGTCAGCAGGGTGATCGCTGCCCAGAAGAGGTAACGACGCAAACGTGGGATCATGGCCCTCCCCCTGTCGGCCGCGCGATGCACCGACGGTTATCGAACGGTCAGGGACTTTAGCATGCGGCGCGGTAATTTCCGCGCGACTCGCGCCGGCCGGCGGGCCGCGCGGGCCGATCCGGTGACGGCGCTGCGCGCTTGCGGGCCGCCCTTGCGGCGACCCGCCTTGGCTAGGGGGAAGGGATAGGCCGGGCGCTCGTCATACCGGGCCCGCGGCCCGGCCCATACTTACAGCAAGCGGACCGCGGCGTAGCCGATTCCGCCCCAGGTGAGGGCGGCAACGCCAACCACGGCGAGCAAGGTTTTCCACGCCGCCCATTTTGCGGGCTCGCGGGGAGGCGAGGACTCGCGTTCGCGGCGATCGAGCACTCCGGTGGGCGCCGCTTCAGTTCGCGTGACAGACATCCGATCAGCCTCTCCAAAGATACTATCTTGGTCCGCGGTTCATTCCTGCCTTTGCAGCATCTTAGCGACCACGTCGTAGCTGGGGTGTGGCCTTTCTGTGATCTTTTCCGGGCTCGACCCAGTCGCGGCGGAGGTTGCCAAGCCTAAGTGTTCGCGAGGAAATCCAGCGCCTTGCCCCAGGCGTCCGCGGAGGCCGCCCTGGTTTCCGGCGCGTCATGGGCGGGATTCTGGAAGCCGTGGCCGACATCCGGATAACGGTGGAAGCTGTGCGGCACGCCGGCTTCGGTGAGCCGCGCATCGACCCGGTTCACGTCCTCGGGCGAGGGGTTGACGTCGTGGTCGCCGAAGAAGCCGATCACCGGGCAGGGGATGTCGCCGATCCATTCGAAGGGGGGCTCGCCTTCGTCGCCCCAGGAGACGAACATCCCGCCGCCGTAGAAGACGACGCTGCCGCGGAAGCCCGGGACCCTGGCCGCGCCCATCAGCGCCATGCGCCCGCCCATGCAGTGGCCGAGGATGAAGAGCCGCTCGCTCTTAACATCGGGGCGGGCCGCGAGGTACCCGGCGGCCGCCTCGATCTCGGCGATGACCTCGGAATCCTTGAGGAACTGCTTGCAGTCGCCCCCTTGGTACCCCTCGGGGCAACGGTGATAGAAGTTGGGCGCGCAGGCGAGATAGCCGCCCTCGCGCAAGGCGCGGATACGCCCCTTGGTGAACTCATCGAAGCCGCCGCGATGAAACATCAAGAGGACCGCCGGGTGCGGCCGCGGTCCGTCGGGCGTGTCGATCAACATATCCATGGCGTGGCCATGGATGTCGAGATGCTGGGTTTCCAACGATTCCTCCGTCGACGGGAACCCGTGACCCGGGCCGGGCCACAGGACCGGGTTCGTCGTTCTATTTGTTTTTCTTCTTCTTTTTCTTCTTTTTGGCTTTCGGCGCGCTGGCCGCGATCTTCTTCGCGCGCGCCAGCAGCTTGGGATCGACGTCGCGGCTTTCGGCCACGAGCTTCTGGAGGTCTTCGCCCTTGAGCGGCTCCAGCGCCAGCTTGGTTCGTTTCAGGTCGGCCAGGAACTTCTCGTCATGGACCGCCTTCCAGAACGCCGCGCGCAGCAGGGCGACGCGGGCCGGCGGCACGCCCGGAGGCGCGACGACCGAGCGCCCCACCTGGGACGGGCCGGCGAAGAATTTCAGCAGCCTGAGGTCGGCCTCGTTCTTCGCAAGGTCCAGCATGCGCGGCACGTTGGAGAGCTCGGCGTTCTTGTCCCCGCCGGTCTGCAGCAAGAGGCGGATCTTGCCTTCCTTCAGCCATTCGGCCTGCCGGGACTTGAGCGCCGTCCAAGGCCGGCTGAGGCCCTGAATCTCCCCCCGTTGCATCGCGAGCAGTGCCTCGCCGGTGCCCTTGTAGCCGGTAATCATCTTGATCTTGGTGCCGATGACGTTGTTCATGATGGTCCAGTTGAGGCGCGAGGCCGCGCCGGTGGCGGAGACCACGAACTCGGTCGCAAGCGCGTCCTCGATCTTCTTGATCGGCGCGGTGTGCCAGGCGAACAGGACCGCGCTGTTGGTCACGAGGCGCCCGAGCCACTGGAACTTCGACACTTCGGCCTTGAGCCCCTTGCGGCCCAGGAGCTCGAAGGCCTGGATCGACTGGTCGATCATGCCGATGACGGACCCATCCTGCTTGGCGACGGCGAAGAGATGGTTGGTCGCGCGGATGCTGCCGGCGCCCGGCATGTTCTGGACGATGATGGTGGGATTGCCGGGCAGGAAACGGCCCATATGGCTCGCGATCAGGCGGCTGTAGGCGTTGTAGCTGCCGCCGACGCCGAACCCGACGATGAAGGTCATCGTCTTGCCCTTGTAGAAATCGTCGGCCCGGGCGGCTCCTTGGCCCCCCGCGATGGCCATGGCGCCCGCGGCCGCCAGGGCCAGGGCGGTCATCTTCCTTCTCGTCATTGGTCTCCTCCCTTCGTTTTTCGCCGGCCGGGGTGCCGGGAACGGGGCGACCGCCGGCCGGGCTGCGGATGGCACGGAGTATGCGGCCTTCGCCGGGCCCTGCCAATAGGGTCCGTCACGAGGGAAGCGCGCTGGTCAGCCAGCCGGTCGGGATATCCCGGCCGAGGCTGAGCGCCCTCGCCTTCTCGATGATGAGCGCGCCCGTGGCCGCGAATTGAAAGCCGAGGCCGGCGTAGTTGAGGAACATGGTGATCTCCTCGTCCGAGGCTCGGCCCGGCGCGCGGTCCAGCAGCAGATCGGGCAGGGTCGGCATGTCGCGCTGGCCGATGGCCGAGGTCATGCGGTCCTTGGCCCGGTCCGTGTCGCGGGAGAGGTCGGCGCCCTCGATGCGGGTGATGCGCGATTCCGCGCCGGTGACATGGGTGAAGACGCGATCGGCGCGGGCGACGGTCTCCGGCGGCAACTCGAGCCGCTTGACGCTCGAGACATGCATTCCAGGCTCGAGCAGCTCGGGCGGCAGCACTGGCTGCATGCTGTTGGTGGCGCAGGCGACGATGTCGGCCCCCGCGACCGCCTCTTCCAGGCTGTTCGCGGCGGCGACGTCGATGCCGAGCTTGTCCGACCATTCGGCGGCGAAGGCCTCGCGCCGGGCGGGGGTCGGGCTGTAGCAGCGGATCTCGGCGATGTCGCGCACGCAGGCCGCCGCCATGGCCTGGCCGCCGGCCTGCCAGCCCGCGCCCAGGATGGCGAGCGTGCGCGCGTCCCCGCGCGCGAGCCTCTTCGCCGCCAGCCCGCAGGCCGCACCCACGCGCATGCGCTGGACGATGCCGTCGGGATAGATGGCGAGCGGTTCGCCGGTCTCCGTGCTGAACAGGAGGACCAGGCCGACATAGCGGCCCCCCGGCGCGGCGGGGACCTTCTCCCGGCGCAGGCCGTGCTCGGTCTCGGGCCAGGTCAGGATGTCGGAATTGATGCGCACCGCGCCGATGCCGAAGCCCGGCACCGTGCCCGCCATGGTCAGGAGCGAATGGAGCGCATCCTCCCGCCCGGTGGGGGAGAGAATCTCGCCCCGCACGCCGGTCGCCGCTTCGTTCCGGCCGAGCGCCTTGTAGGCGTCTTCGCTGGCGGCGAGGCAATCGGCCATGCCGAGCGCCGCCTCGACGTCTTCATTGGAGAGGATCAGGGTCATGTCATGGAGCCTCCGCCTTGGCCGCGAGCAGCGGCCTAAACCGCGTCATGTCGTCCACCGTTTCGAGCGCCTCGACGGCGGCGACGAGGCGCCGCGCCCGTGCCGCGCCCAGGACCGGGTCGATCAGCCCGCGCGCCTTGGCGGCGACCTCGTCCCAGGTCATCGGGTTGTCGGGTGTCCCGCGCACGACGCGGGTGCGCCGCCGCAGTTTCCTACCGTCCCTGGTGGCGACCTCGACGATCGCCTGGCGGCGGGGTCTTGCTCTCATCAGCGCCTCGCTCGGGACCACGCGGATGCGGTCGCGGAGCTTGACGATCGCCGAATCCCTCATGCGCCCCAGGTCGTGGGAGCTTGCGAAACTCAGCGTGCCGTCGGCGAGCATCAGGGCGCCGAGATGCTGGGCGTTGATGTTGGGCATGGGGGCATTATCGACGGTGCGCGCGCCGCGCGAGGGAAGGTGGATGGCGACGGACTCTGTGTTATCCGCGGTGACGCCCTTCTCGCGCATCAGCCATTCGAGGGAATCGAGCGCCGCCTGCATGGGCGATCCCACCGTCCAGCGCTTGATGTTGGTGTCCATGATCTCGTAGCGCCGGCCGAGCCCGTCCGCCAGCGCCGCGATCCGCGGCCTCGGCGAATAGGCCGAGAGGAAGTTGCGCTCGCCCGAGAACACGTCGTCGACGCCGGTGAACCCGCTCGCCACCATGGTCGCCGCCATCACCCCGGCATGGGCCGGCATGCCGGCGAAGTCGAAGGCCTTCTCCACGTGCTCGGCATCGCGCACGTTGGAGGTGCAGCCCGAGGCGAGCTGGGCGCAATAGGAGAGGAGGAAACGCGCGCCGGTGGCATCGACCCCGAGCAGCGCGCCCGCCGCGGCGCCGGCGCCGAAGGTGCCGCCGAAGCTGTGGGGGCTGCGGCAGGCGGCGGTGAAGGCATCGACGTCGAGCGCCTTGGTCAGCCGGCAGCAGACGTCGTACCCGAGCACCACCGCCCGGAGGAACGCGGACCCGCCGGCGTGGGCGCGCTGCGCCGCCGCCAGCGCCGCCGGCACCACGGCGCAGCCGGGATGGGTATGGGAGGAGACGTGCGAATCGTCGGTCTCATCGGCATGGGCCAGCATGCCGTTGGCGAGCGCGGCGTTGGCCGCCGCGGTGACGATGCGCGAGCCCGCGACGCCGGCCTCCGGCGTCCCCCCGAGCCCCGCGGCATAGGCAATCGCGCGGCGGCCGGGTAGCAGGCGGGAGCCCGACACCATGGCGGCGAAGGTATCCAGCACGTGATGCTTGGCCTTGGCCGCCACCGCCTTGGGCAGGCGCCGCTTCCCCGCCCCTGCGATAAATCGGGCGAGGTCCGTCGTTTCGGGGCTGACATTGGCGAGCGGCTGGATCATGCCTGGAACGCTAGGGCCGGTCCCGGCGCGCCGCCAGGCGGGATTCCGGACACGGGCCGTGGGAGGGAGGTAAGGCCGGGCGACGGGGCAGGGCCCCGCCGTCCCGGACCGAGAGGCGGGGCTAGCCGCCCTTCTTCATCGTGTTCGAGCTCTTCTTGCCCTTCTTCTTGCGCTTGGTGTAGGCGCGGTACTGCTTGACCACCGAAGCCGGCACCTTGACCAGGTTGGCCGCGATATAAGCCTGCAGGTCCGGCCCGGTGCTGGGCGCGACATGGATGCCGCGCTTCTCAGCATATTCCCGGAAGGCCTTGTCCTTGGCCAGCGCCTGATGGGCGTCGCGCAGGACCTTGGTGGCCTCGGCGTTCATCTTGGGCGGGCCGAGGAGCGGCACGCCGACGCGGCCCGGCGCGCTGAGCAGCGTCAGGAGCGCCTTCTCCTCCGGATCGGTGACGAAGCTCTCGACCGTGGGCAGGTTGGGCTCGAACGGGAAGGTCTGGAAGATCGGGATGATCTTCTTGTCGGCGATCATGTCGGGCCGCGTGCTCTGGAGCGAGCCTTCGTGGGAGAACAGCCCGTCCACCTCGCCGCGCTCCATGGCCAGAAGCACCGCGTTCATCCCCGGATAGCCGTGAACCGGCCGGAAGGGGAAGCCGTGGTACTTGGCGAGCACCTTGGGCACGACGATGTTCTGGGAGCGCGCCGACAGGCCGCCCAGCACGATCGTCTTCTTGGCCTTCTTGAGGTCGTCGAGGGTATTGATCCCCGCCTTGGCGTTGAGCCACAGGATGGCGTTGGTGCTGGCGGTCGAGCCGATATAGGTGAACTCGGTGAGCACGTAGCGCGCGCCCTTGTGGCCGATCGAATTGGCGAGCAGGAAGCCGCTGCGCCCCGGCATGCCGATCTCGAACCCGTCGGGCTTGCCCTTGGCGTAGAGATAGTTGCCGAGGATCAGCCCCCCGGCGCCCGGCATGTTCTTGGCGATGATGTTGGGCCGGCCGGGGATGAAGGCGGGATAGAAACGCGCGATGGTGCGCATCTCGTTGTCGATGCCGCCGCCCGGCGGATAGCCCGCGTAAAGCGTGATGGACTTGTTGACGAAATAATCCTGGGCGGACGCGGCACCGGCGGCCGCGGCCAGGACCGCGGCGGCGAAGAGCGCGCCGGTCAATCGTGCGATTGCCATGTTGGCCTCCCTCTTGAGTGCGCCGTTGGCCGGCCGGCGATCCCGCGGGCCGGAGTCCGGCACCTAATCGACCTTTTCCTTCTTGCGGGCCTGCCGCGCGGTGCGTTCGGGCAGGTATTCCTCGGTCTGAAATCCGTGGACCGAGATATCGAACAGGTTGCCGTCGGGATCCATGCCGCGGAGCTCGGCATAGGGCCGGTTGGAGGGGCGGACCTTCGGCTCCGGCAGGCCGTGCGACTGCAGCTTGCCGGAGATCGAATCCGGTTCGTCGACGGCGAAGCCGAAGTGATTGAGGCCCGGAGGCGAATCTTCCGGCCGGCTCTGCAGGATGGCGAGCGTCAGATAGCCGTCGCTCAGATAGGTGGCGCCCGATTCCTGGCGCAGGATCACCTCCATGTCGAAGGCGTCGCAGTAGAAATCGGCAAGACGCTTGGGATCGGGGGATTTGATCGCCAGGTGGCGGATCTTGGGTTTGGACATCATTTTCCTCCAGTCTCGGGCGCATCGAGTGGTCTTCGAACCTGCGCCGTATCGTTCGCAGGAAAGGCTAGGCGAAGCCCCGGCCCGAGTAAAGCGGCCCGAGTAAAGCGGCCCGAGTAAAGCGGCCCGAGTAAAGCGGCCCGAGTAAAGCGGCCCGAGTAAAGCGGCCCGAGTAAAGCGGCCCGAGGCGCGCGGGCGCGCCCGCATTCCCTCGGGGCGCCGCGGGCCGGCGGCCGGGAAGGACCCCCCGGCCCCGCGGTCAGTTCTTCTTGCGCTTCTTCTTGGCGCGCTTGCGATAGACGATGGACTTCATGCGGGCGACCAGCTTTCCGTCCAGCGCCGCGGTCTCGGCGACCAGCGCCTGGATTTTCTCGCCCTCCATGGGCTTCAGGCTGATCCGCTGCTTCGCGGCCTCCGCCAGGAACGCCGGGTCCTTCAGCATGGCGGCATAGGCCTTGCGCATGAAGGCGACGCGGTCGGCGGGCACGCCCGGCCCCATCACGACCGGCCGGCCGATGGTGGCGATCGCGGTGTAGACGCGCGCGATCTTGCGGTCCGCATCGTTCTTCACGAGGTCCACCAGCAGCGGGATGCCCTTGAGCTCGGGATCGGGCACCGGCTCCAGGGCCACCTGCAGGATGGGCACGAGCTTGCGGTCGCGGATCCAGTCGGGGCGGACCGCCTTCCAGGCGGACCATGCCTGGCTCGCGCGGCCGTGGATCTCGCCCCGTTCCATGGCGAGGTTGATGGCATCGCCGCCCTTGTAGCCCGTCACCAGCTTGATCTTGGTGCCGAGGAGCGCGTTGAAGAGCCGCGCGTTGGTCGCGTCCATGGAGCTGATGCCGCCCGAGCCCATGACGACTTCCTTCTCCCTCATCTCGGCGAGCGATTTCACCGGCGAGGTATGGAAGACGGTCGGAACCGAGACGGCGTCCATCGCGTAGCCGATCCAGTGGAACTTGGTCGGGTCGTAGCGGGCGCTTTTTTCTCCGAACATGGCCGTGAAGATGATCCCGGGAACGACCGCGCCGAGCACCGATCCGTCCTGGGGTGCGACGTTGTAGAGGTAGTTGGAGGCGATCAGGCTGCCGCCGCCCGGCATGTTCTGGACCAGGATCGCCGGCTTTCCGGGAAGCTGGTTGCGGATGTGGCGCGCGGTCAGCCGCCCCATGAGGTCGTAGCTGCCGCCCACCGCGGTGCCGATGATCATCCTCACCTTGGTCTTGGAATAGAACTGTTCGGCCGTGTCCGCGGCGTCGGCCGTTTGCGGCGTCCCGGCGACGAGGCCGAGGATCAGGCAGGCGAGGGCACTCGCCGGGGTTGGAATTTTCATGGAAGACCTCCCAATTGGATGCCTGGTATTAGGTTTTCTTATTGCGCTTCATGTGTGCCCAATCCTGATCCGAAGTCAAGGGGCGCCGGGCCCGGACCTCCGGCTTCACGCCGCGCGTTAGCGGGCGATGACGTCGGGGTCGGGATCGACGCCGAGTCCGGGGCCGTCCGGCACTCGCAGGGCACCGTCCTCGAGGTCGAAATATCTTCCCATGGGATTGGCGGCGAGCGCGCAGTAGCGGTGCTCGACCGGCACGTCGTCCTCCATCGCGGCGATCAGGTGGACGGTGGCGATCAGGCCGGGGCCGATGAAGGGCGAATGCGGCACCACTTGCAAGCCCTCGCCGCGTGCGAACCGGATCGTCTTGAAGACATCGGTGATGCCGCCGAGCTTCACCACGCTGGGCTGGACGATGTCGACGGCGCCGGCCCGGGCCAGCCAGCGCACGTCGTTGGGATTGCCGAGGTTCTCGCCGATCGCGATGGGCACGCCGGACTCACTGCGGAGCCTTGCGAGCGAATCGTAGTCGTCGGGCGGCGTGATGGGCTCCTCCAGCCAGGTGAGGTCATGGGGCTTCATGGCGCGGGCCATCTCGAGCGCCTGGCCGGGATACCAGGCGCAGTTGGTGTCGACCATGAGCGGCACGCCCGGCCCCGCGGCCTTGCGCGCGGCGGCCACCGCCTCGGGCGTCTTCTCGTGCAGCTTGATGCGGGTGTAGCCCTTGCCGAGCGCGGCCTCGGTGATCCGGGCGACGGTGTCGGGCTCGATCAGCCTGAGGAGGCTGGCATAGGCGGGGATGCGTTCCTTGCCCTTGCCGCCCAGCAGCCGCCAGATGGGTGCGCCCTCGACCTTGCCCTTGATGTCCCACAGCGCGATGTCGAGCGCCGAAAGGGCGAAGCGCGCGGGGCCGCCGTGCATCATGTTCTGGAGCTGGCGCTTGATGGCGGTGGTGATGCCGTCGATGTCCGCCGGATCGCGGCCGATGGCGCGGGGCGCGATGGCGTCGCGGATGGCGGGAATGGTGACCGGCGTGGTGGCGAAGCCAAAGGCCTCGCCCCAGCCGGTGATGCCGGCATCCGTCTCCACCCGGACGAGGACCGCGTCCATCTTCTCGCGCACCTCGCCCGATCCCATGGCCGGCCTCGGCGCGCCGTGCTCGTAGGGCACGTGGATCAGGATGGGCTCGATCGCGGTGATTTCCATGGCGTGCCTCGATGGCCGGGGACGCGCGGCGGCGCGGCGTCGCCCGGCGCAAGAAACAACCCCCCGGCGGGGCCGGGGGGTCGCGGTCGCTCCGGTCAGGAGGACTTCTTTTTCTTCTTCTTTTTCTTCGCCTTGCGGCAGACGCTCGGGTCCTTGGCGATCTTCTTGCAGGCCAGCACGCGTTCCGCCTTGGCGACGCCGAGGAGCTCGGCGACGCGGTTCAACGTCGCCTGATCGGCGCCATAGAGCTTCTTGATCGAGGCGACCATCTCCTCGCCGGTCATGGGATCGACCGACAGCCGGAGCTTCTTCATCTCCGCGAGGAATGCCTTGTCCTTCATGGTGGCGTTGAAGGCGGTCCTGAGCGCCTTCAGCTTGTCCCCGGGGATCGCGGGCGGCGCGAGATAGGGCCGGCCCATCTCCTGGACGATGCCGAAGAACTCGTAGACCTTCTTGTCCTGCGCGCTCACCAGGTCCATGGCGTTGGGCACGTCGGGATACCTGGCATGCCGGGTCAGAGCGACCTGGCCGATGACGTTGATCTTGTTGTAGACGAACCAGTCCGGGCTGGAGGCCTGCAAGGTCGAATAACCAAGGCCGCAAATGGCATCGACCTCGCCTCGTTCCAGCGCCAGCCGGCTGCCGGTGGTGGAATAGCCGGCGATCACCTTGAACTTGGTGCCGATGGTCTGGTTCAGGAGCAGGGGCACGGTGGCGGAGTTGCCGCTGCGCCCGGTGGCGGAGACCGTCGCCTCCTTGCCGATCAGCTGCTTGATGCTGGTGACCTTGCTTCGCGCCTTCCAGGTTACGCAAAGATGGTGGGTCTTGCCGATCGACCCGATCCAGCTGAATTTCGGGATGTCGAACTTGGCCTTCTGGTTGCCGAGCAGGTTCTCGTCGAGCAGCGCGTTGTAGGTCGCCATCGCCCACGACCCGTCCCGCGGCGCCTTGTTGAAGGCGAAGTTGGTGGCGAGCAGGCCGCTGGCACCCGGCATGTTCTGCACGACGATGCGGGGCTGGCCGGGGATGTATTGCGCGTAGTGGCGGGCGAAAGCCCGGCTGTAGACGTCGTAGCCGCCGCCGGCGCCGGAGCCGACGACCATCCTCAGTCCCTTGGTCTTATAGAATTGCGTGACCGAATCGGCGGCGAAGCCCTGTGCGGGCAGGGCCATCAAGACGAAAGCGCCAAGGGCGGCCGCCGAAACTGCGATTGTTCTCTTCGACATGGTGATGCCTCTCCTCGTTGAATGGCCGCCTTGGGGGCGTTTGCCAAGCCTCACGCTTGATCCCGCCGCCGGCCGTTGCGCCGGCTCCGGCCATTCGCTCATGCCGATTGTAGCAGTCCCGCAGTTTCCGGCAACTCCCCGGCAAATCGGCGCCCAGGTGCGCGGACGCAGGTGTATACTGGCGCCCGTCGATGAAGCAAGGCCGGGTGCAACCCGGCGGCGCGCGAGGGCGCAGGGAGGGCGAGGAAATGACACTGGATCTGATCATACGCGGCGGCACGGTGGTGGACGGATCGGGCCTGCCGGGCTACCGCGCCGATGTCGGGATCGGCGATGGCCGGATCGCCGCCATCGGCGATCTCGCCGGCCAATTGGCGGGGCAGGCGATCGATGCCGAAGGCCGGGTCGTCGCGCCCGGCTTCATCGACGGCCACACCCACATGGACGCGCAAGTGTTCTGGGACCCCATCGGGACCTGTTCCTGCTGGCACGGGGTGACCTCGGTGGTCATGGGCAATTGCGGTTTCTCCCTCGCCCCCTGTTCGGAGCAGGAGAAGGCACTCGCCGTGCGCAACCTGGAGCGCGCCGAGGACATCTCCCCCGCGGCCATGGAGGCGGGCATCCCCTGGTCCTGGACCAGCTTCCCCGAATACCTCGATGCACTGGACGGCACGCCCAAGGGCATCAACTACGCCGCCTATATCGGCCATTCGGCGCTGCGCACCCATGTCATGGGCGAGCGCGCCTTCGACGAGGAGGCCTCGGCGGACGACCTCGGCGCCATGGTCGGCATCGTGGGCGAGGCCATGCGGGCGGGCGCCATCGGCTTTTCGTCCTCGCGCTCGCGCGCCCACCTGACCCCCGACGGGCGGCCCGTCGCCAGCCGCGTCGCGCATTGGGACGAGGTGCGCGCCATCGTCGACGAGATGGGCCGGCTCGGCGCCGGCGTCTTCGAACTGGCCAAGGAGAACAACCGCGACGACGCGGAGAAAGCCAAGGATTTCTACCGCAGGCTCAAATCCATGGCGGTGGAGACGGGGATTCCCGTGACCTTCGGGGCGCTCGCCCACCGCAAGGCCAACACCAACGACTGGCGCCCGCTGTTCGACCTCGCCGACGACACCGTGGCGGCGGGCGGCCGCATGGCGGTGCAGGCGACCGGCCGCTGGGGGGCGATCCTCTTGTCCTTCGAATCGGTGACGCCCTTCGACGGCGCGCCGGTCTGGCGCGACATCCGCAAGCTGCCTCTCGGCGAACAGGAAGCGGCGCTCCGCAATCCCGAGACCAGGGCGAAGCTGGTCGAGGCGGCGAATGCGCATCAGCGCCGGCCCGGCGACGCCGTCGGCGGCGAGGCGCGGCCGGCCGAGTTCGACTGGATCTTCCCCATGCTGTCGGCCCTGCCGCCCTACCGGTCCTTGGCCGAGATCGCCGCGGCCGAGGGCAAGGACCCGGTCGAGGTGATGATCGACATGGCGCTCGAGGCGCACCTCAAGCGGTTCTTCCTGCAGCCCATCTTCAACGAGGACCCGGACGAGGTCATCGCCATGCTGCGCCATCCCCGGACGCTGGCGACGTTCTCCGATTCCGGCGCCCATGTCTCGCAGATCTGCGATGCCTCGCTGCAGACCTACGTGCTCGCCCACTGGGTGCGCGAGCGCCGGGCGATGACCATGGAACACGCCGTGCGAAAGATGACCTTCGACATCGCCTGCTTCTTCGGGCTCGGCGGCCGGGGCCTGCTGCGCGAGGGCTATGCGGCCGACGTGGTGGTCTTCGACCCGGAAACCGTGGCGCCGGACATGCCGAGCCTCGTCAGCGACCTGCCGACCGGCGCGCGGCGCCTCAGGCAGACCGCGACCGGCGTTTCGGCCACCGTCGTCAACGGCGAGGTGTTGCTGCGTGACGGCGAGGCCACGGGCGCGCTGCCCGGCCGGGTGCTGCGGGGGCCGCTGGCGGCGAATTAGGGGAAACCTTTCTCACGAAAGGCCGGGGCGCCGGGCTGAAGAGCACCGGCGCCCCGCGTCCTTGATCCCCGGTGCGGTGGTCTAGAGGCGCCGGTCCGGGGCCGTGCCCATCAGCGCCTGGCCGGCGAACTGGAAGTTCGACAGGTGCGCCTGGCCCTGGGCGGTCAGCGTGTGGATGTCGCGGAAGCGGCGCTCGAAGGGGCCGTCCTCGAAGATCCCGTTGGTGCCCGAGGAAATATGGGCGAAGTCGCAGACGTCCTTGGAGGTGATCATGGCGTTGGAGATCGCCGTGCGCAGCAGGGCGCGATGCTCCAGATCGGGCTCGTCGCCGGCCGAGAGCGTATCCCAATAGGCTTCGATCATCTCGAACAGGTAGCTGCGGGCGGCGTTCAGCCGGCCGGTGTGCTGGGAAACCTCGGACTGGATCACGGCGTTCTCGCTGAGCGTGCCGGGGAAGCCGGACGGCTTCTTGACCAGCGCGAGCTTCTTGAACTCCGCCAGCATCGCCCGGGCGAGGCCGAGCGCGATCCCGGTGAAGCCGATGCCGTAGGCGGTGAGGATCGGGATGCGGTAGAGCGGCCCGTCCTCGAGGACGGCTGCGTAGCCGTCGCGGATCAGGGTGTAGGCCTCGGGCACGAACTGGTCCTTGACCCGGTAGTTGTTGGAGCCGGTGCCCCGGAGGCCCAGCACCCGCCACACGTCGATGACCTCCACCTGGTCGATGGGGAACAGCATGGTGCGCTGGACCGGCTTGCCGTCCTTGCCGCGACTGGGCTCGCCGTTCGCCTCATAGACGATGGAATGGCCGCCCGCCCAGGTGGCATTGGGCAGGCCGCTCCCGAACATCCACAGGCCCGAAGAGTTGTAGCCGCCCTCGACCGCGACCGCCTTGGCGTCGCCCCGGGCGGGGCCCCAGGCGAGCACCGCGTTCTTGGGGCCGAACACGTCGCGCGCGATGTCCCTGTCCAGGCGCGCGGAGGCGAGGGAGCATCCCAGCCCCTGGCCCAGGCACCAGGCCGTGCTGGCGTCGGCGCCGCCGACCGCCTCGAGCACCGCGGTGTATTGCATCGGCGTGGCCTCGCCGCCGCCGATGGAGCGGGGCATCAGCATCTTGAACAGCTGCGCCTCATGGATCGCCGCCATCACCTCGTCGGTGACGCGCCGCTGCTTCTCGATCTCGTTGGAGGCCGCCTCGATCTGCGGCGCCAGCGTCTCGGCGCGCGCCACCCAATCGACGCCGCCGAGGTCCTCGGCGCTCGCGGCTTCGGTTTTCAGTTGTTCGCTCACTTGGCCGTATCCTCCCTTGCGTTCGCGGTCCGTCCCCGCCCTTGGACCAACCTATAGCATATAGATACCCGCCCTTGATGCCGGAGCCAAGCGGCAGGTTGGCGGTGTTGGCTCGCGCGGGGATGGGCGCGGCGCCACCCCATGCGCATCATCCTGCGCTATGATGGCCCCGAGGCCGCCCCGGCGGCGGTGGAGTAGGGAGGAGTGACCCATGGCCAAGAAGCCCGCGGCGCGCGCCAAGGCGCCCGTCATCGATTTCCACACCCACGTCAACATGCCCGAGGTCCAGGCCTGGATCCGCGCCCACGCGACGGGGGATCGCAAGCCCCGGCCGCGGGTGAGCCGCGAATCAGCCGCCTTCCAGAAGCGCCAGGACGCCACCGTGAGCTCGCGCTCCTCCGACATGCGCGCGCGCATCCGCGACATGGACCGCGCCGGCATCGACATGCAGGTGCTGAGCGCCCATCTCACCCATTTCTGCTACTGGGCGCCGGCGCGCAAGGGGCTCGAGGTGGCGAGGATCTTCAACGACCGGGCGGCGGAGATCGCGGCCCAGCACCCCGACCGCTTCGCCTGCCTCGCCACGGTGCCGCTGCAGGCGCCGAAACTGGCCGTCCGGGAGCTCGAGCGTGCCCTCGGCCTCGGCCACCGCGGGATCGAGATCTCCTCGCGCACCGAGGACAAGGAGCTCGGCGACCCGGCGCTCGAGCCGTTCTGGGAGGCGGCCGCCGCGTTCGGGTTCCCGGTCTACATCCATCCCCACGGCTTCACCAGTCCCGAGCGCATGCGGCAGTATTTCCTGTGGAACTCCATCGCCCAGCCGCTCGAGGAGGCGATGGCGATGTCCTCGATCATCTATTCGGGACTGCTGGACCGGTACCCGAAGCTCAGGATCGTCATCGCCCATGGCGGCGGGTTCCTGCCCTACTACGCGGGCCGCGTCGACCGGGCCTTCGCCGTCCGGCCCGAGACCCGGGCCAACATCAAGCGCGAGCCGAGCGCCTACATGAAGCGGTTCTACTACGACACCTGCGTCTACAACCGCGACATGCTGACCTTCCTCGCCGGCAAGGTCGGCGCCGGACGCATCGTCATGGGCTCGGACTACCCGGTCTTCCTCAAGGAGCCGGATCCGGTCGGTTTCGTCAAGAAGGCGCGGGGGCTCACCGCGGACCAGCGCCGGGGCATCCTCGGCGGCACCGCGGCCCGCCTGCTCCGGCTCTAGGGCCGGACCTTCGCAAGACCGGCGCAACCGGAGCGGCGGGAGGAAGGCTGCCCGGGTTCGGCGACCCGATGCCGGCTCAGGGCCCGTGGCGGGCGTGGGGTCCATCGGCGTGCGATCCGCCGCAGCTTCCAGTCGTCATTCTCTTTTATTCCCGCGGTGTGAAGCGCTTCACATCGGTCGGATGTCCAGTTCCCTACCGTGGGTTTCGCAGAGGGCAGAAAGGCCTTGCCGGGGCCAGTCCCTCGGAAACGGAACCACAGAACCCATAGGGGGATAGGACGATGACAAGGATCAAAGCGATTATCGGTTTGCTGGTTGCGACGCTGGGTGCCAACGCGTGTGCCGCGACAAGCCATGCGCATCTCACCACCTAAGGGGGCAGGAGCCGTCAGCGGCCAACGGCGAATATATTCACCTTTGCCCATTGCTATGGCTCACCGGAGTGCCCATTTCATTGTTGCGTAGGCCATGCGGCTCCGCCACACGGAGGACCCGGCCTTACGGAAAGGTTCCAGAAATGACTGAACAGCCACCTCGGGGCGTGAACGCCGATACGAAGGGGTCACGGCCCAGTATGTTGAGTTACGCCGTGATGGGCGGCCTGCTCATCGCGTTCGTCTTATTCCTGATTCTCAATTAGACAGGCCGGATAACGACTTCGCAATTAGACGCTGGCACGAGGGGACTGCCGCTTTCTGCCGGTCCCATGTTGCCAATATGTGGCAGATCGTCAGGCATATAGGGAAACAAGAGAATGAAATTTAGACCATTGCATGACCGCGTCGTTATCGAGGCGCTCGTTGCAGACAAGAAGTCCGCGGGCGGCATCATTATTCCAGACACGGCCCAGGATAAGCCGTCCGAGGGCAAGGTGGCTTCTGTGGGCCCCGGCCTTCGCGGCGAAGACGGCAAGCTTCAGAAACCCGATGTCAAAAAGGGGGACCGGGTGCTCTTTGGCAAGTGGTCGGGCACCGAGGTCAAGGTCGACGGCAAGGATCTTCTGATCGTGAAGGAAAGCGACATCATGGGCATCCTGGAATAGGGCGCCGTCCGCGCTTTCACTTCACATCAATCAACGATAAGGAAGAGATCGAATCATGGCGAAAGACGTCAAATTTTCCACGGATGCACGCGACAGAATGCTCGCCGGCATCGATATCCTGGCCAACGCTGTCAAGGTAACCCTGGGCCCCAAGGGCCGCAACGTCGTCCTCGATAAATCCTATGGCGCGCCGCGCATCACCAAGGACGGTGTGACCGTGGCCAAGGAAATCGACCTCAAGGACAAGTTCGAGAACATGGGCGCGCAGATGGTGCGGGAGGTCGCGCAGCGGACCAACGACGAGGCCGGCGACGGCACCACCACGGCGACGATCCTGGCCCAGTCGATCGTGCGCGAAGGCGTCAAGGCGGTGGCCGCGGGCATGAACCCGATGGACCTCAAGCGCGGCATCGACGAGGCCATCAAGATTGTCGTGGCCGACTTGAGAAAACGCTCCAAGCCTGTCAAGACCAGCGCCGAGATCGCCCAGGTCGGCACCATCTCCGCCAACGGCGAGAGCGACATCGGCAACAAGATCGCCGAGGCCATGGACCGGGTCGGAAGGGAAGGCGTGATCACGGTCGAGGAATCCAAGGGCTTCGACACCGAGCTCGAGGTGGTCGAGGGCATGCAGTTCGACCGCGGCTATCTCTCGCCCTATTTCGTCACCAACGCGGAAAAGATGATCTGTGAGATGGAAGAGCCGGTGATTCTCCTTCATGAGTCCAAGCTTGCCAACCTCCAGGCGATGCTGCCGATTCTTGAAAAGGTCGTACAGACGAGCAAGCCGCTCCTCATTATTTCCGAGGACGTGGAGGGCGAGGCCCTTGCCACCCTGGTGGTGAACAAGCTGCGCGGCGGCCTCAAGGTCGCGGCGGTGAAGGCGCCCGGCTTCGGCGACCGTCGCAAGGCGATGCTTCAGGACATCGCGATCCTGACCGGCGGCCAGGTGATCAGCGAGGACCTCGGCATCAAACTTGAAAATGTCACGATGGACATGCTGGGCAGCGCCAAGCGCGTGTCCATCACCAAGGAGGAAACCACCATCATCGACGGCGCCGGCAGGAAAAACGCGATCCAGGACCGCTGCAAGCAGATCCGTCAGCAGGTCGAGGAGACCACCTCCGACTACGACAAGGAGAAGCTGCAGGAGCGGCTGGCCAAGCTGGCCGGCGGCGTTGCCGTGATCAAGGTCGGCGGGGCCACCGAAATCGAGGTCAGGGAACGCAAGGATCGGGTCGAGGACGCGTTGAATTCCACCCGCGCGGCGGTGGAGGAGGGCATCGTCCCGGGCGGCGGCGTGGCGCTGCTCCATGCCACCGATCGGCTGAAAAGCATCAATGTCGCAAATAACGATCAGAAGGTGGGCGTTGACATCGTGCGCCGGGCCCTGCAGACCCCGATTCGCCAGATCGTTAACAACTCCGGAGGCGACGGCTCATTGGTTGTCGGCAATCTCCTGGAGGGCAAGGATCAAAACAGAGGCTACAACGCCCAGACCGGCAAGTACGAGAATCTTGTCAAGTCCGGCATTGTCGACCCGACCAAGGTCGTGCGCACGGCGCTGGAAGCGGCGGCCTCGATCGCAGGGCTACTCATCACCACCGAGGCGATGGTGGCCGAAAAACCAGAAAAGAATGGCGCTCCGGCCATGCCTCCCGACATGGGTGGCATGGGGGGCTTCTAGTTCGTTTCCTCCCACAGAGGTCTTGGCTGAGGATCGGTCGAAGAAGCTCCGACTCTTTGACCGGCTTCCTCGTGAATGGCGCAAAGGGCTTTGCGATGCCGAATTTGCCCCATTCCAAGATGTCGAAAGAGCGATATGCGATTGAGCGTGCGATTCACCGCGATGGCTATTTGAAGGATCTCAATGACGAAGGCGATTGCACATCCAAGGGATGACCCTTTCATCTGTCCGGAATGTGGCTCCCGAAGAAGCGCCGGCCACCACTATCATCAGCCGTCTCGGGGTTACCGTTCAGGCACGCCGATGTCACCCTGGGATGCGGTCCCCCAATCCTTCGACTGCGCGGATTGTTTCAATAGGATCCCAGGCCACCTCGCGAAGAGATGGCAAGGGAGGACGGTCGAAGAAGCACGAAAGCAGTGGGCTAAAGTGTTTCGGCCCCTCCGAGACGAAGACGAAGTCCACCTGATAGAGATGCTTGCGGCGGGCTGGGATATCGTCGGCGAGGGGAATGACAGCTTCGAGCTGTGGGACGAACAATATGGCGTCTGTGCTTTGATTTGGGATCTGATCGACGAAATCAACTGCGAGATCGATGATGGTGTCGACTGGTCGTTCCTCGCCTCTTTGGATGGGATAAAGAGGGGCGAGGAATTCCTAGAGAAGGATGTGACCAACCTGGAGGAGCTTCTGTCGCATATTGACGGTACGGCAACCCATAAACATGAATGGATCGAAGGGCCCCGGTCCGGCGTTTACCTCCACCTTCTTGTGAAGAAGGTGGATCGGTATCGGGTGATCAAGGCGCTCAACGTGATCGCCTCGGAACTGAGGAAACAGCTAGGAACTGCCCGCGGGACCGGCTAACCCCGAAATCCCGGTGCAGGGATTATCGATCCTAGTGGATCGCTCCAATCATAGGATTCCCAAATAGTTCGAATTGGTTCAAGCTTTGGGGATGAGAACAGGAATCGTCGTTTCGGTCACGCCAAAAGACCGGGTTCGCCTTGAAGCCATCGTC
>Ga0326597_10002921_pt1 | contig 25123 bp, 21 predicted proteins | sample RVTome_12_FD_203789 | JGI IMG/M metagenome (GOLD analysis project Ga0326597, IMG submission 203789) | Soil microbial communities from uranium-contaminated site in the Upper Colorado River Basin, Wyoming, United States - RVT100D185 | ecosystem: Environmental > Terrestrial > Soil > Contaminated >... | reverse complement strand
GCAGTCGTGAAAAACTGCCGTCGATTGTTGCCGAACTGGACGCTCCCGCTATCTTTTGGCTCGATGCCCATTGGATGGGCGACAGTTCGACATATGACAAAGACGAGTGTCCAATTCTGGAAGAAATTGACGTCATAAATTCCTCAAGTTTCGATCATTTCATCTTCATAGACGACGCCAGGCTTTTCCTTTCGCCGCCGCCGGAGCCTTTGTCTATCGACGGGTGGCCGACTATTGCAACGATCCTTGAAAAATTGAAGAGACGTGAGCGTTATATCGTTGTCTTTCATGATACGATTATTGCGGTTCCCCGGCTGGCTGGAAGATTTACCGCAGACTATTGCCAGCGCATTAATACGATCGCCTTGCTGAAAGACAAGAAAGAGAAGAACAGGCTGGTCAATCGCACCGAAAAGAGATTGAAGCGAATTTTGTACCTGTGCTTGGCCCGCATCAAAGCGCTCTTGGGTCAGGGAAAAATTGAACAAGCGTAGGACCGTAAGCTCGGGATGGGCGGGCACTTGAGCGAGATGAATATACTTACGCGCAAAGCTCGAACGGCGGGGAATTACCTCAGTCTCTATCGCAGTCGGTTTGCCCGGCCTGCGGCCAATCGCTGGTTTGCGAAGATCGCTTGCCAGGTATCGATCGAGCGGGAAGGCGCCATCCTGTGCGAGGCGCTGTGGGATCATCCGCACCACTGGCTGCGGCTGGCGATGTTTCGCAATGCCTTAGCCCCGATCTATGGCAGCGGCTTGATTGGCGTATATGAAGAGTCGACGCCGCGGTCAGTGGTTGCATCGCTGCGCAGCCTGCCGCTGACCAGCGAGGAAACGATACCTCGAGCTGTACCTGATGTTTACGGCTGTCGCGCAAAAAATATGCTGCGCGACGTGCGCACGCCCGCCGACGTTCTGGATCTTGATATCGCACCCGGCTATCCGACACATTTTTTCTACGATGGAGTGCTCAAGATCGAGATGAGCGGCACGCTCAACGGCGAGAGCATAGACCTATGGCGTCACCTCGCCCGTACCTTGTTCTACATCGACACCTACCGTGATATCCTCGACCGCCATGATATCCGCGCCGTCGTCGTCAGCCACCCGACAACGCTGCGTTTTTCGACCCTGGTCTGGGCCGCCGTGGCGCGGAGCATCCCAGTCTTCGTCATCAATTACCGGAATCAGCACATCACCGCGCGTAAACTTACCACGATCGACGAAATTGGGACCGTTTCCGAAGATGTGCCATCCGTCGCTGATCGCGACCGGCTGTCGCCGGATCAACGCAGCCGCCTCATCGGGGTCGGTCAAAATTTTATCGATGATCTGCATAGTGGGAAACGGGGGGAGATTGCCGTTACCGGGGCCTTCGGCGACGGCAAAGCCAAAATTCAGGACCGTAAGCAGCTTGCGCGCATGTTAGGTTCCGACCCGGATAAACCCAACGTGGTCGTGCTAACCAGCTGCTGGCCCGATTTTCCCAACGCGTTGGGGCGTTCCTACCTCACCGATCACGTCGACTGGTTCGAGCGGACTCTTGCGGTGGCACGCGAGGTCGGCGACTTCAACTGGATCTTCAAGCCGCACCCAGCCGAGGAGATGTATGGCCGGAAGACCACTCTCCACAAGCTGCTCTATAGCCGCCTCGGCAGCGGCATCTATCTTTGGCCTGAGAGAGCATCGGGTGTCGATGTGGTCAGCTGTGCTGATTGCGCGGTGACCGCTGTGGGCAGTGTCGGGTTCGAATATCCCGCGATCGGAGCCCGCGCTGTAGTGGCGCGAGAAAACGCGTACACGGATTGGGGCTTTTGTAACTACGCCCGTAACGGCAACGAGTATGCCGACATGTTGCGGCACGCCACCGATCTACCCTTGCCCGACCGCCGTAAGCAGGAGGACGCCCTGATCTATATGGCTCTCCGGCTGACCACACCGGCGAATACTCAGAACGGCGACTACCGCTATCCCTTGGGGCGAATAAGCTACAGGTTATGGCCCGGCTTGCCCGATTTCATCGAAAAAAATCTCGAAAATATCGACCATGAAATCCGCATGATGGAGCACTGGTTGCGATCGGATTCCCCGAGCTACAACGTTTTCAAAGGATTGCACTCGGAGCTCTGGTGAATCAGTTGACGACAGAACGAACGAGTTCCACAACAAGTCTCCATCTGGATCCTCTATCGGATCCGGTGGTGTCGCCGTTGGCACGGCTTCACCGGGAACAGGAGGAGCGCTGGCGGGATTTCATCGACCGGAACTATCCGGGAGGGCGCTTGCTGCGTTGGAGCCCGCAACACCGCGTGTTCCGTTGCGGCAACCGGGTTGTGAAGGTCGAATGGGAGACCATCTCCGCGAAGGATTCGACTCGCGGCCTGGCTTACGAATTCTCTCTGCTGGAGGCACTCGAAGGACGCGCGTCGCGCCTTGCCCCTTCGTACAAGGTAATCGACGGGTCATGGTGTGTCCTCGAGATGGACTGGATCGAGGGGAACTATCTGGACGATCTGATAGCTGAAAACCGGGCACGAGAGGTCTCGATCCTCCGGCTGATAATTGGTCTATTTCGCGTGAGTCTGGCGGGTGTCGTGTACAAGCAGTTGCGGGCGCGCCACGTCATCCAGCGTGCCGACGGGGAACTTGTATTCATCGATTTTGGTCATTCCTCCCACGCCGGTCGGCTGGACGCCTTGTGGCGGAACTTTGCCCCGCTGACCTTCGCTAGCGGTTCTTGGCGTTGGGGCCTGCTGATCAGCATGATTCGCGAAATCCTGCGGAGGCGGAAAGCCGAAGAAAGCCGCGACGACAATGCGGTGCGACGCGGTGACGACGCATTATCCAGAGCCCTGAGATGCTGTCGGGTCAATGACCGAAGGACGCCACGCGCCCGGCCCGAACACCTTACCAACTATCCAGGCGACCCTATCGCTGCCCAGCATTTCTTGGCCATGGAGCAATGCCTTGGTAAAGCGATCGAAGCGGACCCTCTGATAGGACCAGACTTCCTCAAATTCCAGTTTGCCGACTACGGCATGGCTGGAAGTCGCGACTGGGGATTCATCTGGGATCACCTAGCACGGCGGGTGGATTTTGCGGGAAAAAAAGTCGTCGATCTGGCTTGCGGCATGGGCGGTGTGGGGGCTTACGCTCGGCTCTACGGCGCGGTTCAAGTCGTCTCGTGCGACAGGTTTCCCGTAATCCTCGATGCCGCTCGGCATTTCTCCGAGGCGCTTGGTTTCGCGGACAATGCGTATCATCAGTTCGATTGGGCGGATCTCGAAACCGGCGCTGTCGAGCTTCCCGTGGCTGATATACTCACAGCACTCTCCTCGCGCCTCGACAATTTACCACGCGGGCGGTGGCTCGAAATTCTCACCCATTACCCGGAAATACTCTGGCAAACAGCCGACGCGAAAGCTGGGCAGCGGGACCTTGAGGCTCTGGGTTATCGGACTGTCGAAATCTTGGAACAGGCTGACGTCGATCAATATATCCTATACGCCACCGACAGAAGGATATGATGGAAGCTCGATCATCGATCTGCACAGCACCCGCGCCTAATGAGGTGGGGGAAAGTTTTTATTGCCTTGAGTCGAGCGAGGGTGACTCCTTGCGTCACGTTTTCCATGCGAATGGGTCCATATATCGCGGCATCGATTCCGAGCACGCCGAAACTGTACATCAACTATTCGACAGCGGACTGGTCGGAGAACTCGTCGCTGACGGTCTGATGACGACTTCTTTCCTGGTCGATTCAGGTATCGCTGGCTATTCAATTTCGGTTCATCAACCCGATCTGACCCCACCGAGCCTGCCATCTGAAATGCCTCCTTCCATGCGGCGAGACGCTGGGACAGCCATGGTCCGTATGGCGCGGATGCTAGACGGTAAGGGCTTTGCGTTGCGCGACGCCGATCTTTCGGGATTCGTCGCGGATCGTCACGGGCGCCCCGTCTTCCACAATCTTGCGGGTATTCTGCCCAAGGCGTCCCGAAAATTTCCCTATGCCGAGTTCCACGCCAACTTTCTCGGCCCCCTACGGCTGATCGCTCAACGTCCCGAACTTGCGGCCTTGGTGCAACGCGCCGGAACTATCGGGACGGACGAAGACATGTCAATCCGGCGGCCATGGTTGAGGGGGGCGCTAAGGCAAATCTCCAGGCTCGGAAAACCGGGACAGAGGCTGTTCGAAGCGTATCGTCGGCTGTCCGTTCTATCGCCATTCGGCGGTCTCCTTCACAGCGGTCTCATCGGGACGCTGATTCGCGAACTCATTCGCGAGCAACGGAACCGGACGCGTTTCGGCAGCGAAGTGGAACCCCAGTGGACCGGTACCCTGCTCGACGAACTTGAGAAGCGCCTCGAGAAGCTCGAATTCGACCGCGTGGCGCAGCGTTGGACCAACTACCATCAAAATGTCGATCTTGCTTCTATCGTCCGGGCGGGCGACGGCTGGAAGCAGTATTTTGAGGGAGGACGCGAAAAGGCGTTGATTCGGGTGCTCTCGGAAATTTCACCGGGGACGCTTCTCGATGTCGGGGCAAACGGCGGTTATTTTTCCATGCTTGGCGCGCATCTTGGCTTTACAACTACAGCGGTGGATTTTGACATCGGCGCTATCGATAGGCTTTATTGTCTGCTGAAGAAAGCCGGGTCGCCGCTGCCGATCCGCCCGTTCGTGCTTGATTTCGTCACCCTTGAGCAAAGGCACTGGGCGCGGTTTGAGGCCGACGTCGTGTTCGCTCTCGGCTTCGTCCATCACATGCGTCGAGTAGAGCTCCTGCCCTGGGATGTGATTGTCGAACGGCTCTCGGGAATCAGTCGTAAAATTCTGGTCACAGAGTTTAAGCCAGGAACCGGGGCAAGTTATTCGAAGCAAGAAATGACCGAGGCGAATTCCGATGACTACACGCTCGAGCATCTCGTGACGGCGTTAAAACGTCATTTTCCGTCGGTCGAGGTAGTCGGGGATTTCACTGCCGTAGGTAGCATCAGCCCGCGGACCATGGTGGTTTGCCGGCGATAGGGACGCAGTATGACGGATAATAAGAATAAGGGCGGATCTGCTTGGCGGGCAGTTCGATTGTCGTGGCGGCTACTGACGGTTTCAGAGAAGCGCCGGGTTGTGCTGATCGCTATCGCCACTATCTTCGTTAGTTTGCTAGATACTGTCTCGCTAATCGGCGTTATGCCGCTGGTCAGCCTCATCATTGAGCCCGATGTATTAGCCACCAATCAGACAATCCGGACCTTGCACGAATTCGTAGGAGTCCCCGAATTTGGTATCTTCGTCTATCAGCTCGCCGGCTTGGCCATTGGATTAATCGCCGCCAGCGTTAGTATGAACTTGCTCATGATGGCCGTGAACAAGCAGTTTCGGGTTGCTTGTCAGAACCGCCTCTCGGGGCAGATCATGGCGCGTTGCGTGGGAGCGCCATACGACTGGCTTTTGCGCCAGAGTTCGACCATCCTGTCACACCGCGTCTTTAACGATGTTCTCGCCTGGAGCAGCGGCGGCATCTACGGGATTATCGCGATCATCGGGCACGCTAGCCTGATTATACTCGTCGCTATCGTCGTGCTCAGCACTGCCGCGTATTCAGGTGTCATTGGAATGTTGACCGTCGGCACGCTGGCGGTGGTGGTCATGCTGCCGTTACGATCGCGAATCCGCCATCTCTCGGTGTTTCGCCGTGTTGCGGCGGAACGCAGCCTTTCTTTCGCGAGTGAATTTCTCGGCGGAATCAAAGACGTGAGGCTCAGCGGCCGTGAAACGGTATTCGTGCGAGTCTATGGCGATTCCTTCGATACCTATGGAGAAGCGATGGGCCGCCTGAAGCTACTCCAAGCGATCCCCCCTCTAGCGATGTTATTCCTGGGGCAAGCGGGGATAATCGTCATCGCGCTTCTCCTCTGGAAACTGGGCAAAAGTAGCGGAGAGATCGCCGCCGAAATGGCATTGGTATTGTTGGTGACGGCGCGCATTATCCCGGCAACGACACGTCTGGCCGGCGAAGTCGGCACCATGTGGAACGTTATTCCGAATATCGAGGGGATCAATTCACTTCTCAAGCAGCTGCCTCCGCTTAGAGAGCTTGGCAAAGTCAAGCCGGCGGATGCAGCCTTGATCGATTGGCAGCGTATTGAAATCCTCGGTCTGGGATACAGGTATTCGCCTGATCGCGCCATCGCTATCCACAACATTGACGCCACGATCGAACGGGGCAAGAGTTACGGTATTGCCGGCCCCACCGGAGCGGGCAAGACGACCTTCGTCGACTTGCTGCTCGGCCTACTGCACCCTTCTGAAGGACAGATTCAAGTAGACGGGATCTCGCTGACGGCCGAAAACGCCCGTGCCTGGCAGAGAAGCATCGGCTATGTACCGCAGAACCCGTTGATTGCCGATGATACGTTACTCGCCAACATTGCGTTCGGCGTGCCGACTGGCGAGATCGACGAGGCCCGGGCGTTACATTGCCTCGATATGGCTAATCTCACAGATCTTGCAGAATCGGTGACGTTGCACGGTGATCTCGGCGAACGTGGCAATCGTTTGTCCGGTGGGCAGCGTCAGCGTGTCGCCATCGCCCGCGCCCTTTATGATGAGCCCGATCTTCTGGTGCTTGACGAAGCGACCAGCTCCCTCGATGCACTGAGTGAGCGGGCCGTGCAAAGGGCGCTAGAGAATCTGCGAGGCAAGGTCACCACGGTGACCGTTGCCCATCGTCTATCAACGATTGAGCATTGCGACGAGATTTTCGTTCTCGATCATGGTGACCTGATTGCTCGGGGAAGCTACAACGAACTTGTTTGTACATCACCGCTGTTCGCCAGTATGGCGGCGGTGGGCAACAGCGACAGAGAGAGGTTTGCTGGGGAACGGACTGATCCGGATACCGGTGCCGATGCAGCGCAGGCCGAGGGTCATTTTGAACGAGGGACAGGAACATTATAGAATCGGTGAAAGTATTGGGCGCTGGATCGATTGGCAATCACTTGTCGCATGCAGCGCGAACACTCGGTTGGCGTGTCGACCTCTGCGATATATCCCAGTCCGCATTGGAGCGAACGAGAACACAGATCTATCCCAGCCGCTACGGCGCCTGGGACGAAGCCATCGCCCTTTATACGGTCGATCAAGCCCCGCGTGGGCAGCACGATCTAGTCATCGTCGGCACCCCTCCCGATAGCCATATGAACCTCGCCATAGCCGCACTGGCGGACTATCCCAAGGCGCTGTTGATAGAAAAACCGCTGTGCGGGCCAGGTCTCGATCGCGCTCAGGAGCTGTTCGAGGCGGCATGCGAATCCGGAGCGCGCGTTTTCGTAGGCTACGACCACGTGGTCGGCGAGGCAGCCGAGAAAGTCGCGGCTATCGCAGCATCGGGCGCCCTCGGCCAGATCGAGACACTGGATGTCGAGTTCCGCGAGCACTGGGGTGGCATCTTCGCTGCTCATCCCTGGCTCGATGGGCCTGGTGATAGCTATCTCGGTCATTGGCGGCTCGGCGGCGGCGCCAGCGGTGAGCATTCCCACGCCGCCAACCTATGGCAGAACTTCGCCCATGCGGTCGGCGCGGGCCGGGTGAACAAGGTCTCGGCGATGCTCGACTATGTTTCCGATGGCACGGTCGATTACGACAAGCTGTGTCTGCTTGCACTGAAAACCGAAAACGGATTGATCGGCCGTGTGGTGCAAGACGTGGTGACAATCCCGCCGCGTAAATGGGCGCGCATCCAGGGTCGCAAAGGTCACGTCGAGTGGCACTGCGGCTTTGAACCTGGCCATGACGCCGTGATGGAGGATACTGGAGTGGGCGAATGCGCGAGGCATCTGATCACGAAATCCCGGCCCGATGACTTCATCCGTGAACTGCGGCATATCGCATCAACCGTGAAATCAGGCGACTCCTCACCAATCGACCTCGAACGCGGACTCGACACCATGCTGGTAGTCGCCGCAGCACATAAATCGGCGCGCGAGGGGCAAGCGGTCACAATCAACTATCAAGCTGGTTATACCGCCGATGCGCTCGAACCGGTGTAGCTTAAGGAAAAAGACTGAACGATGGCAGAAACCTTCAACTTTCAAGACCTCTTCGTTTTCGACTTAGCCAACAACCATCAGGGGAGCGTCGATCATGGGCTGAGCATCATTGAAGGTGTCGGCAAGGTGGCACGCGACCACGGCATACGTGCCGGGTGCAAGTTTCAGTTCCGCCAGCTCGATAGCTTCATCCATCCCAGTCAACGCGAGGGCAGCGACAATAAGCACATACCGCGTTTCCTCTCTACCCGCCTGTCGAACGATCAGTTCGGGATCTTACATAAATCGGTGAGCAACGCTGGCATGCTGACTATCTGCACAGCATTCGACGAGGAATCGGTCGATGTCATTACCGACATGGGGTTTGATATCCTCAAGGTTGCGAGCTGTTCGGCTAAGGACTGGCCGCTGCTCGAGAAGGTCGCCAATTCCGGTTTACCGGTAATTTTTTCCACGGGCGGGCTGCCCATCAAGGGCATCGACGATCTGGTGAGTTTCTTTGACCACCGAGGCGTCGACTACGCAATCATGCACTGTGTGTCGATCTATCCTATACCTGATGACAAATTCGCTCTCAATCAGATCGATGTGCTGCGCACGCGTTATCCTGAGCGCATTATCGGCTGGTCAACCCACGAGAATCCAAACGATACGGTGCCCGTCCAGATCGCCGTCGCCAAAGGGGCGCGTATGTTCGAGCGCCATGTTGGCGTTGAGACGGAGACGATCAAGCTCAATGCCTACTCCTCGACGCCGGAACAACTTGACAAGTGGATCGCGGCATACAAACTCGCGTCCATACTTTGCGGCAGCGATCGGGAACGCGTGGCATCAGTAGAGGAGTTGAATTCGATAGATTCTCTGCGTCGAGGCGTTTACGCCAAAACTAACATCAAGAAGGAGACGATAATCCGGCGCGATCAAGTCTATTTCGCGATGCCATATATCGAGGGGCAAATCGAGAGCGGCGGGTGGCGTGACGATATTGTCGCCGTGGCGGAAGTCAAGCCCGACGCGCCGGTCATGGCTGCGGCAATCAATGTTCCCACTGACCCAGACTACGCCGTAATCAAAACGGCAATCCACGAAATTAAGGCCATGCTGAACGAGGCACGCATTGTGCTGAATAGCGAATTCGAGGTCGAGTATTCGCACCACTATGGCATACAGAGGTTCCGTGAAATCGGCGCAGCAATCATTAATTGCATCAACCGCGACTACTGCAAGAAAATCATCGTCCAACTGCCCGGTCAGGCGCACCCACCGCATTTCCACAAGCGCAAGGAGGAGACCTTTCAAATTCTTCACGGCACGCTGGAAGTCAGCATTGAGGGTCGTTTGCGCACAATGCAGCCGGGCGATATCTGTTTGGTGCAGCCCGGTGTCTGGCACAACTTCCGCACCGATAGCGGCTGTATCTTTGAGGAAATCTCAACGACCCACTTCAACGATGACTCGTTCTATAAGGACAAGGCAATTAACAGAATGGAGCGATCCGATCGAAAAACGGTGGTCGATCACTGGGGACGCTATGGACTCGTCGACAAGGCCAAAGCTTCTGAATGAGCGACTTCGGAGAAAATATTGATCCAGGCACTGGTCTTTGATTTCGACGGTACTCTCGTCGATTCTGATCCTATCAAGCGGATGGCGTTCTACGATGTAACCGTTGACATTCTCGGTGCGTCCGAGGTCCTTGAGACAATATTCGCCATGCCAAACCCCGGCGACCGTTACGATATTTTCGCAATGCTTGCGGCCCAATTGAAGTCGGATTCTGCGGATAACTGGGCAGAGGCTTACGACAAGCTGTGCCAGAGTCGTATTCTCGATTTACTCGCCCACTCGGACGTCGAGCAAACCTTGGCGAAGCTGAAAATCGACGGCTATCGGCTCTTTATCGCCTCGGCGACACCACAGGCCGACCTTGTATCACTGGTGGGAAAATCGTCGCTAGCCCCATACTTCGAGGGGGTGTACGGCCGTCCCACCGCCAAAAATGACATATTGCGCAAAATCCTTAGTGGCAATACCTGGGCACCGCGAGAAATCGCCATGATTGGCAATGCCGAGTCTGACCTTCAGGCAGCTGAAGCGGTTGGCTGCCATTTTGTCGGGATGGCCGGCAATGGCAACGATTTTAACTCCCAGCCTGAGATGAATCTGAGTGATTTAGGCGATTTGCAGAACATTATCGAGCATCTCGATACCAGCAAACCCGAAAAATCGCTTCGATGACGTGGCAACAATTGGACCGTTGGCTGCTCAACGTTATCTTCCGACGTTCGCGAATCTTCAAAGTACGGCTATCGGATTGTTGTGACGAATTCGGAAATAGCTTCGGTTCAGGAGGTTCTCATTTTTTTGTTCGCGCGCTAGCTCAGGGAACAACCGACGAGGCGGTTTGCGGCTACCTCAGATCGTATTATGCGAAACATCCGATCCGTTCGTTCAATGAGACAATCGGTCACGACATCGATGATCAGGCCGGGGGGCAATATTTTTGCCCTTGGGAACAAGATAGGGTGCGTCCTCTTGCCAGATTCGCCAATTCGCATAAGGCCGGACCAACACCTGAAAAAGCATTGGAGCGCATTGTCCGGCGGCTTCTCGGTGTTCTTGACGAGATCCGTTCACGGGGCTTCCGTCAGTATTCGATTCTCGATGGGTTCCCTCGGGTGATTGAAATTGTCGATCGAAGCGAGCGTCGGCGCTACATTGTACGCGACGGCCAGCACCGGGCAGCCGCGATTTCGCACCTAAAATACGAAACTCTGTGGGTAAGTTACGACGCCGACCACTGGATCCGGTCACTGCCATACCGTATTTCATCTCGCCTCGCCGGAAACGGCCGATTCGGTAATTTGTCTCCTCGAGTAGTGCGCGAGGATGCTGTCGACGAATGGCCCCATGTTCGAGAGGGCCGCGTCAAACGGGAAGAAGCCCTCGCTTATTTTCATGCCATGTTTGGCGATCTCGGCGACGCAACGGAGTAGGCAATTGACGGAAAGAGTACAGGTTCAGAATGGTTTTTTCGAACAGCTGCGCCCGCGAAGCATCTGGCGGCGCCATATACTTTACAACAAAGTGGGGATGGCAGCGCTTGGCGCCTTTAACCGGTTGCGCTGGCCAGTTACGCAAATCCCTGTCGTCCTCTGGCCACCGGCGTTCGAATTCTTTGATGCCATTGAGAGCGATATCCGTAACGGCCATAGGGTAACCGACGCGAATGACTATCTGATCGACGCAGAACGTTTCGACGAGTTCGTAAGACAAGTCTACGCCATCGACAGCGCCAGCCCTAACAAGATCGACATCAAGCTCGGCAGCCTAGTACGTCCGCCACTGATCGTGCGCGTGCTTACCATACGCTTCTGGTGGCCGCACATGGAAGTCCAAGACATTCTAAACCGGGTGCGTTGCAAGGATGTGCATAGGCTCAAGGAACGCCTACGCGCCGACTATTGTGAGAAAATTACAGATTATATCTTTGATATAATTATACATTCTACTGAAACAGCAGCACAAGGCACCGGCCTGCGACGACTTCTGGTTCAGTACGGCACGCCGGTGAGCGATTGATGATTGAGCGGATTCGGCATATCGAGGGCTTGCAATCGGCGCGGTTACCAGCTGACGAGTATGCCGTAGTTCACAGCGCCTGGCTTACGCTCATGGGAATGCGCCCGAACGGAGATCTTGACTTGATCATGAGCTCGCGCCTCAGGCGAGAACTATTTTCAAAACCTAATCTCGAAGGCCATTTAGGATTACCCGGCCCGCTGGAGCAACGCATTCGCATTCAACCCATGAATAGCCCCTACGGAGCATTTTACGGCGCCCGCGGTATCGACGACGTCATCCGCAACTATTGTATTGAGATCGATGGCGTGCACTTCATCGAACCGAGGTTCTATTTCGCATTTAAAAAGCAACGGTTGTTGGGGCTGCGCGCCAGTAGATGTTCTCTGCCCTGGTGGAGGCATACACTCATGTACTCGTTCGGCGCTAATCGAATATTAACGCGCAAGATTTCCAGGGACGAGCGCGACTTCGCCTGGCTCGATGGGTTTTTTGATCGGAGCGGCCATCGCCGGGCGGAATTTCAGCACATTCCTGACACGGCCTGGGGCCTGCCCGACCGTGATTGGCGGCCACCAAGTTGAAGGCGAAATACTGATGCGTATAACCACGCCACCGCTTTCTGAAGTTCTCGTGACACTTGAACGGGATGGCATCTATGTGCTCAACCAAATCCTGTCGGCGGGCGATATCGAAGCCATCCGCGCGGAAGCCGAGTGGTTCTTGTCCGCTCAGCAGCCGTGGTACAAACTCGGCAGCCAGGGGCCGGAGAGCTTTGCGGTGGTCTCCCCACGCTCCGTGCCTCATTCGGCGCTAGATAGATCACGGAACATTGCGACGCTGTTCTCGAACAGCTTCTTCGAACGCGTGTGCAAGAGTTATCTGGGGAATGACGCGATCATAGACCGTATCATCTTCAGCCGCTCGAAGGCGAGCGAACGGCCGATTACCCTGTGGCACACCGATCAGCAATCCGAAGGGCGGTTGAGCTTCAAGTTCATGCTCTACCTAACTGATGCCAGCGAGGATACCGGCGCCTTTTCATACGTGCCCGGATCGCACGCCATGATGCGTATACTCTTGAGCAAGGCTGCCAAGCAAGGTATTCCCAATACCGACCTTCATACCTTTGAGCAGATCGTCGATAACTTCAAACGCTTTGGCTCTGATGAAGAGAAGGCCTGGTTCGCCGATATCACCCGCCACATCACCGGTGACTTCGCCTCGGACGATCATTTCAGTGTCGCTGCGAAGCAAGGCTCGATCTTGCTTTTCGACACCAAGGGTATGCACCGCGGCGGTGTCGTACGCCATGGAGAGCGGCTGCTGGTGCGTCTTCACTGCTTCGAGCCCGAGCGCCGCAACAAGAGGCGATCCTGGCCGCATCGCGCGGTCAATCTCCTGCGCATGACCCTCAAGCCGAACCTATTCGGCTGGGGCTGATGGGTGGAGAGTTTAATTTACGTAGTTGCTATTCCGCCGCAACCAGAAGAATATCGATTGTAAGGGTACGCAATTTGGACGTATTCATTTAAAATCATTGTGAAATTGATCGAGTGGTTCACAAAATGAAAACGCCGACCAAAATATTTTTAGCCGATCTCGCACATACACACGCTGTTGCCGATAGATCGCTTTCGGTGCCGCTGAATATTGGCTTCATCAAGGCGTATTCCGTCGCCGCACATAGTGACTCGGTCGATATCCGCCTCTTCAAGCATCCAGAAAAATTGCTGAAAGAACTTCTCGTGGAGCGGCCGGAAATCGTGGGTTTGTCGAATTACACCTGGAATTCAAATCTCAATATTGCGGTTGGTCGCTATATTAGGGAAGTTCTTCCAGAATGCCTAATTATCGTCGGCGGTCCTAATATAGATGACGAAGAAAATCGCCGCCTCGCTTTCTTTCGCGCGCATGATTACATTGACTACATTGTCATCGATGGTGGGGAAGAGCCCTTCGCGGAAATAGTCGAGTGGTGGCGAGAGAGCCGTGGCGACAGATCAAAACTGCCAATGAACGTCGCGTGGAGCGACGGCACCAAGATTCACCAGACATCAACCCGGCCGCTGAAAAAAGTCATCGACAACATCCCGTCACCTTATCTCTCGGGTTATCTCGACGAGTTTCTCGATGCGGGCATGACACCATTGTTTGAGACCAACCGCGGGTGCCCGTTTAAGTGCAGTTTCTGCGCATGGGGTTCGGCGTCCAAGGACTTGGTTAGGCGCCTGGATCTCGACACGGTATTGGCGGAACTCGAATATGTTAGCCAGCGTTCCTCTGCGAGGAATTGGATTTTTTGCGATGCTAATTTCGGCATACTGAAACGAGATGTGGACATCGCTTGGGCAATTCGACGAGGAAAAGACAAGACAGGAAAACCCACGGGCTGTCACGTCTGGACGGCCAAGAATATCACCGCGAGAATTCTTGAGATTACCGAGATTATGGGCGAGCTACTGCTTCCTTCGATGGCTGTACAGAGCCTTGACGAAGAAGTGTTGGCCAATATCAATCGCGACAATATTTCTACGGAAACCTACGTGGCCTACGTTCGGAAATTTCAATCGCTTGGAAATAGGACTCATGCGGATTTAATCGTTCCGCTGCCGGGCGAGACACTTGAATCGCATATTGGTGCGCTTCGCAAACTTTCTGACTACGGTCTGGATAGTATTGTTACTTACAATTTACGGCTTCTTCCTGGCACCTCGGTTAATTTTGACGAAACGAAAAGTAAATTTGGCTTCAAGACCAAGTTTCGGCTGATAGCTGGGGAATATGGAGCATATCACTGTCCGGATGGCACGGTGCTGCGCGTTTTTGAGTACGAAGAAGGTGTCCGCGAAACGACAACGATGGATGAGGACGATTTAATTTATCAAAGGAAGCTACAGTTTCTGCTCGATTTTTCGTGGAACACAGGTGTTTACAAGTATTTATTGTGGGTAGCGAGATTATTTGGAATAAATCAGATAGACGTGATTTGCAAGGTATTGGAAATTGTAAATGCACCCGAATCTGGGAAGGACGAGTCCGAACGTAGGGTCAGCAAATTTTTTAGAATTTTAGAACGGCAGGCACGCGGAGAATGGTACGAAAACCGATCGCAAATTGAATCATACTATATGGACGAAGAAAATTTCGACCAATTGCTTGAAAACGGATTCGAAAAAATCAATATTTTATTCAGTGTGATTTTGCTGCGCGATTTCAAATCCGCCTTTGACGTCGTTTTTCGGAACACGGTTGGAAGTTTCGGAATGGTTCCAGAGGGTATTCTCGATATTGCGTCCGATTTATCTTTTAATATTTTCCCTCCGTTGAATGTTGAAGAGGTCGATGTGGAGATTACCTTTCCAGTCAACATCGGCGACCTCTCCGAAAAAACCGCCGCCGGATTTACTCTTTCTGGGGAGCAGCGCTCTGTTCGATTTGTCGATAGTCCCGCTCGCCGCTATACGCGAAATATCGTTTGCGACTACAAAGGTCGCACTCTGTCAAAGGCACTTGCCACCAATGAGGGGATCGAATTGCGCAGTTTAAGCGCGACAGTTCAGAGCGCCTTAGATAGCGATGCGGTTTTCCGACACGCCGTTTGACACGTTGGCATAAGCTCTAAATGCCTCTTTGTCGTGCCGTCTCGTCTGCCGGGCGTGGTTCTGTACTATTCTTCACTAACTGATCTCATTATTTATAAGGTGCCAATATGGCGGCGAATTCCCGCATGCTAGTCCGTTACGGAAAGTCCAGCCGCGATTTACTCAAGCATAAGCATTCTCTCTTTGAGCAAAACGATATGCATCAGGAGGAAGCCGATCGTGTGGCAGCCCTCTATACTCACCAGCCAAGGCGGACCCGGTGTAAATGCTGTGAAGGCGCGCTCGACCATCATTCTTTCACGAAAATGGGAATTGACTACGCCGTTTGCATTCGGTGCGGACACCTGAACGGTGGCCACGAAGACACGGAAGCGTTCTGCAGCAGCATATATATCGAAGACAGAGGGGCGCACCAGCGAAGCTTTGACGCTGAGAGCGAAGCTCACTATCGAGACCGTACCAACGACATATACGTTCCAAAAGCTGAGTTTCTCATCGATGCCCTTAATGCTACCGGAGAGGATCCGAAATGTCTCTCATTTGCCGATCTGGGCGCCGGATCTGGATATTTTGTCGCTGCGCTCTTGCACTGCGGACTCGTAAACGCAAAGGGATTCGAGACGTCCGAGGGGCAAATTGGTCTGGCCAAACGCATGCTCGGTAATGGCAAGATAGAATTCTGCGATTTAGACGAAGCAATACACATTGCGGCAACGCTAGATGCAGAGGTCTTTTCTTTGGTTCACGTTTTGGAGCATGTGCGAGAACCCAGGAAACTGCTCGCCGCTCTGAAGCAAAATCCGTCGGTCAAATACATTTTTCTAGCGGTGCCGTTGTTTTCACCATGCGTATATTTCGAGATGATCTTTCCGACGGTGTTCCACCGGCATTTGACCTGTGGGCACACCCACCTCTTTTCGGAGTCGTCGATAGACTGGCTCTGCAGCGAGTTCGAATTAATCCGCGTGGCGGAGTGGTGGTTCGGTACAGACATCTTAGACTGGTATCGAAATGTTATGGTCCGGATACACCAACAGCCGGAGACGGCGAAGATGGCCGACAAGTGGGCCGAGTTGTGGGCGCCGGCCATCGATGATCTGCAGCTCGAACTCGATCGTCGCCGCATGTCCTCGGAAGTTCATCTACTGTTGCGAATCGAGCGATAGATCATGCTCGGAGACTTCACCGCTTGCGAGATTTGCGGCTCCGAGAACTGGTGCACGGTTTATCAAGGCGCGGTGCGCGACGGCGCCTTCGGCACGCTGCATGAGGGTGCGACGGTGGCACGTTGTGGCGGCTGCGGTGTCGACCGTCTCGCCGAGCACATCTGTCCCCATGACGGCTTCTATGAAACCGAGGCTTATCGCCGCAAGCTTGGTCAAGATCTGAGCACAGGCGCCTATCTTGCGGCCGCAAAGGAATTGCAGAGCTTTGCTCTAGCAGCAATCGAACCGGCATTGCTCAAGAATAAAACCGTGGCCGATGTGGGTTGCGCCGGGGGTAGTTTCCTTGACCATATCGCCCGGGTAACTAACCGCAAGGTCGCCATTGAACCCAGCTCCATCTACCGCGATTCGCTGACAGATAGGGGTTTTGCGGTCTTCCCTTACGCAACAGACGCTGCCGCCGAATTCGGCGGCAAGGTCGATTTTGCGACGAGTTTCCAGGTCATCGAGCATGTGCGCGACCCACGCGATTTTCTGGCCCGCATCCGGCCGCTTCTGGCCCCCGGTGGCAGCCTGCTGATTACCACGCCTAATCGGCGCGACATTCTCATGGAGCTTTTACCCGACGATTTCCCGGCATTCTTCTACCGGGTTGTCCACCGCTGGTACTTCGACGAGGATTCGCTCGCCAACTGCGCCCGACGTGCCGGTTTTGTGGTCGATAGCGTCCGCTTCGTGCATCGCTACGGCCTTTCGAACGCGCTTACCTGGTTGCGCGACCGCCGCCCCAGCGGGCGCACCCGTCTCGCCGGTATCGAGTCTCAGGCCGACGACTGTTGGCGCGGTTATCTCGAGGATGGCGGCCGGGCTGATTGCATCTTTATGTTTCTCAAGGCGGATCCGGCGGCGTGATTGCCGGTAGGAGCATACTCGCCGTTGTTCCGGCGCGCGGCGGCAGCAAGGGCATTAAACATAAAAACCTGCGCACCGTGGCGGGCGTGCCCATGGTCGCGAGGGTCGGCGATTGCGTGAAAGCGATGGTGGAAATCGATCGCGCCGTGGTCTCGACCGACCACGAAGAGATAGCCATGGTGGCCGAGGCCGCCGGTATAGCTGCGCCCTTCCGTCGACCCAAAGCGATCTCTGGCGACCGGATCGGCGATATCGACGTGCTGCGCCACGCTTTGGCTGAAATGGAACGCATCGACGCGAGGACCTACGACATCGTGCTCATGCTGCAGCCGACCTCGCCTCTACGCCGCCCCGAACATGTCACAGCGAGTCTCGAAATGCTGATCGAGGGCGATTGGGATGCAGTGTGGACAGTCTCGGAAACAGATCCTAAAGCACATCCGTTGAAACAGCTAACCATCACCGAAGGCCGCCTCGACTATTGGGACAAACGGGGCGCGGGGATCATCGCGCGCCAAGAGCTTGCACCCGTCTATCACCGCAACGGCGTGGCCTACGCGCTTACCCGGCGCTGCCTGACCGAGCAAAATGCGATCTTGGGTGCGCGTACCGGCGCCCTCGGCATTGATGACGTAATCCGCAATTATTGCGTCGAGATCGACGACGTCCGCTTTATAGAGCCGCGCTTCTATTTTGCCTTCAAGAAGCAGCGGCTGCGGGGGCTCAACGTTCGTCGGAACGCGCTTCCCTGGTGGCGGCGTAACCTCGGGCTCCCGAACGATATCAATCGTGTGTTGGCGCGTAAGATTGCCAAGGATGAGGCTGATTTCGCCTGGCTCGATGCATTCTTCGATGGCGCTGGCCATCGCCAGCCGGCGTTTCAACATATTCCCGACGCGGCTTGGGGCCTCCCCGACCGCGAATGGCGGCCTGCCGGATGACGGCGAATGTCGGTTGAGGGCGCTTTCAGGTACGGCAAAAATTTCGTGGAGAGTCTGCTTCTGGGCGGCCTTTACCCTTTAGCGTGGAAGGGAGATGGCAAGTCCGAAACGAAAATGATGCTGAGATACCGATATGCGATGGCTGAATTCGAGGGAATGAGCCCGGCCATCAGGAAATATGTACGCAAGAGAATTCCAAGTCAGAACTATATCTCAGTGTTGGAGTTTCCAAAATGCGGCAGAACCTACTTGAGGTTTATGATCAGTCACGTTTTGTCGGCGACCTATGGTATCCCATTCAAATACGCCATTTTCGATCCGATAATGCCCGAATATGGGCTGCCTATTTTCAGGTACATTCACGGCTTTAGTGAATCCGGACATTACACGGATAATTATATCTCGGTTGGAAAGACGGGGTTGCTTCAGTCCATTGGGATAGTGCTTCTTTATCGAGATCCCTTGCGGGTAATGATTTCTTATTTCCACCATTGCCGAGACAGATCTGGCATATTCCAAGGCCATTTCAAGGACTTTGTCAGAGACGGGGGCCTGGGCATTCACAGATACGCCAGCTACGTCGCGCACTTCAAAAAAGAGGCCGAGGAAAAGAACGGCTTGATACTGAAGTATGAGGAGATCGTTTCGCAGCCTGCACAGAAGCTCAAGGAAATACTGACCTTTGCGCAAATTCCGTTTGACGAACACGCCATAAACTCGGCGGTGGATCATTCCCGCTTTGCCAAGATGAAAGAGTTTGTATCTTCGGAGTCAAACCTGCCGACATGGTTGCTGCCCGCATCACCGAATCCCCAATCGCACAAGATACGTGACGGGGGACAATCATCGCTGTCCGAGTATTTCGCTATCTCAGACATTCAATATGTGGAATCCGTTTGGAAATCTTTTGGCAATCTCGACTATGGCGTGAGCTTCGAAACCGCTACCCGGGAAATTGGTGGATCTGCCGCGAATAGTGATTTCGATAGATGATTGACGGAAAACTTGTCTTGGCTGTTGTACCCGCACGTGGTGGCAGCAAGGGCATTCGGCTGAAAAATCTACGTCTGGTGCAAGGCGTGCCCATGGTCGCGAGGGTCGGCGATTGCGTGAAAGCGATGGTGGAAATCGATCGCGCCGTGGTCTCGACCGACCACGAAGAGATAGCCATGGTGGCCGAGGCCGCCGGTATAGCTGCGCCCTTCCGTCGACCCAAAGCGATCTCTGGCGACCGGATCGGCGATATCGACGTGCTGCGCCACGCTTTGGCTGAAATGGAACGCATCGACGCGAGGACCTACGACATCGTGCTCATGCTGCAGCCGACCTCGCCTCTACGCCGCCCCGAACATGTCACAGCGAGTCTCGAAATGCTGATCGAGGGCGATTGGGATGCAGTGTGGACAGTCTCGGAAACAGATCCTAAAGCACATCCGTTGAAACAGCTAACCATCACCGAAGGCCGCCTCGACTATTGGGACAAACGGGGCGCGGGGATCATCGCGCGCCAAGAGCTTGCACCCGTCTATCACCGCAACGGCGTGGCCTACGCGCTTACCCGGCGCTGCCTGACCGAGCAAAATGCGATCTTGGGTGCGCGTACCGGCGCCCTCGTTCTCGCCGGTGATCACATTAGCATCGACACCGAGTGGGATATCGAACTGGTCGAATTCATTCTCGCGCACCAAGCGGCCATGGTGAAAAAGCGGCAGTGAAGGCCTTGATTTTCATCGAGCATGACGTGGTCATCCGCCACTTCGTGCACAGTCGCGTCTTTGCTGCTTTCATCGCTGCGCACGACGTTACCTTCGTCTTTCCAGAGCCTAACTACAAGCGCGTGACCATGGACGTATCGACTCTCGACCTCGGCGCGCCCTACCGCCACCTTACAGTTCATCAGGCGCGTTTGGTCATCTGGAAGCGATTGTTTCAGGTTGATCTACTGCGCTGGCGGCCGGGTACGCTGTTCGCAGCACTTAGAACCCTGCATCGGGAGATGATCGGTCCAAAAGCCACCGCGCTCTATACGGTTCTGAGCCTCCCCGGTATATACAAGCTGTTCCGCCTAATCTCATTCGCGCGGGTTCGCACCATACCTTTTACCGAACTCGATCTCCTGATCGCCGAGGAAGCGCCCGATATTCTGATTCACCCGAGCGTTCTCGAAGGCGTCTACATCAACGATCTTGTTTCAGCGTCCAAGGCAACCGGTATTCCGCTCGCGGTGATCATGAATTCCTGGGATAACCCCTGCACTAAGCGAGCCATGGTTGGCACGCCGGACTGGCTGCTCGTCTGGGGGCCGCAGACTCGGAAGCACGCCATCGACTTTGTTGGCATGCCGCCCGATCGCACGTTGATGTTCGGTGCCGCCCAATTTGACGTCTATCGCGAACCGCCACGTATCACCCGTGCCGAATTCTGCGCCCGCCACCAAATCGATCCGGGAGCCAGAATTCTGCTCTATGCAGGCTCGAGCAAAGGCACCGACGAGTTCGCACATCTAACCGCCATCGAGGAGGCCATCGATCAGGGCCGGCTCGGCAATACAGTTATTGTCTACCGACCTCACCCTTGGGGTCTCGGCGGCAAGGGCGGAGAGAGGATACTCGATCATTCGTGGCGTCACCTGCGCATCGAGACGTCCATGCAGGCTTATCTCGAGAGTGTTCGCCGCGGGGATACAACCATGAGTTTTCCAGACTACCGCGACACTCACGACGTTCTATCGTCGATCGACGCGCTAGTCTCGCCGCTCTCAACGATCATTCTGGAGGGCGCTTTACACAATAAGCCTGTGCTCAGTTTTTTACCGATTGAGGAAACCGGTGCGCGCCATTTTCAACTCGCGCTGCCTCTAAAACATTTCGAGGACATGTTTAATATGCCCGAATTCCTGGTCGCCAGAGGGCGAGCGGAACTCATCCCTGGAATCAAAACCCTCTTGTCGCGGCTCGACGATGACGATTTCGCTGAACGCTCGCACAAGGCCTGTGCCCACTTTGTCGCATCCTTCGATCGACCCTACGGTGAACGGCTTGTCGAATTCTGCGAATCGGTCGCTCATATCGCTTCGCCCCGGAAGGTCGCCTGACCCACTGTGCAGCGAACCGCTTTTTTATTAAAATCCGGCCGTAAAGAGCGGCTTGCGAGTGGCGCTGCGGACGGTCCGACGGAGTTTTTCTTCGGCTACCCGCAGCTGCGCGACTCCGGCGCCGATGTTGATTTGTGGCAGGACAATGATTTCGGTCTAGACAAGAGCCCCCCCTGGCTGTGGCGCGCCGTCAATCATATCGCCTGGACCTTACTGGGTCTTCCCTTGTGGGCTACCTATAGGCTGGCGCGGCGCGATGCACGGGCCATTCTGCAAAGATACGATGCAGTCGTTGTGACGACGAATACCTTCGGCATTTCCCTTGCCCTGCTCAATCGCCTCGGCCTGTGCAAGCCACGCTTGATTTTTGTCGCCATGGGATTGGTGGATACCAAGACCCCGAAGCGTATCATCCTTTTTTATCGCGTCCTGTTACACCACATCGCTCTGTTATCCCTCGGCCGTCCGGAAGTGGCATTCCTCAAGGACCAGCTGCCCGGCGCCCAGATCGGCTACTTGCCATTTGGCGTCGATTCACGATTCTGGAAACCCACCGAGCCAACACCGGCCACACTGCCTGACGCGCGCTACGTGTTGAGCATTGGCAACGACCGGCACCGGGACTATACGACACTCTTGCTCGCCTGGAAGCCGGACTATCCCCAACTCAAGATCGTCACCAATCAGCAGATACCGGCCACATCCATTCCCGCCAACGTTACCGTTATCTCCGGCGATTGGCATAGGCAATTACTGAGCGACGAGCGTATCCGAAACCTGATGCAAGGCGCATTGTTTGTCGTGCTGCCGATCTTGGATACGATTCAACCGTCGGGACAAAGCGCATGCTTGCAAGCGATGGCCTGCGGAAAGGCGGTGATTCTCAGCGATATCAGAGGGATATGGGATCGCGATTTGATCCGCGATAACGATAACTGCCTGCTCGTTCCGCCCGGATCCGTGGCCGATCTGCAGGCGTCCATCGAGCATTCTCTTGGCAATCCGGCGGCGTGTGCGCGACGAGGCGCCATGGCACGGCAAACGGTGGAAAGAGAGCTCAATATCGACGTCCTTTACGCACGAGTCGCACAACACATCAATGCCGATACCGCAAGCTCATGAAGGCGCGGGCCGCGAAACCACTGTGCAGCGCGGCCCGAGTTCCTGTGCGGATACCACGATCGTCTGATGCTCTTTAACTCACCCGAATTCCTGCTGCTGTTCCTGCCCATCGTCCTGGTTGGCTATTACGCATTTCGCCATCGCCGTATGGAGATGGCTGCGGTGAAGTTCCTGGTAGCCTGCTCGCTATTCTTTTATGGCTGGTGGGAGCCCCTTTATGTGCCGCTGATCGTTGGTTCTATCCTATTCAATTATTTTATTGGCCGCGCTCTGACACGACATCACGCAGCGGGTGGAAGCAAGGCTCTCCTGACCTTCGGGATCGCTGCGAACCTGAGCCTATTGGGAGTTTTCAAATACACTAATTTTGCGATTGGCAGCGTTGCCGCCCTGACCGGCGGCACCTTGGGAACAATCCACATCATTCTGCCCCTGGCGATTTCATTTTTTACCTTTCAGCAGATCGCCTATCTGGTCGATGCCTATCAGGGCAAGGCCGAAGAATCCAACCTCGCCGTCTATTTCCTGTTCGTAAGCTTTTTCCCGCAACTCATCGCTGGACCTATCGTCCATCATCGCGAGATGATGCCTCAATTTCTGAAACTTCAGCGGCTCGACGTGGTGTGGCGAAATCTTTCCATTGGCTTCACTATCGCTACCATCGGGCTATTCAAGAAGGTGGCTCTCGCCGATCGCGCTGGTTACTGGGGAAACCAGAGTTTCGGCGCCGTCGCCAAGGACATCGATGTCAGCTTTATTGAAGCCTGGGTCGGCGTGCTTGGTTTCAGTTTCCAAATCTATTTCGACTTCTCCGGTTACTCGGATATGGCTATCGGTCTCGCCCGCATGTTTGGCATCATCCTGCCGCTCAACTTCGCCTCGCCATACAAAGCAACCAGCATTATCGATTTTTGGCGCGGATGGCATATGACACTGACGCGCTTCCTGCGCGATTATCTCTATTTCCCACTCGGTGGTAACCGATTGGGGTCGGCGCGGCGCTACGCCAATCTGATGATTGTCATGTTGCTCGGCGGTCTGTGGCACGGAGCAAACTGGACATTCGTGGCCTGGGGCGGTTTGCACGGAGTGTTTCTCGCCGTCAACCATGGCTGGCGAGCCTGGCGGGGCGATCCCGTCGACTCCACCGCGACCGGCCGCTGGCTCGGCCGGGTGCTGACCTTCACGGCGGTCACAGTGGCCTGGGTCTTCTTCCGCGCCGAAAACTTTCCGGCCAGCCTGACCATGCTCCGCGGCCTGGCCGGACTTAACGGCGTCGTGTTGCCCGTTCATTACGCCGATGTTCTAGGCGGGGTGACTCCATGGCTCACCGCCAACGGGATAACCTTCGGTGCATTGCCAGTCTATGGCGGTGGCTGGCAGTTGGTTACCTTGGCGGGCCTGCTGGGGTTCGTATGGTTCTTGCCTAACACCCAGGAAATCATGGGCGAATTTGAGCCCGCCCTCGATGCCCGACCGTCCCGCTCATTGATCCGTTGGCAGCCATCCTTAGCGAGCGGCCTGGTGATCGCCGCTCTTGCCAGTTACCTGACCTTATCCCTGCTGCAAGGCGAGTCCGGTGAGTTCATCTACTTCGAGTTTTAAGACCTTCACCGTTGCCTTTGTCGTGCTGTTCAGCCTGTCCATTCTGGGATTTGTCGCCGGAAGCGAGCTGTTGATCCGTTTTCTTGTGGCACCGGGCAACAGTTACGATGCCGTGAAGCACGCATTTCACAGCGGTCGGGATACGGCCGTTGTCTTCGGTGATTCCCGCGCCGTCTCCGGATTCGTGCCCGGCTCGGGATATGCCAACTTCGCATCCAAAGGTGAAAATCTGGAAACCACCCTAGGCAAGCTCAACGCCTATATCGCATCGGGGCGCAGAGGAAATGTGTTACTGCAACTCGACCCACAACATTTCTCTTTCTATCGCCAGAGATTAGCCCAAGCGGAATTGCTCGAAGATTTTCTTAACCCGGACTCTCGTGGCCTGCAAATGCTGCGCCCCCATTTCCGGCGCTATCTCTTCGAATATTGGGCCGCCATATGGCGCGATCCAGCTCGATTGTTCGCCGATCCGGAAGAAATCGTGTCCGACGACCCGAATCCTATTGTCAAGCTGAGCGATATGCCGGCAGACGCCCAACGACGTCAGGCCATGATCCGCACCCAACTTCACATTCCGGTTCCTGGATATGCAGATACCGCCGATATGATGCGGTTGCGGGAGACGCTAACGCGGGCACGGAATGCGGGGGTCGCGATTTGCATCGTCACATTTCCGGTCGGTTCTGCGTATCGCGAAGCCGCTGACCATTACCCGGTTTTTGCCGATATTCGCGCTGAATACGGCGCACTCGCAGCGGATGCGGGACTTATCTATGTGAATCTTTGGGACGAATACGAAGACGACAATTTTGACAATGTCGATCACCTGAATTCCATCGGCGCGCGGCGCCTTAATACCGATTTGCGAAACGCTTGCAAAGCCCCGTAACGTGAAAGTCGCCATCGGCTACCGGCTTCAGCCCGGTCCGTGGGGTGGCGGCAACCGCTTCGTGTCCGCCTTGTCGGAGGCCTTGGTGCAGGCGGGCCATCGCGTTGTGTTCGACCTGGCCAACTCCGATATCGATATCATTCTCCTCAT
>Ga0326597_10002920_pt1 | contig 25129 bp, 24 predicted proteins | sample RVTome_12_FD_203789 | JGI IMG/M metagenome (GOLD analysis project Ga0326597, IMG submission 203789) | Soil microbial communities from uranium-contaminated site in the Upper Colorado River Basin, Wyoming, United States - RVT100D185 | ecosystem: Environmental > Terrestrial > Soil > Contaminated >... | reverse complement strand
TGATCGCGACGGGTGCCGCCGAGGCGTGCATTGCGGTCAACAACGCGGTCCACTACATCAACCCGAAGGCCAAGGTCAATCCCGGCCATTCGTCCAACATGGCGATCTTCGGGCAGAGCGAGTAGGGCCCTACTTCTCCGCGACTCGCGGCCGCAGAAACCACCGCAGCTCGCCCGCTCCGGCGGCCACCTGTTCGAGATCGATCCCCATCACCCCGCTCTTGGGGAAATCGATCCGGAGACTGGTGGCCTTTCCCCCCAACAGCATCGCCGCCAGCTCCTCCATCCACGGCGAGTGCCCCACCATTGCCACGATGGCGTCGGGTCCGGGATCGACCGCGACGTCCGCGAGCCGGGTCAGGTCGGGATCGGTGGCCAGCGCCTCGCACGGCACCGGCGGGTGCTCGAGCTCGAGCGTCTCGACCAGGATCTGCGCCGTCTGTGCCGCCCGGGTCCATGGACTGGTCAGCACGTGGGTCGGGCGGAGGCCGAGCGTGCCGAGGAGACGGCTCATCCTGCGATGCGTCTTCCGCCCCTTGTCGGTGAGCGGCCTGTCGCGATCGTCGGGCCATTTGGCGGGATCACTGTCGCCCGCGTGGGCGTGGCGGAGGAGAAGGAGAAGCATGGGAGAACGTTATCGTCTCTTGGCCATCTCCACCACCGCGCTGTCGATGGCGTCGAGAATGGTGCGGGTGGTCTGCGTGTGATGATTCGCCTGGACCGAGAAGGTGAGCGCCCGTCCGTTGGCCAGCTCCAGGTATCCCGAGAGGGTGTTGACACCGCCGATGCTCCCGGGTTTGGCGCGGACCCGGCGTTCGAGCGGGGTGCCGATGAACCGCCTGCGCAGCGAGCCGGTCTGGCCCGACTGCGGCAGTCCGGCGGCGAACGTGGCGTATCTCGGATGGGCGCGGATGAAGCGCAGGATCTGGGTGAAGGCGAGGGGTGTGATCAGGTTGCCGCTGGAGAGCCCCGAACCGTCCAGCAGCGAGAATTCGGTCGAATCGACCCGCACCGAATCGATGAGGAAGCGACGCTCCACGGCGAGCCCCTGTTCCCAGGATCCCGCCGTCCCGAACTGGCGGCCGAGCTGTTTGAGCAGCATCTCGGCGAACCAGTTCTGGCTGGTGTTGAGGATGGGGAAGATCCAGTCTCGAAGCGGACGCGACTGCACCTCGGCGAGGGGGGCGCCGCGGCGCGCCGTGATGTAGAGCAGCGAGTCGGTCGTCGCGCGCGTCGTGCCGGTGACCGCGATCCCCACCTCGCCGAGGACCTGCCGGAGCGCGCGCGCCGCGAACAGGTTGGGGTCGGGAATGGCGAACGACTCGGTCTGTGTCGGGTGGTCGCGGGCGACGGTGCCCTCCGCCGATATCTGCATCGTGCCGGGGGTCCGGTAGAAGCGGTCGCCGATGTCCGACTCGCCGCCCGGAGCCACGGTCACCGTCCGGTTCTCGAAGGCGATGTCGCCCAGGTCGGGAGTCATGGAGATGGCGGCGGGTGCGCCGGCCTCCGGCCCCGGTCCCCACGCGAACTCCACACTGTTGTCGTTGAACCCCAGGCCCGAGACCGGCGCGGCGTACCACCAGTTGAGATCGAACCCTTGCCAGTTCGGGTTCACCATACGCGGCTCGAAATAACTTCCGTCGCCCACCAGGTCGCCGTGCACCTCGCGGATGCCGCGGGCGCGGAGCGTGTCCGCCAGCTCCCGGAGCCGTGCGAAGGCGTCGGTGTTGCAGGCGCCGGTGGCGGTGGTATCGGTGGCGTAGCAGCGGCGTTCCATGGTCGGGTCGCCCCGGCCGTACAGGACGAGGTCTCCCTCCACGATCCCGCCCACCACCGGGCCGCTCGGGTACAGGCTGGTGCGCACGGTCCAGTCGGGCGGGAGGAGCGCCGAGGCGACGGCGGTTACCACGATTTTGGTGTTGCTCGCGGGAATGAAGAGCCGCCGCTGGTTTCGCCCATAGAGCAGGCGGCCCCGGTCGTCCACCAGTGCCACGCCCCAGAGCTGGCGGTCGAAGGGAGGGACATCCAGCCGGGCGTCCATCCGCTTGGCGAGGGATTGGGCCTGGAGCGCGGGCACCGCGGCCAGCAGCAGCCACGCCGCCACCCTCACCTCAGTCATACGGCACCCGCGGATCCACCTTTGCATAGAGCACATTCCTCAGCAGGTTCACCAGCACGAAGACGGAAGGTCACGCCACCTCGCCGCTCTGCAGGTCGGTGGAGGCCGCCGGGGCGAGCGAGGGAGGGTCGGCGCTGAGGTAGTATTCGAGCTCGGGCGCGTGCGTGTGACCCGCCTCTCCGCGGGCCGCGAGGAACAAGATCGGGGCCGGCAGCAGTCGGCGCATTGGCGAGTCGGGTCCGCGGGGGAGCGTGCCCTCGTTGACATGAAGGCGTAAGGTGGTCAAACTACATGGCTTACAGCATGCCGTCAATCGCCAGTCAGCCGCCCTCCGCGCCTCGCCGTGCAGCCATGGAGCTCCAGTGAGGGGAGCCGCCGCGGCGGCGCTCGCATTGGCGCTGGCCGCCGCCGCGCCCGCCGTGGCCCGGGCCCAGAACGGCGCCCGGGTAGTGCGCAAGCTCGACTTCGAAGGCAACAAGGCGATTGCCGACGAGGTGCTCGCCACCGCGATCGCCACCACGAACTCGAGCTGGTTCGCTCGTGCGTTCCTCCTCCGCGGGCTCGGCCTCGGCGAGAAGCGCTATTTTGACGAGCAGGAGTTCCGCCGCGACGTCGTCCGGCTCGACGTGTTCTATCGCCGGAGCGGCTACCCCCACGTCCAGATCGACACCGCCGTCCGGCGTACCACCCAGAACACCTACATCACGTTCAAGATGGTGGAGGGCGAGCCGACCCGGGTCACCACCCTCACCGTGACCGGGCTCGATAGTCTGGCCGAGAAGGTGCGGACCGAGACCCTCGTCGATCTCCCCCTCCGCCAGGGCGATCCGTTCAACCGCTACGTCATGCAGGTCACCGCCGACACGATCACCCGACGGCTGCGTGACCGGGGTTACCCGTCGGCGCGCGTCTTCTCCAGCTTCGAGACCAACAAGGACGCGAACACGGCGGGCGTGGCCATGGCGGCGGAGCCGGGCCATCGGGCGGTGATCGGCGCGGTCACGGTCGATGGGGTCAAGCGGGTCGAGCCCAACCTGGTGCGCAAGCTCCTGGTCAGCCGCCCCGGCCGGCTCTATTCGCAGGACGAGCTGTTCCAGAGCCAGCGCAACCTCTACGGGTCCGACCTTTTCCGCTTCGCCACCGTCGGCGTGGACTCGGCCTCGTTCAAGCCGGACGCCGATTCGGTGCCCATCCTGGTGCAGGTGAACGAGGCCAAACGGCACCGCATCCGGAGCGGGATCGGCTACGGCACGGACGACTGCTTCCGCGGCTCCGCGGCGTGGACCACACGCAACTTCCTGGGGAGCAACGGACGGATTCTCGATCTCACGAGCCGGGTATCGAAGGTCGGCGTCGGCAGCCCCTTCGACTGGGGGCTGGCCAACAGCATCTGCAGTCCCTCGAAAGAGGACACCGTGGGCTCGGCGAAGGTGAACTTCCATCTCGGTGCGTCGATCCGGCGCCCCGCCTTCCTGTCGGCGAACAACACGATCTCGGTCTCGCTCTTCGCCGAGCGGCGGTCGGAGTTCAAGGTGTACCTCCGCCAGGAGACCGGCACCACGGTGCTGTTGCGGCGGGAGTCGCCCAAGCGCCGGATCCCGCTCTCGCTGGCCTACACCCTCTCGTACGGCCACACTGAGGCGACCGCGGTGAGCTTCTGCGCCTCGTTCAACGCCTGCACCCCCGATCTGGTGAATCTCCTCCGGCAGAACCGGGTCCTGGCCACGATCACGGCCACGGGAACGCTGCCGCGGGTCAACAACCCGCTCGATCCGAGCCGGGGGTCGCTCGCCTCGCTCGAGGCGACGCTCAGCTCGCGATTCATCGGCTCCTCGTCCTTCCAGCAGTTCACCCGGGTGGTGGGGGATTACTCCTGGTACCGCCCGCTCACTCGCGACGTGGTGCTGAGCTGGCGGGTCCGCGGCGGAGCGATCTTCGCGCCGACGGTGGACGTCGCCACCCAGTCGGGCAACTTCATCCCGCCGGAGCAGCGCTTCTACGGCGGCGGTCCCAATGACGTGCGCGGCTACCAGCGGAACGAGCTGGGTCCGGTGGTGTACGTCGTGTCGAAGACCTACTACGACTCCATCACCACCGCGCAGCGGCCCCTCGATCCCGACTCCGTCACCGTCGCCGCGACGGGGGGCAATACCCTCGCCGTGGGCAACCTGGAGTTGCGGGTGCCCTCGCCGGTGTTCGGCTCCCGCCTGCGCCTCGCGGCCTTCGTGGATGCCGGCAGCGTATGGCAGCGCGGCGCGGCCAACTCCTCGGCGACCATCCGGGTAACGCCGGGCGTCGGCCTCCGGATCAACACCCCCCTCGGGCCGGCCCGTCTCGACGTGGCGTACAATCCGTACCGCCTGCAGGCCGGTCCCCTCTTCCAGTTCGACACCCAGGGCACCCTCACCACGGTGCCGGGGCAGGAGTCGTTCGTCCTCGGCCGGAAGCGGCACGTCACCTATCACATCGCCGTCGGCCAGGCGTTCTGATGCAGCGGATCGTGACCCGGTTCCTCTTCGTCTTCATCGTCGGCAGCCTGGCGATGGTGCTCGGCGTGCTGACGTCCATGACCCTCACGCCTCCCGGGCGGGCCCTCCTCGCCCGCACCGTCTCCCGGATGCTCGACGAGATCATCATCGGCCAGGTGAAGGTGGGGGCCATCTCGGGCTCTTTCGTCTACGATCTCACGCTCGAGGACCTGGTGGTGCGCGACACCAGCGGCGCCCTGCTCGCCGATCTTCCGCGCGTCCGGATCAATTACCGCCTGCCGAACTTTCTCGCCGGCCAGGTGGTGCTGAGCGCCATCCAGCTCGATCACCCGACCATCCAGCTCATCAAGCACCGCAACGGCCTGATGAACTACGAGGAGGTGCTCGGGCTCAAGAAGGGGAAGGGCGGGGGCAGGTCTCCGCTCATCGAATTTCACGACGTGAAGGTCAACGGCGGCGCGCTCCGGATCGCGCTTCCCTGGAACCCGTCGAGCACGCTCAAGACCCCGGCGCAGCGCGACTCCGCACTGGCCGCCGAGCGGGCCAAGCCGGGACGGCTGATCGAGGAGGCTACCGAAGGGCTCCGGAAGGTCATCCTGCTCTCCGATCTCACGACCCGGATGTCCCGGCTCCGGATCGCCACCCCCGACCACAAGCCCTTCACCATCGACCTCGACTCCCTCGCCACCCGGGTCAGCGATCCGGCGGTGACGCTGCGCAACGCGGTGGGCCGGGTCCGCCTCCGCGGCGACAGCGCGGTGTTCAGCCTTTCCCGCGGCGCGCTTCCCGGTACCCGCTTCTCCGGCGGCGGCGCCATCACCTGGCCGCACGACACCGTCCTCTTCGACTTCCAGGCGAACTCGCCGCAGGCGAGTCTCGACGACCTTCGCTGGGTCTCGCCCGATTTCCCCTCGATGACCGGAAGCGGCGTGCTCGTCGCCCGTTCCGAGACCGGAACCCTCACCGCGTACGACATTCGCGACCTGCACCTCCGCGACGACACCCAGCGGATCGATGGCGACCTCGTCGCGCTCACCGACCGAAAGCGTGGGCTCGGGTTCCGGGACATGCGGCTCACCCTGCGCGATCTGGATCTCGATGCCGTCCGGCCCTATCTCGACACCCTGCCGTTCTGGGGGCGGGTCAGCGGTTCGGTGTCGGGCACCGGCTACCTCGACGCCATGGACGTCTCCCTCGACTGGACGTTTGCCGATGCGCGGGTTCCCGGCAATCCGGTCAGCCAGCTCGCCGGCGACGGCGTGGTCGGTGCTTCCCGGGACAGCGGTCTTACGTTCTCGGGATTCAACGTGCGGCGGTCGAATGTGGACCTCCGCACCGTGCGGCTGGTGGCGCCGGCGGTGATTCTGGAGGGTCGGCTTGCCGCCTCCGGGACGCTCGACGGACCGCTGAGCAACATCTCCTTCGACGGCACGGCCCGGCACCAGGACGGCGAGCGCCCCGCCAGCCAGGCCGACGGGACGGTGCATCTCGATACCCGCTTCGACACCCTCGGCCTCGCCATCGACGTGAGGCTCGACCCGCTCTCCTTCGAGGGGATCCGCCGCGCCTTCCCCTCGCTCGCCGCCCGCGGCGATCTCCGGGGGACTTTCCGCGGCCGGGGCACGCTCTCCCGGCTGGAGGTGGATGCGGCGCTGGCCGGCGAGCTGGGGAACGTCGATGCGCTCGGCACCCTCACGCTGCTGCCGCCCCACTGGGGCGCCGACGGTCTCCATCTGCGCTTTGCCCGCCTCAATCTCGCCGCGTTGAGCGGCCGTCCCTTGCCAACCGACCTCACCGGACGGCTCGAGGTGACGGGCAGCATCGATACTCTCCGGGCCCCCGACGCCGAGCTGGAGCTGACGCTCGGGCGCGGCCGGGTGCGCGAATGGGAGATCGACAGCGCCTACGGAAGGGGCGCGGTGCACGACAGCCTGATCCGGGTCGACAGTGCCTACGTCGGCTGGAAGGGCGCCCGGGCGATGGGGAACGGCACCCTCGGGTGGCGGGCTCCGTACACCGGCGAGATGGTGTTCACCCTCCTCGCCGACAGCCTCATCGGATTCGACTCACTGCTCCTCACCAGCACGGGGCAGGCGCGCGACACCTCGAAGGACGCGCGGCCGCTCGGCGGCAGCGCCTTCGGCACCGCGAGGCTGGCCGGAAGCCTCGACTCGCTTCAGGCGGCCGGCGATCTGGAGGTGCAGCGCCTGGAGTGGCAGCGGCTCCGCTCGCCCAAGATCACGGGCAGCTTCGGTTGGCTCGGCGGCAAGCGACCCCGGGTCAATGCCACGGTGCTGACCGATTCGATCGGCGCCGGGCGCTTCGTCTTCCGTCGGGTGTCGGCCCAGGCCGCCGGCTTCGCCGACTCGCTTGACTGGAGCGGCGGAACGACGCTCGGGGAGACCTCCCGCCTCGACGGGGCGGGCAGCTGGTACGAGAACGACGCGGGGCGGTTCCTGAGGGTGGACTCGCTTCAGGCGACGCTCGCGCTGCACCGCTACCGCCTGACGGAGCCGGTCACGGTTTCGCTCGCCGACTCCGCTCCCGCCGTCGGGGCGCTCACGCTGGCCGCGACCGACGGGTCCGGCCACTTCCGGACCGAGGGCCGGGTGCCGGGCACGGCGCCTGGGGACCTGACGGTGGACGTGCAGGGCCTCGACCTCCACGACCTCTACGGCCTGCTGGAGCGAGACACGCTGGGGGTAGCCGGCGACGTGGGGCTCGCGCTGCAGGTGGGCGGCACCGCGGCCGCCCCGACGCTGCGCGGCATCGCCCGCCTGGCCGATGGACGATTCGGCGATTTTCAGGCGCCCTTCATCCAGGGCGTCGTCAACTACGAGGACCGCCGGCTCGACGCGAATCTCGATCTCTGGCGCACCGGCGAGAACATTCTCCAGGTCGAGGCCCACCTTCCGCTCGATCTCGCCTTCCGCGGCGTACCGCGGCGGCGCCTCGAGGGGCCGCTCTCCGTCCGCGCGCACACCGACAGCGTGGACCTGGGACTGCTGGAGGCGCTCACGCCGGCAGTGACCCAGGTGCACGGCGTCCTCGCCGCCGACGTCCAGATCGAGGGCACCTGGGCGGCGCCGCGGCTCGCGGGCCAGGTCGACGTGAGGGGTGGCAGCATGAGCATTCCCGGCCTCGGCGTGCGATTCGGGACGGTGAAGGGTGGGGCGGTGCTGAAGGGGGATTCGGTGGTGCTGCGTGACGTGCTGCTCACCAGCGGGGGCGGCCGTCTCGAGGCCACCGGCGGGCTTCGGCTGGAGGATCTCTCGCGTCCTGTCCTGGGACTCGACCTCCGCGCCGACCAGTTCCGCGCCATCGACGTGCGCAGCCTTCTCACCCTGGTCGGGAGCGGCAACCTCCAGCTCACCGGCCCGGTCTTCGGCGCCACCCTCACCGGCACCCTGCTGGCGAACAGCGGGGTGCTCTATTTCGCCGATCTGGTCAACAAGCGGATCATCGATCTGGAAGATCCGACCTACGCCGATCTGGTCGATACCACGCTGATCCGCCGGGAGAACCTCGGCGCCAAGTTCCAGAACCGCTTTCTCGATGCGCTCCGCATCAACGACCTGCGGCTCTCGATGGGCTCCGATGTCTGGCTCCGCTCCGCCGAAGCGAACATTCAGCTGGAGGGCAACGTCCGCGTGAGCAAGGCGGGACAGGACTATACCCCGACCGGGACGCTCACCGCCGCGCGTGGCGGCTATACCCTCAAGATCGGTCCGGTCACCCGGGACTTCACGGTGACCCGGGGCGAGGTGCGCTATATCGGCGACCTGAACGCGGGACTCGACATCCAGGCCCGCCACGTGGTGCGCACGGTGCGCACCGGCGACGAAATCCCGGTCATCGCCAACATCACCGGCACTCTGTACGCGCCCAAGGTCTCCCTGGAAAGCACCTTCCGGCCGCCGATCTCGGAGACCGACCTGGTCTCGTACCTCATCACCGGATATCCCTCGAGCGAAGCCGCGCTGGTCGGCCAGGGGGGCGCCCTCCAAACCGGCCTCTCGTACTTCTCGAGCGCCCTCTCGAGCGAGCTGGAGCGTGCGCTAATCCAGGATTTCGGCGTGCCCATCGACCTCATCGAGATCCGCCCCGGCGTCTCATCGAGCGCGACGAGCGCCGGCTCCCTCACCCAGCTCGCCGCCGGGTGGCAGATCGGGAAGAAGACCTTCCTCACGTTCAGCGCCGGCTTCTGCCCCGATTTCAGTCAGCTGCGAGGGCGCACGCTCGGCGCGGGCCTCGAGTTCCGCTTCAGCCGGGAGTGGAAGCTGCAGAGCTCGGTGGAGCCGACGGTCCAGAGCTGCGGCACGCTGAGCGCCAACGCCACCCGCTTCACCAGCACCAATCCGTATCAGATCGGCCTCGACATTCTCTGGGAACGGGAGTTCTGATGCCCCGCGTCCTGGTCATCACCAATCCGGCGGCGGCGCGGACCCGCCCCGACGCGGTCTCCGAGATCATGCGGACGCTGCGGGGGGCCGGGTGGAACGCGGAGGTGCTGGCCACCGGCGGCCCCGGCGATGCGCGGCGGCTCGCCGAGTATGGCGTGGCGGAACGGGTGGACATCGTCGCGGTCTTCGGCGGCGACGGGACGACCATGCAGGCGGCGGCCGCGCTGGTGGGCACCGACGTGGCCCTCGGCGTGATCCCCGGAGGCACCGGCAACCTCCTGGCCGGCAATCTCCGGATTCCGAGCCCTCCGGCCCGCGCGGCGCGCGCGCTGGTGACCGCCCAACCGAAGCCCTTCGACCTCGGCCGGATGGATCGCGTCTCGGGCACCCAGTATTTCGCGGTGGCCTGCGGCGCCGGCTACGACGCGCGAGTCATGGCGGAAACGTTGTCCGAACACAAGCGGCGGTGGGGTATGGCCGCCTATGTGGCCACCACGCTCCGGCTCATCGGCGAAGTGCGCAGCACCGCGCACGTCATCACCATCGACGGCGTCGAGTGGGACGCCAACGCCGCGATGGTCCTCGTCGCCAACTGCGGCGAGGTGATCCCGCCATTCATCCGCCTCGGCACCGGCATTCGGCCCGATGACGGGCTGCTCGACGTCGTTGTCGTGAGGGCCAACAGCTTCGGGCAGAGCGTCCGGGCGGTGTGGGACCTTCTCCGTGTCGCCCAAGGGCGGGAGAGCGAAGACACCTATGTCGGCTACGCCCGCGGTCGGGAGATCAGGGTCGAGACGACGCCGGTGCAGCCGGTCCAGCTCGACGGCGAGCCCGGCGGGGTCACGCCCTTCACGGCCACCGTCGTTCCAGCCGCCATCCGCATCATGGTCCCGGCGGCAACCTGAGGCATGGCGCCCGCGCCCGGAGTGTTTAGTTTCTGGGGGGGGTGCTCCCGCACCGAGACCCGCTGCCCCTTGTCCTAGGTTGATTTGATGCCCGCATCGGTTCTGCTGATCGACGACGATGTCGACGTTTTACGCAGTGTCGGCAACTATTTCGAGCGCCTCGGTTACGAGGTTACCCGGGAACTGAGCGGGGAGGCGGGCCTCGCCACGTTCGACCGGCTCCGGCCGGAAGTCGTGGTCCTCGACCTGCGGCTCCCGGGCATGGATGGGCTCGAAGTGCTCGAGCACCTCCGCCAGCGCGATGCCGCGGTGATCCTCCTCACCGGCGAGGGCGATGTCTCGACCGCCGTCCGCGCGATGCAGCTCGGCGCGGAAAACTTCCTCACCAAACCGGTGGACATGGAGCATCTCGCGGCCGCGACCGCGCGCGTGGCCGACAAGGCCCGCCTCCGCCGCGTGAACGAGGCGCTTCTGATCCAGAGCGCCCCCGACCACGGGCTCGACTCCCTCGGTTCGTCGTCCGGAATGCAGGACTTCGCCCATCAGGTGGCGCTGCTCGCCCAGAGCGAGCGTACGACGGTGCTCCTGACCGGGGAAAGCGGGACGGGAAAGGGGTGGGTCGCGCGGATGATCCACGACCTGAGCCCGAGGTCCAAGGCGCCGTTCGTCGAGGTCAACTGCGCCGGCCTCAACGCCACCTTCCTCGACTCGGAGCTCTTCGGGCACGAGAAGGGGGCGTTTACCGACGCCAAGGACCGCAAGCAGGGCCTCTTCGAGATCGCCGACCATGGCACGATCTTCCTCGACGAGATCGGCGACCTCGCACCCGAGCTCCAGCCCAAGCTCCTGAAGGTGCTCGAGACCAAGACCTTCCGGCGCCTGGGGGGAACCCGCGAGATCACGGTGGACGTCCGTCTCGTGGCCGCCACCAACAAGGAGCTCCAGGCCGAGGTGGAGCACGGGCGCTTCCGGGAAGACCTGTACTACCGGCTCAGCGTGATGCCACTCATGCTGCCCGCCGTCCGTGACCGCTCGAGGGAAGACCGGCTCGCGCTCATCACCCGGCTCATGAGCGACCTGCGCGCCGAGCTGCCCGATGGACCGGCGACGCTCTCGAGCGAGGTGCTCGAGCGGCTGCTGGCCTACACCTGGCCCGGCAACGTGCGGGAGATGCGGAACGTGCTCGAACGGGCACTCATCCTCGGGCGCGGCGTCCCCGCGGTGAGCATCGAGCACCTTCCCGGCGAGTTTCGCGCCCGGCCCGGCATCGGCGACCGCCGCCACACGCCACTCAGCCTCGAGGATCTCGAGCGGCAGCACATCGAGCGTACCCTCAAGCATCACAACGGCAATCGCACGCGGGCGGCGATCGAGCTCGGCATCTCCCGCGCGACGCTGATCAACAAGATCAAGCGGTACAGCATCTCGGCATGAGGCGCTCATGACCGAGACCCGCGAGCACGATGCCATGGCCTGCCGCGCCTGCGGTCGTGAGGAGCGCGCCTCGGAGGGATATCCCTGCACCAGTTGCGGCACCTTCATCTGCCTGATCTGCACCTTCCGCGGTGTCACAGTCTGTCGCGAGTGCGCCGCCAAAGCCTCCGCCGAGTCGCCATCCGGTACCTGATGCGCCCCGCCGCCATCGCCCGCTCCACCATCGCTCCGCTGTTCGCCGAGCCGAGCCTGCGCGTCGAGCAGCTGAGCCAGCTCGTTCTCGGCGAGACCGCCGCGGTGCTGGAGCAGCGGGGAGAGTGGCGCCGCCTGCGCACCCGTCACGACGGCTACGAGGGGTGGGCTCACGCGGGTTACGTGCTCGAGGTCGAGGACGACGAGGCCGACCGGTGGCGGAGCGAGGCCACGGGATGGTGTCTCGGCGCGACGATCACGATCGGCGAGACCCGCCTGCGGCTTCCCCTGCGGGCACGAGTCGCCGTCGAGGGCGACACGGTTCGGCTTCCCGACGGCCGCCGCGGACGCCGGGTGGATGGCTCGGTGCCGGCGGCCACCGAGGCGATCGCCGCGGCCCGGGGCAAGGCGCCGGAGCGGTGGGCGCTGGAGCACTTCTCCGGGGCGTCGTACGAGTGGGGGGGCGTGACGCCCTGGGGCGTCGACTGCTCCGGGCTGGTCCAGACCACCTTCGCGGCGCGGGGCATCGCCCTCCCCCGCGACTCCTCGCAGCAGGTCGCCTGCGGCGCCGAGGTCACCGCCGACACGCCGCGCCCGGGCGATCTCCTCTTCTTCCGCGGTGAGATCACGCCGGCCATCACCCACGTCGCGTTCGCCGGGGAAGCCGATGGGCTGGTGCACTCCACCGTCTCGTGCGGCGGGGTTCTCGCCGAGTCGTGGCTGCCCGGCACCCGTGCCGCGCCGCTGCGCGAGCGCCTCGTGGCGGTGCGACGGATGGAGCATCGGTGAAGCGGAAGCTGGTTCTCTTCGACATCGATGGAACGATCCTCCTCACCGCCGGCGCCGGGCGCCGGGCCATCCTCGCCGCCCTGAGCGAGGAGGTGCCAGGGGTGGCGGCGCTGGACCGGGTGCGGTTCGACGGGAAGACCGATCCCCAAATCGTCGCCGAGCTGCTGGAAGTGGCCGGCAGGACGGAAGCGAGGGAGTCGGAGCTCGTGCGCGCCCTGTGCCGCCGCTACGTGGGGCACCTCGCCCGGGAACTGGAGCGTCCCGCCTCGAGGACGACCCTCATGCCGGGCATCCCCGATCTTCTCGACCGTCTCGAGGAACACGAGGCCGTGGTACTCGGGCTCCTCACCGGCAACCTCGCCGAGGGCGCCGCGCTCAAGCTCCGCTCCGGCGGCATCGATCCGTCCCGCTTTCAGGTGGGGGCGTACGGATCGGATGCCGGCCACCGCCCCGATCTCCCTTCGATCGCGGCGCGGCGCGCGGTGCCCTTCTTCGGGCGGGAGCCCACCGGGGCCGAGGTGGTGATCCTCGGTGACACTCCTGCCGACATCGCGTGCGCGTCGTGCATCAACGCGCGAGCGGTGGCGGTGGCGACGGGCTCGTACTCTGTGGCCGATCTCGCGGCGTTCGCCCCCCACGCCGTGTTCGAAGACTTCCGCGACACCGACCGGGTGCTCGAGGCCATCCTGTGCTGACCGGTGAGTGCACGGTGCCGGAGCTGGGTCCGTCCTTCGGGCGCCTGACCGACCCGCCGGCTCCGGGCCCCCGCTCTCCGCTTGGCCTGGCCTTCGACGACATCAGGGTCGATCTCGTGACCGGCATCTTCGATCTGGCGGGGGCGGGGCGCGGATTCGCGGCCGCCGGAGACCGCGACGGGGTGATGGCCTCCCTCGGCCGGGTGGCTTGGATCGGACTGTGGGAGCGCGCGGTGGGTGCCGCCGCCGCGCGGATCGGCGAGGCCGCCAACAGCCGCCTTCGCGAGGCCGCCGCCGAGTCGCGCTTCCCCGACCGGCGCCTGCGCACCCTGCTCCTCACGGCCAACGACGTGCGCGCCATCGCGGCGAGACTCGGCGGCGGCGGCGGACCGTTCGTCGGTGCCCTTGATGCGCTGGAGCAGACGGTTCACTCCTCCAGCGGGGCGCAGTCCCGCGCCGGCACCGGGAACGACGAGTGGCGGGCCGCCCTCGAGGCCGGCGCGCGCCGCCTCGAATCGGCATGGCTCGCCCTCGCGTCGGCGGCGAACGCCGAGGAACAACATTGGCGAGCCGAAGGCGAGCGCATCCGGGCGTGGCGGAGGCCGGTGTGGCCGGTGTGGGTGGTATCCATCGCCGTCGCGGCGGCGGCGGTGTATCTGGGGTTGGTCCTTGGCGGGTACCTCCCCGTGCCCCCGCCGCTCACTGGTGTCGCCGACTTCTGGTGGAGCCGGTTCTGAGCGTCATCGGGGTAGGGATCGATCTGGTGGACCTCTCGCGAGTCAGTCGCCTTCTCGTGTCCAAGGGCGACCAAGCGTTTGCCCGTTTTTTCACCGACGCCGAACGGGCCTACCTGGAAACCCGTCCCGACCCCACCGGCCACGCTGGGGCCAGGATCGCCGCCAAGGAGGCGGTCTACAAGGCGTTACAGTCGCTTCCGGGGGCGCGAGGAGTGGGGTGGCGGGAGATCGAGGTCACCCGCGATTCCGATGGCCGGCCGGCCATTCTCCTTCACGGGCTCGCCGCCCGGCTTGCCGCCGAGGCGGGAGGCATCCGGATCGAGATTTCCCTCACCCATTCGGAGAACACCGCAGGCGCGGTAGCCATCCTGCATCCCGCCTGAGTCGCTCCGTAGTTTCCCCCTCTACCAAATCCGACTGCCGCACTCTAGTTTGCCAGATGATCATCGGAATCTATTGAAAATGATTCTCATCGGCGCGGCCCTCCCGCTCCTGGTTTCCTTGTTCGCCACCCCGCCGTCCGATTCCTCGGGTGATGTGGCCGCGGCCGTCCGGCGGGTCGCCGCGACGGCCCAGCTCGCGGCAGAGGAGTATCGAATCGGCGTCGCCAACGGGCGTGTCGTCGCACCTCAGGAAGTGGAGGAGGCCTCTCTCTTCCTGAAGGAAGCCCGCCGTTCCGCTTCCGGGCTCGGCGCCGACGCCGCCACCGCCCAGATCGACTCCCTCATCACCCTTGTCGCCTCCACCGCCGCTCCCGACCTGATCGACGCGCGCGTGGAGGCCCTTGCGACCGGCCTCTCCTCCCGCTTCGGCGTCACCCTCGACGAGGCGCCGGCCGCACGCCCCTCGCTGGCCCGCGGGGGGGAGATCTACCGTTCCCAATGCGCGGGGTGCCACGGTGATGCCGGCCGGGGCGATGGTCCACTTGCGTCGGGGCTCGACCCGGCGCCGACGAATCTGGCCGAGTGGAAGCCGCTCAGCGATCAGACGCCGCTCGACTATTTCCGGCGGATCAGCATCGGAACGGTCGGCACCGCCATGCCGGCGTTCGAGCACCAGCTCCCCACCGCGGACCGGTGGGCGGTGGCGCTCTATGCGAGCGTCCTGCGGCTGCCCCGGCCCGCCGGCAACGTGCCGGTCGCGCTCCGCGCCTTCCCGGCGACGGGCAAGATGTCGGACGCGGCGATTCTCTCTTCACTCGGGATGGGCGACGGCGCCGGACCCGCCGCGCTGGCCCGGGTGGCGGCGGTTCGGTCGTTCGACGGTGACGGCGGCGGCGCCGTGACGGCACGGATCTTCGACCAGGTGCGAGCCCAGGTGGATTCGGCCTTCGCGATGGCGCGAACCGGCGATTCCGCTGCTCCCACCCGGGCCCTCGACGCGTACATGACGTTCGAGCAGGTCGAACGGACCTTGCGCGCGCAGAATCCCGACCTCGCCGCCGAAGTGGAGGGCGCGTTCGCGGCGCTCCGGACCAGCGCGGGGTCTGGCGGCGCGACACCGGCGGAGCTCGAGCCGATCGAGAGCCGTCTGGCCGTGGCGCTCGAGAGGGCGGAGCGGGCCCTCGGCGACGACCTCTCCCCGGTGAATCTCTTTGTCCAGTCGTTCGTGATCATGCTGCGGGAAGGGCTCGAGGCGATTCTGATCGTCGGCGCGCTCCTGACCTTCCTCTCCAAGTTGGGCGCCTCGCACCGCAAGCGTGAGATCAACCTCGGGGTGGGGGCCGCGGTGGCGGCCAGCCTGCTGACGGCGTTCGCGCTGGAGACCATCTTCGTCCTGAGCCCCTCCAAGCGCGAGGCGCTCGAGGGCGCCACGATGCTCGTCGCCACCGGCGTGCTCTTCTACGTGAGCTACTGGCTCCTCTCGAAGATGGAGGTCGTCAAGTGGAATCACTTCGTGAAGAGCAAGGTGCAGGACGCCCTCACCGGCGGCTCCGCCCTCGCGCTCGTGTCCGCCGCCTTCCTCGCGGTCTACCGCGAGGGGTTCGAGACGGTGCTCTTCTACAAGGCGCTCTTCGTGTCGGCGACCGGGGCCGGGGCGATGCCGGTGGCGGCGGGATTGCTGATGGGCTTGCTGGTGCTCGCCGTGGTCTACTACGCCATTGACCGCTTCGGCGTCCGGCTTCCGCTCAAGCCGTTCTTCGCGGTCACCAGCGCGTTCCTCTACTACATGGCGTTCGTCTTCGCGGGGAAGGGCGTCGCGGAGCTGCAGGAAGGCGGGACGATCGGCACTACCGTCGCCGCCTGGGCGCCCCGGATTCCCGCGCTCGGCATCTATCCCACCGTCGAGTCGCTCGCCGCGCAGGGAGTGCTGGTCGTGCTGGCGGTGGCCGCGCTGGTGTGGACCTTCCTTCTCGAGCCGCGCCGCCCGTCGGCCGCCCCGCGGGTGGCCGAGCCGGCACCGCCGCCTCCCACCGACTTTCGCGTCACCACGCCGCAGCGGTGAGCCACGCTCCCGCCACCGCGGATCTCTGTGACGCCTTCCCCGACAGGGTGACGGTCGCCGAGCCGGTGTTCCGCGACTGGGGCGGCGCCTCGCGCTTCGCGGGGCCGATCGAGACCCTTCGGGTCTTCGAGGACAACGCACTCGTGCGGCAGGCGCTCGAGTCGGCGGGGTCGGGGAGGGTGCTTGTCGTGGACGGCGGCGGCTCGCTCCGCGCGGCACTTCTGGGTGGGCGTCTGGCGTTACTCGCCCAGGAGAATGGGTGGAGCGGGATTGTGGTGCATGGATGCGTCCGGGATTCGGCGGAGCTTGCCGCCACCCGGGTCGGCGTGAAGGCGCTCAACACCTCCCCGAGGAAGAGCGCCAGGGCGGGCCGGGGAGAGCGCGGTGTGCCGGTGACCTTCGCGGGCGTGACCTTCACTCCCGGGCACTGGCTCTATGCCGATCAGGACGGGGTGGTGCTCGCGGCGTCGGAGCTGTCCGTGCCCTGAGGCGGACCTCGAAGCCGAAACACTCGAACGGCCCGCCGATGTCGGCGGGCCGTTCGAGTCATCAGTGGTAGATCGCCCCCTGAGTCTACGGAGACGAGCCGAAGTGCCCGCTCCACCCTTCTTCGACCTACCACTTGCCCATTGAAGCGTGCTTCTGAGGGCGATCATGTTAGCAAGTGCAATGCCACGCAGCAGCAGATTGCAACATACGCTCTGTCAATGTGTTACGATAGTGGATCACGACACGATTTTGCTGGGAAAGTGTCAAAACATTAGACGATTTCCGAGATGACCGTCTAAATTCTTTGCCATTAATGGCTTACGGGCTCGACTATTTCTTGGCCGCCCCAGCGCTCTTGCCACCGGATAAATACTCCCCGGGCGCCGGGCTCGGACCGCCGCGCCAGGCCGTCAGCAAGGCCAAGCCGATTGCGATCAGAATCACCGACGTGAGCTGCGCCAGCGTGAACGGACCGAAGAAGCGGTCGTCCTTGGCCCGGAGAATCTCCACCAGGAATCGTTCGATCCCCGCGAACACGAGATAGAGCCCGAACAGCCATCCCACGGGGCGGGGGCTCAGACGGAGCCGCCAGAGGATCGCGAACGCCGCGAGCATCAGCCCGGTCTCGTAGAGCTGGGTGGGATGCACCGCGAGAACGGTCGAGGGGTCGACCCCGGGCGGGACGGCAATACCGAACAGGTGCTCCATGCTGCCGGCGGTGGACGGCGGGAGTCCGTGCGGAAATTTCACCGCCCACGGCAGGGTGGTGGGACGGCCGTAGTCGTCATTGACGAGAAAGCATCCGACCCGCCCCAGCGCGTAGGCCGCGGCGAGCGCCGGCGGGACGAGTTGCATGGTCCAGCGGAGCGGCACGCGGAGCCGCCAGCCGTTCAGCATCACCGCGATCGTGCCGCCGACGAACCCGCCGTACCACACCAGGCCCCCGCGGGAGAAGAGCGCCCCCGGGTCGCGGGTGAGCGCGACGTACCACAGCTTGGCGCCCACGATCCCGCCCACCACCGCCGCGGCCACGAGGTCGGCGGCGTAGTCCTCCGTCAGCTTCCGCCGCCTCAGCTCCAGCGCGATGAGCCATCCTCCCATCAGGAAGGCGACCATCATCATGATCCCGTAGCCGGTGATCTCGAGCGGGCCGACGTGAAAGACCAGCGGGTAGATGGGCATTTACGCGTGTCCGCCAGCGGGAGAGGGGACGGTGAGGCCTGGAAGCGGGAGGTCGTCGCGCGGCTCGAGGTCCCAGCCGCTGCGCTCGCCGCGCGCGAGCCGCCAGGCCCCGGCCGCGGCGATCATCGCCGCGTTGTCGGTGTTGAGCCGGGGGGACGCCACGCTCACCCGCGCGCGTCCTGCCAGCCGATCGCGCATGGCCGCGATGAGCGCTCGGTTGCAGGCTACGCCGCCGCCGATCATCACGGTGTCGTAGCCGAGTTCGTCGGCGGCGTGCGCGGTCTTGGCCGTGAGCACCTCGATGGCCGCGTCCTGAAATCCGCGCGCCAGGTCGGCGGCGGAGAGCTGGTCCGCTCCGCTGGAGCGGACCGCTCGCAGCACCGCGGTCTTGAGGCCGCTGAAGGAGAAGGCATAGCGGCCCGCCCCGTCGCGTTCCAGCTCCCCGAGCATCGGGCGGGGAAAGCGATAGCGGCGGGGGTCGCCCTCGCGAGCCAGGCGCTCGATCGCGGGACCGCCCGGATAGCCCAGGCCGAGGAGCTTCGAGACCTTGTCGAAGGCCTCGCCCGCGGCGTCGTCGAGCGTCTGGCCCAGCAGGCGGTACTCGCCCCATGCCGGCACGTCGAGCAGCATGGTGTGACCGCCGCTGACGAGCAGCCCGACGAACGGTGGGGCCAGCTCCGGATCCTCGAGCGTCGGGGCGAACAGGTGACCCTCCATGTGATTCACCCCGATGAACGGCCGGTCCAGGCTGTACGCCAGCGTTTTCCCATACATCACTCCGACGAGGAGGGCGCCGACCAGACCAGGCCCCGCCGTGACCGCGATGCCATCGACCTGGGAGAGGCCGATGCCGGCGTCCGCGAGGGCTCGGTCCACCACCGACCCGATCGCCTGGACGTGAGCCCGGCTGGCGAGCTCCGGGACGACGCCGCCGAACACCCGATGGACGTCTTGCGACAGAATGATCAGTCCGCCGAGCTCGGCGCGCGGGCCATCGGTTCGGAGTAACGCGGCCGAGGTCTCGTCGCACGACGTTTCGATTCCCAGGATCCACTCAGCCACGGGCGCCCCGGAGGCTCACACTACGTGCCCGGCTCGTCGAGCAGGCGCTCGACCAACGTCCGGTTGGCCTCCGAGTTCCAGTCGTGCGCGCCGATGACGCGCTTGACGATGACGCCCGCGCGGTTGAGCAGGAAGCTCTCCGGCACGCCGGTGGTCTGGTAGGCCTGCTGGATCGCTCCGCTCTTGTCCTGGAGCAGGTCGAAGCTCAAGCCGAGCTCCTCGCCGAAGCGGCGCACGTCATCGGAGGCCCCCTCGTCGACACTGACGGCGGCGATGGCGAATCCCCGGGGCGCCAACTCCCGGTACAACCGATCCATGGCGGGCATTTCCACCTTGCATGGGACGCACCAGGTGGCCCAGATGTTCACCAGCGTCACCTTGCCCTTGTACTTCTCGCCCAGGCTTACCGAGTCACCGGAGGCGAGGTCGACCGCGTGAAATTCCGGTGCGCGGGCCCCCACCGCCACGAGCTCGACTTCCCGGCCCACCTGGGTGAGGACCGCGGCACCCGCGCCGAGGCCCAGCAGGACCAATCCGACGAACGTCCATTGGCGTGACATGGGCGGCTCAGACCGCGGCGGCGCAGCGGCGGAGCAGATTGCGCACCGCCTGCGCGGGATCGGGGGTGCCGAAGACGGCCATGCCGGCCACGAAGGTGTCGGCCCCGGCGCCCCACGCCTCACCGATCGTCTCGGGGGTGATGCCGCCATCGACTTCGAGCGCCGCGGCCGACCGCCGGCGATCGAGGAGCGCTCGGGCCCGGCGAATCTTGTCGGTCGAGCCCGGGAGGTACGACTGTCCGCCGAAGCCCGGGTTCACGGTCATGACGAGCAGCAGATCGACGTCGTCGAGGACCTCTTCCACCATCGCGAGCGGCGTCGACGGGTTGAGCGCGAGCCCGGCGAGCATGCCCCGCTCGCGGACGGTGGCCAGGTGGCGTTGCACGTGGATCGTGGCCTCGGGATGAAAGGTGAGGACGGTAGCGCCCGCGTCGGCATACTCCGCGATGTACCGTTCGGGGTGCCGGACCATGAGATGTACGTCGAGCGGCCGGTCGGTGATGTGCCGGAGGGCACGGACCACCGGGCTTCCGAAGGTGAGGTTGGGGACGAACTCGCCGTCCATCACGTCCACGTGAATCCACTCGGCGCCGCCGGCGATCGCCTGTTCCACCTGCTCGCGCAGCCGGGCGAGATCGGCGCTGAGCACGCTGGGCGCGATCCGCGCGCTCACAGTCCTCCTCCGGCTCCGCCGCCCACCACCAGGTCGACCGCCGCACCGCGGGGCCGGCCGTTCCCGGCGCCGGGCCGGGTCGCGATCACGATGCCGGGCTCACCGCTGGTCTGGACGGTATCCACGGTGCCCACCTTCGCGCCCGCCGCGGTGATGATCTTCTCGGCCGACGACAGGGCCAGCCCGACGACGTCGGGAACGGTGACCGGTGCCGGGCCGGCGCTCACCACGATCTGCACCGTCGTGTTGGGCGCCAGCACCATGCCGGGCGGCGGATCCTGCCAGACGACCGCGCCCCGCGGGATGACCGGGTTGGTGCGCTCGCCCTCGAGGCGAACGCGGAACCCCTGCTCGGTGAGCTTCTTTCTGGCCTCGGCGTCCACCAGGCCGAGCACCCGGGGGGTGGGGTGATCGCTGCCCAGCACCGAGGAAGGAGAGATCCACAACGCGGAAATCGCGTATCCCACCGCGAAGGTCAGCAGGACCAGTCCCCCGTCACGAAGGAGCCCGCGCGACCTGAGCGCCGGGGGGAAGGAGAACCCCGCCGCCGTGTGTCGGCGGGTTCTCATCGGGTGCGACGAAGACGGGCCGCGTAGGCGCCGTCCATGTGGTGACGCTGGGGGACGATCATGAGGTCTCCCTCGGGCGACGCGAGCGCCGCAGGAAAAGTGTCGCTCGTCTCCCGCTGGAACTCCGGGTGCGCATCGAGAAACCGATTCATCTGGTGCTCGTTCTCTTCCGGCTCGAGCGAGCAGGTGGAGTAGACCAGGAGCCCGCCCGGCGCGACCGCCTCCGCCGACCCGGCAAGCAGCTCGGCCTGTTTCTCGGCCAGGCCGGCCAGCGCCTGGGGAGTCACCCGCCAGCGAGCGTCGGGGTTTCGCGCGAACGTCCCGGTGCCGAGACACGGCGCGTCGACCAGGACGGCCTCGATCGGCCGGACGGGCGGGCGGCGGGCGTCGGCGACGATGGCGTGCTCGCGCCCGCTCCCCGCGCGGCGAAAATTCGCGGCCATCCGCGTGACCCGCGCGGGCGCCAGATCGGCGGCGACGACGCCCGCAAGTCCTCTGCCGAGTGTGATGCTCTTGCCACCCGGCGCGGCGCAGGCGTCGTAGAGGCGGGTTCCGGGCGGCAGATCGGCGAACCATGCCAGCAGCGCCTGCGCCGGGTCCTGCACGATGAACGCCCCCGCTGCATACCCTGGGATGTCGGCAGGGCGGGAGCGACCCACGATGAGCCCGGCGCCGAACGGGGCCGGCTCGACGGCGATTCCGTCGGCACTGAATTGGCGCTCGAGCTCCTCGAGCCCTTGCCGTGCGGCCTGGAGCACCAGCAGCGGCCGGGTGTTGTTCCACCGGAGCAACTCGGCCGTCGCCTCTTCGCCGTATCGCGCGATCCACCGTACGACCAGCCAGAGCGGATGGGAGTGCTGGCCGGCGAGTCGCGACGCGGCATCACCATCTCCCCCCGGGGGCGACGGCGCGCCTGGCAGACGGGTGAGGCGCCGGAGGATCGCATTGACGAAGCCCCCGGCGCGCACGCCGCCGATCGTCTTCGCGAGCGAGACGCTGGTGTCGACGGCGGCATGCGGGGGAACCCGGTCGAGCGCCGTGAGCTGGAAGGCGCCAAGGCGAAGCACCTCCCGGAGGCCGGGAGCCACGCTCTCCCACCCGCGCGGGACCAGGGCGCCGAGCCGGCTGTCGAGGGCGCTCTGCTGGCGCAGCACGCCGGCCGCCATTTCATGGGCGAGCCGCCGGTCGGCCTCGCCCAGCGACCCGACCGCCCGGTCGAGCGCGGCGTCGAACGGCCGGCCCTCGCGGACATCGGCCAGGATCCGGAGTGCGGCCCGGCGGGCCGCCAGCCCGTCCGTTTTCGTCATCACGATCGCCGATCGCCCTACGCCAGCATCCCCCGCTCGGGACTCGACGGGACCGCCGATTCCCGCCGAGGCATTCTCCCGGCCAGGTACGCCAAGCGTCCCGCCTCGACCGCGAGCTTCATCGCTCGCGCCATCGCCGCCGGGTCGGCCGCCTCGGCGAGCGCGGTGTTCATCAGGACGCCGTCGACGCCTTGCTCCATCGTGATGCAGGCGTCGGAGGCCGTCCCGACTCCCGCGTCCACGATCACCGGGACCGACAGGCGCCGCTTGATGGTCCGGATGTTCATCGGATTGAGGAGCCCGAGCCCGCTTCCGATGGGCGAGGCGAGGGGCATGACCGCCGCGCACCCCGCGTCCTCGAGGCGGAGGGCGGTGACCAGGTCGTCGTTGGTGTAGGCGAGCACGGTGAAGCCTTCGCGCACCAGTTGCACGGCGGCCTCGAGCAGGCCCTGCGTATCGGGGAGGAGGGTTTCCCGGTCGCCGAGGACCTCGAGCTTCACGAAGTCGTTGAATCCGGCTTCGCGGGCCAGGTGGGCGTAGCGGACGGCTTCGCCGGCGTCATAGCAGCCGGCGGTGTTGGCGAGGAGGAAGTAGCGCTCGGGGCTGAGGTGATGGAGAACGCTCTCCTCCTTGCGGCGATCGAGGTCCACGCGGCGCACCGCCACGGTCACGACCTCCGCGCCGCTGGCGGCGATGGCCCGGACCATCTCGGCGTTGTCGCGGTACTTCCCCGTGCCGACCATGAGACGGGAGCGGAAGCTCCGGCCGCCGATGGAGAGCGCGGAATCGAGGGCGGGGGCCGGCGTCTGGAGGGTGTCGGTCATGGGGGGAAAGATAACCGGGCGGGCGGTCACCCTCCGCCCACGAAATGCACCAGCTCCACCTGGTCGCCGGGGGCGAGCGGTGTCTCGCCCAGGCGGGGACGGCGGACGATTTCGCGATTGAGCTCCACCACGACCGTGCGGGCGTCGAGGTCGAGGGTGGCGAGGAGGTCGAGCAGGGTGGCCGGTCCCGGCAGCCGGCGGGGCTCGCCGTTGACGGTGATGGCGAGCTCCGTCATGCTGCCGCCAGCCACGGCTGGAGCAAGGCGAGGGCGGCGGCGGCGGGATCGTCCGCGCCCCAGAGGGCCGACACCGCGGCGACGCCATACGCGCCGGCGGCCCGCACCTCGACGGCCCGGGCGGCATCGATCCCCCCGATGGCGATCACGGGCTTGCCGAGGCCCGCCACGCGCCGGACCAGCTCGATCCCGGTCGCGGGCCGGCCAGGATGCGACGCGCTCGGATAGACGCTCCCGACCAGCAGATAGTCCGCGCCTTCGGTCACTGCCGCCTCCGCCTCGGCCTCGCTGTGCACCGACCGCCCGACCCACCCTCGGGAGAAGACCCGCCGCGCATCCTCGGGCGAGAGGTCGGTGGCGGAGAGCTGGACACCGTCGGCCGCGACCGCCGCGGCCAGATCGGGGCGGCCGTTGACGAACAGGGCGGCCTCGGGAGGACGCGCGAGGGCCAGCAGTCGCAGGGCGGCCCGGGCCAGCGCCGCGGCCGGGGCGGTCCGGTCACGGACGTGGAGCGCCACCGCCGACCCGGCCGCCGCGATGGCGGCGGCGCGGATGCCCAGATCGGGGTCATCCAGGACCGATGCATCGGTGACGGCGTGCAGTCTCGGCAGTGGTCTCACGCGAGCCGTTCTCCCTCGAGGATTCCTCGTCCCCGAACCCAGTCCGCCACCGGCAGCCGGATCTTGCCGGCAGGCTGCACTTCCCGCACGGCCAACGCCCCACCGTCGGCCGCCACCACCAGATCGTCCCCGGCCGACAGCACCGTTCCGGGCTCCCCGTGCTCCTCCGTGGTCGAAGGGCCGAAGAGCTTGAGCGGGGCTCCCCGGTGAAGGGTCCATGCGCCGGGCGCCGGATCGAAGGCGCGGACCTGCCGGGCGAGCGCCGCCGGCTGGAGGTTCCAATCGAGTCGCGCCGCCGCACGATCCACCTTGGGGGCATAGGTGGCGCGTGAGGAATCCTGTGGTGTCGCCCGCAGGGCTCCTTCCTCGAGATGGCGCAGCGCCGTGAGGAGCGCCTGGGCGCCGAGGTCGGCGAGGCGCGCCGAGAGCTGTCCGGCGGTTTCGTCGTCGCCGATCGGCGTATCGAGCTGCAGCAGTACCGGTCCGCTGTCGAGCCCCTCCTCCATTCGCATGATACTCACGCCGGTGAGGGACTCGCCGGCGAGGAGCGCGTGCTGAATCGGCGCCGCCCCGCGAAAGCGCGGCAGCAGCGAGGCATGGACGTTGATCATCCCCCGGGGGGACAGGGTGAGCAGTTCGCGCCGCAGGATGTGGCCGTACGCGACGACGACGCCGAGATCGGGGTCGAGCCGGCGCAGGCTGGCGAGGAAGACGTCTCCCGCCGGCCGCTCCGGCTGCAGCACCGGGAGTCCGGCCCGCTCGGCCACCCGCTTGACCGGGGAGGCCACCAGAGTGGAGCGGGAGCGGCCGTGGGGTTTGTCGGGCTGGGTCACGACGGCGGCGATGTCGTACCGTTCGTGGAGGAGCTCCTCGAGGGACGGCACGGCGAACTCCGGCGTGCCGAAGAAGACGATCCGCATCACTCCGGTCGGGCCGTCTCCACCACCACTTCCTTGAGGTACCCCGTCTCGTCCTTCCGCTCCCGCCGCCAGCGGGCCAGCAGCATCTGCCGCTTGATGAGGCTCAGGTGGTCGAGAAAGAGGATACCATCGAGGTGGTCGATCTCGTGCTGGATGGCGCGGGCCTTCAATCCGGTCGCCTCGCGCCGGTAGCGGTTGCCGTGTTGATCGAGCGCTTCCACCACCACGCGCTCGGCTCGGGTCACGTCGCCGTAGATCTCCGGAATCGAGAGACAGCCCTCTTCGGCCGTCGCCAGGCCCTCGGTGTCCACGATCACGGGGTCGATCATGACGAAGCGGTCGCCGTCGGCATTGACGACGGCGATGCGCCGTGCCACCCCGACCTGGTTGGCCGCGAGCCCGACGCCCTTGGCGGCGTCCATCGTCTCGAACAGGTCGTCCACCAGCCGGCGCGCGTCGTCGTCGACGGAGGCCACCTCG
>Ga0326597_10002919_pt1 | contig 25130 bp, 22 predicted proteins | sample RVTome_12_FD_203789 | JGI IMG/M metagenome (GOLD analysis project Ga0326597, IMG submission 203789) | Soil microbial communities from uranium-contaminated site in the Upper Colorado River Basin, Wyoming, United States - RVT100D185 | ecosystem: Environmental > Terrestrial > Soil > Contaminated >... | reverse complement strand
CGGTGCCACTATCGACCACTCCGCGTCACTGAGATCAAATCGTGCCATGATCAAACTCCCACAGTTTGGAAGTTTGAATCACATTTCACCCCTAAAGGGAATCCCCTTTATGGGTACAGTACCTAGAGCAGATCATGGATTGTCGGAATCGCCGAAGGCGTTCCGACAATCATGTGAATCTGCTCTACTCATTTGAAGGAGATCGGATTGACATGATTTGTCGGAACCATGACGTGTTTCCGACAAATCATGATCCGATCTAGGCCTCCATGGACCCCGTCATCGAAGGTTCGAGAAAGCTCGCCGCCGCCTCCGTCACCGACGCCCTCGAGCGGCTCGGCGGTCGGCGGGCCGGCGCCGTTTAGGACTCCGTTGCCGGCTATTTGTATGATAAATGTCAAAAAGCGCCGTTTTTCTGTCTTTCCTTACTCGGTTTCGAATTTCATGGCGCGGAAGGGCGGGAAACCGGGGCGCAAGCACGGGAGCCGGCTAAAGCAACAGGGACCAGGCCATGCTCACGCAGGAACAGAACGAGCGACTGACCCGGGTCGGACCGGGCACGCCCACCGGCGAGCTGCTCAGGCGCTACTGGCAGCCCGTCGCGGCGGCCGCGGAGCTGACGGAAGAGAAGCCGATCAAGGCGGTGCGGGCGCTCGGGGAAGATCTCGTGGTCTACCGCACCACCGCCGGCGCCTACGGCCTGGTCGCGGAACAATGCCCCCACCGCAGGGCGTCCCTCGCCTACGGGCGGGTCGATGGGGAGGGCATCCGCTGCCCCTACCACGGCTGGAAGTTCGACGCCGATGGGCGCTGCCTCGAGACGCCCGCGGAGCCCCGGGACAGCACCCTCAAACACGCGGTCCGGCAGCCCGCCTATCCGGTCGAGAGGCTCGGCGGGCTGCTCTTCGCCTATCTCGGGCCGCCGCCCGCGCCCGCGCTGCCGCGCTGGGACGTGCTCGCCTGGGAACACGGGAGGCGCTGGGTCCAGCGGCATTCGGTGATCGGCTGCAACTGGCTGCAATGCATGGAGAATTCGGTCGATCCCTCGCACCTCTACTGGCTGCACGGCCGGACCGCGCACCTCGCTCCCAGGGTCGGCCAATACGAAGAGCGCCACGACTTCACGGTCTTCGGCCACGGCATCATGAAGCGCCGTACCTCGGCGGGAGAGGAGGGCGCGCGGGTCGACCAGCATCCGCTGCTGTTCCCCAACATCCTGCGCCATGTGCTGAAGTCCCGCCAGACCGGCGCGATCGTGCACAACCTGCAATACCGCCTTCCGGTGGACGACACCCACACCCAGGTGTTCATGGTCCTGTTCTCGCCCGATGCCGGCGCGCACGCGCCGGCGGAGGCCGACACCGCCTTCGAATTCGTTGCCATGCGGGACGAGGACGGCGGCTACCGGCTCGACCAGGTGCTGGCGCAGGACGTGATGGCCTGGGAGACGCAGGGCCCCGTCGCCAACCGCGCGGCGGAGCATCTCGGCGGCGCCGACCGGGGCGTCCACATCTTCAGGACATTGGTCGCGGAGCAGATCGAGACCGTGGCCGAGGGCGGGACGCCGCTCGGCATCGAATCCGCGGATTCGGGCGGCGCGGTGATCGAGCTCGAGGTGATCAACGAACGGATCGGGCTGGGCGAGCCCCAGACGGAGGCGGCGGCCACGGCATGAGACGGAGACGCGCGGGGACCAGATAAGAGGCCTGTAGGCCAGGAGGACGACATGCTGTCGAGGGAAGACAACGAACGGCTCACCCGGGTGGGGCTCGGCACGCCCGCAGGCGAACTGCTGAGGCGCTACTGGCAGCCCATCGCCGCGGCCGCCGACCTGACGGAGGAGAAGCCGATCGCACGGGTCCGCATCCTCTCCGAAGACCTGGTCCTCTACAGGGACAAGGCCGGCGGCTACGGCCTGGTCGGCGAACAATGCTCCCATCGCATGGCGTCGCTCGCCTATGGGCGCGTGGACGAGGACGGCATCCGCTGCCCCTATCACGGCTGGAAGTTCAATGCCGAGGGGCGCTGCCTGGAGACCCCGGCCGAGGCGCCCGGCGCCACCTTGAAGGACGCGATCCGCCACACCGCCTACCCGGTCGAGAAGCTGGGCGGCATGCTGTTCGCCTACCTGGGGCCCGCCCCGGCCCCGGCCCTGCCGCGCTGGGACGTGCTGGCCTGGGAGCACGGCCACCGTTACATCCGCAAGTTCGAGCCGCTCAAGTGCAACTGGCTGCAATGCATGGAAAACTCGGTCGATCCTTCGCACCTCTACTGGCTGCACGGCGACCTCGCGCATCTCAAGCCGATGATGGACGACTACGAGGAGAAGCACGAATTCATCAAGGACGCCTACGGCATCATGAAGCGGCGCACGACGCCGCCCCGGGAGCCCGGCGGGCGGCCCGAGGTGGACCAGCATCCGCTCCTGTTCCCCAACACGCTGAGGCATGTCTCGCACGACCGCAAGACCGGGCGCCATCGGCATAACCTGCAGTTCCGCATGCCGATCGACGACACCCACACCCAGGTGATCGTCTGCAATTTCGAGCCCGATCCCGCCGTCCACACGCCGAGCGATGCCGACGCGCCGGTGAAATATTTCGAGTTCCGAACCGGCCCGAACCGCGAGGAGTACCGCATGGACATGGTCGCGTTCCAGGACTTCATGGCCTGGGAGACCCAGGGCCCGATCATGGACCGGTCCAAGGAGCAGCTGGGCCTGGCGGACAAGGGCGTCGTCGAGCTGCGCCGGCTGCTGCGCCAGCAGATCGACGTGGTCGCGGCCGGCGGCACGCCGATGAACGTCGTGCCCGCGGACCAGGGGGCGCCGATCATCGAGCTCGACGTTATCAACCAACGCATCGGCCTGATGAGCCCGGAACGGCGGCCGGCGGCGTAACCACAATCGCAAGACGGGGAGGACCATGGCGGCGGAGATCGATCCCAAAGACAAGAAATGGTTGCCGACACCACTCGACACCTACATCGAGTGGCAGAAGGACCAGAACATCCCGGTGATCGAGGGATTCTTCATCGAGGATATCAACACGGCGGAGCTCGCCCAGTGGGACCTCAAGGGCGTGCCCGCTGCCTTCGTCATGCTGGAGGGCACCGGCGGCACCAACGACGCCTACATCTGCGAGATTCCCCCGGGCGCCCAGACCAGGCCCCAGCGCCACATGTACGAGGAGATGGTCTACATCACCCGGGGCCACGGGGCGACCACCGTGTGGCAGCGCGACGGGCGCAAGCACAGCTTCGAATGGGGGCCGGGCAGCCTGTTCGCCATCCCCATCAACGCCGACTACCAGCACTTCAATTCGAGCGGCGCGGAGCCCGTGCGCTACTACGCGGTGACCAACTGCTGCTTCGTCATGAACCTGTTCCATTCCGTCGATTACGTCTTCAACAGCGACTACGTCTTCGCCGACCGCTTCGACCCCGAGGCCGAGGACTTCTTCAGCGGCGAGGGCGAGATCTTCGGACGCTTCTTCATGACCACGAATTTCGTGCCCGACACGCGCAGCATCCGCCTCGCCGATTACTCGGAGCGCGGCAAGGGCTCGACCAACATGAAGTTCGATCTAGCGGGCAACACCATGGGCGCCCATATCTCCGAGTTCCCGGTCGGCACCTACAAGAAGTGCCACCGCCACGGCCCGGGGGCGCACGTCGTCATCCTCGACGGCATCGGCTATTCCGACCTCTGGCCCCAAGGGTCCGAGCCACAGCGCGTCCATTGGAAGCCGGGCAGCGTCGTGGTGCCGCCCGACCAATGGTTCCACCAGCACTTCAACGCCGGGGCGAGGCCGGCGCGCTACCTGGCGCTCCGCTGGAACAACTGGCGTTACCGCTTCATGAAGCCCCAAAGCCGGGCGCACGAGACCTTCATCAGCATCAAGGAGGGCGGCTCCCAGATCGAGTTCGAGGACGAGGATCCCGCGGTCCACAAGGATTTCGAGGCGGCCCTCAAGAAGGCCGGAGCGAGGTGCGCGATGGGCGGCTACCACCCGTTCTGCACCGAGACGGAACCCGCCGAGGCGGGATAGGAGGGACCGGAGGCGAAGGGACGAGCAGACACACCGACGCGCGACGTCGCGGCCCCGGCAAGCCAAGAACCGGGGATCGAAAAGATTTACAACAGGAGGCAAGACATGATCAAGGGCACTGGATGCAAGCGGCATCGGCGGGCGGCGATGTGCTTCGCTGCCGCTGGAATTTTCGGCCTCATTGTCGCGCCGGGCATGGCCGCGGCGGAGGATTTCTACAAGGGCAAGACGCTGACCATGATGATCGCGTCGCGGCCCGGCGGCGGCACCGACACCACCGCCCGCCTCGTCGCGCGCTACATCGGCAAGTTCATTCCGGGCAATCCGAGCGTTCTCGTGCGCAACAAGCCGCTGCAGCTGATCGGCGCCAACGACCTTCACAACAAGGTGCATCCCGACGGGCTGACCATGGGCGCCTTCGCGGGCGGAGGCTCCCTCGGCCCGGTGTTGCGGAAGTCCAACGCCGTCCGATACGACCTGAAAAGCTGGGAATACGTCGGCACCGTCGAACGCGGATCCTCCGTGCAGATCATCCGCAAATCCGCGCTCGAGCGGCTCAAGGATCCCGGCAAGCCGCCCATCGCCCACGGCTCGGTATCGACCGACCGGACGCAGGATGCGGTCGCCGCGTTCGGCGCCATCTACCTCGGCTGGAACCTCAAATTCGTGCTGGGCTATCCCAACTCCAACGCCATCTACCTCGCCTACGGGCGCGGCGAGATCGACATGTTCGGCTCCGGCACGGACAAGATCCTCGACCGCTTCATCAAGCAGGAAGGCGCCGTGCCATTGGTGGTGGAAGCGGCCCGCAACGACTATCCCGGCGTGCCTGTGTTCGAGGAGCTCTTGAAGAAGAAGGGGCTCACCGACCGGCAGATGGGCGCCTACCGCCAGTGGACCGGGTCCGGGGTGGTCGACAAGTACTTCGCGCTGCCGCCCAAGACGCCCGCCGGACTTCGCGACATTCTGCGCACGGCGTTCATGACCATGGCCAGGGACCCGGAGTTCAAGAAGCAGGCCAACACCATCCTCGGCGACGGCTACAGACCCATCGACGGCGCGACGACCCACAAGCTGATCGTCGGGGCCATCGAGGCCGACCCCGAGGCGGTGGCCATCGTCAAGAGCATGCGGGCCAAGCTGGGACTGCCGCAGACGATGGTCAAGGCACCCGCCCCGCTGGCCAAGGTCAAGTTCGACGCGGTCCAGCGCGGCGGGCGCGTCCTCGTGTTCAAGCACAAGGGCAAGTCCCGGAAAGTCCGGGTCAGCGGCAGCCGCACCGAAATCACCATGGGCGGCAAGATCAGCCCGCGCGGGGCCGTCAAGACGGGGATGACCTGCGAGGTCGGCTGGACCAAGCGCGGCGACCGGCTCGAAGCGCAGAAAATCGTCTGTCCCTGAGCGGCGGTCGAAGCACGGGGCGATGACCGGCACCGGCATCTAGGCGGAGATCATGTTCGAGGGGGTTTTCGAGGCGCTGGTCGCGCTGTGCTCGCCGGTGCCGCTCGGGTTTCTCGTCCTTGGAGTCGTCCTGGGGGTGTGGGGCGGGGCCTTGCCGGGCGTCGGCGGCCCCGCCCAGCTCGCGGTCCTGCTGCCCTTCGCCATGCTCATGGAGCCGATCAACTGCATCGCCTTCCTGATCGGCGTGACCACGGTCGGCAACACCGGCAACACCTTCACCTCCGTCCTCGTCGCGGTGCCGGGGGGATCGGGATCGCAGGCGACGGTGCTGGACGGCTATCCCATGGCGCAGAAGGGCGAGGCGCGGAGGGCTCTTTCGGCCGCCTTCATGGTGTCGATGCTGGGCGGCATCTTCGGCGCCTTCGTGCTGTTCGCCTCCCTGCCGGTGATGAAGATCATCGTCAGAGCCTTCGGCTCGCCCGAGCTGTTCATGTTCACGATCTGGGGGCTCAGCATGATCGGCGTGCTCAGCACCGGCGCCCCCCTCAAGGGGCTCACGGCGGGGGTGCTCGGGGTCCTGCTCTCCACCGTCGGCCAGGACGTCAAGTCCGGGGTCATGCGCTTCGATTTCGACCAGCCCTATCTGTGGGAGGGCATCAGCGTCGTGCTGGTCTCGCTCTCGATCTTCGCCATTCCGGAGATGATCGCGCTCGCCGCACGCAAGAGCCGGGTGGCGGAAGTCAGCGAACTGGGGGAGAGCGGGATGATGCAGGGCATCCGGGACGCGTTCCACCACTGGTGGCTGGTGATCCGCTGTTCCGCCATCGGATGCTGGGTCGGAATCCTGCCGGGCCTGGGCAGCGACGTCGCGGACTGGTTCGCCTACGCCCATGCGCGCCAGACCGTCAAGAACCCGGAAACCTTCGGCAAGGGCGACGTGCGCGGCGTGATCGCGCCGGAAAGCTCCAACAACGCCAAGGAGGGCGGCGCGCTGCTGACGACGCTTGCCTTCGGCATCCCCGGCTCTACCTCCATGGCGCTCCTGATCATCGCCTTCGTCGGTGTCGGCATGAATCCCGGACCGGACATGCTGACCGGCGAAATCCATTACATCTACATGATCATCTGGGCGCTGGTGCTGTCGCAGATCCTGGCATCGGTCATCTGCTGGGCGATGGTCAAGCCCGCCGCCAAGGTCTGCTTCCTTCCATTCTACGCCCTGGTGCCGATCATCCTGGCGTTGACGATCCTCAGCGCCTTCTCGGCGCATTTCTCGATGATGGACATCATCGCGGTCCTCGTTCTGTCGGCCTTCGGCTACATCATGAAGGTCACGGGATGGCCCCGCGCGCCGATCGTCCTCGGCTTCGTGCTGGGCCAGAAGGTCGAGCTTTACCTGTGGCTGTCGATCGCGCGCTACGACATGAACTGGATCACGCGCCCCGGCGTCCTGATCATCGGCGCGATCGTCGCCGCGACGCTGGCCTGGCCGCTGTGGAGCACCCTCAAGCAGAAGCGTCTGGCCGCGGCCAGGGGGGCGGCGTGATGCGCATCCAGTTCCGCATGTCCGACCTGTTCACGGTCTTCATCATCGGCTTGCTGGTCACGGCCGTGGCGGTGGCCTCGCAATGGATCCTCAGGGCATCGATCATCATTATCGTACTCGGCGGCATCGGCGCCGTTCTGGCGACGGCGCAGCTGCTGGTCGACGTCCTGGGCCGGGCCGAGGTCAAGCCCAAGGCCGCGCCGGCCTACGAATTGCCGTCCTACGACGACGGCAACGCGCGCGAGATCTTCTGGGGGGTGGCCGAAATCTGGGGTTGGATGCTGGCGCTGGTCCTCTCCATTCCGCTGATCGGCCTGCCCGTGGCGCTGCCGCTGTTCGTGCTGGCTTATTTCCGGTTTTACGGCAAGAGCTGGCTGACCGGCCTGGTCCTGGCGGGGCTGATCGCGGTCTTCATCATCGGCGTCTACCAGCAGATCATGCATGTCTATTGGCCCGACTCGGTCCTCGGCGACCTGTTCCTCGACGAGCTTTTCGGTAACTGAGGCGCGATGTAGACTGGCCATGGCGGAATGACGAGAAAAAGCGAGACAGGGAGGACGACGCGATGGCTGAGATCGTCGGCTGCATGGCCATGTCCCACGGCCCCCAATTGCTGACCCCGCCCGACAAATGGCCCGAACTTCCCACCCGCATCAAGGGGCCGTTCCATCCCAAACCCGGCATCGAGGCCGAGCTCACGCCGGAGGCCATGAAGGCCCATGCCGGGCGCTGCGACGCCGCGATCCGCTCCTTGCGCGAGAAGCTCGCCCAATGGGCGCCCGACACCGTGGTGATCATGGGCGACGACCAGCACGAGAACATCCTCGACGACAACATGCCGCCCTTCACCATCTTCATCGCCGAGGAGGTCGACGCCACCAAGAAGTACCGCTATTTCGGCGAGAAGGAGTCCGAGCAGATCACCCGCTACCGGGTCAACGGCGCGCTCGCCGCCGATCTGATCTCGGGCCTGATGGGCGAGGGGTTCGATCCCGCCTGGTCCCGCAAGACGCGCTACCACGCCGGCCTCGGCCACGCCTTCGGGCGGGTGCTCGACTTCCTCATGCCGGAGGCCGACCGCGCCATCGTGCCGATCATGGTCAACACCTATTTCCCGCCGGCGCCCAGCGCCAAGCGGTGCTTCGACTTCGGCCGGGCGCTCGGCCGCCGGATCGCCGCCAGCCCGACCGCCGGCCGCGTCGTGGTGATCGGCTCCGGGGGCCTCAGCCACACCAAGATCGACGAGAGGCTGGATCAGGACATCATCGCCGCGCTGAAATCGCGGGACGGCGGTTTCCTCTCCGCCATTCCCGACGACGTCCTGGTCTCCGGCACCTCCGAGATCCGCAACTGGATCGCCGTCGCCGGCGCCGCCGGGTCCGCGGGCACCATGGTCGATTACGTGCCGTGCTACCGCAACGCCGACGGCGTCGGCTGTGCCATGGGCTTCGCCTATTGGGACGAGAAAGCCGCCTGATCACACGAACCGACAACACGCACCGAGGGGAACCCTAGATGATCATCGACGTCCATGCCCATTTCACCGCGCCGGACAAGCTGTTCGCCTACAAGGCCAACCTTTTGGCCAGCCGCGCGCGCAACCGGGGCACGGTCAAGCTCAGCGACGACGAGATCCTCGCCGCGCTCAACAAACCCGTGCATGGCGGCAATTCCCACCTCCAGCAGCTCGACGAGGTGGGGACCGACATGCAGGTCATCTCCCCGCGGCCGTATCAGCTCATGCATTCGGAGAAGCCGGAATCGGTGGTCCACAACTTCACCATGTCCTGCAACAACCTGACCGAGGCCCAGTGCCGGCTGTTCCCCGACAAGTTCGTCGGCATGGCCTCGCTGCCCCAGAACTGGGGGGTCGATCCCAAGAACTCGCTCGACGAGATGGCGCGCTGCAAGGAGCTCGGCTTCAAGGGCTTCCTGCTCAACCCCGATCCCAGCGAGGGCCTCGATCCGCCTCCGGGGCTGGGCGACGAATACTGGTACCCGATCTACGAACGGCTGGTGGAATACGACGCGCCGGCGCTGGTGCACGCCGCGGGCTGCCGCTCGCACCGCCACGACTACACCCTGAACTTCATCATCGAGGAATCGGTTGCCATCATCAACCTGCTGCAGTCCAAGGTGTTCGAGGATTTCCCCAAGCTCAAGCTGATCATCTGCCACGGCGGCGGCGCCATCCCCTACCAGATCGGCCGCTTCCGGGCGGGACGCATGAAGAGCGGGAGGAGCAAGGTCCCCTTCGAGGAAAGCTTCCGCAAGCTCTATTTCGACACCGCGCTCTACACCCAGGACGCCCAGGAGATGCTGTTCCGCTGGGCGACGCCGGACCGCTGCATGTTCGGCACCGAGCGGCCGGGCGCCGGCACCGCCAAGGACCCCAAGACCGGAACCTGGATGGACGACACCAGGCCGATGATCGAGGCCATCCCCTCGCTCAGCGCCGAGGACAAGAAGAAGATCTTCGAGGACAACGCGAAGACGGTATTCAATCTCGATCTCTGAGGCGGAGGCACCATGACGAGCGAGGCGGACCGCGCGGGACGCGAGCTGGTCGCCAAGTCCTGCCGCATGATCGGCGGGCTGGAGCTGACCAAGGCGGCGACCGGGCATGTCAGCCGGCGGGCCGCGGACGGAGAGCACATCCTCATCCGCGCCCGCGGCGCCGACGAGGTGGGAGTGCGCTACACCACGGCCGAGGAGATCATCAAGGTCGACATGCAGGGGCGCAAGGTGGACGGGCCCGACGGCCTCGCCGTGCCCCAGGAGGTGTTCATCCACACCTGGCTCTACAAGACCCGGCCCGCGGTCGACAGCGTCATCCACATCCACCCGCCGACGGTGGTGCTGTTCACCGTCTGCGAGGTGCCGCTGATGCCGCTCTACGGGGCCCATGATCCCTCGAGCCTCTACCTCCGGATCGAGGGCATCCCGACCTACGGCCGCTCGGTCACCATCAGCAACGACGCGCTCGGCAAGGAGTTCAGCGCCGCCATGGGCAACAAGCCGGTCTGCCTGATGCGCGGCCACGGCATCACCACCGCCGGCGCCAGCGTCGAGGAGGCGACGGTCACGGCGATCAAGCTCAATGAGCTCGCGGAGATGAACTACCGCGCCCGCCTCCTGGGCGATCCCAAGCCGATCCCCGATCAGGACCTCGCCGAATACCGGGCGCGGCACGAGAAGCGCGGCGGGTTCTCGGGCTCCCCCCACGGGCAATCGAGCTGGCGCTATTACGAGCGCCTGTCGGGCGCCTGACATGGCGACCGCGCGCAAGAAGGCAACGGACCGGCCGCTTCGCGTCGGCATCGCCGGCATCGGCGTCGCGTCCAGCCAGGTCCTGCCGGCCTTCGGCGAGGACACGCCCTACCGGCTCGCGGGCGGCGCCGACATCCGGCCCGAGGCGCGCGAAGCCTTCGAGAAGGCGTACAAGCGCCCGGCCTACGCCTCGGTGGCCGAGCTCTGCGCCCGGGACGACGTCGATGCGGTGTGGATCTCCACCCCCAACACGCTGCACGCGGAGCATGCCATCTGCGCCGCCCGCCACGGCAAGCACGTCATCTGCGAGAAGCCCATGGCGGTGAATTTGCGCGAATGCGACCGCATGATCGCCGCGGCGCGCGAGAACCGGGTGCAGTTCCTGCAGGGCCATTCGAAGATCTACCAGGCGCCGATCAAGGCGATCCGCGAGGTGGTGCGGAGCGGGCGCATCGGCAGGGTGATCCAGATCTCGAGCGTCAATTCCAACGACTGGCTGCAGCGACCGCGTCTCGCGCCCGAGCTCGACACCGCGAAAGGCGGCGGGCTGGTCTACCGCCAGGGGCCGCACATGGTGGACATCGTGCGCTTCATCGGCGGCGGCATGGTGGAGAGCGTGCGCGGCGTCAGCGGCCGGGCGGACCCCCATTTCGACACCGAGGGCCATTTCAACGCCCTCCTGCAGTTCGAGGACGGCTGCGCCGCCTCCGTCACCTTCAACGGCTACGGCTATTTCGACGTCACCGAGCTGACCTGGGGCATCGGCGAGAGCGGCCTGGTGCAGTCGGAAGGCCGGCGCTTCCCGCGCAAGCCGCGGCTCACCGGGCCCGCCGATGTCGACCAGAAGGCCGCCGTCGCCCGCCAGAGGGCCCCCCGGCGCGCCGCCGCCGGCGATCGCCGCCAGCCCTTCTTCGGCCTCACCGTCGTCGCCTGCGAGCGCGGCATGATCCGCCAGTCGCCCGACGGAATCTATGTCTATACCGAGGATGGCCGCGAAGAGATCCCCTGCCCCAAGGGCCACGGCCGCGATTTCGAGCTGCTCGAGCTCCGCGATGCCCTGGCCGCGGGCCGGAACGTGTTCCCCGACGGCACCTGGGGCAAGGCGACGCTGGAGGTGTGCCTCGCCATCATGGCATCCTCGCGCGACGGGCGCAGCCGCCGCATGCGCCACCAGGCACCGGCCCCGTGACGCGCGCGCCGCTTCACCCCGGAGGACCCCTGTCTATAATCGGCCCTCGGCATGGGTGATGCCGGCGGCGGAGGCCGCGGGCCCCGCGCCGCCGCCTTGATCGCCGCCTTGATCGCCGCCTTGATGGGAGAGGAGCCATGCTGTCGCCGGACATGAACGAACGCCTCACCCGGGTCGGCCCCGGCACCCCGGCCGGGGAGCTCCTGCGGCGCTACTGGCACCCCGTCGCGGGCGCGGCCGAGATCACCGGGGAAACGCCCAAGAAGCGCGTCCGCGCGCTCGGCGAGGACCTGGTGCTGTTCCGCGACGGCCGGGGCCGGCTCGGTCTGGTGGAGGAGCTCTGCCGCCACCGCTCCGCCTCGCTCTATTACGGCTTCGTCGAGGACGACGGGCTGCGCTGCGCCTATCACGGCTGGAAGTTCGATTGCGAGGGCCGCTGCATCGACACCCCGTTCGAGCCCGAGGGAAGCCCGCTCAAGGACAAGGTGCGCCAGGTCTCCTATCCCGTCGAGGTCCTCGCCGGAGTGGTCTTCGCCTATATGGGGCCGCGGCCCGCGCCGCTGCTGCCGCGCTGGGATGTGCTCCTGCGCGAGGACGGGAGCCGCAGGCTCTTCATCCTGCCGGAGATCGAATGCAATTGGCTGCAGATCATGGAGAACTCCTGCGATCCGGCGCACACCTTTTACCTGCACGCCCACACGCTCACCCTCAAGGGCCAGGGGCGGCGCGGCAGCTACTACTACCGGCCCATCGAGAAGTTGAATTTCGAGACCGTGAAGGAGCCCGCCTGGTGCGGCATCCGCAAGAGCCGCGTCTATGGCGGCGAGGACGCCGAGGTCGAGGCCGGTCACCCGGTGCTGTTCCCCTGCACGCTGCTGTCGCCGCAGCGCCAGCACCTCGTGATGCACATGCGCCTGCCCGTCGATGACACCCGCACCAAGATCTTCCGCATGCAGTTCACCTCCAACGAGGAAGGCACGCCGGAGCCCCAGCCCGAAATCGTGCCGGTGGAGCACGTGCCGTCGCTGAAGGACGAGACCGGCGAATACCACATGGAGAGCTTCGCCTCCCACGACGCCATGGCCTGGGAGACCCAGGGCCCGATCACCGACCGCGCGCGCGAGAACCTCGGCGTCACCGACCAGGGCGTCGCCCGGTACCGGCGGCTGCTGGGCGAGCAGATCGACCGGGTGGAGGCGGGCCGCGAGCCCCTCGGCGTGATCCGCGACCCCGCCATCAACGAGCGCATCGTCATCGAGGTCTCGACCGGCCAGCGCCGGGTCGCCAGGCGGCTGGCCGGGAGCCGGACCGAACGCTGAGGGGCCCGCGAGCCCGAAGGGAGGCCGAGATGGCCGAAAACCAGGGACACGGAAAACCCAACGATCCCGAAGCGCTCGTCCACAAGAGGCCGCCGCAGCACTATTTCGTGTGGCAGAAGGGCGAGGGCATCCCCATCCACGAGACCTTCTACATCGAGGATCTCACCACCGCGGAGGTCGCGCCCTGGGACCGTTTCGGCGGCCGGGGCTGCTTCATCAACCTGACCGATTCCTTCCTGGTCGGCGCCTTCGTGCTGGAGATCCCGCCGGGCAAGGCACTGAAGGAGGTCCACCACCTGTTCGAGGGCACCACCTACGTGATCTCCGGGCGCGGCGAGACCGAGATTTCCCAGCCGGGGGCGCCCAGCCGGACGATCGAATGGCGGGAAGGCTCGCTCTTCGCGCCGCCCTTGAACACCGCCTACCGCCACCGCAACCTCGATCCCGGCCGGCCCGCGCGGCTCCTCGTGGTCAACAACGCGCCCCTAGTGATGAGCCTCTTTCACGACGACGACTTCGTCTTCGCCAACGATCACGCCTTCACCAAGCGGTACACGGGGGCGGAGGATTTCTTCGAGCCGGTCCCGGAGTATCTCGGCAGCCGGCTGTCTCGGATCAACTTCATCCCCGATGTCCGGGAGTTCGAGCTCTATGCCTGGGAGATGCGCGGCAAGGGGGCGAAGACCTCCTTCCTGTCGCTGTCGGACAACACCATCGCCGCCCATATCTCCTCCTTCGAGGTCGGCACCTACAAGAAGGCCCACCGCCACGGCGCGGGCGCCCATGTGGTGATGCTGGACGGCGAGGGCTATTCGCTGCTTTGGGAAGAAGGCAAGGAACGCCAACGCGTCGAATGGCGCGCCGGCACCATGTTCGCCCCGCCCGAGTGGTGGTACCACCAGCATTTCAACACCGGGCCGAGGCCCGCGCGCTATCTCGCCATCCGCAACAACAACCGCGAACACCCGCTGCGCACGGGGCTGCCGAGATTCTCCGACGCGGGCAACGGCATGACCCAGTTCGGCAAGGCGCAGATCGAGTTCGAGGAAGAGGACCCGGCGATCTACGAGGACTACGCCGCCGAGCTCGCGCGCAAGGGGATGGAGATCCGCCAGCGGCGGCCCGCGCGCTGAAACCCGCGGGCCCGGCGACTCCTTGGTAGCCGGTCGGGGCGCGGATGCCCTACCCCGCGGCGCCGGAGGTCACGCCGGAAAAACCCATCCGCGCCGCGATGAAGCGCGCAAGACCCGCGACCGCCAGCGTCAGGATGACGATCAGTGTGCCGATCACGGCGGCGGCCTCGAAGCTGCCGTCGACCATGTTGTCGACCTGCAGCATGGAGAGAGGCCGCGTGTCGCCGGTCACCAGCATGGCGATGGCCGAGACCTGGCGCACCGCGGAGGCGAAGGTCAAGAGCCCGACGGAAACCAGCGCCGGCGCCATCAGCGGCAGCACCACCCGGCGGAAGGTGTAGAGCCACGACCCCCCGGTGACGTAGGAGGCCTCCTCGAGCTCGGCGCCGAGCTGCACCATGTTGCCCTTTAGCAATTGCACGCCGGTCGAGATGCTGTTGAGCACCAGGGCGACGACCAGCACGACGATGGTGCCGTAGAGCGGGCGGAAGACCGGCACGTTGAGGAAGGTCCAGAGCAGCGCGAGGCCCAGGATGATGCCCGGCAGGCTCGCGGGCAGCCAGGACAGGAAGTCGATGATGCCGCGTCCCGGATAGCGGGTGCGGGCCGAGATATAGGCGACGAGCGAATACCACATCACCCCGAACAGCGCCGCCGATCCGCCCATGATCATCGTGTTGACGGTCGCGTCGATCAGCGGCGGGTCAGAGAGCACCGAGTGCCAGTGCTCGAGCGTCCAGGGCTCCGGCACGGCGAAAAAGCCGAACAGGTTCATGAAGGTGCCCATCAGGAGGAAGGCGACGGGCACGGCGGTGATCGCCAGGCCGAACAGGAACACCACGGCGAATACCGGCAGGCGCAGCTTGCGGAGCCGAAGCAGGTTGGCGGAGAAATGGCTGGTGACGGTGACGAAGCTGCGCGAGGCGGAGACGCGCTGCTGGTAGAAGATCAGCGGCAGCAGGCTGATCAGCACCGCCATGGCCAGTACCGTCGCGACGCCGAACAGTGGCGGGTCCTCGTTGATGACCTGATAGATCTTGGTGGAGAACACGTAGAACCCGGTGGGCGGGCCCAGGATCAGCTCGATCTCGAAGGATTCCAGCGAATGCAGGAGCGAGATGCACAGCATGATCAGGAAGGCCGGCATCAGGATCGGCAGCGAGATCCGTCTCAGCGTCATCAGCGGTCCGGACCCGGCGATGCGGCTCGCCTCCTCCATCGCCGAATCGAGGTTGCGGAAGGCCGGGGCCAGGAAGATGTATTTCGCCGCCACCGACCGCGCGGCGAGATGGGCGAACACCATCCCGGCGAAGGTGTAGATGTCGAACGGTCCCCGGTCCGCCCCGGTCAGCGCCGTATAGGCCTGGTTTGCGAGCCCGTATTCGGGATCGAATAGGAGGATCCAGCCCATCAGCACCGGAAGCGCGGGCAGGAAGAAGGCGATCCAGCAGAACGAATCCACCAGCTTCTTGCCGGGCAGGTCGGTCCGCGTCACCAGCCAGGCCAGCAGGATGGCCGCGGGCACCGCGACGGCCTCGGTGAAGACCACGCGCTTGAAGGTGTTGTAGATGGAGAGCCCCATCCCCGCCTCGCCCCAGGAATGGATCCAGTAGTCGAGCCCCAGCCGGGCGGAACCGTCGGGCTGATCCACCAGGAAGGTCGAATAGAGCAGCAGGATCATGGGATAGAGGACGACCACCAGCATCACCACGAGAACCATGGTGCACATCGCCGGCCCGAGGCCGAAGCGGAAACGCCGGCGGCGCCCCGGCGCGGGCGCCCCGCCGCCCAATTCGGTGCCGCTCAGCGCGGCCACAGGCTCAGCGCCTCGGCGGGGAAATGCAGATGCACCGCCCCGCCCTCGTGCAGCCAGGGCTCCCTGGGGGTGTAGATCATGACCTCCTCGCCGCCGAGTGTCAGCCAGCACTCGTAGCGGTCGCCGTGGTAGAGGAGCGCCTTGACGGTGCCCGCGACCTCGTTCGCGCCCAGCGCCCCCTCCGCCGGGGTGACCCGCACCCGTTCCGGGCGCACGCAGGCCAGCACGGCGGCGTCCGGGGCCTGCCCGTTGAGCCGGGAATGGCCGCAGACCAGGGCGCCCGCCCCCTGGCCCAGCTGCACCGTGAAGCCGCCGCCCGCCGCCTCGCCGGTGAGGCGGCCCCGCAGGCAGGTGGTCTGGCCGATGAAATCCCTGACGAAGGGCGAGGCCGGCTCCTCGTAGAGCTCGGCGGGCGTGCCCACCTGCTCGACGCGGCCCTCGCGCATCACGGCGACGCGGTCCGACAGGCTGAGCGCCTCGACCTGGTCGTGGGTCACCAGGATCACCGTCACGCCGACCTCGCGCTGCAGGAGCTTGAGCTCGACCCGCATCTGCTCGCGCAGCTTGACGTCGAGATTGGAGAACGGCTCGTCCAGCAGCAGCACGTCGGGCCGGTAGACCAGCGCCCGGGCCAGCGCCACGCGCTGCTGCTGGCCGCCCGACAGCGTCTGCGAGGACCGCTCCTCCATGCCGGTGAGCCCCACCTGGGCGATGATCTCGCGCACGGCGGCGTCGATCTCGGCCTCGGCCCAGCGCCGCACCCGAAGGGGATAGGCGATGATCTCGAACACCGAAAGGTGGGGCCAGATGGCGTAGGACTGGAACACCATGCCCATGTTGCGCCGCTGCGGCGGCACGAAGATGTCGTCCGCGGTCGAGACCAGGATCGTGTCGCGCAGCCGGATGACCCCCGCGTCGGGCTGATCGAGCCCGGCGATCTGGCGGAGCGTGGTCGACTTGCCGCACCCCGAGGGGCCGAGGAGCGCGAACACCTCACCGTGGCGGATCTGGAGGGAAAGGTTATCCACGGCCTTGAAGCTGCCGAAACACTTGGTGATGCCTTCGAGCGCCAAGAACGCTTCGGCGGTTTGGTCCGTGGAAATCGTGGCCTCCCTGGGTTGCGCCTCTTGTCGCACGGGTCGCCCCACCGCGCAGCGCAGAGCCTTCGCAACTCATTGTGAAAACCGCCAATTTGCTTGTCAAGCAAGGGCCTCGGCGGCAGCGCCTCGCTCCGCTTGACCGCAAAGGGGGGCCGCTATAGCGTTTATCCAAAGGCGATTTCGAAACTTGAAAGCGAGGCGCGCGGAGGCGGAGGGGCGGAGCCCCGCGCGGGGAGGACGGCATGACGACCGCGGAAGAGAACGAGCTTCTTGTCCATACCGGCCCGGGCACGCCGGGCGGAAGGCTGATGCGCCGCTACTGGCATCCGGTGGCGCTCAGCGAGGAGCTGCCGCCCGACGGGGCGCCGCTGCCGATCCGCATCCTGTCGGAGGATCTCGTCCTGTTCCGCGACGAGGCGGGCCGGCCCGGCCTGCTGCAACGCCATTGCCCCCACCGCTGCGCCGATCTCAGCTTCGCACGGATCGAGGACGGGGGGCTCCGCTGCCTCTATCACGGCTGGCTATTCGACGTCGCGGGCCGCTGCCTGGAACAGCCCGGCGAGCCCGCCGACAGCACCTACAAGGACGAGGTCAAGGCGCTTTCCTATCCCTGCCACGAGACCGGCGGCCTGATCTTCACCTATATGGGCGGCGGCGCGGCGCCGGAGATGCCCGATTACGAGTTCCTCAAGGTCGGCGAGGCGCACCGCTTCCTCCACCGCTCGGACCTGGAATGCAATTACCTGCAGTCGCTCGAGGGCAATATCGACCCGGTGCACCTTTCCTACCTACACCGCCCGCACAAGCGCGCCGACGCCCGCGCCGTGCCGGGCAGCGACGACAGGTCCGCCGACATGTACTACGCCGAGGACCGCGCGCCGAGGCTCGATCTGGAGCGCACGGACTACGGCATCCGCATCTTTTCCGTGCGCGGCTCGGGGCCGGAGAACCAGTACGTCCGGGTCACCAACTTCATCATGCCCAACTCCGCCGCCATCGTCGGCCAGGAAGGGCGCATCAACGAGGGCTACGCCGTGCACTGGCACGTGCCCATCGACGACACCCACAACATGCGCTTCGACCTGACGATCAACCGCGTGCGTCCCATCGACAAGGAGAAGTACCTGAGCCGCGAGACCAACCTGTTGAGCCCCGACGGCACGGAACGCCGGCGCTTGAGCAACCGCTACCACCAGGACCGCGAGGCCATGAAGACCGAGAACTTCACGGGCATGGGCCGGTCGTTCAACGTCCACGACGCCTTTGCGAGCGAATCCCAGGGGCCGATCCACGACCGCACCCGCGAGAACCTCGCCACGTCCGACCGCATCATCGTCCAGGCCCGCCGCCAGCTCCTGGAGGGCATCGAGGCGGTGGAGGCGGGCCGCGAGCCGCTCGGCGTGGTGCGCGATCCCCGCCGGCGCGACCGCTCCGATGTCGTGGTGATGTCCAAGGTGATCCCGCGGTCCGTGCCCTACCAGGAAGCCTGGAAGGATATGCCGCCGCGGCAATCGGCGGCGGAATGACCGCACATGCGGCCGGGCGAAGAGAACGCGGGACGGGCGCCCGCATTCACAGGAGGCAAATGATGACGTTCCAGCGATCGATGGCGCATATCCTCGGGGCGGGGGGCTTGGGCGGCCTGCTCGCGTTTTCCGGCGCGCTGCCCGGCGCGGTGGCCGACTGGCCGGGCAAGGCCAAGTGGGACGCGGTGCTCGCCGCCGCCAAGAAGGAGGGCAGGCTGGTGGTGGCGGGGCCCTCGGGGCGTGCCTGGCGCGATGCGCTGCTCAAGTTCCAGAAGGACTATCCCGACATCAAGGTATCGGTGACACCGTTTGCCGGCCGGGACTTCTGGCCCAAGGTCCTGAAGGAACGGCAGGTCGGCAAGCACCTCTGGGACCTCCGCGTCGGCGGCGCGGTGGCGACCTCGTGGAACATGTCCTCGAGCGGCGGGATCGCCGAGGTCAAGTCGATGTTCATGCTGCCCGAGGTGACCGACGGGAAGAGCTGGCACGGCGGCTTCGCCCACATGTTCCTCGACAAGGGGCAGAAATATTTCCCGACCTTCTGCATCTACGAAAGCACCTTCGCCTACTACAACAAGGACGTCATCAAGCGAGACACCCTGACGCTCAGGGACATGCTCAAGCCGGAATGGAAGGGCAAGATCTCCATGGCCGAGCCCTCGGCGGGAGCGACGCTGGTCTCCATGGCGATGCTGATGCAGGACAGGAACTACGGGCAGGACTATATCCGGAACCTCATCGAGACGCAGAAGCCGGTCATCACCGAGAACTCGCGCCAGCTGATGGGCTGGTTCGTGAGCGGCAAGTATCCGATCTCCATCGGCATCCCGAGCTCCTCCATCCGGCGCTTCGAGAGCCGGGGGGTCAAGCTCAACATGGGCGAGGTGAGCGGGACGCTGCGCTGGAGCCCGGGCGTCTGCGGCGTCCAGGTGCTGGAGCCCCGACCCCATCCCAACGCCACCATCGTCTTCGTGAACTGGCTGTTCTCTAAGAACACCCAGGCGATGCTGATGCCGCTGGTCGACCTCAACTCGGCCCGCAAGGACGTCCCCGTGGTCAACAAGGAGCGGCTGGTCGATTACGGCAGGCTCGATCAGTACGAGAGCGGCCAGACCGAGAAATTCCGCGACGCCATGATCGCGGCGAAAAAGTTCATAAAGGGGCTGACCCGGTAGCCTGGGCCCCGGGCCGGCGGTGTGGGAGGGTGCCTAGAGCAGATCATGGATTGTCGGAATCGCCGAAGGCGTTCCGACAACCATGTGAATCTGCTCTACTCATTTGAAGGAGATCGGATTGACGTGATTTGTCGGAAACCTGACGTGTTTCCGACAAATCATGAACCGATCTAGTGCGGCGGATCCTCGCCGAAGCCCGTGGACGTCGATTCGTCCTGGCCGTCGAGGGGACCGTTCCCTATGCCGCCGGAGCTGGAGGTGCCGGCGGAGCTGTCGGGACTGTCGCCCGCGGTCCCGTTCTCGGCGACCGTGTCCCCGCCGCCGGTGCCGGCCGCGCCGCCGGTGCCGTCGCCACCGCCCGTGTCCAGCGCCGTCTGGACGGAGGTGAAGGTGTCCGACAGGTAATCCCCGTTCGTGACGATCGAGCCGATGGTGGCGACCGCGACCAGCCCGGCGATCAGGCCGTATTCGATGGCCGTCGCGCCGCCGTCCTTTTTGCCAAACGATTTGAGCCAGTTTAGTGATTGCGAGAACACCAGTGCTCTCCATTCAGCCCGTTGAACCTGGGGCTATTCTTAAGTCGATTCGCAGCACGCGGCAAATAGATTAAGATCGGAATTTAAATAGATACACAATAGATTTGGAAACTATTCATTAATCTATAATGCCCGTAAACCATTCCGCCGCCTAAGCCGGTAGGAGTGAATACTTTGTTGATTCTTGGCCGGGCCGAACCCCCTGCGCCGCCGGCGCCGGGCGGGCTGTAAACGCCAGAGCGGGGGAAGGGCGGTTTCCAGAGGGATGCGCCTTTCAACCGATCGTCTGTGGGGCGGACGATCCGATCTCGCCGTCCCTGCAAAAGGCGCGAATTTCGTCCATCAGGGCCAAGGCCGCAGGCGATCTCGGCCGATTGGGAGGATAGACGAGCCCGATGGGACGCATCATGAAGTCGGAGTCCAGGGGAAAGACATTCAGGAATTCGTGTTCGAAACTCAGCGAATGAAGCGGAACCAAAGCGAGATAGTCGGTTTCCATAATAACCGAGCGGACGTACTGGAGCTCTCCGGATTCGATACTCGAGGTCAGCGGTTCCAGGCCCGCCGCCAGGAACATATCGTCGAAGCGCCTGCGGTGGAAATGTCCCGTCCTGGGCAAGATCCAATCGTAGTTCTTCAGGACCTGCGGCGTGATCGACTTGCGCCTCCAGAGCGGGTGCTTCTTGCGACCGATGATCGCCAGCCTGTCATTGAACAGGAATTCGAACAGAAACCCCTTCTCCCTGAGGGTCGGTTCGGTCAGCCCGACCACGAAATCGAATTCGCCCAGGGAAAGCCCCATCATCAGCTCCGGCGTATGGAACTCGATAATCCGCACGCGCACATCGGGATGGGTTCTAGCAAACTTCACCGTGACCTTCGGCAGGAGCGAGGTGGTCGCGGCGCGGAGCGCGCCGACCGTGACCAGCCCGCTCGGCGCATTGCGCAGCGCCGACAGCTCCTGCCGGGCGCTGGTGAGCTGCGCCGTGATCGCCGTTCCGTGCGCATAGAGTGTCTCCCCGGGCTCCGTCAGGGTCACGCCCCGGCCGCTCCTGTTCAGGAGCTTTACCTGGAGCAGCGCCTCGAGCTCGCGGATCGCCTTGCTGAGGGCCGGTTGCGAGACGTTGGTCCGTGCCGCCGCCTTAGAAAAGCTCTTCGCGTCGGCAACCGCCATGAAATAGCGGATTTGGCGAAGGTCCATCCCTTATTACCAGAAGTTATAGGCCGATAACGAAGCATTATTGGACGTAAGGCCGAGTGATTTATAGCCTAAATGCAAATGGTCGCCACTCCAATGGGCCGGATTTCATGGCCCCCTCGGCGCGCCCCCAGGGGGCATACCACCAAGAAGACAGCTGCGGGCGACGAAAAGGGAGGATAGACGGGCATGACGGCGAAGCTCAAGCACATCGGGATCATGAGCCAGAACCCCCCGCGGCTGTTCAAGTTCTATGAGTGCCTGTTCGATTTCAGACGCGCGAGATACCAATACACCCTCGATTACGAGACCGACCTCGCCAACGACTTCGGCTACAAGATGCTGGGATCGGGACGGGTGGCGACGCATTTCGACCGCACCATCATCGCCAGCGACGGAAATATCGGCGTCGCCTTCAACCGACGCCGGCCCGGCTACCACGGCGGGCTCGACCATTTCGGCATCATGGTGGACGACTTCGAGGAGACGACGGCCCGGCTGAAGGAAAAATACCCCGATATCGGGCTAGTCAAGAGGCCGTCCAACAGGACCTTCGCCGACCACAGCACCCACGATCCGGAAGGCAACATTTACGATCTCATGCAGCCAGGCATGAAAGAGGCCAAGGGCGTCTGGCGCGACGGCGAGGACACGCGGAAGCGCATGATCACGCACCTCACGGTGCGAGCGATGAATCCCGATGCTCTGGCCGAGTTCTATCACGACGTCTATCAGCTCGAAGAGGTGGAAAGGGCGTCCCAAGACCCCTGCCATTACCTGACGGACGGCAACGTGACCCTGGTGTTCTCTCCCTGGAGGATCGAGAACTACTACGGAACCGAACACATGGGACCGGGCATGGATCACATCGGCTACAAGGTCGAGGATCTCGATGCGTTCAAGGCCGATGTGGAAACCCTCGCGGCGACGGATCCCGAGTGGCTGGCGCCGAAGGCCCCCAACCTCGAACACGAATACAACGTCATCCTCGGCCTCCTGAAAGGCTGCCGGTTCGGCACGCATCAGCTCGCCGACCCCGAGGGAAACCTGATCGATATTTCCGAGTAACCGCCGCCGGCGCGGCCAAGGCGGACGCCTCAAGATCCGCCGGGACGACCCATCCCACGACGCGCCCGGAATATGGCCGGCGCCCCAGGGTTGCAGCTTCTCAGCTGCGGAAGGCTTGCAGGGAGTCAACGACACGGATGCGCATTTGCAGGTTTGACAATGACCGGTTGGGGGTCGTCGATGGCGAAGAGATCATCGACGTGAGCTCGGCGCTGGAGGCGCTGGAACCGGTCCGCTGGCCTTTTCCCCCGGGGGACCCCCTGATCTCCGGCTGGGACGCCGTGCGGCCGCTGATCGAAGAGCGGATCGCCGGCGGCGTCCGGGTGCCGCTCTCGGGCGCCCGGCTCAAGAGCCCCGTCGCCAATCCGGGCAAGATCGTCGGGATCGCCCGGAACCGCCGCGATCTCGACAGGGAAACCACATCCCTCGGGGCGGGAAGCCAGACACGCCAGGACGGCGATCCCGTGCACATGTTCATCAAGGCGAACAGCGCGCTCGCCGGGCCGTCCGACGGCATCGCCCTCAGGTTTACCGACCGCAGGAACGATCCCGAGGCCGAGCTGACGATCGTCATCGGCAAAGGAGGCACCGACATTCCGCGGGAGGCGGCGTTCGAGCACGTTTTCGGATATTGCATAGGTCTCGATGTGAGCCTCCGGGGCCCCGAGAGCCCGAGCTCCCGCAAGTCGATCGACAGCTATGCGGTGCTCGGCCCCTGGATCGTGACCCGGGACGAACTTCCCGACCCCGACAATGTCGACAACACGCTCATGGTCAACGACCGCTTGATGCATGAGGCGAATACGCGCGATTTCGCCTTCGATGTCGCCACCGTGCTCGCCCATGTGTCGAGCTTCTACACGCTTCATCCGGGTGACGTGATCATGGCGGGGACGCCGGCGATTTCAGAGCCGGTCAAGGACGGAGACATCATCAGGGCCAGCTTCGAAGGCATCGGCGAGATGACCGTCGCCGTTCGTGCCCATGCTCCGTGACGCCCCCGCGTCGCGATCCCAACTACGACAGGAGACCAACCCATGAAATTCCGGAACGCAGCGCTGGCAGTGCCCATCGCGACTGGCCTCGCCACACTGGCGTCGGGTGTCCTCATCTCCGCGCCGGTTCCGGCGCAATCCGCGGAAAATTTCTACAAGGGCAAGTCGGTTCGGGTCGTCATCGGCTTCAGCGCCGGCGGCGGCTACGACACCTACACCCGCGCGGTCCTTCCCCACATGACCCGCCACATGGCGGGCAAGCCCGGCTTCATGCCGCAGAACATGCCCGGGGCGGGCAGCCGGAAAGCCGCCAACTGGCTCTTCAACGTCGCGCCGAAGGACGGTTCCGTCATCGGCGTGGTCGGACTGACGACGGCCCTCGACCAGGCTCTCAAGAAGAAGGGCGTCAAGTTCGACGTCGCCAAGTTCCACTGGATCGGCAATCCCATCAAGGACACCGGCATCACCTATACCTGGGCCGCCTCCGGTCTCCACACCATCGAGGATGTGCGGAAGAAAGGCGGCCTGATCTGCGGCGGGACGGGCGCGACCTCCTTCACCGTGCTCTCGCCGCTCGTGCTCAACAGCCTCCTGGGCCTCGAGGGACGCGTGATCTCGGGATACCGCGGCGGCAAGGGGCTGCATCTCGCCCTCGAACGCGGCGAGATCAATTGCCGCGGTGCGCACGGCTGGTCGTCAATGAAGGCGACGGGCGGGCAGTGGCTGAAGGAGCATAAGGTGTCCGTCCTGGTGCAGTGGGGAATCGAGGCAGACCCCGAAATTTCCAACTGGCAGGGCCGTCCCGTTCCCAACATCGTCGACCTCGGCAAGACCGACCTCGACCGCCGCGCGCTCCGTCTCATGGCCTCCTCCAACGCCATGGGCCGGCCGATGATCGCGCCCCCCGGCCTGCCCGCGGACCGCGTGAAGGCCCTTCGGGCGGCCTTCGCGGCCACCATGAAGGACCCCGCGTTCCTTGCCGAGGCGAAGAAGCGGAAGATGGACATCGCGCCACTGATGGGCGAGCAGCTTCAGGAGATCGCGGTTGAGACCGCCTCCGCCCCCGCGACGGTCATCGACCGCCTGCATGAACTGACCAAGCGCAACCGTCTGGAAAAGGTCAAGGGAGGAAAACGCCAGAAAAAGAAAAGCAAGAAGAAGAAAGACTAGCCGGCCGGAGACGGCCGTTTTTGACCGGGGAAGCGGGGCGAAAGCCCCGCTTCTCTTTTTTTGTCAGGCGGTCCGCGCCGGCGGTGCAGGGGGTTCGCTAACGCTCCCCGCCCGGCATGAAGCAGAGATCGGTATCCTCGGGCTTCGCGCCGAAGGCGGTCAGCAGGGCGTGGACCTGGCCGCGATGATGGGTCTGATGGTTGAAGAAATGAGCGACCAGGAGCCAGAGCGGCCTGGAGACGTCGCGCCCCAGCGACCCCGAATGCCAGGTGAGGTCGCCTTCGAGGTCGGCGCCGCCGAGGCCGGCCGCCCAGGAGACGATCTCCCGATCCAGGGCCTCGCGCTCCCGTTTGAGCCGGTCCCAGTCCTCGCACTCGGCGACCGAGGCGGCGATGGACCGGGCGCGCGGCGGGGCCGAGCCGGTGAAGCGGGCGAGCCACAGCCTGTCGGCCCAGACCAGGTGGCTGAGCGTCGCGTGGATCGAGCCGAAGAACGCGCCCTTGTCGGCGCGCCTCTCGGCATCGGCGAGGCCGTCGGCGGCGGCGACGAGGCTCGCGTTCTGCCAGGCGTTGTAGGCGGCCATGGTTTGGACGTAGCGGCTGTCGATCATCGGCATGTGATGAATGAGGAAATTGGTGG
>Ga0326597_10002918_pt1 | contig 25133 bp, 25 predicted proteins | sample RVTome_12_FD_203789 | JGI IMG/M metagenome (GOLD analysis project Ga0326597, IMG submission 203789) | Soil microbial communities from uranium-contaminated site in the Upper Colorado River Basin, Wyoming, United States - RVT100D185 | ecosystem: Environmental > Terrestrial > Soil > Contaminated >... | reverse complement strand
TGTTTTCCGAGCTCAGCGCTGCCGGCTCGAAGGGCAAGCTCGCGGAGAACGTGATGCACTTCGCGCGGCTGCTGCGCGCCGCGGGCCTGCGCATCGGACCGGGGCGCGTGCTCGATTGCGTGCGCGCGCTCGAGCTCGCCGGCGCGCACCAGCCGGTGCTGCGGCGCGACGATTGGTACTGGACTATGGCCGCGGTGCTGCTCTCGCGCGAGGAACAGCGCCCGATCTTCGACCAGGCATTCCGCATCTTCTGGCGCGACCCGAAGCTCACCGAGCGCATGCTGCAGGCGCTGCTGCCCCAGGTGCAGGGGCGAGCCCCCAAGCCCGAGGACCAGCAGAGCCAGCGGCTCACGGATGCGCTGTTCAGCCAGCGCCGCGAGGAGCAACAGGCCCGCGAGGAGCGCATCGAGATCGACGCGCGGCTCAGTTTCTCGACGCACGAGGTGCTGCAGCGCATGGACTTCGACACCATGTCGGCGGCCGAGCTCGCCGAAGCGAAGAAAATGATCGCCGCGTTGCGCCTGCCGTTGCCGATGATCCGCACCCGGCGCTACGCGCCGAGCGTGCGCGGCCGGCGCGTCGACCTGCGCTCGACGCTGCGCGAGAGCCTGCGCAAGGGCGGCAACGTGATCCCGCTGGTGCGCTCGCAGCCGCGCGAGCTGCACCCGCCGCTGGTGGTGCTGTGCGACATCTCGGGCTCGATGAACCCCTACGCGCGCATGTTCCTGCATTTCCTGCACGCGCTCACCAACGACCGCGACCGCGTCAGCGTATTCGTGTTCGGCACGCGGCTCACCAACATCACGCGGCAGCTGCGCCACCGCGATGTCGACGTCGCCATGGCCAAGGTGGCCCATGCGATCAAGGACTGGTCGGGCGGCACGCGCATCGGCGGTTGCCTGCGCGAGTTCAACTGGCGCTGGGCGCGGCGCGTGCTTGGCCAGAACGCCTGCGTCCTGCTCGTCTCGGACGGCCTGGATCGCGAGGCGGGCGAGGGGCTCTCCGAGGAGATGGAGCGCCTGTCGAAGTCCTGCCGCTACCTGGTGTGGCTCAATCCGCTGCTGCGCTACGAGAAGTTCGAGGCCCGCCCGGCCGGGGTGCGCGCGATGCTGCCGCACGTGGACCAGTTCCTGCCGGTGCATAATCTGAAGAGCCTGGTCGAGCTCGCCCGCACCCTGAGTCAACCGATGGTCCGCAAACAGGAGACCCGCGCATGGAAATGAAAGGCGAGCAGCTGGTGCCCGCGTCGCAAATCCAGGTGTGGGACGCGCTGAACGACCCGGCGATCCTGAAGGAATGCGTGCCGGGCTGCGACTCGATCGACAAGCTCGCGGACAACGAGTACCAGGTGCTGATGGTGGCGCGCGTCGGCCCGGTGAGCGCCAAGTTCAAGGGCAAGCTCACGATCTCGGACCAGAAGCCCCCGGACTCCTATTCGATCGCCTTCGACGGACAGGGCGGGGTCGCCGGCTTCGGCAAGGGCAGCGCGAACGTGAGCCTCGCTCCCGAGGGCGACGCGACGCGCCTGTCGTACGCAGTAAAAGCGACCGTCGGCGGCAAGCTCGCGCAGATCGGCTCGCGGCTGGTGGATGCCGCGGCGAGGAAGATCGCCGACAGCTTTTTCAAGGCGTTCAACGAAAAGGTCGGAGCGCTGGCGGCGCATGAGCAAGAAACGAAGGCTGAGCACGCCGAGCACGGCGGTAGCGGCGATCACCTGCCCGAGCCGGTGCCGCGCGATCCGGACCTGCCCACCGTCTCGAGCGCCTCGATCGCGTTTCTCGCCGCCGGCGCCCTGGTGGTGGTGGTGGTGGCGCTCTTTGCGCTGTTCGGCTGATGGCCGGGCTGCTGTTCCGCGAAGACCCGTATCGCAAGACATCCAGCGCGACCGTGATCGCAGCGCGACCGGGCGATGCGGGCGCGCCCGGCGTGGTGGAGCTCGATCAGACGCCCTTCTACCCGCAGGGTGGCGGGCAACCGGGTGACAGTGGGTTGTTGCGTGCCGTCAACGGCAAGACTTACCGGGTGCTCGACGCACGCAAGGGCGAAGCCACCGACCAGGTGCTGCACCTGATCGCGCCGGAGGACGACCTGCCGGTGGTCGGTACCGGGCTCGAAGCCGCGATCGACTGGACGCGACGCCACCGCCACATGCGCCTGCATACCGCGCTGCACCTGCTCGGCGCGGTGGTCGGCGCCCCCGTCACGGGAGGGCGCATCGCCGAGGACAAGGCGCACCTCGATTTCGACATCGAGATGGACAAGCTGGTCAAGGAGGAGATCGAGGCGCACGTCAACGCGCTCGTCTCGGCCGGGCATGCGACGCGCGCTTGCTGGATTGCCGAGGAGGAGCTCGACGCGCGCCCGGAGCTGGTGCGCACCATGTCGGTCGCCCCGCCGCGCGGCGCCGGTCGCGTGCGCCTGCTGGAAATCCCGGGCGTCGACCTGCAGGCCTGCGGCGGCACCCACGTCGCCAATACCGCCGAGATCGGCACTCTGGTGGTGACCCGCATCCGCTCCGAGGGCAAGCGCAACAAGCGCGTCAGCATCGCCTTCGCCGCCTGAGCCAGGGGGCCGCCCGTCGGCCGCCGTGCGCCTTCCGTCTTAGGCGGGCGGCGCCGGCGGAACTAGTTCCTGCCATCCCCGAGTTGACATTCCTATCATGGACAGGTCTGATTCCGCTGGAGAAAATACGATGGGAGGCCGGGAGGTGGCTGCCGCGAAGGAACAACGGGAAGCGCTCGCCGTGCGGCGCCCGGCGGTGGTGATGCTGGTCGAGCTGCGCAATTTCACGCGCATGTCGGAGATGCTCGATGCGCCGCGCGTGCTTTCGCTTGCCAACGATTTCTTCTCGCTCGGCGCCAACGCCGTCGAGGCGAACGGCGGCGAAGTGTTCGCCGTGCAGAACGACTCGCTCATGGCCGCCTTCGCGGACGGCGACGCGGCGAAGTTCGCGCCGCAAGCGATCGCCGCCGCGCAGCAGATCCAGCGTGAATTCGGCACGCTGGAGGAAGCCTGGAAAACCGATTTCGGCTTGCAGGCCGCGGTGGCCATCGGCCTGCACCTTGGCGACACCGTCTTTGGGGTCGCCGGCCCGCAGCGCGACCGGCAGTACGTGGCCTTCGGCGACAGCGTCAGCATCGCGGAGCGGCTGATGCACCGCGCGCGCGCCGGCGAGTTCGTGATCTCGAAGCCGGTGGCCGAAGCGCTCAAGAGCGCGCAGGTCACGCTCGAGGTCCAGTCGCTGCCGCCGCTCGAGCTGGTGCGCCGCCCGGCGATCCAGATCTACGGCGTGCTGCTCGACACCCGGCTCGACTTTACCTGAAGAACAACGAGGTAAGAACAACACTGTGTTGCAATGCGGCGCACGCGCCGCATTGCAACACCCTACTTTCAGAAAAATCTGGAATCGGCGATCGTTACGCGCGATCCGCGACGGCGTCGCGGATCGCCTTGGCGAGCGTCTCGGGCGGGTGGGCCCCCGAGATCCCGTATTTGCGCGCAAGGATGAAGGTCGGCACCCCCGAGATGCCGAGCGCCTTCATCTGCTCCTCGAGCCGCGCCACGCGCCCGGCTTCCTGCGCGTCCGCCCAGCATGCCTCGGCGCTTTGCGCCGGCACGCCGCAGGCCTCGGCGATCGACTTCAGCACCTCGGCATCGCCGGTATCCTGCGCCTCCTCGAAGTAGGCGCGGAACAGCGCGTCAACCAGCGCTTCGCCCGCGCCCTGCTGCTGCGCGAGATCGATCAGCTGATGCGCGGCGAAGGTGTTCGGCGTGCGCTCCATGCGCTCGAAGGCGAAGGCGATGCCCTCGCCCGCGCCCTCGGCGAAGACGCGCGCATCGAGCTGCTTCGAGTGCTCCAGCGAGCCGAACTTGGCGCGCCGGTAGTCGGCGCGCGCCATGCCCTCCTTCGGCATCTGCGGGTTGAGCTGGAACGGCAACCAGGTGATGCGCGGCGCGACTTCGCCCTCGAGCATGGCGAGCGCCTTCTCCAGGCGGCGCTTGCCGATGTAGCACCACGGGCACACGACGTCGGAGACGACGTCGATCGTGAGCGGCTTGGGTTCGGGCATCGGATCTCCTGTGCGTGGGCGGGCGTCACGGCGACAGGCCGGTCGCCCAGCGTCCGGCGGCGACCGCCGAATCCACCTCGCGCGGCACCGGCGCATCGCCATTGTGGTGCTCGGTCGGCTCGCCGCCGAGCGCCGCTTCGATGTCCCGGGTGCCGATCACCTCGACGCGCGCCCATACGATCACCAGGATCGCTGCGACAATTGCCGCCACGCCGATCCAGGCCACGATCGGGTGCTCGCGCTCAGGGCGCCGGTGCGAGTCCATAAGCTGCCGCCAGATGCCGATCATAGGCCCTTGGACGCCTGGCGGCGCGCATTGGTTCGCGCTTGCGTACGGGTCAGTTTCCCGCGATCGTCATGCGCTCGACGAGAATCGAGCCCGAGCGGCGCGCCCCGCGCACCACCGCGTCGCTGCCGACCGACACGATGCCGCGGAACATGTCGCGCAGGTTGCCCGCGATCGTCACCTCTTCCACGGGGTACGCGATTTCGCCATTCTCGACCCAGTAGCCCGCAGCACCTCGCGAGTAGTCGCCGGTGACGAGGTTTACGCCCTGGCCCATCAGCTCGGTGACGAGCAGCCCGCGGTGCAGGCGCTTGAGCATGCCGGCGAAATCGGCGCCGTCGGCGGCGTGCACCACCAGGTTATGGTGCCCGCCCGCGCTGGCGGTGGTCTGCATGCCCATCTTGCGCGCCGAATAGCTGCTGAGGAAATAGCCCTCGAGCACGCCCGCGCGCACCACGTAGCGCGTGCGCGTGGCGACACCCTCGTCGTCGAAGGGCGTGCTGCCCAGGCCCCGGGGCTCGTGCGGGCGCTCCTCGATCGACACGGCGTGCGAGAACACCGGCTTGCCGAGGCTATCGAGCAGGAACGAAGCCTTGCGGTAAAGGCTGCCGCCGCTCACTGCAGAAACGAAGGTGCCGATGAGGTAGGCCGCCATCGGCGCCTCGAACAGCACCGGCGCCTGGCAGGTGTCGATCTTGCGCGCGCCCAGGCGCGCGAGCGCGCGCTCCCCGGCGTAGCGCCCGAGCGCCTCGGGTGCGGCGACCTGCCCGGGCACGCGTGCCGCACTGTACCAGTCGTCACGCTGCATCAGGCCGCGCTCGGCCGCGATCACCGAGCACCACAGCGAATGACGCGAAGTCGGAAACCCGCCCATGAAGCCCAGGCTGTTGGCGAGCGCGAACTGCGAGTGCTGCGCCGAGAGCGAGGCGCCTTCCGAATTGCTGAGTTTCGGCGAGAGCGCGAACGCGGCGGCCTCGCAGCGCCGCGTCGCGTCGATCGCCTCCTCGATGTCGATGTCCCAGGGGTGATAGAGGTCGAGCTCCGGCGTGGTGCGCGCCAGCAGCTCCGCGTCCGGCAGCCCGGCGCAATCGTCCTCGGCGGTGTGGCGCGCGATCGCGATCGCCGCCTCGACCGTCTGCTCGAGCGCCCCGCCCGAGAAGTCAGACGTGCTCGCGTGCCCGCGGCGCGCCTTCGGGCGCTCGCCGAGGTACACCGTGACGCCGATGCCCTTGTCGCGGTTGTGCTCGATCGTATCGACGCTGCCCTTGCGCACGGTGACCGAAAGCCCGTAGCCCTCGGAGACCTCGCACTCGCAACCGTTCGCGCCGAGGCGCCTGGCGTGGGCGAGCACGTCGGCGGCGAACTCGCGCAGCTGCGCGTCGCTGTAGGTGAAGCGATGTGGCTTGCGGCGACTCATGAGGGGGAAAAGCGAAAGGGCGCGCTATGATATCAGCCGCCGCATGGACCGACCCGAACAGAACGAAGTCGTCAGCAAGACGCGCCGCAAGCGCGAGATGCACGAGCTACAGGCGCTTGGCGCGGCGCTGGTCGAGCTGCCCGAGTCGCAGCTCGAAACGCTCGAGCTGCCCGCTTCGCTCGCCGACGCGGTGCGCCAAGCGAAGCGCATCCCCAGCCACGAAGGCCGGCGCCGGCAGGTGCAGTACATCGGCAAGCTGATGCGCAGCATCGATGCGGAGCCGATCCGCGCGCGGCTCGCGGCGATCGAGGGCGGCTCGCGCGAGGCGGCCGCGCGCCACCGGCTGCTCGAGCGCTGGCGCGAGCGCCTGCTCGAGGACGACGACGCGCTCACCGAGTTCGCCGCCGCGTATCCGGGGGCGGATCTGCAGGCGCTGCGCACGCAGATCCGCAACGCGCGCCGCGAGCAGAAGGAGAACCGCCCGCCGCGCGCCTTCCGCGAGGTCTTCCGGCTGATCCGCGAGTCGAGCGGCTAGCGAACCCCTAGCTCACCGAGCGCACGCGCGGCGCCCAGAGCACCGCGGCGAGCGTGAGCGCCGCCGCGAGCCATCCGACCCAGCCGTAGCGCGTCAGCTCCCCCGCCGTACCGCGCCCGATGATCATCCCCGCCGCGAGCGAGCCCAGCCCGGCGCAGGCCTGCTGCACCGCGCCCGAGAGGCTCAGAAAGCTGCCGCGCTGCCCGGGCTCGGCGGCGCCATTGACCAGCGCCATCAGCGGCACGAAGCGGCCCGAGACGATGGTCATGAACAGCACCGAAACGAGCACGGCGATCACGAGCGAGACCGGCGGCAAGTGCGTCGAAATCAGGATCGGCACGCTCGAGGCGATTGCCACCACGCGAAATACGCGCTGCTTGCCGTGCAGGTCGACCTGGCGCCCGAGCCAGCGCGAGGTGAAGAGCGTCGCCGCACCGCCGAAAAAGTACAGCACCGCGAGCTGCGACTCCTTCAGCCCGACGTTCTGCACCATGTAGGGCGCGAGGTACGGAATCACCGAGAAACCCGCGAACATCACGATGGCGACCAGCAGGAAGGCGCGGCGGTGGTTGGCGCTCGCCAGCACGCGCGCCAGGCGCGCGAGGATCGGCTCGCGCGAGCCCTCCTGCAGATGGCCTGCCACCGGCGGCAGCACCCGCAGAGCGACCGCGAGCAGCGCTGCCGAGGCGAGCGCGAGCAAGGCGAACGGCGCGCGCCAGGTGCCGGTCTCGGCAAGCACCAGGCCGATCGGCACGCCGGCGACCGAGGCCAGGGCGAAGGTCGACATCAGGATGCCGGTGGCGCTGCCGCGGCGCGCGTCGGGGATGGTGTCGCCGACGACCGCGTGCACCTGCATGCCGAGCACGCCACCAAAACCGCCGGCGAGCGCGTGCGCGACGACCAGCATGGCGTAGTTCTGCGCCGCCGCGGTGGCCGCGACTGCGAGCACGAAGCCGGCGAGCAGCACGCAGAGCACCTTGCGCCGGTCGAAGTGATCCATGAACGCGCTCGCCGCGACCCCCGACGCCGCCGCGGTGAACATGTAGACTGAGACCAGCAGCCCGAAATCGGCCGCCGAGAGCGCGAACAAGCGCATCAGTTTCGGGCCGAGCGGCATCATCAGCACGAAATCGAGGATGTGCACGAACTGGATGCCGGCGAGCACCCGGACGATGCGCCGCTCGCGGTCGGCGTCGAGCGCGGCGCTGCTCATGAGGGAGAAGTCCGATGATCGAACTCGAAGCCCTGTTTCGCGCGCAGATCACGCTCGCGGCCGTTCAGGAGCTGGGCGACACGCCGCTCGGCCGGCGCCGCATCATCCCGATCACCGGCGGCGCTTTCGAGGGCGCACGCCTGCGCGGCAGGGTGCTGCCCGGCGGCGCCGACTGGCAGGTGGTGCGCGCAAACGGCGTCGCCGACCTGGATGCGCGCTATACCCTCGAGACCGACGACGGCGCGCTCGTCTACGTGCGCAACCGCGGCTACCGCCACGGGCCGCCCGAGGTCATCGCGCGCCTGGCGAAGGGCGAGCCGGTCGATGCGTCGCTCTACTACATGCGCACCACGCCCTGGTTCGAGACGGGCGATGCGCGCTATGCCTGGCTCAACCGCCTGGTGTGCGTCGCCACCGGCGCGCGCCGTGCGGCGGCGGTCGAGCTCGAAGTGTTCTCGGTAAAATGACGCCCCATGCCTGCTGAAGAACTGATCGTCGGCCTCGTGTCGGTGAGCGATCGCGCCTCGAAGGGCGTGTACAAGGATGAGGGCATCCCGGCGCTCAAGGACTGGCTCGCCTCGGCCATCGCCTCGCCTGCGTGGCGCGACGAAACGCGCCTCATTGGCGACGAGCAGCCGGTCATCGAGGCGACGCTGAAGGAACTGGTCGACGCGAAGGGCTGCCACCTCGTGCTCACCACGGGCGGCACCGGCCCAGCGCCGCGCGACGTGACGCCGGAGGCGACCCTTGCAGTGGCCGACAAGGTGATGCCCGGCTTCGGCGAGCAGATGCGCCAGATCAGCCTCAAGTTCGTGCCTACGGCGATTCTTTCGCGTCAGGTCGGTGTGATCCGCAAGGGCTGCCTGATCATCAACCTGCCCGGGCAGCCCAAGTCGATCCGCGAGACGCTCGAAGGACTCAAGGACGATGCCGGCAAGCCGCTCGCGCACGGCATCTTTGCCGCGGTGCCCTACTGCATCGACCTGATCGGCGGACCCTACGTCGAGACGCACGAGGCGGTGGTCAGGGCGTTTCGCCCGAAGTCCGCCCTCCGTCCCGGTCCCGCATAAGGATTGGGGCGCCGCCCCGCGCGCAGCACTCATTCGATCGCCATGTGCGGGCCGCGCCGGACGCGGAACCAGCTCGCATACAGCGCGGGCACGAACAGGATCGTGAGCAGCGTGGCGATGATCAGCCCGCCCATGATCGCCAGCGCCATCGGGCCCCACAGCACGCTGCGCGTGAGCGGGATCATCGCCAGCACCGAGGCCGCCGCGGTGAGCACGATCGGCCGGAAGCGCCGCACGGTCGCCTCGCGGAGCGCGACCCAGGGCTCCGCGCCCGCGGCGCGGTCCTGCTCGATCTGATCCACCAGGATCACCGAGTTGCGCATGATCATGCCGCCCAGCGCGATCGTGCCGAGCATGGCGACGAAGCCGAAGGGCTTGTCGAATACCAGCAGCGCGAGCGCCACCCCGACGATACCGAGCGGCGCGGTGAGCACCACCATGAAGGTGCGCGAGAAGCTCTTGAGCTGAAGCATCAGCAGTCCCAGCACGATCGCGGCCATCATCGGCATGCCGACCGCGATCGAGTTCTGCGCCTTCAGGTTCTCTTCGAACGCGCCGCCCGCCTCGATGCGGTAGCCCGGCGGCAGCTGGGCGCGGGTCGCGTTCAGGGTCGGGTCAATCGCGCTGGTCACGTCGGGCGCCTGCACCCCGTCGACGATGTCGGCGCGCACCGTGAGCGTGAGCTCGCGGCTGCGCCGCCAGATGATCGGCTCCTCGAACGTTTCATGCACGCGCGCCACCTGCGCGAGCGGCACGCTGCGCCCGGCCTCGGTGGGCACCGCGAGCTCGCCGAGCTGGTCGAGCGCGCCGCGCTCGGCCGCCGGCGCGCGCAGCACCACGTCGATCAGGCGGTCCTGCTCGCGGTACTGGCCGATCGGCGCGCCGCTCATCATCGTGCCGAGGGTGCGCGACACCACCGCCGAGCTCACGCCGAGCGCGCGCGCCCGCTCCTGGTCGACCTCGACCCGCATCGCCAGCACCTTGTCGCCCCAGTCGAGGTTCACGTCGAGGCTGTGCGGGTTGGCGCGCACCCGCTCGGCGACGCTCGCCGCGATCGTCTTGAGCTTCGCCGTGTCCTCGCCGATGACGCGGAACTGCACCGGATAGTTGACCGGCGGACCGAGCGGCACGCGCAGCACCCGGCCGCGCACGCCGGGGAACTCGCGCTCGAGCGCCACGCGCAGGCGCTCGACGACCCGCTCGCGCGCCTCGATGTCGCGGGTGAGCACGACCACCTGGGCGAAGTTGGTGCGAAACAGGTGCTGCTCGAGCGACAGGAAAAACCGCGGCGAGCCGTTGCCCACGTAGGCGACGTAGGTGGCGACGTCCTCGTCCTGCGCGAGCAGGCGCTCGAGCTTCGCGGTCTCGCGCTCGGAGGCGCGGATCGAGGCGCCCTCCTGCAGCCACAGCTCGACCATCAGCTCGGCGCGGTTCGACGACGGAAAGAACTGCTTCTCGGTCAGGTTCATGCCCACCACGCCGAGCGCGAAGGTTGCCGCCGTCGCCGCCAGCGTAATCTTGCGATGCACGATGCACCACTCGATGAGCGCGCGCAGCCGCCGGTAGAACGTCGTCGCGTAGACATCGCGCGGCCCCTCGCCCTCCCCGACGCGGTGCTCCTTGAGAAACAGCGAGCCGATATAGGGCGTCGCGATCACCGCCGCGAACCAGGAGATGACCAGCGCCGTGGTGACGACCGCGAAGATGGTGAAGGTGTACTCGCCGGTGGTGGACTTGGCGGTGGCGATCGGCAGGAAGCCCGCCGCGGTGATCAGCGTCCCGGTGAGCATCGGGAACGCGGTGGTCGAATAGGCGTAGGTCGCCGCGGTGAGCTTGTTGAAGCCCTCCTCGAGCTTGCGCGTCATCATCTCGACCGCGATCATGGCGTCGTCCACCAGCAGGCCGAGCGAGATGATCAGCGCGCCGGTCGAGACGCGTTGCAGGTCGATGCCGAACCAGAGCATGGCGAGGAAGGTCGCCGCGAGCACCAGCGGGATGGTGAGCGCGACCACCAGCCCGGTGCGAAATCCGAGCGACAGGAACGAGACCGCCAGCACGATCGCCACCGCCTCGGCGAGCGCCCGCATGAACTCGCTGATCGCGAGCTCGACCACCGCCGGCTGGTCCGAGACCTGCTCGAAGACGATGCCCACCGGCAGCTCCGCGCGGATGCGCGCCATGGTGCGCTTCAGGTCAGCGCCGAGCTTGAGCACGTCGCCGTTCGGCACCATCGACACGGCGAGTCCGACCGACGCCTTGCCGCGTACGCGCATCGTCGAGACCGGTGGGTCGATCGTCGAGCGCACCACCTGCGCGATGTCGCCCAGGCGGAAGGTGCGCTCGTTCGCGCGCAGGCGCAGGTCGGACACCGCCGCCACCGAGTCGATCTGGCCGCTGACGCGCAGCGCCACCGAGTGCCCGCGCGTCTCGACCGTCCCGGGGCTGACGAGCGCGTTCTGGGCCTGCAGCGCGGCGGCGATGGCACTCGGGCCGACGCCGAGGGCGGCGAGCCGCTTGGGCGAGATCTCGACGTAGATGCGATCCTCCTGCACGCCGACGAGCTCGATCTTGGCGACGTTCGGCAGGCGCAACAATTCCTGTCGCACGTTGTCGACGTAGTCGCGCAGCTCGGAGTGCGTGAATCCATCGGCGCTAAAGGCGTAGATCGAGCCGAACACGTCGCCGAATTCGTCGTTGTAGAACGGCCCGAGCGCCTCGGGCGGCAGGGTATGGCGAATGTCGTCGATCTTCTTTCGCACCTGGTACCAGATCGCCGGCACCTCTTTGGGCGCAGCCGTGTCGTGCAGCTCGAGGAAGATCAACGACTCGCCCGGCTTGGAGTAGCTGCGCGTCCACTTGAAGTAGGGGACTTCCTGCAGCTTCTTTTCCAGCCGGTCGGTGATCTGCTGGTCGACCTGGCCGGCGTTGGCACCCGGCCACAGCGTACGGACCACCATGGCGCGGAAGGCGAAGTCCGGGTCCTCGCGCTGGCCGAGCTTGAAGTAGGCCGCCGCGCCGCCGATCGCGATGGCGATCAGGAAGAATAGCGTCAGCTCGCGGTAGCGCAGCGCCGCGGCAGAGAGGTTGAAGCGGTGCTCGCGCACGGCGCTACCTGGCGCGCGACCCGCCCGCGGGCTCATCGAGCACGCGCACACGCTGGCCCGGACGCAACAGCTGCGCACCGGCCGCGATCACCAGGTCGCCCGGCGCGAGCCCCGACTCGATCACCACGCGCTCGCCCGTGACGCCCCTGGTTGTCACGTTCTGCAGGCGCACGGTGCCGCTCGCCGCGTCGTACAGGAACACCTGCGGCGTTTCGCCGCGCGCGGTCAGCGCCGCGATCGGCACCTCGATGCGGGTCACGCTCGAAGCGGCGCTCGATTCGATGCGCGCGCTCATGCCGAGCTCCACCCCCTCGCCCGGCTCGAGGAGGGTGGCGCGCGCGGCGTAGGTGCGCGTGGCAGGATCGGCCGCAGGCGAGAGCTCGCGCAGGCGCGCCGTCCAGCTGCGTCCCGGACGCGCCGCGAGCGTGACGGTGAACGACGCGGCGCGCTCGACCATCTCGCGCTGCGCCTCGGGCACCGCGAACGCGACTTCCGGCTCGCCGGGTCGGGCCACGCGCACTACCGTCTGGCCGGCGCTCACGACCTGCCCGACCTCGGCCTCGACGGCGGTGACGACGCCCGCCGCATCCGCGGCGAGCAGCGCGTAGCGCACCTGGTTCGCGGCCTGGCGATGCTGCGCGCGCGCAGCCTCGAGCCGTGCGTCCGCCGTGACGAAGGCATTGGCGCGCCGGTCGTACTCCGCCTGGCTGATGAAGCTCTTGTCGAGCAGCTCGCGAAAGCGCTTCAGGTCCGCCTGCGCGAGGTGGCGCTCCGAGGCGAGGCTCTCCGCCTGCGCCTGCGCGCTCGCGGCGGCGAGCGCAAGATCGGTCGCATCCAGCCGGGCCACGGGCTGGCCCGGGCGCAGCCGCGCGCCGACGTCGACCAGCCGCTCGACGATCTTGCCGCCGACGCGAAACCCGAGGCGCGTCTCGTGACGCGCGCGAATCTCGCCCGCGTACTCGATCGACGGGGTCTCGCTGACCAGCGCCACGGTCATGACGCGCACGGTGCGCACCTCGTCGGGCCGGGTCTCGGTCGCTTCGCTGCAGGCCGCAAGCGCGAGCGCCGCAGCGCCGGCCGTCAGGGTCGCTTTCATTGCCTGGCTCCTTCAGCGCGCCGCTCGGCGGCCTGCCACAGGTCGCTGAGCGCCGCCATCAGCTGCTTCTCGAAATCGATATGGAACACCTGCATATCGGGCCGCTGCATCACCTGGCGCAGGCAGGCCGGCGGATCGGCGAGCTGCCACAGGCCGATCATCAGCGCGTAGCAGCTCATCAGGAGCGCCACGCCCTCGCCCCTCGCCAGGTGCGGGTAGAGCTGCTCGATGCGCCCGCCCAGGCGCGAAAGCCGCTCGCCGAGCGCGCGCTTGAATTCGAGCGCCGCTGCGGTACCGATGTTGTTCTCGAGCATGCTGCGGCAGGTCGAGGCAAGCGGCAGGAACCCCGGATGCTCGCGCAGGAACTCCCGCGTCGCGACGGTTACGACGCCCGCATCCACCCGGGGCGCGGCAAGCGCGCGCTCCAGCGCATCGAACATGCGCCGCGAGTTCGCCGCGTGCACCGCGAGCAGCACCTCCTCGCGCGTGCGGAAGTACAGGTACACGGTGCCCTTGGCGAGCCCGGCGCGGCGCGCCAGCGCATCGACGGAGAACGCGCCCATCGGCGCGCGGCGCAGCAGCGCTTCGGCGGCCCGCACGATGGCCGCGCGACGCTCGCTCTTGTCATCGGGGTGCAGGGCGCGCCGGCGCGTCGGCGCACCGCGGCGGCGGACGGGATTCGGCATGGAGCTAATGACTGGTGGTCAGTTCGCTGCGAGTCTAAATGACCAGCAGTCATCGGTCAAGGCCGCGGGCCGGCGGCGCGACGACTAGCGCTCGCGCAACATCTCGCGAAAGCGCACGATCTCGTAGTCCTCGCCATGCTGCGTCAGGCCCTGCGGCAGGTACAGGTGCACGCGTCCGCCGCGCGCCGACTGCAGGTTCTGACCCGGCGCGAAGATGCCCGGGCGCAGTACGAGCAGCGCCTCGCCGGCCTCGAGTGCGGGGCTGCGCAGCAGCACGCCGCGCTCTTCGACGTTCGCACCCACGAGCGAGAAGCGGGCCGCAAGCGGCGCCTTGGACAGCGTCTCGATACCGACGCGCGCCTGCCGGTCCTCGGTCCGGCTCAGCCGGCGCACCACGCCGATCACCCAGTTATTGCCGCCCTCGGGCTGCATCGCGATCAGCGCCCCGATCCGCAGCCAGTCGCCCATGAGCTGCGGAACCGCCGCGCCGAAGCCCCCCGCGCTCACGTTTTCGACGACCCAGTGCTCCATGCCTTTGCGCGCGAAATCGAGCGCAGCGCTCGATGCGCCGAGCGCATCAAGCACGCCGTCAAAGCCGTGCACCACCGCGAGCCGCGATTTGACGTTGTGCCGCGCGTGGCGCCGCTCGGGCGGCGTCGGCGACCACAGCGTGGCGAGATGGCGCAGCACCTGCAGCGCGAGGCCGGTGTCGCTGGTCGCGCGCAGGTTGGCCTCCGGCGGGATCCGGTCGGTGGTTTCGATCTTGCGGATCAGCGCGCGCAGCGTCTCGAGCGCGCTCCCGGCGCCGACGAAGCGTAGCCCCGGCGAGGCAAGCGGCGCGCGCGCGATGCGCAGCGGCGTCATCGCCTGCGAGATGTCGGTCCAGTACGGCAGCTCTGGCGCCGCGTCCTTGGCCAGCGTGAAGCTCGCCGCGAGGTTGCCGATCGCCTGCTCGGCGAGCTCCGCCTCCGGCGGCAGCAGGCTGTCGGGCGAGCTCGCGCTGAACATCAGCGCCCGCAGGAACTCCTGCCTGGGCGTCGTCGTCACCCGCTCACCCGGATAGAGTTCCACCGCGGCATCGGCGAGGCCGCGCAGCTCGGCGAACGCGTAAACGCTGTTGAACACGCCCCACACCGTGAAATCCACCGGGCCGTAGCGCACGTGCATCCACTTCAGCTCCTGCGCGAGGCTGCGCAGCGCGCGGCACAGCAGCATCGGCAGCGCATTGCGGGCCGCTTCGACGCCCTTGGCGTTCTGCAGGAACGCATCGACCGCGCGCGCGAACGCGGTTCCCGCCTGGCGCCAGTAGTCGTGGATGCCGGACCACATGCGCGTTTCCTGCGCACGCGAGGGGCGTCCCGCCGCCAGATACTCGCGCGACAGCGCCCGGATGCGCGGCTGCGCCGCTTCGTCGATTCTCAGCAGGCGCTCGATGCGCACCTCGGGCCGGAAGCCCTCGGTACCCGAGACCGACTCGATCCAGTGCGTCAGCTCCTCGAGCGCCTGGGCCGGCTTGTCGCCGGGCAGCGACTCGAGCAGGCGCTGCGCCTCCTTCGAGTCGGCCATCGCATGATCGGGCTTGTCGCCCCCAAACAGTTTCATGCCAACTAGTTCCGCACGGGCGCGGTCATCTGGCCGCGAAGCGCGGAGAATCGTATCACGGCGGCCCCGCAAAGCAGGGCGTATTGCGTTGCTCGCGCCGCACGGCGCGCGGCACAATGGCGCGAACAAGCCTGTGGCCATGCGCTTCCTGATCATCGACGAATCCCGCGAGGCGCGCGAGGCGCTTGCCGCGATGCTGCGCGCGCATTGGCGCGAGGCGACGGTCGAGCCCTGGAACCCGGTCGCGCTCGGCAACCCGCTCGCGGCACTCACGACGAAGCGCTACGCGGCGGTGCTGATCGACCCGCGCACCGCGCACGGCGAGGGCTACGGCTGGGCGGAGGCGATCCGCCGCCAGCCCGACGCGCCGCCGGTGGTGCTGGTCAGCGAGGCGGCGGGCGAGCCGCTCGTGCGGCTGGTGCAGGACGCGTTGCGCGCGGGCGCCTCCCCCGACAAGGAGGCCGAGTTCACCCGCACCATGCCGCTCGCCGAATTCAAGGCTCAGGCGCGCCCGGCGCGCTCGCTCATCGAGCACCCGGTGGAGGGCTACCGCATCCTCGGGCGCATCGGCCAGGGCGGCAGCGCCGAGGTGTTCCTCGCCGAGCGCGAGCACGACTACCAGCGCGTCGCGCTCAAGGTGCTCGATGCGCGACTGCGCGACGATGCGATTTTCATGAAACGCTTCGTGCGCGAGTACAAACTGCTCGCCGACCTGCGCAACGAGCACGTCGCGCGCATCTACGACCAGGGCTTCGCCGGCGAGCGGCCCTACATCGCCCTGGAATACCTGCCCGGCGGGCATCTTGGGGCGCGGATTCGCGATGGCCTCACCTCGCTCCAGGCGCTGCGCATCACTGCGGGCATCGCGCGCGCGCTCGACGCGGTCCACGCGCACGGCATCGTGCACCGCGACCTCAAGCCCGCCAACATCCTGCTGCGCGAGGACGGCCGCCCGGTGCTGGTGGACTTCGGCCTGGCACGCAACCTGATGGCTGAATCGTCGCTGACCCAGCTCGGCGGGCTGGTGGCCACGCCGCGCTACATGAGCCCGGAGCAGTGCATGGACCGCCCCGTGGACGCGCGCTCCGACCTGTACAGCCTGGGGGTGATCTTCTACGAGATGCTCACCGGCACCAAGCTCTTCGAGGGCGCGGGCCCGGGCGAAATCATCTCGCTGCACGTGAACGGCGAGCGCCCGAGGCTGCCTGCGCGCCTTGCGGGCTACCAGAAGGTGCTCGACCGGCTGCTCGCCACCCGGCCGGCGGATCGGTTCCAGACCGCGCGCGAACTTTTCGCTAATATCTCGGTATGAGACTCAACCCAGGCGAGCAGCAGTACCTCGATCTCCTCGCGCACGTGCTCGAGCACGGCGCGGCCAAGTCCGATCGCACCGGCACCGGCACGCGCTCGGTGTTCGGCTGGCAGATGCGCTTTGCGCTCAGCGAACACTTCCCGCTTCTGACCACCAAGAAGCTGCACCTGAAGTCGATCCTCTACGAGCTGCTCTGGTTCCTGCGCGGCGACACCAACGTGAAGTGGCTGCAGGAGCGCGGTGTCAGCATCTGGGACGAGTGGGCGGACGCGCAGGGCGAGCTCGGGCCGGTGTACGGCTACCAGTGGCGCCACTGGCGCACGCCCGACGGGCGCGAGATCGACCAGATCAAGCAGGTGCTCGAGGCGATCCGCGCGAGGCCCGACTCGCGCCGCCACATCGTGAGCGCCTGGAATCCCGCCGACGTCGAGCGCATGGCGCTGCCGCCGTGCCACGCGCTGTTCCAGTTCTACGTTGCCGAGGGGCGCCTGTCGTGCCAGCTCTACCAGAGAAGCGCGGACTTGTTCCTCGGCGTGCCGTTCAACATCGCCTCGTACGCGCTGCTCACGCTGATGGTGGCGCAGGTGTGCCGGCTCGAGCCCGGCGAGTTCGTGCATACGCTGGGCGACGCGCACCTGTACACGAACCATTTCGAGCAGTCGCGCGAGCAGCTCTCGCGCGCGCCGCGACCTTTCCCGCGCATGAAGCTCGATCCACGGGTCACGGACTTGTTCGCCTTCCGTTACGAAGATTTCACCCTGGAGGGCTACGAGCCGCACCCGGCGATCAAGGCACCGATCGCGGTCTAGCGGCCCCGGGTTGCGCATCCCGGCGCATCGCGCGATCATCGGGCCTCGATCCTCAGCGCGGCATTGTCTCAGCCGCTGCCGCGCCGGGCCGCAACGATCCCCTGTTACGGGAGAACCCCATGCCCCACGCGAGCGCACGCCATATCCTGGTGTCGAGCGAGAAGACCTGCCAGGACCTGAAAACGCAGATCGAGTCGGGCGCGGATTTCGCGGAGCTCGCGCGCAAGCATTCGCAATGCCCTTCGGGCAAGCAGGGCGGCGAGCTCGGCAGCTTCGGGCCCGGCATGATGGTCAAGGAATTCGACGAGGTCGTGTTCAAGGCCGAGGTGGGCAAAGTGCACGGCCCGGTCAAGACCCAGTTCGGCTACCACCTGGTCGAGGTCACCCGCCGAAACTAAGGCCGACGCATGCCGCGCTCGGGGCGCGCTTGCGGCGCGCATGCGCCGCCGGCCATCAAAAAAAGAGGGCCCGTCTGCAGGGGGAGAAGACGAGCCCAGGGGTGAAACGGTTTTGTTGTCGGGGAGTCGTGGACGGCGCAGGCGCCTCAGCCAAAGAACAGCTGCGCCGCATAAAGGACACCGGCTGCGGCGAACGAATAGACCAGCAGGTTCGACAGCTGGACGCGCTTCATGTGCGCCAGCCAGGCGCGCGAGACCGAGGCAATGCCGGCGATGACGAGAATCCCCGCCAGCGCGGCCGCGATCCCGGTGAGCCCGCTGCCGAAGAACTGCGCCAGCCAGCCTCCGGGCGAAATCAGCTTGTAGACCGTGGCCGCCGCGCCGAACATCACCAGCGTCAGCAGCGCAAATCCGCCGATTGCCTGCAGCAGGATCGACAGCTCGAGCTTGGGTCGGATGCCTTGCATGTTCGTATCCTTGAGTGTCCTTTGCGCCGTGCGCGCTACACGCGCTCCAGCACCAGGCCTTTCGCAATGCGCACGCGCTCGCCTACTGCAAAGCGCGGCGCCTCGGGCTGCGATAGCGTGCGATAGGTACCGTCATCCATACGCAACGTGACGCGATAAGCGATCGACTTCTTCACCTTGGTTTCGATCGCATTGCTCGCGTATGCGCCGCCTGCCGCACCCGCGATCGTCATGGCGCTCCCGGCGCTGCCGCGGCCCATCGGGCGACTGGCCAACGCGCCGATGCCGTTCGCCTCGCCGTCGACCTCGACCCGGCGGATCGACTCGATCACGCCACAGTGCGTGCAGGCCGCAGCTTGCGGTGTCGCGGCGCGGGCATGCTGCACGGCGGGCGCGCTCGCCATCCGCGCCGCCATGCTCGCCGGGTCCTCGAGCTTCGAGGACGCCGCCGGCAGCAATCCCGTCAGCGCCGCCGCGCCCATCGCGCTGATCACCAGCACGGTAACGGCGGCGACCACCACGATCGGATGGGTTTTGGCCCCTCGCATGGAAAATTTCTCGTGCGCGCCTCGATGACACCCGTGGCTACGCAAGCGCCATGCCACCCTCCGAAAGAGCGATGTGCCTCAGCAAGTTGCGTGCCTGGTGTGATCTAGTTCCACCCCCTCGCGCGAGGCTCTTTTGTCACTGGGCGGCGACAGTGCGCGCCGCGTCCCGAGGATGTGTCTGATCCGTCTGGTGTTTCGCTGTCGCCCGCAGGCGACGGCCCACCCGCGCTGTACCATGCGGCCGGTGAAGCTCTCGGTTCTGGATCAATCACCGGTTATCAGCGGCCTCGGCGCGCGGCGCGCGCTCGAGGAGACGCTCGCGCTGGCGCGCCGCGCCGAGGCGCTCGGCTACCAGCGCTACTGGCTCGCCGAGCATCACGCGATCGCGGCGCTCGCCGACCCCTGTCCGGAGATCCTGCTCGCGCGGCTAGGTGCGGAAACGACGCGCATGCGCATCGGCACGGGCGGCGTGCTGCTGCCGTACTACAGCGCCGTCAAGGTGGCCGAGGTGTTCCGCATGCTCGAGGCGCTCTATCCGGGGCGGGTCGATCTGGGCATAGGCCGCGCGCCGGGCGGCGATGCGCGCACCGCGCAGGCGGTGGGCGGCGGACGCTTTCCCGACGCGGAGCGCTTTGCGGAGCAGGTGTGGGAGCTGGTCGGCCACCTCGATGGCAGCTTGCCCGACGAGCATCCGTTCAAGCGCTTGCGGGTGCAACCCGAGGTCGACGGCGCGCCGCAGGTGTGGCTGCTCGGATCCTCGGACTACAGCGGCGCGCTCGCGGCGCAGCTCGGGCTGCGCTTCGCGTTCGCCCATTTCATCAATCCGCGCGGCGGCGACGCGGTGTCGCGCGCCTACGCCGCCGCCTTCCAGCCCTCGCCGCGCGAGGCGCGGGCGCACGCGATCGTGTGCACCTTCGCCATCTGCGCCGAGAGCGCCGCGCAGGCCGAGCGGATTGCCGCCTCGATCGACCTGCGCCGGCTGCACATGGCGCTCAATCTGGACACGCCGGTGCCCACGCCCGAGGAGGCGGCGCGCCATGCGTACTCCGAGGACGAGCGCGGTTACGTGATGGCGCAGCGTGCGCGCGCCGTGATCGGCGCTCCGCAAACCTGCCGGCGCGAGATCACCGCGCTCGCCGAGCGCTACGCGGCCGATGAGGTGATGGTGCTCACCATCACGGGCGATTACGCGACGCGGCTGCGCTCCTACGAGCTGCTCGCCGAGGCCTTCGCGCTCGCCCCGCTCGCGGCCTAGCGCCGCTCAGCGCCTCGCCGCCGGGCGCTGTTGGGCGCGCCAATCCCAGGGCGGCGTCGGACCGGGCTCGCGCCACAACCCGAGTCGCTCACTGCGCGCTGCCGCGGCCGAGGCCGCGTAGCGGCGCCGGTCCTCGGCGTTTTGCTCGTGCTCGTACCTCTTGTAGTGCCACGCGTAACCGGCGCGCACCTGGGCGAGGTTCGCGTCGAGCGCATCGATCACCACCTTGCCCAGCACACGGCCATAGCGGTCGGTCTTGGCCCACTCCACGGCCACATCCTTGCCGTAGGCGAGGCGGGCGAGGTGCTGCTTCGAACCCTCGCCGTAGGCCTGCTTCTTCTCCGGGGCGTCGATGCCCGCCAGGCGCACGCGGTGCAGGCGCTTGTCGGCGTCGAGCACCGTAAGCGTGTCGCCGTCGCTGATCGCGACCACGCGACCGACCAGCACCTCCGCGGCCGCGCTTTGCCAAAAGAGCGCGACCGCCAGGGCCAGCGTCCTCAAGCATCGTGACCGCATTGCTCCGGCTCCGGGCGCGGGGAACATCGCGCCGCGCGCAGAGTGCGGGGGAGCGCGCCTTGGGCGCGAGGACTTACTGCACGTCCAAAGGGATTTGTCGCTTCGGGGCGGGCGAATGCCGCACCGCCATGCGGACTTCAGCGCTGATACAGCGGATGCTTCGGGTCGCTCACGTCGCGGAAGATCGCGCCCGCTCCGTCCGCGCGGCGCGCATCGAGCAGGTGCACCACCTCGGTGTGCTCGCGCTCGCTCGCGTAGTCGCGCGCGGTCTGGCCCTGGCGGTTCTTCGCTTCGAGCTCGACGCTCTTGCCAAGCAGCAGGCGCACCAGATCGAGAAAGCCACCGTCCGCGGCGGCGTGTAGTGCGGTATTGCCCTTCAGGTCCCGCGCGTTCGGATCCGCGCCGCGCTCGAGCAGCCTCGAGGCGGTCAGCGTATTGCCGGTGAGCGCCGCCCAGAACAGCGCCGATTCGCCGTCGTCGTTGCGCGCCTTGGGATCGGCGCCCGCATCGAGCAGCATGTCAACGAAGGACGGATCGCCGTGCAGCGCGGCGAGGTGCAGAGCGGTCTCACCGTTTTTCGAGATCGCGCGCAGGTCGGCGCCTGCGCCAATCAGGACCCGGGCGAGCGCTTTCATGCCCTTTTCGATCGCGCGATGCAGCGGCGTTTCGCGCTCGTCGTTGCGCGCGTTGACGTTCGCCTTGCCGCGCACCACCAAACCCTCGGCCACCAGCTCCTTGTGCTCCTCGATGGCGGCGAAGAGCTGCTCCTCGGGCGTTGCCGCCGGCGACGGCCCGGCGGCCACGAGGCACGCCGCGGCGATCAGGGCAAGCACGAACCCGCGCATGCGCGGATTCTACGGCCGTTCGACACGGCCGGCCGTTCGATATTCTCTACTGTCTTGCCGGCCATCACCGAGTGCGGGCCGCAGGAATTGTTGGCGAGCGAGCGCTCTAGCGGCCCATTATAGACGGCGACTCAGGACGCCAGGGCCGCCGGATCGATCGCCGTGAGCAGCGGCGGCACCGGACAATCCAGCGTCGCCGCGACCACCCGCAACAGCTCCACCTCCGGCAGCGCGAACGCGCCGTCCGCATTCGCCGCCTGCATGCACGCCTTGAGAATCCTCGGCTTCTGCAACGGCGCGAGCACCCGCAGGCGCTCGAGCGCGTCGCTCACGCGCCGCCTCGAGAGCTCGGCGACCGGCAGTGGCGCCGCCAGTTCGATGCCAAGCGCCGGCACGCCCGCCTTGAACGCGAGCAGCGCGTCGCCGCGCGTCGCGTGCGCCACGAGCGAGAGCACCACGTGTGCATCCACCGCGACCTCCGCGACGTTCTTGTACGTCGCCGGCAGCGGCCGCCCCGCTCCTTCGCGCAGGTGCTGCTCGAGGAACGTGAGGACCACGAACTCGGTGAGCGTGACGCGCCGGTCGGCCTCGACCACGACGCCGAGATCCTCGATGAAGGCGTCGCGCGCCTTCTGCTCGCGGCGCTTGAGCGAGGGCAGCGCGAGCTCCATCAGCGCCAGCGCGTACCCCCGGCCGAGGCGCTGCGTCATGGCATAGGTCTGCTCGACTGCGCGCACCGCCTCCGCGCCGCGCCGCGCTTCGAGCGCCGCCAGCTCGCTGCGCCGCACGGACTCGTCGTCCTCGAGTGTCAGCGCGAACATGATCGGCTCCGCGCCCACGGGTGTCGCGACCAGGTCGCGCAGCGCCTGCGGCAGCGAGGCGAGCAGCTTCGCCGCGTGATCGACGTGCTGGGGCGTCGTGGTGCCGATGGCCGCGCCGAGCACGGCGAGTGCCTCGGCGCCCGCGGCGCGTCCCCAGTCGCGCCCGCCCACCGTCTTCACCACGTTGCCCATGGCATCGATCACTGCGACCTCGCGCGGGCCGGCGCCTGGCTGCGCCTGGGCGCGCTCGCCGCGGTACTCGCGCCGCTGAAAGCGCGGGTGCACGCGACGGATGCGCTCGGCAAGGGGCGGGTGCGTGTCGAACAGCGCGCCGAACCAGTTCGCCACCGCCTGCGCGAAGAACATGTGGCTCATTTCCTCCGCGTGCAGGTGCGCGACGTGGGTACCGGCGGTGCTCGCCGAGATCGTGTCGAGCGCGCCGGCGATGCCGTCCGGGTTGCGCGTGAACTGCACGCTCGAGGCGTCCGCGAGAAACTCGCGCTGGCGCGAGATCGCCGCCTTGATGAGGCGCGCGAAGACCAGCCCCAGGTAGCCGATCACGGTAAGCGCGATGCCGACGAACACCACCAGGATGGTCGCGCCGCGCCCCTCGCGGCGGGTGGCGCGCATGGTGCGCGCCGTCGAGCGCACCAGGAACTCGCCGAACTGCCCGACTACCACGATGCCGAAGAGGATGCCGATCAATCGCACGTTCAGGCGCATGTCGCCGTTCAGGACGTGGCTGAACTCGTGCCCGATCACCCCCTGCAGCTCGTCGCGGTTGAGCTTCTCGAGCGCGCCGTGCGTCACCGCGATCACCGCCTCGTTCGGCGAGTAGCCGGCGGCGAAGGCGTTGACGCCGTGCTCGCCGTCCATCACGTACACCGGCGGCACGGCGATGCCCGAGGCGATCGCCATCTCCTCGACCACGTTCACCAGGCGCCGCTCGAGCAGGTTGGCGCTGCCCGGCTCGATGCGCCGCGCGCCGACCATCTCCGCAACCACCTCGCCGCCGCCGGCGAGCCGCGCCACCTTGTAGGCCGTCGCGCCGAGGATCACCGCCGCCGTCACGGCGGCGCTCCAGCCGTAGAGCGCGGGCGGCACGCCGCGCAGCATCACGTCGACGAACGAGACGCCCATGCGGCCGTAGTCGATCGTCACGTCCGGCGCGGGCGGAAACGCGCCGTAGAGCGTGCCGAGCGCGTAGGCGGCGCCCATGCCCGCGCACACCGCGCCGATGACCGCGGCGACCGCAAGCAGGTAAAGCAGCACCAGCCAGCGCGTGCTGCGGCGCGCGCGAGCCTGGTTCTCGAAGAAGTTCATGGCGGCCGCGCCCCGCGGCCGTGATTACCGGCGGATCACGCTTGGCGCCCTACTGAAAGGACACCTTCGGTGCCTTGCGCTCCTCGGCCGACTCGGTCGCCTGCAGCAGCTCGGCCGCGCCGAACGCGAACATGCCGGCAAAGATGTTGTCCGGGAACGATTCGCGTTGGGTGTTGTAGTCCATCACCGAGTCGTTGTACGCCTGGCGCGCGAAGGAAATCTTGTTCTCCGTGCTGGCGAGCTCCTCCTGCACCTGGAGGATGTTCTGGTTCGCCTTCAGGTCGGGGTAGGCCTCGAACACCGCGAGCAGGCGCCCGAGCGCGCCGGTGAGTCCCGCCTCGGCACTCGCCAGGCCCTGCATCGCGGCCGGATCGCCCGGCGCGCCCGCCGCGCGCTGCGCGGCATTGACCGCGGCGCCGCGCGCCGCGACCACCGCCTCGAGCGTCTGGCGCTCGTGCGCGAGGTAGCCCTTGGCGGCCTCGATCAGGTTCGGGATCAGGTCGTAGCGGCGCTTCAACTGGACGTCGATCTGCGAGAACGCGTTCTTGAAGCGGTTGCGCAGCGTCACCAGCCGGTTGTAGACCACGACCGCGAACGCGGCGATCGCGACCACCACGGCGAGAAAGATCCAGCCTCCGGTGCTCATCGTTGCTCTCCTGGCGTGCCAAGCGGCGCGGCTAATATACCAGCCTGGAGCGAAACGCCCATGATGAATTCCACGCCGCCGGCGCCGGCGTCACGAGGGTGTCTAGAATGCAGGTATGGGTGATCCCCGCTTCTCGAGCTCGCGCCGGCGCTCGCTCGCGCTGCTCGCCGGCGTTCCCGCGGCGCTCGCCATGAGCCGGGCCGTGACCGCGCCCGAAGCGATGATCGAGCGTCTGGTCCCCGGCTCGGGCGAGCGCCTGCCGGTGATCGGGCTGGGCACCTGGCAGAGCTTCGACGTGGGCGACGACCCGGCCGAGCGCGCGCCGCTGCGCGAGGTGCTGACGCTGCTCTCCGAGGGCGGCGGCAAGGTGATCGACTGCTCGCCGATGTACGGCGCGAGCGAGGCGGTGGTCGGCGAGCTGAGCGCGCAGCTCGGCCTGCGCCCGAAGCTGTTCGTCGCGACCAAGGTCTGGACCAGCGGCCGCGCCGAAGGCGTGCGCCAGATGGAGCTTTCCTTCAATCGGCTGCGCGTGCAGAAGATGGACTTGATGCAAATCCACAACCTGGTGGATGTGGCGACGCACACCCGTACCCTGCTTGACTGGGAGCAGCAGCAGCGCGTGCGCTACCTGGGCATCACGCACTACTCCGCTTCGGCCTACGCGGAAATCGAGCGCTGGTTGAGGACCGGCGCGTACAGTTTCCTGCAGATCAATTACTCCCTCGCCGAGCGCGGCTCGGAGCGACGCCTGCTCGGCGTGGCACGCGAGCGCGGCATGGCCGTGATCATCAACCGGCCTTTCGGCGCGGGCGCGATGTTCCGCCGCGTGCGCGGCAAAGCGTTGCCGCCGTGGACGGCGGAGATCGGCGCAGCGAGCTGGGCGCAGTATTTCCTCAAGTGGATCCTCGGCCATCCTGCGGTCACCTGCGCCATTCCCGGCACCGGAAACCCGGCGCATATGAAGGACAACCTCGGAGCAGGTTACGGCGCGCTTCCCGATGAGGCCCTGCGCAAGCGCATGGCCGAGTACTTCGATGCGCTCTAGGCGGGCGGGCGCCGGCCGTGCGTGACTACGAGCAGGCCTGCCGCGAATTCCGCTGGACGGTGCCCGCGA
>Ga0326597_10002917_pt1 | contig 25145 bp, 28 predicted proteins | sample RVTome_12_FD_203789 | JGI IMG/M metagenome (GOLD analysis project Ga0326597, IMG submission 203789) | Soil microbial communities from uranium-contaminated site in the Upper Colorado River Basin, Wyoming, United States - RVT100D185 | ecosystem: Environmental > Terrestrial > Soil > Contaminated >... | reverse complement strand
CCGCGGTCGGCTAGCCGAGGAGTTGTGTTCGGATCCACCCGACCACATCGACGCCCAGCGCCTGAAGCGCGCCCCAAATGACGACGAGGGCCGCAATCGCCAGAGCCGCGTTGCCCATCAGCTCCGCCGTGTTCAGGCCACGGTCGTCCGTTCTCATGGCATGAGCCCATGCCCTCAATGCCGGCAGCATTTCTCCTCCTTCATTGCCAGCCCGTTATCAGGTACGGGAGCGGGGCGGCCACGAAGAGGATGAGCACCGGCGCCAGGATCGCGATGGTCGGAACCAGCATGGCCGCCCGGCGTTTGGTTGCAGTCCTCTTGATCGACTCCCGCCTCGTTTCCCGCACGTCTTCAGCCAGTGAGAGAAGGGCACCGGCCAGGTCGGCGCCGCGTTCCTCCGCCGACGCCAACAGCCGGTATGTCCTCGAGCAGAAAGGCTCAGGGGTCAGCTCGGCGATGCGTCGAAAGGCATCGGGCCCGCGCCAACCGGATCGATGAAGACGAAGAGCCTCCCCCAGCTCTCCCACCACCTCTCCATGACCCCGAGCCACCGATGACCTCACGGCCTGGATCACACCCCCACCTGCTCGCACCCTCATGGCCAGCAGTTGGTTGATCGTGTAGACCTCGATCTTCATCTTCTCCCGGCGTTCCTCGATCGCCTTGTCCAGTCGTCCTCGGGTCCTGGTGGCGCCGATCACCAGGCCCAGCCCGACCAGCACCAATCGGACCGAGACGGTGGCGGTGATGACCTGTCCGACGCCAAGAGCCACAGCGAGGGCGAACGTGAGGTTCTTGAGCTGGGTGAGTCTGTAGTTGGCCAGCATCTGCTCTTCAGGATCACCAAGGAACCAACCTGCCTGACGAAGACGGAGCATGGTCGTCGCGACGCCAGACCGATCGAGCAGCCTTCCCACCCCACCGGCGACGTCTCTGACGATTGGGCCGAATATCGATCGAATCGCGCCGCCCGGCGAGGTGCCTCCGATCCCAACGAGTGATGGGGCCACATAGGGATCGACCCGGCCGCGGAGGCGACGCGGTGGCGGCACCAGCAGACGCATGATGAGGCCGGCAGCGAGGGCGGAGCACAAGGCGGCCAGTACCAAGAGCGGATCGAGCGTCATCGTTGACCCGGAAAGACCCTGGGCTCGGACGGCTGGGCCCCGAGCCGGGACGCCATGGCAATGCCCACCAAGCTCATGAGACCGCCGACCACCACGACCAAGACACCGGCGCGCGACGAGTAGAAGTCGCGGAATGCACCCGATCGAGCGGTCATCGCCACCAGGACGAACCAGGGCAGGACGAAGACGACGCGGGAGTTGATCTTCTGCTCGAGCGCCTCGGTGCGAACCTGCTCGATCGTCCAGAGGTCCTTGGTGGCGGCGTCGGCCAGGTCGCTCAGTATCACGGGAACCACGGTGCCTCCGCGCTCGTGGGCGAGGATCAGCACCTCGATGATTCGGTCGGCTGTCGGATCGGCGAGATCTTCCTTGACCATCTCGAGAGCCGGGACCACGCCCAGGCTTCTCGAATAGACATCGAAGCCTTGGAACGCCTCTCGGAGGGGCTCCGGGCCAAATGACGCCAGGTTCTCGATGGCTGTGGGGAGTGAGGCTCCCGACCGTACCGACGAAAGGATGTCCCGCAGCCCGTCCGGCCATGCCTCCTGGACTCTTGCTAGGCGTTGTGATCGCTTCCGCGTGAAGTAGGCCTTGGGCATCGTGGCGACCACGAGTGCAGGGACAAGCGAGACGATCACCAGGCCGGTGACGGCGAAGACAGCCAGATAGGTGAGCGCCGCCACACCGACGGCCGTCGACCAGAACTGAACGGGAGTGACGTCCAGACCGGGGATGGTGGGCTCTCGACCGGGCCGGCGTGAGCGCTCCATCGACATGAGGGCATGCCCGATCAGACCGACGGCAGTCGCTGTGGCAAGGGCTGCAAGAAGGGTCACCATGGGCCGCTCACTCCCGTGGTCATCATGTCACGCAAGGTCTCGCCAGCCGGGAGGAGCCGCTCGATGCGGTCGGCCAAACCGCCGGGCGGGAGCGCACCGGTCCACTCCAACGGTGCACCGAGGCGCTCTCGACGAAAGATGGGCTCGGACGAGAAGTCGTCGTGGAGAGCCGGCACCACGGCACGGATCTCGACCATTTCGCGTTGGATGGCGTCATCGCGGGGAGCTCCGCGGTCGAGATGGACGACGAGGTCGATCGAAGACGAGAACACCTTGCGGACGACTCGCTCGGGAACGTTCTCCCCCGCCATCAGCGCGGCGTTGACCAACGCTTCCAGAGCGTCCGACGCCGAGTTGGCGTGGATGGTGCAGGCCAGGCCGCATCCGGCGTTGACTGCCCTGGTCAGCTCGAAGGCTTCGGCGCCGCGTACCTCACCCACGACTATCAGGTCGGGCCGCATCGCCAAGATGACCTTGACCAGGTCACGAAGGGTGATCTCACCCGTGCCATCCAACGAGGGTGGCCGCGCTTCGTAGTACGAGCCATGGATCAGGGGGACGTGGAGCTCGCGGACCTCTTCGCAAGAGCGGATGCAGTGATCGATGGGAACGGCGCTGATGAGAGCCGAAAGGAAGGAGGTCTTGCCGGCACCGGGAGGGCCAGAGACGATGACCGACGCACTCGATCTCATCGCGCCCTCGAGGAATCCAGCGGCGGCAGAGGTGAGTGAGCCGAGCGAGACCAACGAGTCGAGTGTCTGACGCCGCAAGGCATAACGACGAACGGTTGCCGAAAGCCGGTCGCCGACCGGAGGTATCACTGCGGTGAGGCGAGCCGAGCCGTCGAGGATGCGAGCCTGCGCGATCGGGTTGGAAGCGTCAAGCCGCCGGTCGGTTGCCGAGATCAGCTGTTCGATGGTCTGTCGGTTCTCGTCCTCGGTCGTCGGCGTCTCCGCCGCCCGCAGCGACCCGGCTGAGTCGAGGTAAGTCACCTTGTCTCCCTCGATGAAGATCTCCTCGACATCGTCGCGGTCGATCAACTCGCTCAGCGGGCCACGGCCGGTGACCGATCGGACTAGCCGCTCAACCGTCGAGGTCGGGTCGGCAAGGGAGCGCCCGTTGCCGAGGTGGGCCCTCTTCTGATAGTCCTCTACCGTCTGCTCGAGGAGGTCTCGTACGGCATCGGTCTGCTTCGCCGGGTCGATGCCCGTTCCGTCGATCCTGGCGAGGGCCTCCCGCCTCAACTCCTCGTAGACGTCGACGATCAAGTGAGGCTCCGAACCACAACGTCCGATATGGAGCGAACCGACTTGGCAAAGCTGCCCCTTCTGGAGAGTGAGCCATCCCAGGCCGCCTCCTCCACCCGCTTGTCGAACGGAAGCGTGAAAACCGGAAGAGCCGGGAGCGCACGGGAAACCTCGCTCATCGACTCCGCTCGGCGATAGCCGTTGGACGGGACCTTGTTGATGACCGCCAGCATCGATTGCTCCGGGCCGACATCCAACATCTCATGTGCGGTCCGGATCATTCGGGCCACACCCACCGGTTCACCGGTCCCAACCAGGATGATGCTGTCGAACTCGCGGATCACTCCACCCTCAACAGATGGCACCGGGCCGAGGTCGGCAACCAAAACGTCTCCCAGAGCGGCGAGCGCGTCCATCAATGTCATGACGTCGGCGCGTGAGATCGCCGGGCCGCGTCCTCCGTCCGCCCGGCCCCCCACCACCATCAGCTCGTCAACGACGTGCACGGCGTCGGAGAGGCGGTCAACCCGATGGAGGACATGGTCCAGGGCGGTCCGGATGTTGGGGTGGACCGGGAGATCGAGTCTCTGTGCCACGGAGGGCCACACTGGATCCATGTCCACCAGCACCGTCGGAGTCGAGCCGGTGAGTGATCGGGCCAGTGCTACGGAGGTCTCGGTGATCCCGACTCCTTCAGACGCACCGGTGACGCCGATGCTCAGGACAGACGTCGTCGCCGGGTTGGCGGCATCGGGAATGACCCGGTGGGCGAGGGTCGAGGCGATCTTCTCGATGAACTCCTCAGGGGCCGCCTCGGTCTCGATGACGTCGGAAATGCCGCATTCCAGAAGGCGACGCTTGGCGTCGGGGCCGTCCTCCGGAACGTACACGCCGACCACCTCCACTCCCGACTGCTTGAGCAGAGCGACCAGACGAGGAGTGAGAAACGAGCAGATATCGTCGATCAGGAGCACGTCGTAGCTGGTCGACAGGGCCTGATCGTGGGCCATGACCCGATCCACTATCCGACCGCCACCATGGTCGAGGAGAAAGCGATGGAGACGGTCTGGCCACTCCCTCGCCGATGCTGCCAAGGCGATGTCAGGGATCAACGCGGCCGCCCTCGATATCAGGAGCCCCTGTCGATCTGACCACCTCGAGTGACCCTCCATCGATTGCCTCGGCCAGACGTAATGCATCCTGTGCACTCACCGCCAGCACCACGTGGTAGCCGGAGGTGGACCCGATGGCGGCCCCGGCCGCCTCCGAGACTGCGATCACCTCGAGGTCCGCCGCCACGTATGACGCCGTCCCGTCGACCACCGAGATCACATCCACTCGGTCACCCGCCCGGAGCGACCCGCCGGCAGCGTGCTCAATGGCCACCGGCACGCTCATCGACCTCAGACCTGAAGGGCTACCGGGCTCGACCAACGCCGACACGTCGACGAGGCCGTTCGACGGTATGGAACGTTGGACCACCCAGCCTTCGAAACCGCTCAGATCATCCGCTGTGATGAGGGTTGATATGCCCTCGAAGCCACTGTCGACGGGGACGAGACGAACCGCATCCGGACTGAAGACCGAGCCGGCGACGAGGTGGCGGTCGGCAACGGCCACCAAAGTCGTCGCACTCCGGTCTTGAAGCACCAAGAGGTTAAGGACGAATGCAAGTATGACGACAACAGAAATCAGGATGTGCGTTGCCGACAGCCGTCGACCTCCTGACCGGCGCACCGGTCTCGAGGGGCCCGCTTCCCTCAGCCTTGTGGAGGGCGTGGACGACACGGAGCGGCAACCTATCCAGTGACCATCGAGGAATGTCGAGAGCGCGAAAAGGCACGGACATGGAGCGAGAACCAGATCCCGACCTCGCCTCTGAGCTCCGGCAAGGTGCCGGGCGTGAGTGGGTCGAGGAAGCGGCCGAGGACGAGCGACTCACCGAGTTGCTCCGCCGCCGCAGGCAGACTCTGAGCGATCAGGCCAAGGGTCTCGTCAATCGCGGCGACCGGGTGTCGGTCGAGTTCGGAGGGCACAGCTTCAGCGGCGCGGTTGTCGCCGCCGGTGAGGACTACGCCACCGTCGAAGGACCCGGACAGGCAGCCGACATCAAACTCGACGAGGCGCGGTGGTCGGTGCTCACCACCGACACGCCCGCAGATACCGAACCAGGTGGGCTCGAGTCGTTCCGAGCGGTGCTCCACGAGCACGCCTCTGCCGGGCGGGTCATCCGCTTTGCCCTCCCCGGCGGAGACCTGGTCATCGGAAGGGTCGTGGTCATCGCCACCGATCACGTGGAGATGCGCGATGTCGACGATCGTCAGCTCATCGTCCCGATGAAGCTGATCCTGGGGATCGTCAGGTCCTCGGAGTTTCAATGATCTCATCCCCGGCGGAAACCGCGGGATGTGATCGCAGGAACTCATAGATCTCGTCCCTGAAGAACTTGAAGGTCCTCCCGCCGGGGAGCTTATAGGCGGGCAACCGCCCCTCCCTGGCATAGCGTCGCACCATCTGCACATTCATGCCCAGCAGCTCTGCCACCTGCGCCGCATCCAGGATCGATGGGTATTCCTCAGCCATTGGTCGTCCTCATCGTTACTCGAGATGACTGTACGAGAGTGAGCTGCGCCGGTAAAGGGGGTTAACGTTTTCTAGCCCTACGCTGTTGAGATCTCATGCATCGAATCACCTTCCGCCCGGCACATCTCGTGGCGATGGTGATGGTGGTTGCCACCTGTTCCGGTGGCACTGCCGCTTCCACGACCGTGATGCCGACCACCACGACCACGGCGTCGACGACCACTGTCGCACCGGAAACCACCACCAGCGAGCCGACCAGCACCACGACAGCACCGATAGCGACAACGACGACAGCGGATGCGTCGTTGGCTCCGAGCGGCTCGGGTTGCACACCGGGCAGCGGGGATCTGGGCGATGGCTTGTGGTATGGAGAGGTCGACAGCTTCGACACCGATCGGATCGCATTCGATCTCGCCTGCTGGTTCTCTGGTGACGCCGCCACCGCCGCCGCCGCCGAGGATGGCGAAGAGTCGCCCCCACCAAACGACTACTACGTACGAAACGAGAATGATCTGTTGCGCGAGCTCGCCGTGGGCGCGGACACCCCGGTGCTGTGGTACCCGAGTGGAGACCCCAACGTCTCGGTCGAGGGGACGTTCACCGAGTGGACCGACTTCTTGATAGACCGGGGCTTCGTCCTGGGAATCTGGGTCACGATCGAGGATGACGTGGTCGTCTCGATCGAGGAGCAGTGGGTGCCCTGAGACCGGTCAGGGCAGCTCGAGCGGGTTGACGACTAGGGCTGCCACCTCGGTCCCACAGATCTGGCACTTGGTGAGACCGACCGCCACCTTGGATGGCAGCTCAGACGGTGCTCGTGCACGGCTACCGGCCGAGAGATTAGGATTATCGAGCCGAACACCAGCGCCGACGGCGCGAAAAAGCAGACTATCTGATGAGCATCACTCCGCGAATGGGTATCCGCGTCGACCGGTCAGGATCGGGAGTCATTCGGACCTCACCTTGACCCTTGACCTCGAGCCGGCGGGTCAAGAACTGGGCCTGTGTCTGAAATTGGCCACCTTGACCCGTCAGGGTGAACGGATCCGCGAGAGGAGTGAAGAAGGTGCCGATCAGACTGTTGCCCGCCTGGCCACCGATCTGAAATACCAGAGGGGCTTCGGCCCAAAGCGCGAGGTCCTCGAAGTTCCCTGCGAGCGGAGCCGTCCACATGAGAGAATCTGCTCCGGCCCCGCCACCGAGGTTGATGCTGCCACTGTGGAGGTAGACGAAAATCTGCTCCATTGTGAGTTTCGACTGAGCCCCTTTCACCAGATCTCCACTCCTCAAAAAAGCGATGTGATCGGCTGAGGGACTCGGGTTGATGTGAAGCTCTCCGAAGGATTTCGCTTCAATTCCACCATCAAAGACCACATCGCCATCACTGAAAATGACTTCTCGTGGCGGATTAGTCGGGTCAGACGGCACCGTCTTCTGACCGCCATTGACCACGAATGCATCGCAATCTACCCACCAATCACCCGTCACCGCGAGCACCTCGGAAGACCATGTGTCCTTGTCAACTGTGCATGGATAGGAGTTGGTCCAACGCTGAAAAAACCCATTTGGCATCATCGACCCGCCGTATTCCATGGGATCTCTTAAATTGTCGATATGAGCAGCGGGAGGGTCAGGACACCCGTCCACCGGGATGCCAACGCCCGGATTCGACAGGTCCAACGGATAGTCTGGATAACTCGTCTTGCAGTTGTATCGCCAGTCGATCGGCGCACGTGTGATGCGACGGGTCGTGGGAGTCGGGGTTGGAAAGAGTCGAAACCAGGTAGCTTCTGGATCGGAGTTTGGGTTTATTCCCCCAACGACATCCGCCGGGTCGTAGGCGTGCTCCGGTCGGGCACCAGTGGCGCCTGACAGCGCATAGGAGAGGATCGCGGAGGAAACGTCCGTGGGGGGAGGAACCGGCAACGCCCTTATCCAGTTGAGTGAGTTGTCGTTGGCGTCGATCGTGTATCGGTTGTTCCCACAGCGATTCGGATTACTGGTCTTGGAACCGTCCGAGTCCACGGCGATGATTCCGGGCACATCCTCGAAGTAGTTGATGGTGACGGAGCCTTGGCCGCTGGCGACAAGGGCGTCACACGCGATCGGCTCGAGGAGCAGAAGCGGGACGAGCTCACCTTCCCCCGGTCGCACAGCGATTCGGGCCACGCTACGTGCTTCGGGGGTGGCCGACCCGAATCCGAGGACGCGGGCGAACGTATATCCCCTCGTACGCTCCACACTGACGCCGAGCCTTTGACAAGACGCGCCATCGATGTCGTTATTGATCGCCTGTCCACTCATCAGTTCGTCGGTATCGGGGACCGGGTGGGTAATGACAAACGAGTAAGGCCCGGATGTGGCTGTTGTCGTGCGAGCCGCGACCGGACATGCACCCGAGAAGGTGGAGCAGTTGGGGAGAAGGGTAGGCGTACCTTCATCCTCGATGTTCTCCAACAAGTAGTCCCAGGCCACCTGACAGGCCATCTCAGCGTCGCTACCAGATACAGGGTTGATCTGAATCGCTCCAGCCGTGGCTGCCGCATCAGATGCAAGTTGAGCCGCCCGCAGGTCCAAACGCACAGCAGCTAGGTCCACAGCGAGGGCAGCGACCCCCAGGAGCAACAGCAGAGTGAAGGCGAGAAGCACCATGGCTGCTCCTCTGTCCGAGTCGGATGGCCTATTTGCGTGAGTCATCATGTGCCCAATGCCGCCTCGAAGCGGTTTACCCCTTCGGCATCGAGGTTGAGAGTCGTGGACCAGAAGACGACACTGAAATCGATGTCGCGGCCTACGACTACCTGGACTCGGCGCTCATTATCGGGACGGCCGTCGGAGAAGCATTGCTGTCCGGACTGGGTTGGTTGCAAGCCAGAATTGTCGAGGATCCGGCTCGCCGTCTGATCGCTGGCGGCGACGCCGGCTGGGTGTACGTATGCGACACATACACTCCGGCCGGGGACACCCGCTGCAAGAGTACCGGTCGCATCGTTCACAGCCTGATTGATCACTTCTTCGAGCCAGTCGTCCATCGACCCGAAGTTCGTCACCGGCAGCGTCGCCGCGTAACGGCCCCCTTCCCGCGCCGAGTGGGTCAGAGCCAGTTGATTGTTGTAAGCGACCCCTGCGCTGACCATGCCCACCAAGAGCATGAGGAGGAGGGGAAGGGCGAACGCCAGTTCCACGAGTGCAGCCCCGCGATCGTCCCCTGACCACTTTCTGGCCATTTGGTCGCCTCCCATCCAGCGGATACCAAATGTACACCACGTAGAGTGGTGGTCAACCGGCGATTAACTATTAGTTGCGCCGGCGGTATCGGCTCGGCCCAGCTCGTACCACCAGGCAAACCCGATTCCCACCGTGGCTCCCACCGCGTTGGCCACCAGGTCGAGGGCGTTGTTCGCATAGTCCCCGACGCTGACATCACTCATGGACGAGCCGATCAGCTCGGCGATCTCGACCACGGCACCCCCTCCCATCACTACCAGCCAGGTCATCAGCAAAAGGCCACCAAGGTGGTACCCCCGCCCCGCCCATCGCTTCATCGCCTCCCAGGCAATCACCACCATGGCACACCCGGCAACCGCGTGGAAGACCTTGTCGTAACGCATCGGGCCGATCACTTCGGCGGTGTAGAGCGGCATGCCGTCGACGAGGAGGACACCTCCGAACATGTTTCCCAACCCGACCAGTGACACCGCCCAAAGTGCGTGTGTGGGCCACCTCGCCCATATGTGGAGTACGCCGAACAATGCGAAGAGCCCGATGTTGATTCCGGTGTAGGTCATCGTGAGCGGGCTATCCACCGATTGACCGTAGATGACGAGGGCAACCGTGTAGACGACGGTGAACACGACAACGGCGCGCATTGGATCTGCAAGGTAGGGCATTTGTCTGGTCCAAGATGGGTAATAGGCTTCGTAGTGATGGAAGAGACGCTCAAACCCGATGCCGTGGAGGCTGAGCCGGTCCCCGAGGCCGAAAATGAGAAGGTGGATGTAACCCAGCCGACCAAGCTGATCCGAATCGCCTCGATGACCCGTGCCATGCTCGATGAGGCTCGCCAGGCACCCCTCGACGAAGGTGGTCGGGAGCGCATGGCTAAGGTCCATGCCCGGTCTGTCGACGAGCTGCGTGATGTCCTCTCCCCAGAGCTCCAGGAGGAGTTCAGCGAGATCATGATCCCACTCAACGAGGCCGGTGCATCCGAGGCCGAGCTCCGGGTAGCCCAGGCCCAGCTGATCGGATGGTTGGAGGGCGTGTTTCACGGGATACAGGCGTCGCTGTGGAGTCAGCAGATGGCCGCCCAGAGCCAGCTTGCCGATCTGCAGAAGCGGGCGCTCGGGGCGCCGCGAAACCCCGACCGCGACGACCCGTCGGGCCTGTACCTGTAGGTGCGCCCAGTCACCGGCGCCAATCCGGTAAACCGCGGGAGCATCTGATGCGTGTTAGGGGTGATGACAACCTCTCGAGCCGCTAGGAGAGCCGCCATAGAGATGGGCACGCCTCGCCGCACCCCGTCATTCGAGGAGTTCTATCGCCGCGAGTACCCGCCGATGGTGGCCATCGCCAGGGCGCTGCTCCGCGATGTCCCCTCGGCCGAGGATCTCGTACAGGAGTCATTCGTCGCCGCCCACCACAACTGGGGCAAGGTGTCGACGTACGACGACCCACGAGCATGGGTGCGACGGGTGATGCTCAATCGGATCACCTCGCTGCGGAGACGTCTCGGAGCCGAGGTGCGCGCCATGACCCGGTTCGGCAACGAGCCCGACCGCGACGCCACTCCCGAGATGTCACCGGAGGCATCGGCGGTCTGGGACGCGGTCCGACGCCTCCCCCGCCGACAGGCCCAAGTCATCGTTCTCCACTATGTCGCCCAGATGACGACCAGTGAGATCGGGCGGACATTGGGCTGCTCACCGGGCACGGTCAAGGCCCATCTGCATCGGGGGCGGAAGAGACTCGAACAGGGTCTCTCCGACTGGAAGGAGGAGTAGCCATGAATCGACTAGAAGACCGTCTCAATCAGGCCGCAGCCGAGCTCCGCGAGCTGACCCCTCGGGTCACGCCACCTCCGCTCGAGACGCCACGCCGACGCATCCCTAGGGCGTTGCTCGCATTCGCCGGCACATTCGCCGCGGTGGTTGCCGTCGGGCTGATCCCGGTCATGCTGGGCAAGGATTCGGCACCGCTGGGCGGCTCGGCGCCGACAACCGCCCTCCCAGCACCGTCGACGACGTTGGCCCCATCGACAACCCTGGCCCAGGATCCGAACACGAGTGTGTGCTCCGCGGCCGGTGCCCCTGCCCCCGGCACCGCCGAGGGGCTGCCGGAACCGGTCGGCATCACCCGACAGACGATCATCGACGCCGCATGGATCTGTGATCTCGAGACATTGGAATCGGTGGCGGGTGACGACCTGAACACCTCGTTTGGCGGTGGTGGTTTCCAGAATCTCCGTGACTGGGAGGAGCAAGGCGCCGGTCAGCTCGGACTTCTCCTTCGACTCCTCGACACCAGCTACGGGGTCGTCGAGGTGACGGACGGTCCTGACGTATACGTCTGGCCTGCAGCATTCACATACGAGTCGTGGGACGATATCCCCGACCAGTACCGCGAGGAGCTCTACAACATCTTCGGCGAGGGGGAGGTCGACCAGATCGCCGGGTTTGGGAGCTATGTGGGTTGGAGGGTGGGGATCGACGAGCAGGGCAACTGGCTCTACTTCGTTGCCGGGGACTGAGCGAGGGACGATGAGCCGTCTCCCGCCAGGTCTGTACTTGTCTCGGGCTCTCTAACTGACCCGGCGTTGGGCGACTTGACGCTCCCGACGCACCCGGCGTCGCTCACGCTCACTGAGACCGCCCCATATCCCGAACTTCTCACCCATGTCGATGGCGTAGTCCAGACACTTGGCCTTCACCTCGCATGCACCACAGATGGCCTTGGCCTTCCGGGTGGATGCGCCCCGCTCGGGAAAGAACAGATCGGCGTCGGCGCCACGGCAATTGGCGTAGTCCTGCCAGGAAAGCTCACCAATGGCCAGAGCTTCGATGAGCTTGCTCTGCATTCAGGTCTCCTTACAACTGTGTAATTACAAGGTTGAGATTATGGGATCTTACGCGCGCCGTCAAGATGGAAATGTCGAACGTGCCCGGATCCAGGGTTGCGAGCCCCATAGGGATGCGCGCATCAGGCGTCGTGGATGCACCCGATGGGGTGGAATCCGCTATCGGTCATCGACTTGGCATAATGCGAGGGAAGTGACCAAGACCGCCGAAAAGAAGCGGGCCCCGTTCCCGTTCGAGTTCTACCGCTCGGCAATCGGCAAGAAATGGGTGATGGCGGTCACCGGTCTGGGGATAATCGGATTCGCCCTCGCCCACATGGTGGGCAACCTCAAGATGTTCCTCCCCGACATCGCCGGCGAGCCCGACATCGATGTCTATGGCGAGGCACTCCGATCGCTGTTCACACCCATCTTCCCCGAGCACGTGTTCCTGTGGATCCTCCGCACCGGGTTGATCATCTTCTTCGCCCTGCATGTCCATTCCGCCTATTCGTTGACGGTCATGAACCGGCGCGCCCGCATCGAGGGTTATGAGGGCCCCCGCACCTACCTGGCAGCCAACTACGCCAGCCGCACCATGCGATGGAGCGGGACGATCTTCCTGGCCTTCCTCGCCTTCCACCTGGCCGACTTCACCTGGGGCATACAACCGGCTGCACCCGAGGCATGGGCACGCGGCGAGGTCTTCGCCAACTTCGTCGAGACATTCAACCGACCCGCGGTCACCACGCTCTATGTGGTGGCGATGGTGCTTCTGGGCATCCACCTCTATCACGGGATCTGGTCGATGTTCCAGAGCCTGGGGATCAACCATCCTCGCTTCAATGCCTGGAGGCGCTTCTTGGCCTACGGTCTCTCGGCGATCATCACCATCGGTTTCATCTCCCCTCCCCTGGCTGTCGCCTTCGGGTTCTTGGGGTGACCCAGATGACGCTCCACCTCGACGCCAAGGTCCCGCCCGGCCCGATCGCCGACAAGTGGGAAAACCACAAGTTCTCCATCCGGCTGGTCAACCCGAACAACAAGAGGAAGTTCAAGATCATCATCGTCGGCTCGGGCCTGGCCGGTGCCTCCGCCGCGGCGTCACTGGGCGAGCTCGGCTACGAGGTCGAAGTCTTCACATTCCACGACACCCCGCGTCGGGCCCACTCGATCGCCGCCCAGGGCGGGATCAACGCGGCGAAGAACTATCACAACGACGGTGACTCGGTGTTCCGGCTCTTCTACGACACGGTCAAGGGTGGCGACTACCGGAGCCGGGAGGCCAACGTCCACCGTCTCGCCGAGGTGTCGCTGAACATCATCGACCAGGCCACCGCCCAGGGTGTCCCGTTCGCCCGGGAGTACGGGGGGCTCCTCGACAACAGATCCTTCGGAGGGGCCCAGGTCTCCAGGACCTTCTATGCACGCGGGGCCACCGGCCAGCAGTTGCTGTTGGGCGCCTACTCGGCGCTGATGCGCCAGGTCGAGGCCGGGAGGGTCAAGCTCCACACCCGTGCCGAGATGCTCGATGTCGTGGTGAAGGAGGGGCGTGCGATGGGGATCGTCGTCCGTGACCTGGTCACCGGTGAGGTGAGCAGTCATTCGGCGCATACCGTGGTCCTGGCCACGGGTGGCTACTCGAACGTCTTCTACCTGTCCACCAACGCCATGGCGTGCAACGTGACGGCGATCTGGCGGGCCCACCGCAAAGGTGCCGCCTTCGCCAACCCGTGCTTCACCCAGATCCACCCCACCTGCATCCCTGCCTCTGACGAGTTCCAGTCGAAGCTGACCCTCATGTCGGAGTCGTTGCGCAACGACGGGCGTATCTGGGTGCCCAAGAATGCCGGTGACTCCAGGCCGGCCGACCAGATTCCCGAGGACGACCGCGATTACTTCCTCGAGCGGATCTACCCGGCCTTTGGAAACCTGGTCCCCCGCGATGTCGCCTCCCGGGCCGCCAAGCGAATGGTCGACTCAGGCAAGGGGGTCGGCCCGCTCAAGAACGGAGTCTTCCTCGACTTCGAGGCTGCCATCGCCAGGGTTGGGCGAGACACCATCGAGGACCGCTATTCGAATCTCTTCGAGATATACAACCGCATTACCGACGAGGACCCATTCCGGGTCCCGATGAGGATCTACCCCGCCCCCCACTACACCATGGGTGGGCTCTGGGTCGACTACAACCTCATGACCACTGTGCCCGGGCTCTACTCGATCGGCGAGGCCAACTTCAGCGACCATGGCGCCAACCGCCTCGGCGCCTCGGCACTGATGCAGGGTCTGGCCGACGGGTACTTCGTCCTCCCCTATACCATCGGCGACTACCTGGCCGACTACCTCGGCGACCCGGTCGTGCCGACCGACGACCCGGTCTTCGGCGAGGTCGAGAGCGGGGTCACCGCCCGGGTCGACGGTTATCTGGGCGCCAACGGATCGCGCTCGGTCGACTGGTTCCACAAGGAGCTGGGCAAGATCATGCTCGATCACTGCGGCATGGCGCGCAATGAGGCGGGCCTGCAGAAGGCCCTGTCCGACATCCCCGCCCTGCATGAGGAGTACAAGGCTGACATGCGCGTGCTCGGCAGCGGTGAGTCACTCAACCAGAGCCTGGAGCGGGCCGGCCGGGTCGACGACTTCTTCGAGCTGGCACAGGTCATGTGTCTCGACGCCCTGGCCCGTGAGGAATCCTGCGGTGGCCATTTCCGGGAGGAGCACCAGACCGAGGAGGGCGAGGCCATGCGTGACGACGAGAACTTCGCCCACGTCGCCGCCTGGGCGTGGAGCGGTGACCCGTCGCAGCCCGATCTGGTCAAGGAGCATTTGGACTTCGAGAACGTGAAACTCACCACCAGGAGCTACAAGTGAACGTCGTCCTCCAGCTATGGCGGCAGGACGGGCCCCACGCCCCCGGTGGGTTCAAGACCTATCAGGTCGATGGGATCTCAGAGGACATGTCTTTCCTCGAGATGCTCGACGTCCTCAACGAGCGTCTGGTCAACCAGGGCCAAGAGCCCGTCGCCTTCGACCACGACTGCCGTGAGGGCATCTGTGGGACGTGTGGGGTGATGATCAACGGGCAGGCGCATGGACCCCAGTTGGGCACCGCCACGTGCCAGCTTCACATGAGGAAGTTCCATGACGGGGCGACCATCGTGGTCGAACCGTGGCGGGCCACCGGCTTTCCCCTCGTGCGGGACCTGATCGTCGATCGGTCGGCGTTCGACTGGATCATCGAGGCCGGCGGTTACATCTCCGTCGACACCGGCTCGGCACCCGACGCCAACCTGATCCCGATTCCCAAGGTGGTGGCCGACACCGCCTTCGACGCCGCCGCCTGCATCGGGTGTGGCGCCTGCGTCGCCGCCTGCCCCAACGGCGCCGCCAACCTCTTCACGGCGGCCAAGATCTCCCATCTCAACTTGTTGCCCCAGGGCCAGGCCGAGCGTTGGACCCGAACCGAGAGGATGGTGGAGGTCATGGAGAGGTATTTCGGGTCCTGCACCAACCACGCCGAGTGCGAGAAAGCGTGCCCCAAGCAGATCTCGATCGACTTCATCGCCATGATGAACGCCGACTACGTCACGGCGAAGTTCAAGAACAGGCGGCTGGTGGCGCAGTCCTGACTCAGCGGATCAGCTGAAGGTCGTATAAGAAGTTGAGCGGTCCGTTGCCGTCCTGCAACGTGGGGCAGGTGCCGGTGGGCATGAGTGCACAGTCGAGCGCTATGGCACTGGCGGAGTCGATCTTCTGCTGACCGGGGGCACTCACCGACATCGAGCCCTGGACTCCCGAATATGCGATGCACATCGCACCGGCGTCGGTGAAGTTGGCGCCGCAATTGAACGGCGGGGACGTCTCCGCCCAGAGCCCATCGATGAAGAGAGGGATCAGGCCCCTTATGTGATAGAGGCAGGAGGCGAACCCGCAGAACCCGCTTTCCCAGAGCAGGGGTGCGTGACCCACCCGCTGAGAGTCGAGGATCTCCGAAGTGAATATCGGAAATGGTGTGGGCAACGCCAGCACCTCGGTCATGCAAGCCACAGTCTCGAAAAACGCCAGGTCACGCTCGGCTTGATCGGCGACGAACCGGGGGTGGGCTCGCGCCAGATCACAGGAGGGGGTGGCACCCGTGAAAGAGATCCCGTCGTCGATGAAGTCCCAAAGTGGTCTGTTGTCGATACTCACTCCGAACAGGGTGGTGCCCGAATCCTGGTATGGCCCTCGATCCATACGACCTGTGTAGTTGGTCGGCCATGTTCCGCCGGTGAGGAGCCCAGAGGTGACATCCTGTGCGGAGTAACCGGCCGTGTTACGGAGCATGTTGGGGAACGGGGGCCCGGGTGTGCCCGACGTCTGACACCAAAGCCCGTTGACCCGGTCGACGCCTCCTGGAATGGAAGGGTCCTGGTGCCGGCTGAAGTCGTGGTCGATGCCGTCGGCTATGGCTCGAGGGATCGAGAATGGTTGCTCACCGGTGTTGCAGATCGTGCTGACGTCATCGTCGACCGCCGAGTAGAAGTACGGGCGGAAAAACCCAAAGTTGCCGGTGGTGGGGTCACCACAGCTCTCGTGCCCACCCGGGCCTGTCTTGATACAGAGGACATCCCCAGCCTTGGTGCCGCTGAAGATGGCAGAGGGGAAATCGCCCCCTCCACCCCAGTCGATGTTGCGCTGGGCCTCGGCGGCTGCGCTCACCGGTACGGAGTCGGCGCCCAGCACCTTGCCGAAGACGGTCGGCACATTCTGCACCGGGACTCTGACCCTTACCGTGTTGAAGTCGGATGAGAAGGATATGCAGGGCGACGCGTTCGTCGTGTTGAACAACGGGTCGTTCGCCGTGTAGAAGAGGGCATCGGGATCGGTGCAAGCCAGCCAGTCGGCGAGCGGCACCGTTCGATCGAGGTTCTCATCGGTCATCTGGTAGACGTGATCCACGGCAGCCTGAATTGGGTTCGGCTGATCCGTGATCACCATCTCCAGGGAGGCCCCGAGGGCAGAGGCGTCAGAGCCGGTCTGGTCCTGACGCCTCTCGACGAATCCGAAACCGACATCCACGGCGAGAGCCGAGAATCCCATCAAGACGACCAGGACGAGTGCAACCAGGACGGCCGAGGCTCCCTCCTCACGGCGGCGCCTCATGGGCAAGCCTGACCGGTCACGTCACCCCAGAGCACGGGCGTCTGCTCGATCCGGAACGTCGATGTCGAGTGCAGATCGACCGGCGGGTTGAACGCCCAGTCGGTCAAGCCCACGAGCGTGTCGACCTGCTTGTTGACGGTCACCTCGAGGTCATCGCCGAGGGACCCACCGGCGCCATCGATGGTGACCGTGGTCGCGGTGGAGTCATCCATCGCCTGACAGGCCATCGCAACCACGAAGTTCGAGTCTCCCGCGTTGACCGCGGCCTGGCGCCCACCCTCACGGGCGGCATGACGAACCTCATTCAGGTCGGCAAGAAGCCACGCCGTGTCGATGACACCAAAGATGAGAACGATCAGGAAAGGAGCGACAAGGGCCATCTCGACCAATGCCGAACCACGAGACCTGGCAGATCGCCAAATCGATACCCAACCCATTGTCTAGCCTCCCGCAGAGTGACCGCCCGTCACTCAGAGCGGTCAGGTTAGCTCTCTGGGGACATGTCGCAAGTGGGATCTCACGGCACGGGCCCATCTTCAGGACCTGGTTATGGTTCGACCGACCCATCGACTGACCGGCACCCTTGATCTTCACTGTCCATGCACTGGGGCAATCACTTCGTGGGTAGGCAGGTGATAGCGGCTCAGCTGGGAATTGGGGTTCGAGGGCAGGGGTCAGTGATGAGGCTATTCAAGAGGGAACGTGGGGCTGCGCTGGTCGAGGCGGCGCTGGTATTACCAATCCTTCTCCTGTTGACGTTCGGCATCTGGACAACTGCCAGGGCATGGAACATCAACAACACCATGCAGCATGCGGCTCGTGAGGCCGCTCGCTATGGGGCCACCGTTGAGCCATGGGATCCCGGCACTTCTCCGACTTCTGTCCGCGGTGTCGCCGATGCCGACCTGACGTCGGCCTCGGTCGACACGGGTGACGTGAGCACCGTCTGCATCGAGTTGGTCAATGACACCGGCAGCTCGTGCGATGCGACCCACACCAACAGCACCGGCACCGACCAGGTCTTCGTCAAGATCCGCTACCCCAACTACCAACTCCAGTTCCTCTTCTTCAGCGCCACCATCGACATAGAGGCCACGGCCATCGCCCGTCATGAGGCCTCATCATGAGCCGTCGCATCGAAGACGATCGAGGAGTCTCCGCACTCTGGGTGGCGGTGACCGCTGTCTTTCTGGTGGCTTCGGCCGCCCTCGCCGTCGACACCTCGGGGGCGTTCAACACCGCACGCACCGACCAGAACACCGCCGACCTCTCCTGTCTGGCCGGCGTCCACGAGCTCCCCGATGACGCCACTGCCGGGATCAACCTGGCTGTCACCTATGCCGTGGACAACTGGCCGCAGATGGCGGGCTACACCACCTCATACTCGGGGACGACCGCCACCTACACCGACGGGGCGGGCAACGAGATCTATGTCGACGCCGCCTACGGCGGTGACACCTCGAAGATGTACGTGAGGATCACCGAGATCGGTGAGGCGTATTTCAGCAAGGTGATCGGCGCCTCCAACATCCCGGTCACCCAGGTGGCGTGGTGCCGGGTCAATGAAGAGACCTCGGGTGCGGGTGATCTGCCGTTCGGGGCGATGCCGGGAGGGTTCCAGGGAGGCATGTACGGGCCGAACCCATGCTCCACCGGCAACTGCGGCTCGATCCGATTGGCTCGAGATGACGTGAACGGTCAAGGGCCGACGCTGATCAAGAATATCGCCGAGGGCACCGACCGGGACCTCGAGGAGCTGCTGGGCAATGGTGCGGGTGCCGTCCACTGTGACGTCGCCGGAGCAAATGGGATGTGTCACAAGACCGATACCGACCCCGGCGTCTCGGCCGCGCATCTCGGCGAGGGCTTCATGCAGCGTCTCGAGGACGACCCTGGGGCAACCTGCACGTTCGTGTACAGCGGACGAAACCTAAATTGCGACACGCCGTCTGACGTGCTGGGGAGTGCGCCCACGCCTTTGATGACCGCCTTCCCCAGCCAACCGTCCTTCTGGGAGCCAAGTCTCCATGGGACATACACTGCGGCCAACACGACGAATCACTACTACTTCAACGGGGTCATCGCCAAATGTGACAGCCCGCGACTGGCCCGCATGCCGATGGTGACCACCAACCTCAACTGGGACATTGGCGACCCGCCCACCGTATGGCCCGGTGGCACTTCCGAGGAGGTCAAGTTCATCGACTTCCTCTGGATCATCGTCGTCGAGCCGATCAACCCGAGCGACTTCCAGGGAAGCGGGAACCTCAAGGAGGCTTCATCGGTCATCATCTGGTGGGGCCCCGATGTCGAGTGCCTGGGGTCGGGAGGGACCACCTATCCCTTTGACCCGGACAACCCCGGCTTCACGATCAAGAACGTCTTCCTGGTTGACGACGTCAACTAGGTCTTTAGCGGCACCGCCTGGCCGGCGGCGCGACAATGGAGTTGCACAGCGCATTTGTCCTCACCATGGATAAGCTGCGACACTTGGTGCAGAGGACTTCCATCGACGCGGGGCACGGAGGCTCTCGAGCGGAGTGATGGATCCAGCCCGAAATAGGTGGTCCGATCTACCTATTCGACTGACCACGGAGAGTGGGATAGGATGCGGGAGGCTGGGGCAAACGGTTCAAGGTGGCTCTTGGTAGGTGCCTGAACCCAGGGCTGGGAATGCATGCATAAGTATTTAAGGAATCGAAGAGATAGTGGGGCAAACTTGATTGAGTTCGCCCTGCTTGCACCGTTGCTCATCCTGCTGCTCCTTGGGATCATCGAGTTCGGATGGGTGTTCAGCCAGAACAACGATGTGCGCCACGGTGCCCGTGAGGGTGCTCGGGCAGCCGCGGTGAACCTTGGAGGCAACCCCGTCATACACACCGCAGCATGTGACTCGATGGACCTGACTTCGCCCGTGACGGTCGAGTTCATCGACAGCGGATCTGAAGCGGCCGGCTCGTATGGGAGTGTTCAGGTCATCGCCACACCAGATTCCCTAACCGGCCTCGGGTTCATCGAAGCATTCCTCCCCAACACTCTCACCTCCACTGTCGAATTCCGGCTCGAACAACCATCCGCCGATTGGGGTTCCGACGGGGCGCCGGTGCCATGCTGAGAGGACACCCCAGGCGCACTGCGGACGCCGGTACATCTGCAGTTCTCATCGCTTTCGTCATGGTTCTCATAATGGGGATGGCCGCACTGGTCATCGACGCCACCGGCGCCGGTTTCAACGAGAGGCGCCAGGATCAGACCGCGGCCGACACTGCCGTCATGTCCGGGGCTCTAGGCTTCATCCTCGAGGAGGATGACACGACCAAGGTGGCGAACGCGCTTGATATCGCTCGTGCCAACCTCGATACCACCTACACGGATGCCGAGTGGCAGGCCATATGGGAAGCCTGCGTGGATCCCGACATCGGAGCGGTGGATGTCGGCACTGGCGTTCCGCAGGCGTTCACGCCAATGCCTAACCCATTCCCTGCACCCGGCACTGCGAGTCTTCAATGCGTGAGCAAAGCATCGAGCTACATGCGTGTCGTCATACCCGACCAGTTGGTCGAGACGTCGTTCGGCAGGATCCTCGGGTTCGACTCTCTCGAGACGCACGCCGAGGCCATCGCTCGGATCGAGTCGCTCGAGGGAGCAAACGGCTTGATACCATTTGGCCTTTCGGGTGGCACTGGCAGTGGTGAGGCGTGTCTGAGCACAAACCCAAGCGGCATCGCCGAACCTCCCTGCCAGGGCTCGAGCGCTGGCGGCTTTGGGCCGATCAACTCAGAGCTGTTCGGAGACTTCTTTGGCACACCCAGCTGTTCCAACCCAGGGCTGGCAGAGTTGGAGCAGAACGTAGCGTTGGGAATCGATCACTTCGTCGATGAGTGGCCGCAGGCCTTGGCCAACGCTGAGGGCGTGTCGGAAGGTGACCCTCACCCTGGGGATGCGACGATCAACAGTTACGCAGATGCTTGGTATGACCGCTGCCGAATCAGCGGAGGAGTGGTCCAGCCCGAAGGATCGGACGAGTTCCCGCCGAACACACTGAGAGTCGACACTGGGTTTCCATCTGGACCAGTTGAAAACGGCCTGATTTCCAACAACACGTATTTGGGGCAGCCGTCGCGTCTTCAGGACACGACGAACCCAACGCAGACCGTCGTCAAGAAGCAGACAGGCGGACCTGCCACCTTTTACGAACTCGATGATCGTGGGCCATGGTTCTATCTGACCGGGACGGGAGCGTGTAACGCGTCGTCGTATGCCGGCCTTGCCACCGACGCCAAAGTGGCCCTCTTCCAAACCTGTCTCACGACCTACAGCGGCTCAAACGACATCTTTGCTGCCAGCATTGCAGACTCACCGCGTTTTGCATGGGCACCGCAATACTGGCACGCCGCTTCGACGACCGGGACCTCATGGCAACCTGTCAAAGACTATCGAATGGTCTTCATCGGAGGACTCTGGTTCAACTGCACCGCAGTGCCGGGGAGCTGTGGTGCGGTCTTTTACCCAGACGAGGACACAATAGATCCGGTTTGCGACGTGTTCGCCGGAGGCTGCAGGGAGCTCAACCTGGATCAGATGTCAGCGTGGGTACTCCCCGACGAAGCCGTTCCCGATTCGGTCTCGTCGGCTTTTCCGGGAGGCGATGTGTCGCCATTCCAACCGACGCTCTACCGCTGACCCGAGGCTTCAAGGCGGATTGGCATTGCCCGCGGCGGTGGTTCTACTGGAACACCCAACCCGCCACCACCACGGAAACGCTCAACTCAAGTCCCTGAGTGCCGAATACCCCTGTAGTCCATTTTGCCTATGGACTGACCACGGAGAGTGACATATCATGTACGGGCCAGGTCAGCGGCCTCCCGATTTATCAGTCCAAACCACCCAAACCGGCTGACCACGGAGAGTGAGCACGATGAACGAGGTCAGGTCATCGACCCCGGGTATCCGCCCGGATCCAGGGGGTCGTTGTGCGTAAATACATTCGAAATCGTAAAGATCATGGTGCGAACCTCATCGAGTTCGCCATCCTCGCCCCGTTCCTGTTGCTTCTCCTCTTCGGCACGATCGAGTTCGCCTGGCTGTTCTCCCAGAACCTCGACGCTCGACACGGAGCTCGGGAAGGGGCTCGACTGATCGCGGTGAATTACCCGGTCGGGCCGGTCAACCCGCCTCCTGCCCGAACCTCTGCACAGACGAACCTGATCGTTGCCGAGATATGCAACCGAATGGATGTCACCACCGGTGCACTCGTGACCCTGACCAGCACAGGTGGCGTCGGCGACGCTGCCACGGCAAAGGTCGATGCGCCACCGGACACTTTGACCGGGTTCATCGACTGGGCGATCCCCTCGGGGTTCCGTCTCGTGTCCGAGGTCGAGATCCGGGTGGAGCAGCCGGCCGGCTGGGAAAACACCACGGACCAACCCTGTCCATGAGCTTCACAACGATCATCAAGCAATCTGAACGTCCTGGTGACGACCGTGGCGCCAGCGCCGTTCTGATAGCCCTGAGCATCCTCGTTCTCCTGACATTTTCTGCGGTTGCGCTCGACGCCGCCGGGCTCGGATTCAACGAGCGTCGCCAGAATCAGAGCGCCGCAGACGTCGGGGCGCTGGCCGCCGTTCAGTTCGCCACGCCGATCGATGTCGGCAATCCGGAGTGCGCCGGGTTGAGCGGTCTCTCCTTGTCGCGGTGCAACGGCGCGGTCGAAGCGCGCAACGTGGCCAACGCGACACTGGATGACCCCGCCTTGGCGATCTGGACCGACAGCACCAGGTGTGGGACGCAACCGGCCGGCTACACGAGGGTGACCGTGGTCTCAGATTGCATCGCCTTCAACTCGAACAACCAACGGGCATGGGTGCGCATCCCCACCATCGACAATCCAACCTCGATCGCGAAGGCCGTTGGAATCGGCACGGTGGCGACGACAGCCGACGCCATCGCAGGCACCACGCTCGACTTCCCCGGTGGCGTGCTGCCCTTCCTGCTTCCCGGGAATGCAGCGTCATCCGACTACAACTGCGCCAAGGCTGGAGCCAACCCCAACTTTGGGGTGTGTGAGGACCTGCCGACTGCCGGCAACTTCGGATCTGCCGACTTCTTCCTCTATGGGAATGAGGCGAAAGATTGGAGCATCAAGTGTTCGGGTGACACCAACGGCCGCCTCATGGCCAACATCGCTCGGGGTACCGATCACCCGCTAGGCACCTACACGGGTCTGACGCCCGTGGAAGTCGTCGAGTCAGCCAACTGTCCCAACTTCGGCGCCATGCCCAACACCGTCGACTCTCAGACCGGTGTCGGCTCTGCCCTCGAGCAGGGTCTGCTGTATGGAGGCACCGTCTACGCAAGTGCTCCGTATCCGGGCGCGATCCAGGACCCGGGTGGATACACGGTACGTAGCGCAGGTGGACCCAAGGCCGCGGCCATCGTGGACGACACTCCTTTGTGGGACTACCTGATCGGCAGTTTGCCAGGCCCCTTCTGTAACTCCGTGGCCACTCCACTCGAGATGGAGCTCTGCATTGCCTGGGCCAAGTCGAACAATAAGGTGATCTTCACCAACGGTCTCGCCGATTCGCTCCGGTTTGGCTGGGTGCCCGAGTTGTTGGAGAGCGACTTCACCGGAAACCCGTATCACATCGTGGACTACCGGCCGGTATACCTGGACACGACGTGGTACGGGTGCAATGCCAGCGACTGCACCATCTTGCATACTCCAGGTGTGGGTGACACAGGAGCATGCCCGGCAAGTCCTCTGGACACACGTATCACCTGTGGGACCGCAGGCGCCTGGAACAAGGATCTGCACGCGGTCACGGCATGGATCCTCGACAAGGACATCGTGCCCGACAATGCCAAGACCCCGCCACCCGGCTCCAACAACCAACGGTCGTTCAACCTGGTCGAGTAGGGCTCGGTCACACGTCCGCAAATAAGGGCAGTAACCGACACAGGGAGCACTCAGTCGGCAGAAACGGGCCGTTCGACCCACCGTCGCGCCTCAAGTTTCATGGTGCCGGGGCCGAGATATCGACAAAGGCTGCCGCCGGGAGTGGGAAGGCCCCCGACGGTGGGCAGCCTCTAGGCAACAGGAGAGCCCCCAATGTTCACACGAGCCTTCCGGACTCGGAATACCACAGAGTCTGATTCACCACCGAGGAAGGTCGAGCCGCGTCGAGACGCCGGAGCGGCCTTGGTCGAGATGGCCATGGTCTTCGGACTCCTGATGATGCTGCTGGTAGGGGTCGTCACATCAGCAGTCGCATTCGGTCAGAAGAACTCGATCGAGAATGCCTCGAGAGAGGCCAGCCGGTATGGGGCCACCTTGCCGGGACCCATCGACACCACGTGGTTGCAGACAGTGCGCAACGTGGCCCGTGCCGCGGCGCAGGGCGACCTGAACGCCGGTGTCGACGGGCAGTACATCTGTGTCGCCCACATCAACGGTCCAGACGTCGAGTCGTTGGAGGACACCGGTGGTGTCGAGACCGAGCCGGACACCGCGTGTTTCAGCGACGGGCTCCCCGCCGACGAGGTCAGGCTTCAAGTGGTCACCGGGCGAGACTCTCAGATCCAGGCGGTCTTCTTCACCATGGACGTGAACCTGGACGCACCGGCAGCCGCCCGATATGAGCGAGAAACTTGATGGACCAAACAAGGTCCGAGCGCGGTGCCACGGCCGTCATGTTGGCCTTCACTGTGTTTCTCCTCATCGGTGCTTCTGCCATCGCTGTCGATATCGCGGCAATCTGGCTCGATCGCAGCGCCGACCAGAAGGTCACCGACAGTGCCGCCGCTGCCGGCGTGCTGGAGGCCGTCATCAACGACGGCCAGTCCGCCTGCGAGACCGCCCTCGCTTACGTGGCGGTCAACTCAGACGAGATCGCCTCGATCGACGACACAGGTTGTGCCACGGCGTTCTCCGCCAGCTGCACGCCTGGACAAGCTCTCACGGTGCCCTCGGGTCGATACCAGATCACGGTCACATATCCGGTCGAGGACACCGATCCCCTTATGACTTCGGGAATCGTCGGTGCCAGCCCCCAGGCACTCCATCAAGACGACGGTGACGAGTGCGAACGGGTCGCCGTCGAGATGCGCTCCACCCGCGACAGTTTCTTCGCCCAGCTCCTCGGGTTCA
>Ga0326597_10002916_pt1 | contig 25167 bp, 27 predicted proteins | sample RVTome_12_FD_203789 | JGI IMG/M metagenome (GOLD analysis project Ga0326597, IMG submission 203789) | Soil microbial communities from uranium-contaminated site in the Upper Colorado River Basin, Wyoming, United States - RVT100D185 | ecosystem: Environmental > Terrestrial > Soil > Contaminated >... | reverse complement strand
GCGGCACGCGCGGCCACGTCGTCACCGCTGGCGTCGGCCACGCAGCAAAAATACAACAGCGGCACCTGGCTCATGGACGGCCAGGCCGGCAGCAGGGTGACGACCAGGTACAGCCACAATACAATTTCCGCGGCCAGCAGCACGCCAAACACGCCGCCCCACGACGCGGGCGGCGGCGCCAGCAGGGCATTGTCAATTTGCAGCGGCAGCAGAATGAAAAACACAGTCAGCAGCACAATGAGCACCCAGGCCAGGCCCGTGGCCAGCGTAGCCTGTCGCAGCCTGGCGTGCCGCACGTCGTCCGGCACGTCGCGGGACGTGTAGCAGTTGCGGAGCAGCGGCACGCAACTGACGCAGCAACACACCAGCAGCGTCATGTACACGAACAGGAACGGGCCCGTCAGCGCAAACCATCCGACCGTGCCGTCATTCAGGTAAAACGCCGCCCACAACAGCGTGCCCAGTGCAACGCACGCCAGCAGCGACAAGGCCGCCGGCTGAATGTGCCTCATTGGCACGGTGGATTCACCATCAGGACAGGGTGCATTGGCTCTTATAATTTACTAGGTCCCGGGCATCGGGCCCGGTACACCATAAAACGTGGCACGGTCAATTGATACTGGTGTATCAGTGCCACACCGACAATGAAATTCTGTTTGCTGCTGCTGGCAACCGTGGCATGGGGCGGCTCACTGCAACCGAGGTCATATGTGCCCGACGGCCATCCGCCGCCCGACGGCCACCCGTGCGAAACGGCGTACGATTGCCCGCGGGCCTCGTGCTGGGACGCCGAGTGCCATGGGCCCGGCAGCGATGCTACGGCCACAACAAGCGTGACGGATGGCACGGGGGAGTGCGTGTACGAGAGGCAGCCCGTGGAAGAATGCTGCCTGAACGATGACGAGTGCTGCGAGTTTGCTGGCGAGCACGAAATTGGGTACTGCAGCAAGACGTGCAAGTGCCGGTTCTTTCCGGCGCTGCAGTTCCAGTGCACGCGCGACGACCACTGCCACGGACTGTTGTCGGCCGCGCTGTGCCGCAACATCAGCAGCTGCCACGTGCCGTACTGCGACCACGGGTTCTGCGAGTGTTTCAACAGCACGGCCTTTGATGCCGACGGCGACGGCGTTGCCTGCCCCGACGACTGCGATGACGCCAACCCGCACGTGTCCGTGCTGGTCACGTGCCGGCCCGACGGCGACGACGACAACTGGCCCGCGTGCTACGATGACACGTGCCGGCAGTTCTGCGTGGAACCCATGCATACGTGCCCGTCGGGCTGGACCGAGGCCGGCAACCCGCTCCGGTTCGTGTGCCGGCGGTCCGAGTACTACTCGCCGCGGCAGGGCCTTCCATGCAGTGGCCAGGACATCGATGACTGGGATGATGCTTGTGACTGCTGCGACAATGACAATCGCGCGTACCCCTCGTCGCCGTACGCCTCCCACCACAACAACCTGTGCGGCGAGGCCGACTACAACTGCGACGGCGAGACGGACCGTCTGGCCTGCTGCCACGAAGCTCACCTGCCGTACTTCACAACCATTGGGAGCTCATCCTCGTCGTCGTCGTCGCCGTCCTCGTCGTCCACTAGCGAATGGACTGGTGTGTCCAGCAGCGACCCGTACCGCAGTGTCTGGTACTATCAGCAGTGCGAACTCCTGACGGACGAAGACGATGCGTGCGGCGGCTGCTCGACCGTGGAACAAGAGCCCGTGTTCACGTCAGGCTGGTCGTGCCAAGAGGATTGCAGCAGCAAGAGGAAGCGCAGTATTGGGGAGATTTCCGAGTTTCACGGCGAGACGGCCGACTGCCCCGCGGCATGCCATGGCGATTGCGACTGCGTTGAAGAAGGCGGCAGTGTGCCCGAGACTGGTGCCTGCGCCAAACGAGTGGTAGGCTGTGTAGACGTGGGCGGGGGCCTGTACAGCGACCAGACAGAATGCTGCATTGTCACAATTCGGTAGCCAGCATGAGTGAAACCTTGTGCTGTATCATTGGACATGGTTGCTCGCAAGTTTCCCTTGGTGGAAGTGGCCGCTGTTTTTGTGCCACTGACACTTGTGTGTGGCTCGCGACCCGCACTGTTGCTCGACGACCGATATTGATTGTTGCCGTTCTGGGTGTCGCGTGTGTGTATTGGTCGTGATTCGTGCACGTAAACCCCGCGAGTGCGCGATATACGAGTCCGTACACACGCATACGCGTAACTGCCAGGGCGTGTAATGTCCGTGTTTGAAGTGGTCACGCTGGCCTCGGTGGCGTTGGGCGGCGCGCTGGTGCTGGCCGTGTCGCAGGCGCGCATTCACGCCCACGACGCCTTGTACGTGCACGTGCTGCTGGGCGCGTTTCTCACGGGCCTGCTGGCATTTTACGTGCCCATCGAACAAGTGCTACGGTACGGACTGGCCATGGACGGCATTCCGCTCGCGGCCAAACTCATTGCCTACCTGTTTGGCCAGCAGCTCGTGTACCCCGTGTACGCGCCGTACCCAAACGACCAGCCCCAGCAGCCAGTGCAGGGCGCATACAAATCGCATACACAATAGACGCGGCTACCAGCCAAAACGCCGTGGCCGTGGCCCGGGGCCACTCACTGGTCCACATGGCGCACCGCCGGTCGCGCAGCCAGGCTGGCACGTGCCGCCGCAGTAAATGCTCCAGTTTCACGGTTTGTTCGTCTTGCGCCACCAGTGCATCGACGCTATCCATGGCCTCGGCCACGGCGCGCTGCCCGCAGTCCATGCCAGGCGTGAACGCGGCAAAGGCAAAGCCAACGTTCGTGGCCAGCCGGCAATCAACAGTGACGACACTCTCGGCCGCATTATCAGACACAAGATGCCGAGCCATGGTGTACAGTTCCATAGGGAGCAGCGACCGACCGTTCGGTCCTGCCACCACGGCCACCAGCGTGCTCACGTCGGCGTTCCCACCGCCATCGTCAAACTGCCGGGCAACGTTGGCAATGTCCGCGTTTCCGCAAGCCTCCACGCCAGCAAACTCAACGCTGGCGGCAGCAACAGCTGCGACGAATAGATGCACCCAGACAATGAACATGTCTCCGAGAGGAGTGGCGCGACGGGGTTTCGTTTTTACTCCAAGGCCGTAGCGAATAGGGGAAGCGCTTCTGCTTGCTCCACCCCCACATCATCACGTTTGTCTTGCGGCGCGTCAATTGTGTGGATCTGCTTCCGCAAAACCACCGTGTCCGGATACACGTGCACGCGCACGGGCGGCAAGTCGGGCCGGCCGGGCACGCCAAAGGCCACTTCGCCGGTCACGGGTCCGGCTGCATCCAGCACGGGCGGCGTCATGTCGGTGGCCACGTTGACGAGTTCCCAGCCGTTGGCCTGGTAAAACCGCACAACATTTGGCGGGTCCCGGACCGCGGCCAGGTACAAGTCGCGGCACCGGTCGCCGCCGTACCGCCCCGCCACAAATGTTTCGAAATGCTGCAGCACTACGGCCCCGAGACCGAACCGCCGGAACGGCTCGCCAATGCAAATGTACTGCAGCACGCACGGTTCAGCCGTGTCAATGAGGTACATGGCAGCCAGCGTCATGCGCTGCACGCGCGATGGGCGGCCAATGGCCTTGACTAGCGCGTCGGGCACGGGGTTGTTGTCCGGACCGGTAATGCCGCCCGGGAAATCGCGAGGCAAGCTGACGGGCACGCCAATTTCGACGAGGCAAATTTGCGTGGTGCTCTTGTCGAGAGCCCGGCCCAATGCCGCGTCACTGAGCTCATTGCACAGGTTGGCCTGCCGCGCCCGAAACTTCCTGTCTCGCTGCTCCTGTGGCTGCCGTTTTCCCGTGCCGCGACGCATCGGTCCCGCGCCGAACGACGGCTCGGGGCCAACGAAGGAAAACAACAAGGCATAGGGCACGCCGGTGGCGCGGTCCTGCATGAGCACTGGCACTGGAACCGACATGACGAACGAGAACGCACAAATGATGCGACTTTTTACGGGGGTTTTATACAGGTCGTTACGACTCTTTGGGCTCAATTTTGTTGGCCTTGTGGAAGTTGAGTTCGTACATGTACCACGACGTGTACATGGCGGCAATGGCCGCCAGCACGTAGGCCATGACCAGGGCGAACACGGACCAGCCGAACGTTGCGCCGTTGAAGCTGCAGTCAGCGTCGAGCAGCAGCACGGTGCCGACCACGGCCCACGGGTAGGCAATGAACAGGTACATGAGGCCCCATACAAAGCCCAGGAACATGTTCACGCCGTAACTCGCGGTTCGGACGCAGTAGCTGATGAGCATCCAAATGATCATGACCACGGACACGGCGCCGTACACCACCAGCCAGATGTTCACGGACACGTTGGCGCCGGCGAACGGACAGCCGCCGCCGGGCTCGTTGCCGTTGGCCAGGTTGATGGCGCCGACGACCAGGGAACCGACGGCGGCCACCGTGAACAGACCGGCAATGAGCACCATAATGACAGTGGCCAGGCCACTCCAGCGCATGGGTGTGTTGTGCATGTGGGAAAGGATTTTCACAAGGAGGGCAGCAAAGCCCGTACATATACCACGGCTGCCAGTGCAACAGGCATCTTGTCCCCATGGACAACGTCGTTGCTGCCGCGCGCGCCCTGTACGAACTGGCCGTGAGCACGGCCGAGACGACGCGACCCGTGAGCATGGCGGACCAGCTGCATGCACAGCACGGCCCCGGCGTGTTTTACTTGCTGCTGGTCGATGCGGACGCCGTGGCCGCGTACGTTGCCGATCCGGCCATTGACACGCGGACGGTGTACTGCGACCGGGAAAAGTGCCAGGCCCTGGCCTTTCCCGACGTGACGCTCGGCGCCCTGGCGGCGGAGCGGGCCCGGGCCGTGGTGGTCGTGGACCAGTTGGTGCCCGGCTACAGATGCAGCAGCGACAGTCACGCGCAATTCACGTGCGCCAGCGTGCAGCTCGCCAAACTGGACGTGCCGTCGGGCACGCGTAGGCATTCAGTGTCAATGCTGACGGCCGAGGAAACGGAGCGCGTGGAGCGGGCCGTGCAGCAGCGGCGCCCGCCCGGGCAGCATTTGGTGTACGCCGAACTAGGCGCCAGTGACTGCGATGACGGTGGCAGTGTCCAGCTGGATGTTGTGCCGCGCGAAACGGCCATCAGCACGCTGCGCGACATGCAGCAAGGCGCGCCGGCAGCGCCGTCCATGGATTTGATTGTGACGCTGCTGGACACGTGTCCGCCCACGTCCGTTGTTGTGTGGGCCCGCAAAGCCGACGGCGAGGCCGATTTGGCGTGGCACATGGACATTGGAACAGGCACGGAGTAAAAATTTACAGGGCATCGCCGCTGTAGCCAAAAATGTAGACGATGCCCTCGTCGGGCCGGACGCGGATGCCGGGCCGGCGGCCGTCGTACAAGCGATCGCCGAACAAGACGGCGGCGCGTTCAAGGGGAATGACGAGCGTGTCTGGCAGGCCGGCGTGGATGGTATGGTCGCACGGCGTGCAGCCCGCGGCCAGTTCGCGGCCGGGGTACAGCCGGTGCGTCGGCCACGGCGACGTGTTGCAGCACGAGAACGTGTCCCGGTCCGTGCCCCACACGGCCGCGCCGGCGCCCTGAAACGTGCCCGGGTGCACGCGGCACGACCACGCGCCGTGCGCCGCCATTTCCGTGAACAACGAGCCGCAGCGCACGCACTGCTTCTGGCACATCAAGTCGGCAATGCTCTTTTCCAGGAGCGCGCGATGGGCGGCGTTACCTTCCATGGCACGGCACAAAGGCTCCGTGTACTCCGGCAACTTTTATCATACACCGCGCGTACGCGAGTGCCGGAATGACAGGGTGCGGACAAAGGGGTAGCTGGCAGGGCGGGTTCTTTGTACTTGCCTTTGATGGGTACGAACTGATCTTGCGAATGTCGTCGGGTCCGCCGGGTCCCTGGATCCATACCGTTTCCACGGTTTTCCTGACAATGGACTCGCGTACGCCCGGAATCTTGCACAAGAACGAGACGACCAGCTTGAGCAGGGCCTCGGACGCGCGGCGCCCCGTGGAAAAAATGGCTTGCACGCTGCCCTCAATGGCCATGGCGCAGGACACAACGAACATGGCTACACTGTACGTGTTGTGCACGACGGTGTGATTGGCCAGCAAAAATCGGCCGGGATAGCAGCGGCCATCTGCCGACGCTGCGCCGTTGGCTTCCGAGGGTATGATAATACCAAGACTGACGAGGTAGGCGGCCACACCCTCAACACCCGCTGCACCCGCAATCAGGTTGGTCTCGACTAGAGCTTCGCTCACTTTCTGGGGCATGCCAGGTGCGCCGCTGGCAATGGCGGCGCACTGGAATCCGTAGTATTCGCCGTCACCGAGTGCGCTAATGGCCGTCGTAACTCGTTCATAATCGCGCCCGAGCGTACGAAACGGAGCGCGCTTTCGTGGAAGACGGCAAGGGATATCATGCAGGTCTCCGGAAATCCGCACACGCCAGTAGCTTTTTCCGTTAATCGTGCGTTCATGAACAGTCGCGGCCATACCGAGCGACCGGGCAAGGCGTGCACAGTCGTTGGCTAGGTACTGCCGCACTTGCACAATCTCATATCGATTTGTTTTTGCCTCATAGTGACCGTCCGTATCGAGGAGTCCAGCGAGAAGTTGGAGGCGGGCTGCCCGGGACGCTCCCATAAGCGTAGCGCTAATGCGTTTGGTGGCATCGAGGCCCAGCACAATAAGCGCCTGCTGAACGGGATTGCAACGAGCAACATTTGGTCGACGCCGCTTAACGCCGATTTGGTCTGTTGTTGACAGGTGCAATGCCACTACATTCGGCCGGCGGTTATCAACGCGGCGATGTGCGTGTAAACCACACTTGGCGGCGAGACCCTCGGCGAACTCGATGATTTCTTTCGATGAAATGATATCAGCGGTAATTTCGTTACTTCGGACCGACGTTCCGTCGCCCAGCCAAATGCCAGCATAGTAGGCAGCGTCCAATGGATCAATGTCGATTTCCTTCAGTAGTATCGCCAAGTTCGTTTCCGAGGGAAATTCGTCGACCCGCCGTCGGGGCGTGGCAAAATCGGAAGGTAAAATGAAGGAGCCGTCGTGAGTTACGGGGCCACCTTTTTCTACTAGCTGTTTGTAAACGTCTGCCGCCTGCAAAGTGATTGTTGGACGGCCACAAGCATTGAGCTCACGAACACGAGCCTCAGCTTCAGCTTCGGCGCCGAGTCTGTACGTATACACCCGCTCGTGCGTGCGAAGAAGACCGTCAGCATCAAAGTACCGCTCAACAACCTCAATCGATGCATCGCGGCGCCGCACCCGAGCTCGAGGTCCTCTCATTTCGAACACGAGTAGGTGAGCGTCATTACACACAAAGGCGGCATCGTCCGAAGGTGATGCCGCAGCCTCGCCGACGCGGAACATGGGAGCCCGGCCGGTGCACGTGTTCATGACAACCCGGGCCTTGCCGTCATCACCTACCAGCAGATCGCCAACCTGGACATCGGCGGCGCGCCGCGTGCCCCCATTCGCGAGAAGCACGAGTTCGTCGGGGCCGATGCACTTGCCCCACCGTCTAGGCGTGACAATCATAACTTCCGACTTGAACTTGTCCACGCCGAACTCTTCGCGCAGCGCGTCCAGATTCTCGGCCAGATCGTCCTGGAACAGTTTCCGGATCACGGCCTGCGTCATTTGCCTATGAAACCACCGCTGATTCTTGCTCCGGACCAGGCCAAACGAGTCGAGTGTGCGCTGCATCAGGGCCAGCCGCTCGCGCCCGGACGGCCGATTGGCTTGGCGAACGAGCTGGCCGCGCTCGGGGTCCGTGACAAAGCCGAGGGGCTGAGCGGGGGCCGCGGCAGCCAGCACTTGGCTCCGCTCCCGCTCAAACGACAGGCACATCTTGTCAAACACCGGTCCAAACACCGAACTGACGTCATTGTCGTCATCTGGAACTCCCCCCTCGTATTCGGCCCGCGACCGCTTCTTCCCGGCCAGGAAACCAACCGGCATTGGTGATCCGTCTGTTTCCTGGCTGATTGTACTGTCAGGAGCATATAGGCAACAGCGGCATTTCCTGGCATGATGGCCGACGATGCGGTGCTGCAGTGGATAACGGGCAATGCGCACAACGTATACTTGATGGCCGTGGGCCTGTTTGGCGGCGGGCCTTGGGCGCAGGCCATCGTGGGCAACGCGGCGCTGGCCGTGGTAACTGTGCTGACGGTGCTGAGCGCGCGGTTCGTTGTCGCGCAAGTATGGGACATTGGCGTGGCACTGCTGAAAATTGTGGCCGCCCTGCTGTTCGCCGTGTTTTGCGCCGTTTGGACCGTCCGCGTGTACGTGTTTGTGTACGGCACAGCGACACCAGCCATGCCATCATTCGGCAGCGGCGACACTGCCTGGTCGTCAATGGCGTGGCGATGGCTTGGTCTGGACACCGTGTAGCCGCGTGAGAGCGGGTTTGTATAAAGGATTGCAGCCGTGACCGTATTTGCATACTCCATTCATGGCCGTCACTACCATTGCTTCCGTCCTGGTGTCGGTGGCCTCGGCCGCGTACCTCGGCACGGTGTTTGCGCGCGACGCCTTCTTCGGGTTTGCGGGCGTGGCGGCGTTCTGGGTGTTCATTTTTGCCAATGTGCCGTACGGCGACTACGTCGGCGCGGGCGATCTGGTCAAGTACCAGTACTTGCTGGCGCTGGCCCTGGTGGCGGCCGTGGTGGCCGCGGCGCTGGTCAAGCTGCTGGGCACGGGCCGGCTGTTTGACGTGTGGATGACCAGGTCGCCGCTCGTCAATGGCTACCCCGCCGGCGACCTGAACATCCCCGTGTTTCTGGCGGCCATGGCCTTTGCCTGGCTGACGACGTTTTTCGTGGTCATTGCCCAGCAGGGCTCGCTGTGGGCCGGTAACATCACCATGAGCAAGACCTGGGCCATTGTGTTTGCCGTGCTCTCGGGCCTGTTGCTGGCTGCCATGCTCGTGCTGGCCGGCATCCAGAAACGAACGCTGGGCGATTTGCGCCGGCTGGCCGACGGCGTGGGCCTGTACTACTTTTTCGCGTTCCTCGTGGCGGCGGCGGCGCCCATTGTTGTCTGGCACGTGCCGGCGTTTGGCAGCGACGTGGTGCGCGGCATTGTGGCCGGCGCGACGGCCCTGGTGCTCGACATGGTGCTGCTGGCCATTGGCTACTTCATTGAGCGGAGCCTGGTGCTGGAAACGACCACCGCCGGCGCGCCGGTGGCCACGGCCTACCAGTCGCTCAGCCCGCACGACGGCCTGTACACGGGCGGCAGCGGCCTCGTGCTCGTGATACGCATCTTCCTGATTGGCCTGGTGCACGGCCTGATCTTCCTGGTGGGCGGCCTGGCCGGCGTGGCGGCGGCCAGCGATGCCGCGGCCATTGCCGTGTTCAATTTCCCGTACCTGCTGCTGCTGTTTGTCATTCTCGGGGCCACGTTCATTGTCCTGTACTTGCTGATTCTCGTGTGCCTCATCAGGCCCGGCGCGCGCAAAGACCACACCAGGCTCGGGCAGTTCAGCCGGGCAGCAGCACCCACCAATGACGATGACGCTGTGCATTCGCCGTTGCTGCCAGCCACGACGACGACGACGACGACGACGAGCAGTAGAAGCTCGGCCTCGGGCCGGGCCGTACAGCGGAACATGGCAACCGCGAAATTTGAGTTTTAAAGGGTGCCAGTAAACCCCGAGTCCGAACACGTACCACTAACCTGCCGTTCGTTCTTGTGCATGCTCTGTTGTGCGCGTCAAGTCTGCAACCTGGTCTCATGCTGTCTGCTGCTGCTCTCAGTGATTTGGCTGATGCTGTACAGCATTTGGCAGTCGCCAACGATGCGCCGGCTGGCACTGAACCGCGTGCTGACGGAGGAGTAGCAGGCGAAAAGGACGCCATTGTGTACGAGAACACGCTGCGAGCCGGCGGGCTCGATACACCGGCCTTGACACGTACCAGCCTGCCAGCGGGCTTGGTGCTGTCTCCCGTCACGCTGCTGGTGTCTGTGTGGCTGCGGAACCCCAATGACGCCAACCGGTACCGCGGCCTGCACTTTGCCAGTGCGCCTCCCGTGTTTGTCAAGTTGCCAGACCGCGGCGACGAGCCAAGGGGTCTGCTGGTCCCTGTACTTGCAGACTCGTGCACCGTCACGTTCCTGCGGTCGCGCCGCGTCGAGTACGACTACGTCATGATGAATGGCCGAACGCCGTGCATTCGCGCGCTGCGCGTGTCCAGCGTGCCGGCCAAAGACCACGTGCCCGGCCAGCCGCCAATCTCGCTGTCTGTCAAGGAGTTTGTGCCGCGGTATTTGACTGATCTGGTCAAACCCAATGCAGACGACGACTTTGGAGCACGCAACGAAGTGCCCGAGTGTTTGCGCCCCAAGTACGACGAAACCACCACAACGGATGCCCAATAATAAACGCCGTCGCATTGATGTGCCCGAACACAGTGGCATTGAACGGTTGCCCGTTCCGCTGCTGTACGACATGCTCACGAACCCAAGCACGGCCGTCGTCAACCCGCGCGTGCTTCGCCTCGTCAGCCGGACCATGCGCGACCGCATTGATGCCGTGTGCGCCACGCCCGGTTTTTGGCACCAGCTTACGGCCCTGTGCTTTCCGTTGGCGGGCGCCGAGCTGGCTCCGAACGCAGAAGCTGCCTTGTCGAATGGCAGGTACGGTCCCGTAGATACGCCGGCTTCACTGAACGCGGCCTGGAAAGACCAGTGGACCCGCATATGGACAATGTTTTCGCATGCTTCCGTCGTTGCGGAAATTGAACGCAATATTCCGGGTACCTTCTACATTGGCAAAGCATTCGTAAGCAGATTCCGTGACAACGCGGAACTGACTGAAACTCTCCGGCAACCAAATTTTGGCGAAACTTTGCTGTTTTCCTGTCATCCCAATTTATTCGGTCATGCTGTTGCGTATGTTTCTGGTATGCAATGTTATCGCACGTTTTTTCCCTATACCGACGAAATTGCCGAACCACTCGTATTTTCTGAGTTTGTACGTGTACTGCTCAGTCGTAAGCTGTTTACTGGATACATGCGCGCGATTTGGACTCCATCTACGGTATCTGTATATGATTTAACGCGACATCTGATACCACTGAATACGATATTTGCTTCCATTCGACCAGTAAGGAATTTTAGCATATATTTATTTCAAGATCTATGTGCTATTCCACACGGCATTTTACCATATTCTGCCGGATCGCAACTTGCCGATGTTTTACCGTATTTGGGTGTGAACGAGAAAATTTGTAACATGGTGAATTTTAACAAGGATCCATTTTTGCGAACAGTGCACCCGCACCATGAACACCAACTCATTCAACTGAAAAAGGCGGCGATTACTCCATCGTCGCGGCGTCCGATGCTACAATTGTCGAATTATGTTGAAGATATTTGTCTCGGTGAATGTTTATCTGTGGAAGTTTTGTAAACCACGGAGAATGACCACTGCCATCGCTCGCATAATAAGTGAAGTGGAAATGGCTGCGACGCCACCGCCAGATGAGTTGCTGCTGCCGCTGCCAGTTGACTTGCGCATTTACTTGGGGCAGATGGTCTGTGACCAACGAGGCGAGTGCCGCGATTTCGCCGTCAACCTCGATGATGCGCGGTTCTGCGCGTCGTTTGAGGTGCTGTGTCGGGCAGCCGCCGGCGTCGGGCCGCTGGAGCGCGTCGAGTACAGCCGGTTCCCGCCGCCAACGCCGCCAAACGTGCACATGTACACGGCAGCGGACACGGGACGCGAGCACTGGTTCGCCCGTGGTCTATTGGGTCGGCAGGAGTACGTGCCCTGGCACCAGACCAGCCACACACTTGGCTGGCCACTGGACGCGTGCATTGTTGCGGAAACGGCCATGGCCGTGCCGGAGCCCAGTGCCGTGCGCGAGGCCCGCCGCTTGGCCTTGCGCGTCAGCCAGCCGCGCGAGCACGCGCGCACCCGCATTGGCATGCCCGCCGTCACGCACGCCGTGTGCCGCCGGTGGCTCCGGTTCTGCGAGGCTCCGGCCTGGCGCCTCGTCTGTGCGCAAGACACGCGCACCACGCTGCAGGCCCTGCACACGGGCGTCGGCGACGAAATGCAGCACGCCATGCAACTCAGCGCGCCGACGCACGAAATGTCCCTGCAGTACATCCCCAACGTCCGCAACGTCCGCGGGGCGGACGTTGATGATGCCAGCAGCCAGGAAGAAGGCCAGGTTGTGGTGCCCCGCGTAACGTGGACGCCGGCACAGGCGGCAGACCAGGCGGCCTGGCTGGTCGGCCGTCTGGCCAACTGCCTGGGCAGTACGCCGGCGGCTGTGCAGCGCCGCCTGGCCGACGACCAGCACCAGGCCGAAATGGCGGCTTGCGATGTATAAACGCCCAGTCACACGGTCCAAGCATGAGTGCTCCGCTTGCATGCTCGCATTGCTGCAGTTGCTGGCCGCCGCGCACGCCAGCCACCACCCTCCGCCCCCTGTGTACCACAGCTCGAGCGACGGGGCGGTGCTGTTCTGGTTCTTGTTCGTGGTGTTTGGCCTGATTTTCCTGGCATTTGCCTGTAGTGGCGTGTACTATTGGCACAGTCGCAGCGTGCGCCACGTGGACGGGTACACCACCGTTATTGACAAGGACGGCAAAGAGCGCCGCCTGCCGTACCACCGCGTCGTTGTCACGGAGGACGATTTGTACGATCCCTCGTCACAGCACTCACACGCGCACGCCCACACCGTTGCCGAAGGAGACGTGACGTCATCGGCCAAGGCTCTGGCTGCCCGCATTGAGTTCTGACATGGTGTCGTCTGCCGAGTTTTGCCTGCCCTTTTGCTTTGCCCTGTGCACGGGCCTGGTCGGCGTGCTCATGGCCTACTGGGCCTGGCTGTTCCTGCAGGGACCCGCCGGTGAAAGCTGGCTAAATGAAGATTAAACGTCTTCATTCACTCCTTCTGCACAAGACGAACAAACACGTGCAGGTCGGTTCGTTCGAGGAAATCAGTCAATTCGTCCAATGTTCCGAATGATCGAATGAATTCTTCGCCTTTTATCTCGGTCTCTCTGTAAACGGCAATTTTGTGGTCCGGTGCCGGGCGTTGCGGAACGAAATCATACCCGTGCAACGGTGAAAAGTAAATTTTGGCATTGCACACGGGACAATTTCGAAATCTTCCGACATTAATGTTCTTGACAAGGCACACATCACAATCTTCATGATGATGACGACAGCGTCCATCGTCATTTCCACAAGATGTGCATCCTAGGTCATCATCGGCGCAACTCATCAATTTGAATTGAACGATCGAGGTTTTCTATATGAATGCATAAACCGGGAATTCATTGAATATGGACGTTCCCAGTCCACCATTCGCTTGTTTGGCGCTACTGTGCTGCTGTTGCTGCTGCTGGTTCGTGTTTGTGCCTGTGTTCTTTGGTGCCGTTGCGGCGGGGCCTCATGTGTGTTTCCCGCCACAGCCGCTGAATGGCACGGCGTCGGGTCAGGGCAATGAGGGCGCGCACGTGAGTGTATCGTGTGCAGGAGAAATCGTGGTGGCCGTATCTGCGGGCGGCTCGGCCGTTGTGTACCACTTGAACGAGACTGCCTACTCGCTGGGCCAGCAGTTTGACGGTGTAACGGATGCTTCGCTGACGTGCGACGGCTCGTTTCTGGCCACAATCCTCGCTAATGGCAGTGTTGCCGTGTACGCGGCCACCGGGCCCAATGTCACGGCCTGGTTCGCGCAGTTGCCGGGTCCCTTGTTACGGGTTCCCAAAGCCGCACCTGCGACGCGGGCTGTGTTTTCGTGCCGCGGCAGGGTGCTGGTCGTGGCCACCACGACGGGCGCGGTACACGTGTTTGGCTACAATGGCACGCACATGGCACCAACGGTAGCTGCGACTCGTGTTGGCCGACACGCAGCTGGCAATGCGACTGCCATTGCCAGTTTGGCCGTGTCGTGCTCGGGTGCGCTGGCGGCCGTGGGCATGCCGGGCCAGCGGGCCGTGTACGTGCTGAACACGGCCACGGGCAATGTGACGGGCATGGCAACATTAGATGGTGATGATGGTGAAGATGACATGGTATTTGGCGCGTCGGTGGCGCTGGCCGGCGGCTGGAGCAGCTTGCTGGCCGTGGGCGCGCCGGGCCGGCGGGCCGTGTACACGTTTACGGGCCAGTTGCGCGATGGCGGGTACGTGCCACACGACTTGATTGAAGGCAGCGGTCGCGGCTTTGGTGCCGCCGTGGCCTTGAGTGGCAACGGGGCCCGGCTGCTGGTCGGCTCTTGGTCAGGGTACGCGGCCGCTGGCAACGTCACAATGTACGTGTGGAACGAACCGCAGCATCGGTACCTCGTCAATGAAGACGGAACGCCCGGCCTGACGGGCGACCCGGAACTCGGCCGGGCCCTGGCCATGGGCCACGCCGGCCGCGAATTTGCCGTGGCAGCGGGCGGCACGGCAACGCGCCGCATAGCCGTGACAGCGTGCTATACACGTGAAGGCACCAATTGCCCCGCATGTGCGCCATAACAAAGAAAGAAACCCCGCTCTTTCATTGCGCATGTCTGATGATCTGGTACGTCGAGCTCACTGGACGACGGCCCTTAGACAGTTACCCACACACGAAGACGCAGGTCCTTCTTTCAATGCCGTCACAGATGAAATGATGCAGTTTCATCAGGAAGTCTGGGAGAGCTTTGCATCATTCCATCTGACGCGCAGAGTCGCGCATTACGTGTATCCAGTGGACAAAATGCTTAAACCCCAAACAAAACGCATCCATTTGTTACCCATTGATTCCAATGTGGAACAATGCATGATTTGCCTGGAATCAACGTGCGCGCGCAAGACGATGTGTTGTGGTCAACCCATGCATCAGCCGTGCCTGCGCCAGTGGACCAACACAAATCCGACGTGCCCGAATTGTCGGTCCGCCGGGGTATTTGGGAACAAAAACCGCGCACGGCGTGAACGCCAGAAGCATAAAGTCAATGGCCGCTGACCCACGCGATCCCGTGATCAAGGTCGTGTACATCACCGACCCAATGATCCGGAGATACGGGGCGCATGGTACGTTTTCGACGTTCCATTGATGAACGAGTAAACCGTGCACATTCAACTTCACTGTCCACAATGAAGGGATCTGTGTGTGTACTACCGTTTCCGGCTGGCTTCGCCTGTCGTGATGCTCATCCAGGCGCGGCGCTTGCTGGAGGCATCGGAAATCTTGTGCCGGGCCGCCATGATGACGGGGTCAATCTGCTCGAGTGCAGTCTCGTACTCGGGACAGATGGTAATGGGTCCTGAGGCCGTCAGCACGCGCGAGGCCCACGTGTGCATGCCAATGCTTTGCGCGCCATCCAGCTCTTGCATCAGAGCCGTGAGCTGCGCACGAGAAGGCGCCGCATCATCCGCCCGGGCATGTTCCACGAACGCCAGCATGGACGCGACTGTTTCCAGAGCGTCGCGCACGTCAGCGTCGTGTTCCAGGCCGTAGTAGCAGAGCATCGACAGCCCACGAAGACAGCTGCGAATTTGCCGTTCGACATCAATCAAGAAAGCACGCTGCTGGTCGTTCATTGGCGGGAGTGGTTTCACTCAAGCGGCAGCCACAATGCAGCACTCCGTGCCGTCGCCGCCGTGCTCGCCCACGCACGACGTCACGTACAGGGCGCATGTGCCGAGCGCGGGCGGCGTGTCGGGGAACACCGGCGCCGCATCGTCATCGTCGTCATCGCTTTCGCCGTCGCACTCGTCCGGACATTGGTTCACGAACCGCTTCCGCGTATCGGGCACGGTGCACTGCCATCCCGGCACCAGCGTGTCCGGTCCGGTGCACGCGCCGCACTGCTGGCCCGACGTTGGCAGCGGTTCGGCGCGGCAATCACTGGTTCGGTTGTACAGCGTGCGCGACGGACCGCCATTGCAGCCTGGTACCTGCACGCCCGCCAGCTCGCCCTCATCGCCGCAGCAGGCCCAGTGATCAGCAAAACCGTCGCAGTTGTAGTCGTAATCGCCGCAGCATGTCGGCGACGTCGAAGCATATGAGCTGCCCGAACCCACGTACGGATCTTGCACGCAGCAAAATGGCAGCGACGGTGACGGGCTCGTGTCACCATCATCGTCATCAATGTCACCACCATCATCGTCATCTGGTCCGCTGAACCCCACGGCCAGGCCGGTGCCAATGCCAATCAGGCAACCGAGCACAATGCAGCAGACGAGAGCGCCGCCCACTGTGCCGCGCCGCCGCCGCTCCGCCTCGGCGTCTGCGGGTCCGAGCAGCAGGTAATACGGGCTGTAGATGGGATCTGTGGCCATGGTACAGAGAGAGAGAGTTTACATGGTTCCCATGCTGCCGTGGCAGCCATATACGCTGTTGCTGCTAGACGGCGGGACACGTGACATTGGCCGACATGCACGTGCTGTTCAAGCCCAGGAACGTGCCCCCGTCCGTCTCGCAATCGACTCGCAGCGCGTTCCGGCACGTGTCGTTCGGCAGGCAGCATGCGCCCGCGGCGCTCCGCCACGACACCAGCACCAGCACCATAATGCCAATGGCCGCGCACGCCAGCACCAGGCCGCAGCAAAACACGCCGTTCAACGGATCGCCGCGACGGGTGGCACGGCGGTGCTGCATCGTGACAGCAACAGGTGTGTACGGTAACACGGATGAACCGTCCTTTTTTACGCATCTCGCGACCGTTTGCGGGTCTCTTGTTTTTGTCTCTTGATGAAAACGTTCATGGAATTCGTGCTGACGTTGACTTCCACGGAATCGGCCGAAAACATGTGGCACAATGCCCTTTCCCATTCCAGTACGGAAACACGAGAAAGAATTTCTCTCGAATCAGTCCAAATGTCTCGCATTAAAATGCTCACAATCCAGCCTTCCATTCCGGGACTATGCTTGAGTTCGTTCACGAACGTGCCTGGTTCATGGAAGAGTTTCCTCTCGTCAGCGAAGAGTACTTTGATGTCGTTTGCCGCCAAAGCTCGTTGAAGCGCGGTCGCCGCATGCTCGATCCATTCCGAGTAGTAGGGAAGCTCGTATAACGAAGCCAAGCCGGGAGTAACGGCCAATGGGCATCCGGGTCCTGGGAAAAAGTACTGCAGTTCTTGTTGCACGACGTGCACGGGCACGCCGCTGGGCACGCTGGCCACGCCCGTGCGCAGCCAGGCCAGCACCGCAGCAAACGCCGGGCCGTCGCGGTCAATGAACGACCGGCCATCGTAGTCTTCGGGCATGTCGCGATAATGCGGCGACGTGCGGTCAAACAGCCGGGCCAGCATGCTGTCCGTCACTTTGCACAGCGTCTCCTCCGTCGTCGTGTACACGTGCCCACCAACATTCACATCAATGAACGACATCGAGCAAGAAAAAAAAAGGAAAATGCGAACGTGGCTATAATGCAGCGGTTTCGCTACCAATCATGCAGTGCGCGCACACCAAAATGCTCGGAAAACGCCGTCTGCGGCCGGCCACATTTGATCTGCCACAGCAGCAGCAGCATGGCAGCGAGAGCACGGCCGACATTGCCAGCAGCAGTTCAGATGACGTGGGTGCTGCTGACAGTGCTGGAGAGTATTGTCGCCGCGTCACACGCGCGGCGTTTGTTGTTGACGACGACGACGACGACGACGAAGACGATGATATTGATGATGATGGCACGGAACAACGGGTTCGGGCACGGCATGTGAGGAGGCCGGCAGGAGAAGGGGCGGTGGCGTCCCTGGCATCGGCCGAGCATACTGGCATTGGCGAGCAGGAGGCCATGGAAATTGTCGAGGAGCGCCGCGACCGAGAGCAGCGAGACAAGGTGCGGGCCTGTCCGCTGTGCATGGAGGAGCAGCCGTACCTGGCCGAATCGTCTGGCGGCAGCGCTGGCCGCAACAATCGCGATCGGTCGGCCATGCTGCAGAAAGTGCAGGACTTTCGGAAAATCATTTTCCGGTTCGAGCGGACGCTGGCCGGGCGGCTGCACGACGAGACGGTGCTGCAGGGCATGCTGCAGTTGCGCCGCACGTTCATTGAGGCCTATCTCGACGAGCACGGGTACCGGCACACGAAATGGACCATTGACATGCTGCGTGCGCATTACGATCCCGTGCAGGGCCACCGGTTCGATGTGGTGCGCGAGCTGGCCTACGAGCTGGAAGACTTGCGGCGGCTGCGGCGCTGGACCATGCGGCACGCCATGTTTGTGCCGAACCCCGACACGGGCGAACCCATGTTCAACACGCGGGCCGTGGACATTCGGCTGCGCGTGAGCAAACAGGTCACGGACACCGTGGCCAAGCTCCAGACCGAGTTGCGGCGCAACGACGCCGACCACGCCGTGGACGCCCGCATGATTCAGGAAACCGTCACCGACGCGGTGAACCGGCTCACTGGCACGGGCACCAGCGACAATGCCGCCGCTGCCGCCATAGAGACGGATCCATTGGCGTCAATGTACGACGTGGGTGGAATGTAAAACCACTCCGCTCAATGTACACCATAATATTGATGCAAGGCCCAGTTTCTGCCATTGTTTTTGATGTTTTGGGCCTAGAGTTTGATCAGTTCCTTCACTGCTATCTTCGGAAAAAATCCAAAGGAATTGTTGTTGTACGCATAGTAACCCACATGGGCGGTATTAACAGAGAAAAATACAAAAAAATGATCCGCAAAATTAGAAGACACAAGTATTACTGGGATGATGATGACTACGCCCGCGTTGACAATACGTACGGAAATTTCGTGTTCCACGTGCCGGAGACGGAGTTTCCTGCGGACTTTACTTTACCCGAATGCGAACCCACTTTTGATAGCAGCGAAGAAAGTTCATAGAATGCGTGTAAAAACCAAGAACACATCTGTTTCGGAAACCACCCACTCATGACCAGAGAAAAACGCAAACGCGATGCTGCTGTGTACACGGTACCGACGACGTTTGCGCCCGTGCCCACGACGTTTCGTCCGGCCAACGTCAGCATTGGCAAGTTTCTGGCCCTGGAACAGCTCATGGCATTCAACGAAGACGCGCTACCAACGGACTGGCCAGCAGCTCGTACTCTGATCGAGTCGGCCGGGTCGGTCACGCCGTGCGCTTCGTATGGGCAGCAGGCTGCGCCGCCGTCGTGGCCCGCTCTGTACCGGGTCATGAGCCGGGGCACGCAGCTCGACCACGTGTACGACTTGTACGCGCGCATGCTGCGCGACAAGACGCTGGCCCCGCCCGCGGCCGCACACTCGTGGAGCTGCCTGATTGGCGCGGCGCGGTGCGGCCACGTGGCCCTGATGCAAGAGCTGTGGCCGGTTGCCAGGCAGCATCACGCCGGCGACAAGCTGCAGAGCACGCACATTGGCACGAATGCCTGGTGGAAACTGGCCGTGGCAGCCGTGTACGGCGGCAGGGCCGGCGACCAGGATACGGCAGAGCCGCTATCGCTGGTCTGCAGCTGGTTCGAGGAGCTGCGCGACGAGACACAGGCATGGTTGCTGTACACGTGCATGCAGCGAACCGTGCACGATCGCCGCGACAACAAACACGCGTGTATTCCGTCGCTGCGTGGCTCGGGCGTCGACACATGGTCCACTGCCGACAACTCGCTGTTGGTGCGCGCGACGGCCGCTGGTTCGTGTGCCGCCGTGGCCTGGTTGCTCGACAGAAACGCGCGGTTGCATCCGGGCCACTGGGGCGGACCCTTTCACTTGCACAATGCCGCGGACGCCGTCATTTCAGACGTTCGTTTCGATTTGGCCGCCAAACAGGCTGGGCAGCTTTCGTGTTCCATGGTTGCCAGCGCATACGTGTGGGCTTTGTGCACCAATAATCGCGCCATTATGTCGGCCATTGCCGGTCGCATCAGCAGCCCGAAATTTTGGAGCGGCGTACGGCGCGACATTTGGAGCGTGCACGAGTGCAGCAGCGGCGCAGCGGGATACACGTACCACGTGCAGTTGCTGCGACAGCACGAGGCCGTGGAACAGAAGTACAAGCACGGCTCTGGCGAAGAGGCCGTGAACTTGTGCCTTCGCCAGGAACGCATCCCTCGCTTGCCGCCGCTTGCTTTCCTGAGGACGGCGGCGTTTGGCCAGCGCCTGCAGCGCGCTCGTGACGCACTGCTGACCATGGTCCAGGCCGTCAATGACGCGGCATTCACCATTGAAGTGCTGAAGTTTCCGTGGCCGCAGTACCTTGCCGCCGCCGCGCTCGACCCTGTTCTCCGCACACTGGAACGTGCCGACTTGGTCCGGGCCCTGCGCCAAATCCTGCTCTCGCCTCACGTCAAGCCTGCCATGTTGTGGGCCACGTTCCCCGCGGCATTCACGGACGCCTTTGCCTCGTTGGAGCACGTTAGCGTTACGTGGCTGGCGGCATACTGGCCGGCGCTCGTGGCGGATCCTGGCATTGTGCAGGTCATGATTGCGCAGCACGACCTGCCGGCAACTCACGCGAATGTCACATTGGTTCGCGCCCTCCGCGTTTTGCAGCAGCAGCAGTGAAAGACCGGTGTGTACTTGTGAATCGCACATTAGTCGACGCCATCGCGCCCTATAACAGTGTACACACGCTGGAGTTTCATTGTGCCAACGGCTGCCATGGATCCGTCCGCCATTATTTCGGCGCTGCAGGTGCCGAGCTACGACAGCGACCGCCGCGTGCGCGATGTGTTGCCGGGCCAGAAGCGCGGGCTGACGTCGGCGCAGGACGTGGCCGACAGCCTGCTGACCACGGCCATGGGCAAGCGGTTCCGCGGCGGCGAGGCGCTGGGTCCGCTGCGGTCGGCCGTGCCGGACCAGCTGGCCCGCAGCATGACCGTCGTCAACTCGGGCATCAGCACCGTCGACTCGCAGACGGACGAGATTATCACGCAGCTTGTCATGGTCAAGCCGTTTCCGCAGCGCTGGGAGCAGGGCTACGTGGAAAAGACCACGCTGTTCGCCAGCCGCAGCGAGGAAATGTTCGGCCTGCCCAACGTGCACACCGTGGCCGACGTGCCGGTCATGAACTTCCTGCTGGAACTCGGCAGCCTGGCCAAGCGGCAGTACGCGTTCGCGCCGCGCGGCAACATGGTCAGCGAGCTGGCCGACATGTTCACGCGGTTCAAGGACTTGATCGCCGACTCGGGCGAGGACTGGGCGGCCAAGTGGAACCTGCTCGGGCCCATGACAACCTTTCAGGACGCGGGCATCCACTCGTCGTACGAGCCGGCGCGCCGGGCGCAGGGCGCCGAGCGCATGCTCGGCTACTCCGTGTACAACCGGGCCCTGACGTTCAACCTGTTCGCGCCCGAGCTGCAGCGCGGCCAGCAGCTGTTCTACGTGTGCAAAGACGTGGACATGAGCGACTCGCCGAATTTTCTCGACCCGCACGGCAACGCCGTGGTGGCCCGCACGGCTTACCCGGCCTTTGTGCCGCAGGTCGTGGGCTTCACGGACAAGCAGGCGGCCTTCCCGTTCCACAACACGTCGTACCGCAGCGACGAGTTCACGGACCCGCGCGAGGGCGACTTGGACTACGTGCGGCGCGAGCACCGGCTGCGGCAGGAGTACTGCGAGTACGAGGTGGACGACGAGACGGGCCGCGTGCACATGCGCGACTGCGCCGCCGACGACAAGGAAATTGTGCCGCAAATCGTGTACGACGCCTACATGATTGGCAGCGTGAAGCGGCTGGGCCTGGCCCGGTACACGGAGGGCCGGGCGCCGACCGAGGCGGAGATTCGGCGAGCACACCGCTCGCAGGAGCGTATGAAACTGCTGCAGACGGTGGAAATTTACCGAGGCCTGTAACAGTGAAATGAAATCCACAGTGCTGCGGATGCGCCCGCAATTCGTACTGGGCCTGGCCGTCCGCGGCAAGGAACTTGGCGCGTGCATCGTCTGTTGCGAAACGGGCACGGAGGTGGCGGCGTGTACGCTCGACTCGCGGAGGGCATTGGTTGCCTGGATGTCGGAAGAGTTTGTCAAGTACCGGTCCCTGTGCATTGTCACAGACGCCAGCACTTGCCCATGTCATGGCCACGATCAGCCGCGGCAGCACATGTTCGTGGTCAATGACCGGCCGCGCTTCGTAAGTGACGTGTACTCGGTTGTCATGCGGGAAGCCAGTGCGGCCAATCATTTGCCGTTGCGCGAGGCCGTGGCGTTTGCCGCCGGCATTGTCCAGGCGTACGACGACAAGCGCGAACCCGCTGAAGACACGCGAACAGAGGCCAAGCGAGTAGCCATGCTGACTGTACGCTGCATGCAGTTCATTCGTCTGGGGACGCAGGAGTAAAGCCTTCATTGCGCTTGCGCTTGCCGTTGACTGGCTCGTCCGCGAGCTTGTCTGGCATTCGCCATGGCGACGCGCCCGTGGCCAGCTCCTGTTCCATGGCTTTTTGCAGCGCCACATGCGGCACCAACACATGGTCTGCAGGCACGGCGCCATGTCCTCCGCGTCGTCGGGCCACCATGGCCAGCATGAGATCGCGCTCGGCAAAGGCCGTCAACAGGCCGCGACCGTGGTCTTTGGGCAGTTTCGTCGTGGCATGATCCGTGGCCAGCAGGCGTCCCTGTTCAGTCAGCACGGCCAGCTGGTGCCGCCACGCACCATCGGCCAGCGCGCGCATTTTGCGCTGGCCCGCATCCACCGCGGCGGGTCCGGGACCCATCAGCGGTCCGGAAAAGTCGATGGTTCTGGGCTCCTTGGCCTCGCACCGCCGTCGGGCCAGCCGAATGGCTGCGGGACCGTACAGCAACGCCAGGCTGTTGCCCGTCATGGAGCCGCGCGTGCGAATGCCGAGCGCGCCGGGGCCACTGGTCGTGTCCGTGGCCGACAACACGTCAGCATAGTCGGCCGCCAGACACAGCTGCACGTCAATGGAAGTACTACTACTACTACTACTACTACTACTACTACTACTACTACTACTACTAGCAGTAGTGCCATTGGTAGCGGTAAGGCCTGCAATGGCAGCCGGATAGTGGTTGGCCAACAAGCAGGCCGTGGCATTGGCATTGAGCATGAGCGTGCGCTCGGCCTCGACCGCGTCCGTGGGCAGACTCGGCGGCGACACGCGCGCCGGGCCCGGGCACAGGGCCAGCGCGGCGCACGCGTGGTCAAAGATGCTGTGGCTGGCCGTAATCGCACCCGTGGCCTGGCTGACGGGCGCGCCGTACTGCAGCGCCAGCCGGGCGCCGCGCACGTCGCCGGGCCGCATGGCCACAACTGACAGCACGTGCTCGGGCCGGCAGTCCCGGAACTCGGCCATGAGCAGGCCGTGCATCTTGTACGTGGGCATGGGCCACACACGCACATGCACGACCTGATTGCCGCCGGCTTTCATGCGCCGCAACTCCTGCAGCACCGGCGTGGCCATCATGTCCGTGGCCACAATGACCACGGGCGTGGCGCCGCTGGCCAGGGCCAGCACGTGACTGGCGCGAATCTGCTTGCCCGCGCTGGCGCCGGCGTCGCGCACACCGAGCACGGCATCAGCGTCGTCAAGCACGAATACTTGCGGCGCGAGGCTGCGCGAACTCAGGGCCTGGTGCCAGCGGGCCAAGTCGTCCGTGCTGGCGAATGCCCCGAGCGTGCCGCCCTTGGGATCGGCTCGCGTTTCGTCGGACCCGGCTTGGACAATGCGCAAGCCGTGCTGCCGCGCCGCGGCCAATACGCCCGTGGTCTTGCCCGTGCCCGTGTGCCCGCTGACAATGAGCAGCGGCAACGGCCGCGACGACGGCGTGGCCGCGGCCGCCATCCAGTCGCGCACGTCGCGCATCCACGGCACGGTCTTGAGCCAGTCAACCATGGCAGCAGTGTGCAGCCGGTAATCTTCGTTGCAGGGTTTCATGTATATGGTGCAGGCAATCCACGGTGCAGGTAAAATCCCAATGTCCAGTGACCAAGAGGACATGAGTCCGCAGGCACAGTCTGCCCAGCTCGACGCTGCCCTGGCGCCGGCAACGTACCCGGACATTGGCTCTGGCAAAGTACCGGCCGCAAAAAAGCGGCGGACGACCAAAGCCGTTGAAACGGTGGCCGCGCCGACGGAGGAACCGCCGCTGCAGCACCCAGCCGACGCGTACGTGTTCCGCTGCGTGTTCCCGCACGGCAAACTGCTGGCCACGGCCATGGCGCGCGCCGGCAGCCTGTGCAAGTCCGTGGTCATTGACTTGACGCAGGCCGACGGCCTGGTCATTCGGCAGGAAGACGCGTTCCACGTGTGCCGCGTGTCGCTGGAACTGCCGAAAGAAGCGTGGCTGGCCTGGGTCGTGCCGCGCGGCGGGCACGTCATTGTGCTGTTTTACGAGCAGCTGGTGTCGCTGGCAGGCCTGGCCGGCCCCGAGCACTCGCTGACGCTGTACGGCCTGCGCGACCAGCAGGACTACGTGTGGGCGCGGCTGCACAGCACCGGCAAGACGGAGCGCCGGTACCGCCTGTCCTGCTGGCCGACGGATAACCTCGAGGACATTGCCCCCGTCTCGCACACCACGTGGCCGTTTCCGTGGCGGGTGCGGCTGCCGTCCCGGCTGTTCCGCGAAGAAATCAGCCGGTGCGAGGCGGCCAAAGCCGGCTTCGCGTCGTTCAGCGTGCGCGGCGACGGCAAACTGGTGCTCACGACGTTTCCCGACGAACTGGCCCGCATGCCCACCACCTACGACGCGGCCATACCCGTCACAGAACTGGTCCAGCCCGCTGCTGCCGAGGCTGCTGCCACTGCTGCTGATGCCTCACTGCTTGTCCGGTTTGCCGTGTCGTTCCTGAGCATCATTGGCAAAATGGACGACATGTCTTCCGTGCTGACGCTGGCCGGCGGACTGCCGGACAAACCGCTGGTCTTCACGTATCCGGTGCCGCGGCCAGGCGCACCCGAACAAACGCTCGGCCACATTACCTGCATGCTCATGAACAAACAAGATTGACCATTCGACGAAAATTGCATTGTGCAAAAAAAAAAGTGAATGTTTTTGCACAAGACCCCTTTCTATACCAAGTGGTCATCTCCCACAATAGTCCAACTTTTTTCGAGTGTAATATTACCCTATGGAGGTATGAACTCCGCCTGTCACTACCACTTTTCGTCCCAATGTGCCAGATGATAGGCAGAGATACTCACCATTTTTATTCGCACCCACTTTTTGCCAAACACATCGTGCCCCGATTCCAGTACTGCTACTGCGTATCGCGCGCACACGA